>Ga0310823_100164_pt1 | contig 88166 bp, 79 predicted proteins | sample P4_ome_3_FD_201316 | JGI IMG/M metagenome (GOLD analysis project Ga0310823, IMG submission 201316) | Sorghum-adapted microbial communities from Joint BioEnergy Institute, Emeryville, California, United States - P4_Day56_Rep3 | ecosystem: Engineered > Bioreactor > SSF (Solid state fermentation) >...
CGATGTCAAACAGCAAAACCAAAACCCGGCGCCCGACCAAACCCCTCAAAACCCAAGGGGCCAGTCCCCCCGCGCCGCGGAGCGGGCTTATACGCCCACACAACACCCAATGTCAAACCCTTAATCGAAACTTTTTTGAAACAGCGCCCGCCACCTTGAGGCGACGAACCGCCCGTCCCTCCGGACCGGCCTCTGCGCCCGCCTCGCCGTCCAGGCGCCGCGGCAACATCAAATGGTCATCGCGGCGGGGCTTTCAACCCGTCGGGCCAAGTTTTCGGGACATTCTTTTCGGAAAGCCGCGCCGTGCCGCAGCGGACAAGAAATGGGTATCGACGCCCGAGCCTTCAAGCCCTCGCCGGAAGGCGAGGCATCCGTTCGGCTTCTCCGCCGCGGCCGGGCTTTCTGGTTGACAGGCCCCGACCCGCCCGGCATCCTCAGCTAGCGTTCTAAGTTAATCCTTTGAAAATATTCCAGTTCTAACGTCCACCATTGCGGTGACGCAGAACCAGCCCGTATCCGCATGTCTAGCCTGCAAGGGGACAGGTATTGCCCGAAGAACAGTTGAGTGAGGTTGCACCGCTTTGGCGTCGCCTTGTGAGATTCGGCGCCGGGATCGCCATCATCAGCTTGGCCGGCTTTTCCTTGTACAAGACCTCGGCCCCTGACCTGCGCGTCGACGCGGCCAGCCTGCCCGCCCCCTCCGACCTGGAGCATCAGCTCGCCCCAAAGCACTTCGTCCTGGCCCACAGCGTGCCCGACAGCCTGTTGCAGGAGCCTGGCTTCGGCAGAGAGGCGCCGCGTCTCGTCGAGCAGGTCGTCGAGGTCCAGAAGGGCGACACGCTGATGGAGCTTCTCGTCGGGGCCGGCATCAGCACGGCCGAGGCACATGAGGCCGTGACCGCCCTTGAGGAGGTGTTCTCGCCGCGACATCTAAGGCCGGGCCAGGAGATCAAGCTGAACCTTACCGCCCCGGCCCAGAAGGCGGACAACGCGGAGCAGAATCGGCTGGTCGCATTGCGCCTGCAGCCGAGCGCCGAGCGCGACGTCGAGGTGACGCGCGCCGATGACGGTGGCTTCATCGCTGCATCCATCGACCGCCCGCTCAGCATCGAGGTGATCCACGCCGCCGCCCATATCGACTCGAGCCTGTTCGAGGCTGGCCAGGCCCGGGCCGTGCCGCTTCCGATCATGGCCGAGCTCATCCGCGCCTTCAGCTTCGACGTCGATTTCCAACGCGAGATCCAGCCGGGCGACCGCTACGAGATCCTTTACGAGCAGTACCGCGACGACGCCGGCGAACTGGCGAAGACGGGGAACATCCTCTACGCCGCGCTGACCTTGCGCGATCACCGGATCGAGGTCTATCGCTTTACGCCGTCCGACGGCCGCACGGACTACTTCAAGCCGAACGGCGAGAGCATCCGCAGAGCGCTGCTGCGTACGCCGATCGACGGCGCGCGCATATCGTCCGGTTTCGGCATGCGCAAGCATCCGATCCTCGGCTACAGCCGGATGCACAAGGGCATCGACTTTGCCGCTCCGACGGGCACGCCCATCTTCGCCGCGGGCGACGGCGTGATTACCCAGATCGGCCGCAACGGCGGTTACGGGAACTATATCCGGATCCGCCACAATTCCCGGTATTCGACGGCCTACGCCCACATCAGCCGCTTCGCCAAGGGCATCAGGAAGGGCAGTCGCGTCCGCCAGGGTCAAGTGATCGCCTATGTCGGATCAACCGGCCGCTCGACCGGACCCCATCTGCACTACGAGGTCCTGGTGGAAGGCAAGCAGACGAACCCCAGGAGCATCAAGCTGCCGACGGGCCAGATCCTGGAAGGCGAGGACCTGAAAGCGTTCCAGGCCGCCAAGACCGAGATCGACCGTCTCCGGAACGGGCTGCGGCACGACCGGCTCCTCATTGCCCGGCAGCCCGAGGAGGACTGCACGGATCCGGACGCCCCCGTCTGCTGAAGTCAGCCTGTTGACGGCAGACGGCTGAAAGCGGTGCGGCGGACAATGCCGCCGCGCCCGGGAGAAACGCGGCCGGAACGGGCGGCGTCTCTTACGCCGCCGTCGCGGCCGCCGTTTCGCCGTCGATCGTCAGACCCTTTTCGTCCGCACTGACCCGCACCGTATCGCCGTCGCGGATCCGCCCCTCCAGGATCAGCCCCGCGAGCGGGTTCTGCAGCTCGCGCTGGATCACCCGCTTCAGGGGGCGCGCGCCATAGACCGGGTCGTACCCCGCCTCGGCGAGCCAGGCGCGGGCACGATCGTCCAGATCGAGCGTGATCTTCCGGTCGGCCAGCAGCTTGCGCAGCCGCTCCAGCTGGATGTCGACGATCCCGGTCATCTGCTCACGCGTCAGCCGGTGGAACACCAGGATCTCGTCGATCCGGTTGAGGAACTCGGGCCGGAAGGCCGCGCGGACCACGTTCATGACCTGCTCGCGGACCGCGGCGGAATCCTGGCTCTCCGGCTGACTGGCCAGGATGTCGCTGCCGAGGTTGGAGGTCATGACGATGAGCGTGTTGCGGAAGTCCACCGTCCGCCCCTGCCCGTCCGTCAGCCGCCCGTCGTCGAGGACCTGCAGCAGGACGTTGAACACGTCGGGGTGCGCCTTCTCGATCTCGTCGAACAGGATCACCTGATAGGGACGGCGACGGACCGCCTCGGTCAGGGATCCGCCTTCCTCGTAGCCGACATAGCCGGGCGGCGCCCCGATCAACCGGGCCACGGAGTGCTTCTCCATGTACTCCGACATATCGATCCGGACCATCGCCTGTTCGTCATCGAACAGGAAGGCGGCCAGCGCCTTGGTGAGTTCGGTCTTGCCGACGCCCGTGGGGCCCAGAAACATGAACGAGCCCAAGGGCCGGTTCGGGTCCTGCAGCCCGGCGCGCGCGCGGCGAACGGCGTTGGAAACGGCGACGATCGCCTCGTCCTGGCCCACGACCCGTTTGCGCAGGGCCTCTTCCATATGCAGGAGCTTCTCGCGCTCGCCCTCGAGCATCTTGTCGACCGGAATGCCGGTCCAGCGCGAAACGACGGCCGCGATGTTCTCTTCGGTCACGACCTCGTTGAGCATGCGGTGCTCCTCGGCGGCCTCGACCTCCTTGAGCTTCCGCGACAGCTCGGGGATGATGCCATAGGCCAGCTCGCCCGCCCGCTCCAGGTTGCCCAGGCGCTGCGCCTGCTCGAGCTCGATCCGCGCCTGGTCGAGCTGCTCCTTCAGCTTCTGCGCGCTGACAAGCTTCTCCTTCTCCGCCTGCCACACGGCGGTCAGATCGGCTGACTTCCGCTCCAGCTCGGTGATCTCGCCCTCCAGCCGCTGCAGGCGCTCCTTCGAGGCCGGATCGTCCTCCTTCTTCAAGGCCTCCCGCTCGATCTTGAGCTGGATCAGCCGGCGATCGAGCTCGTCGATCTCCTCCGGCTTCGAATCCATCTCCATGCGCAGGCGGCTTGCCGCCTCGTCGACGAGGTCGATCGCCTTGTCGGGCAGGAAGCGGTCGGTGATGTAGCGGTGCGACAGCGTTGCCGCCGCGACGATCGCGGAGTCGGTGATCCGCACGCCGTGGTGCAGCTCGTACTTCTCCTTCAGGCCGCGCAGGATGGAGATCGTCTCCTCGACCGACGGCTCGGCGACGAACACCGGCTGGAAGCGCCGGGCCAGGGCCGCGTCCTTCTCGATATGCTTGCGGTATTCGTCGAGCGTGGTCGCGCCAACGCAGTGCAGCTCGCCGCGCGCCAGCGCGGGCTTCAGCATGTTCGAGGCGTCCATCGCCCCCTCGGCGGCGCCGGCGCCGACGAGCGTGTGCAGCTCGTCGATGAACAGAACGATCTCGCCCGCCGCGGCCGAGATCTCCTGCAGCACCGCCTTCAGGCGCTCCTCGAACTCGCCGCGGAACTTGGCACCGGCGACGAGTGCGCCGAGGTCGAGAGCCATCAGCCGCTTGTTGCGCAGGCTCTCGGGGACGTCGCCGTTCACGATGCGCTGGGCGAGCCCCTCGACGATGGCGGTCTTGCCGACGCCGGGCTCGCCGATCAGCACCGGATTGTTCTTCGTGCGCCGGGACAGAACCTGGATGGTACGGCGGATCTCCTCGTCGCGGCCGATCACGGGATCGAGCTTGCCGTCCCGCGCGGCGGCGGTCAGATCGCGTGCGTACTTCTTCAGCGCGTCATAGCTTTCCTCGGCGTTGGCGCTGTGCGCCTGCCGGCCTTTGCGGACATCGTTGATCGCCCGGTTCAAGGACTGAGCGGTGACGGCGGCCTCCTTGAGGACCTTCGCCGCGGCCGTGCCGGAAGCAAGTGCGAGCGCCAGCAGAAGCCGCTCCGCGGTGACGTAGCTGTCACCGGCCTTCTCCGCGAGCTGCTCCGCGGAATCGAACAGACGCGCCGTCTCCGGGGCCAGATAGACCTGCCCCGCACCGCTGCCTTCGACGCGCGGAAGTCTTGCGAGTTCTGCCTCGACGTCGCGCAATGCCCGGACGGGGTCGCCGCCGGCGGCACGGATGAGATTTGCCGCGAGACCCTCACGGTCGTCGAGCAGCACCTTCAGCAGATGCTCCGGCGTAAGGCGCTGATGCCCGCTTCGCAAAGCCAGGCCCTGCGCCGCCTGAATGAAGCCGCGCGAGCGTTCGGTATATTTTTCGAAATCCATCTTTCGTCTTCGCCCTCTGACGTCCGCGCCCGATCATTACAGCACGCGGACGGTGATGCATGGAGCCGGCTATGTCATCCGGCCAGACCGGACCCTAAACCCCATTGCCGATATGGGTATTTCCGGGACCGGCGCAAGAGGCATCGGCGGGTGGACCTTCCGGCTCACCAGCGTCCGCCCGGCATTCCTGGGCAGAGTAGACGGTCTGCGTCCTGCACCCTGTGCATCGGGAGCGCAGTCGCTTGATATTGTCGATCGAATCCGTGAACTGGGGACTGGGCGAAGGCCCTGTTGCGGCCGCGCGCGTCCGTCTCAGGCGATCCCTTTGGTCGACTCTTCGGCCTCGACCGCCTGAGAGTCGCTGTCCGCGGGCCCGCCCCCTGCGTCCTGCGCCGAACCACCCTGGTTCGAGTCCGCCTCGTCGGCAGTGTCCCCGCGGTCCGCGCCGTTCGTCTCTGCCCGCCCGTTGCCGCGGTGGCGGCCGTTCGGCCCGTGCTGCTCGCCGGCGCTGTTTATGATACGGAAGTAATGTTCCGCATGCTGCAGGTAGTTCTCCGCCGCGATGCGATCGCCGGCGGACGTCGCATCGCGGGCCATTGCAAGATACTTCTCAAGAACCTGGTAGGCGCTGCCCCGAATTCGTACGTCCGGCCCGTTGCTGTCGAACGTCTGCTTCGTCGAGGCGTGCGGCTTCCGTGGGCCGCGCCCACGCGACCGCCTGGGATTAGAACCTTGTCTCATCGCCACATCACTTCATCTTGATTAAAAATTCCCCTGCTCCGAGCCCTGCTAAGCCCCTGGTCGAGGGCCGTCAGTACGATTTATCCGGAGCAGCTTTCGGGAATGGAACGGCGGGCCCGGCTTCGCGAAGCCCCTTCGAGCACCCCGCCGTTGTCGACACCCTAAACAGGAAATTCTGCCATTCCAACAGTTTTTTTTCTTTGGTCTTCGAAGCGCCGGGCGCCGCGAATCGGCCTCACGCCGGCCCAAGAACGAGGCATCGCTCGACCCCTCCAAGATCTTTCACCCGCCGCAATTCCCGTAGGCCGGCCGCGGCGAAGATATCCCGCACCTGATCGGCCTGTCCCAGTCCCACTTCGACTACGGCCCGCCCCTCCTGCGTCAGTAGGCGGCGCAAGTCCGGGGCCATCGCGCGGTAGGAGTCCAGACCGTCCGGGCCACCGGCCAAAGCCAGCGGATGTTCGTAGAGAGCGACTTCCGGAGCAAGATACTGGAAGTCTCCATCCGGAATATAGGGAGGATTCGTGACGATCAAACCAAAATTTTCATTCAGCCCCTTTCCCCATTCGCCGAGGACGAAGCGCGCGCGATCGGCAAGACCGAGCGCCCTGGCGTTGGTCCGCGCAAGCTCGACCGCGGCCGGATTGCGATCGACTCCGAGACCGGTCGCCCGGGGCAGTTCGCTGAGCAGGGCCAGCAGCAGGCATCCGGTCCCGGTCCCAAGATCGAGGATACGGAGCGTCGCCGCCCGGTCGACGACCGTGTCGAGGGCCGCCTGCACCACCGTTTCGCTGTCCGGCCGCGGATCCAGCGTGTCCGCCGTCACCTGGAAGGGCAGGCTCCAGAACTCCCGCCGGCCCAGGATGTGCGACAGCGGTTCGCGCCGGCTCCGACGCTCGACGAAGCGGGTGAATTGGTCGCGCTCCGCCGCGCTCAGGCCGCGATCCGGATAGGCGATGATTGCCTCCGGCCGCAGCCCAAGCGCATGTCCCAGCAGAAGCCGGGCCTCGTGCCGCGCATCCTCGATGCCGGCTCGCCGCAACCGTTGTGCGGCTTCGGAGAGCGCGGCGGACAGGGTGTGCGTCACTCGACTTCCGCCAGGCGAGCCGCCTGGTCTTCGGCGATCAGCGCCTCGATGATCTCGTCGAGCGCATCGCCCTCCATGACGCGATCGATCTTGTAAAGGGTGAGATTGATCCGATGGTCGGTGACGCGCCCCTGCGGGAAGTTGTATGTGCGAATGCGTTCCGACCGGTCGCCGGAGCCGACCTGCGTGCGTCGCGAGGCCGCCCGCTCCGCCTCGCGCGCCTTGCGCTCGAGATCGTAGAGCCGGGCGCGCAGGACCTTGAGCGCCTTCGCCTTGTTCTTGTGCTGCGACTTCTCGTCCTGCTGCTGCACCACCAGCCCGGTCGGCAGGTGCGTAATGCGCACGGCGCTGTCGGTGGTGTTCACGGATTGCCCCCCGGGACCGCTGGACCGGAAGACATCAATGCGAAGGTCCTTCTCGTCGATCTGAACGTCGACGTCTTCCGCCTCGGGCAGGACCGCCACGGTGGCGGCGGAGGTATGGATCCGGCCACCGGCCTCGGTCTGGGGCACACGCTGCACACGGTGAACGCCGGATTCGAACTTCAGGCGCGCGAAGACGTCGCGGCCCGAGATCGAGGCCGTCGCCTCCTTGTATCCGCCGAGGCCGGTCTCGTTCACGCCGAGCACCTCGACGCGCCAGCCGCGAAGCTCGGCGTATCGGAGATACATGCGAAACAGCTCGGCCGCGAAGAGCGCCGCCTCCTCACCGCCGGTGCCGGCCCGCACTTCGAGAATGGCGTTGCGCTCGTCCGCTTCGTCCTTGGGCAGGAGCAGGATCTTCACCCGTTGCTCAAGCGCCGGAAGGCGTTCCTTGAGCGCGTGGTACTCTTCCTCGGCGAGAGACCGCATCTCGGGATCGGCCCCCGGATCCTTCATGATCGCGGCAAGGTCGACCAGCTCCGCCTCGGCCTTCCGCAGTGCTTTGACCGCCTCCACGATCGGCGTCAGCTCCGCGTACTCCTTCGATATCTGTGCGAAGGTTTGTGAGTCGATCGCGCCGGGCCCCGACATCGCGGCGCCGAGCTCCTCGTGCCGCTGCACCACCCGATGCAGTTTTTCCTCCAGGCTCAATCCTCGTCCTCCCGATACCCGCGGCCCGGCCCTGCCGGACTGCGCGATGTCTCTTCCTCCGATGTCGCTCCATGGGCGCTGCCTGTCAGGCCGAACAGGGCGCGCAGCAGATGCCCGGTCGCCCCCGGCTCGATTCCGTTCCAGACCTTCGTGGCAGCCATGGCGCGCAGCATCTCCGCCGGGTCGTGCAGCAGCTTGTTGACCAGGAGCCGCGTGGCCTCCTCCGCATCGTCCGGACCGGCGGCCGCCAAGGCCTCCGCCCGGACCCTCTCGAAATGGCGGCGCAGGGCCATCAGCGGAGGCACGCCCGCGCTTTCGTCCCGCCGGCGCAGAAAGGTGGCGACCTCCTGATCGACGATGACCCAGGCATCCTCCGCCGCGGCGGCCCGGGTGGTACGCCCTTCCATGGCCAGCCGCTCAAGGTCGTCCAGGTCGTAGACGAAGGCTTCGTCGAAACGCCCGGCCGCCGGATCCACGTCGCCCGGCACGGCAGCGTCAAGAAACAGCATCGGGCGCCGCCGCCGCGCCTTGAGCGCCGCCCGGACCGTCTCCGCCGTGATGGCGGGACGGCCGGCGCCGAGCGACCCGATCACGACGTCCGCCGCCTCGAGCCCCGCCGGCAGGGCGTCGATGGACAGGAAATGGCACGCCATCCGCCGCGCAGCCAGTTCGGCCCGCCGCGGCGAGGGATGCGCGACCGTGAGCCGCCCCAGGCCGGCTTTGCGGAGCTGCTCCGCTATCAGTTCGCCCATCTCTCCGACCCCAACCAGCAAGCCGGCGCAGGACCCGAGGTCGCCATGCACCTTCCGCGCGAGCTGCACGGCGACGGCCGCGATCGAAACCGGCTGTTCGGCCAGCGCCGTCTCGCTGCGCACCCGCTTTGCCGTTCTGTAGGCGCTCTGGAGCACGGCCTCGAGTTCGCCGCCCATCATGCCGGCCTCGCGGGCGATACGATGGCTCGCCTTGAGCTGCCCGAGGACCTGCGGCTCGCCGATCACCCGGCTGTCCAGCGACGACGCGACGGCGAAGATGTGCCGCAGCGCCGCCCGGTCTCGCAGCCGATAGACCTGATCCGACAGCTCGGCCGGGGCAAGCTGCGCCCGCCGGGCAAGGACCTCGACGATGCGCTCGCAGGCTTCCGCTGGCTCGCCATGCGCGGCCTGCACCTCGCTTCGGTCGCAGGTCGAGAGCACCAGCGCCTGGCCGACGCCGGCCGCCCGCAAGGCGGAGAGGAGTGCCGGCTGAGACGTCTCTTCGACGAACAGTCGGTCTCGGAGCTCCGCCGTTCCGGTGCGGTGGCTGGTGCCCACGACGATCACGCCGGTTGCCGCGGAGCGTGTTCCGGACGGCCGCGGCGTCATGGCGCTACCGGTATTGGGCGAGGCGATCCTCCAGAGCGTCGAGCGGTACCTCGTCCTGCTCGCCCGAATCGAGATCGCGCACCGCCGCGACGCCGCGCGACCGCTCATCCTCGCCCACAATGACGACGGCCGAAGCATTCAGCCGGTTGGCGCGCTTCATGCGCTTGCCGACATTGCCGCTATAGCCGAGATCGACCGTGAAGCCCGCCCGCCGGAGCCTCTCCGTAAGCTGCAGGGCCGGGATCTCGTCCGCCGCACCCACGGGGATCACGGCGATCGGCCGCGATACCGCCGGCTCCTCGGTGAGCAGCATCGCCAGCCGCTCGATTCCCGCCGCCCAGCCGATCCCCGGCGTCGGCGGGCCACCCATCATCTCTACCAGGCCGTCATACCGCCCACCGGCCATCACCGTGCCCTGGGCGCCGAGCGCCTCGGTCGTGAACTCGAAGGCGGTGTGGCAATAATAGTCCAGGCCGCGCACCAGGCGCGGGTTGAGCTTGTAGGCGATGTCGAGCGCATCCAGCCCCGCCGTCACGGCGGCAAAGAAATCGCGGCTCGCTTGGTTCAGGTAGTCCGTGAACAGCGGCGCTTCGGCAATGAGCCGCCGGTCGCCTTCGTCCTTCGAATCGAGAATGCGCAGCGGGTTGCGCTCCAGGCGGTTACGGCTGTCCTCGGACAGCCGGTCGCGATGCGCCGAGAAGTATTCGACCAGCGCGGCCCGATAGGCCCGGCGGCTTTCCATGTCACCCAGGGTGTTGAGCTCCAGAACGACGCGATCGTAGATGCCGAGTTCGCGAAGGATCTGCGCGCCCAGCGCGATGACTTCGACGTCACCCAGCGGCTGACCGACACCAAGGAGTTCGACGTCGATCTGGTGGAACTGCCGGAGCCGCCCCTTCTGCGGCCTCTCGTAACGGAACATCGGGCCGTGGCAGAAGACTTTCAAGGGCAGGTACTGCGACAGCCCGCCGGAGATGAGCGCTCGCGCGACGCCGGCCGTCGCCTCCGGCCGGAGCGTCAGCTCCTCGCCGCCGCGATCGGTGAAGCTGTACATCTCCTTGGTGACGATGTCCGAAGTGTCGCCCAGCGTCCGCTTGAACACCTCCGAGAACTCGAAGATGGGCGTCGCCATCTCCTGGTAGCAGTAGCGCGCGGCGACCCGGCGCGCGGTATCGATGACCACGCGATGGCGGCGCATCGTCTCGGGCAGAAGATCGTGGGTGCCGCGAACCGGCTGCAGGGACGACAATGGTTGCTCCAGAACTCTTGTGACCGCTAATGGGCGGCGACGGCCGCCGGTCTCTCGGTCTGCCCGGCATTGGCTTCGCCATCCTCGCCGGCTGCCTTGGCGGCCTCGATCTCGGCCGCCTTCTTTTCAATCAGCTCAACCAGATGATCGACGATGTCGGCGTCCTTCAGGCGGTGATCGGGGAGACCGTTGACATAGACCATGTGCGTGCCGTGGCCACCGCCGGTGAATCCGATATCCGTCTCGCGCGCTTCGCCCGGCCCGTTGACGACGCAGCCGATGACGGACACCGTCATCGGGGTCGTGATGTGCGACAGCCGCTGCTCCAGGACCTCGACCGTGCGGATCACGTCGAACTGCTGGCGGGCGCAGGACGGACAGGAGATCACATTGACCCCGCGATGACGCAGGTTGAGCGCCTTCAGCATGTCGAAGCCGACGCGAACCTCTTCCACCGGATCGGCGGACAGCGACACCCGGATGGTGTCGCCGATTCCCGACCACAGCAGCATGCCGAGGCCGATGGACGACTTCACCGTGCCGATCCGCTGCCCGCCGGCTTCCGTGATCCCGAGATGTAAGGGATAATCGCAGGCTTCCGCCAACCCCTGATAGGCGGCGACAGCGAGGAACACGTCCGACGCTTTGACGCTGATCTTGAACTCGAAGAAGTCGTTGTCCTCGAGGAGGCGGGCGTGGTTGAGCGCACTTTCGATCATCGCCTCCGGGCAGGGCTCGCCGTATTTCTCGAGGAGATCGCGTTCGAGGCTGCCGGCGTTGACGCCGATGCGCATGGCACAGCCGTGATCCTTGGCCGCCCGGATCACCTCGCGAACGCGCGCCGTCGAACCGATGTTGCCCGGATTGATGCGCAGGCACGCCGCCCCGGCCTCCGCCGCCTCGATCGCCCGCTTGTAGTGGAAATGGATGTCGGCGACGATCGGCACCGAGCTTTGGGCGACGATCTCGCGCAGCGCCGCCGTCGAGTCCTCGTCCGGGCAGGACACGCGGACGATATCGGCCCCCGCCGCCTCGAGCCGGCGCACCTGCTCGATCGTCGCCGCCGCATCCGCGGTCAGCGTATTGGTCATCGACTGGACCGAGATCGGTGCGTTGCCGCCAACTGCCACCTTGCCGACCTGGATCTGACGGCAGGGACGGCGTTGGATCTCCCGGTAAGGGCGAATGCTCATGCCAGAATTCTCATCGTGAGCGCAGGCGATTCCGCCGGCGGCACGCGGCGACGAGGGGGCCGGAGCGACGGAACTCAAGCGCGAAGATGCGCAAAGGTCCTCAAAAGATCAAGGGGCTGCCGCTTCGCCGGCGGCGGGACCCCGCCTACTCCCGTGCCGCAGCGTCCGCAATCAGCCGTTGTGGATCGAGCGTCACGCCACGGCGCACGACGCCAACAGGCCCCAGCGGTGGCATCGGCCGGCCGTCAACCAGGATCTCGAGCCCGCCGGCATTGCCGGTCGTGAGCGTCAGACCCGGCCGGTTCGGGACCAGATAGCGGTCCCCAGCCTGCAGGATGCGGGTCAGGAGAGGGCTGCCGTCCGCGTCGGTGACCTGGACCCAGCTCTCCAGCCGGGCGCGCAGCATCACGCGCGATTCCAGATTGGCGGCTCCGAAGACCTGCCCGCCGCTCTCGGCCGGAGGAACGGCAGGCGCCGCCGGGATGGCCGCCACCGTCGTTTCGGGCTCGTCGGCCAAGACCGCGGGCGCAGGCGGCGGCGCCAGCCGCTCCTGCCAGGTCGTGGCGGCCGCATCCGCGGCGTCCGCGGCGGCGATCTCGGTTCTTTCCGCCGGAGCAGCAATGGCCTCGGCATTGCCTGCGGCGGTTTCGACCGACGTCTCGTCCGTCGGCGCTCCTTCCACGGCATCGGCCTGTCCGGTTCCGGCCGCGCCGACGTCCTCGTCGACGGTCTCTTCTGCGCCGTCAGCCGCCGGGGCGTCGTCGCCTCTCTCGGCCGGGTCTTCCACGACCGTCTCCGCACCGCCCCCTTCCGGTACCGCCTCCCCGGAGACAAGCGACATCAGCCGTTCCGGCACCGGCGGAACCAGCTCGAACAGACTCATCTCCCGATCGGACAGATAGTACCAGACGCCATAGGAAAGGGCGGCCAGCAATGCCGCCAGAAACAAGATCGCCCCGCCCGGAAGCTTGCCTTCGGCCGCCGCCGCCGGAAAGATCAGCTGCGGCTGACCGCTGACCTCCGCCACCTCCTCGCGGAAGCGGCGGATCACCTCCTGCGTGTCCAGCCCGAGATACTCGGCGTAGGTCCGCACGAAGCCCACCGCGTAGGTGGCCCCGGGCAGATCCTGGAACCGTCCTTCTTCGATGGCGCGCAGATAGTCCTTTCGGATGCGCAGCTGCATCGCGACGGCTTCAACGTCCTGGCCATAGCTTTCCCGCGTCCGTCGAAGCAGGTCCGCGATGGATTCGCCCGTCGGCGTATCGTGATGCTGCGGCCCAAGGTCGGCTTCGAGCCGCGTGTCTTCCGCCGGTGAAGCCATTTAGCGCGCTTTCCTTCGTGGCACTATCGGAACACCCGCAATCGTCCGAGGCCCCGTCACGACCGACGGCGGCCGCCCCCCATTTGCGGCTTGCCCCGAGCGCAGCCGCCGAATTCTTCCGACCGAGCCGGTCCGTGCTTTCAGCGCTTCCCGCAGGGACTCCCCCCAAGTCGGTCCTGCCGAGCCGTTCTACCAAATCAAGCGACGGCCGAGCAACGCCTTCGTACCTGCCTTACAGGAAGCCGGCAGAAGTTTAACAAATCGTAACCCCCTGTCCGGCGCCGGAAATTCTTGTCGCCGGGGAACGGGGGCAAATCAGGTTTTCTATATCGCCACCGCGTGATCGCGGGCGTAGGAGCGGAGACTCCCGCGCAGGCGGCGGCCCGGCCGGGACAGCAGCTGGTCGAGATAGCGCCGCAACGGCGCCACCTCGAGGCTGCGGGTCATGGTCCGGACCGGTCCGATCGCCGACGGCGACATCGACAGACTCCGGAAACCGAGCCCGACCAGGGCCATCGCCTCGAGCGGTTGCCCTGCCATCTCTCCGCACAGGCTCAGGGGAACGCCGGCTTCCGCACAGCACCGCACAAGATGGTCCAGCAGCCCGAGCATCGGCGGCGACAGCACGTCGTAGCGCTCGCTGAGCAGCGGGTTTCCGCGGTCGGTCGCGAACAGGAACTGACGCAGATCGTTGCTGCCGACGGAGACGAAATCGACGCGGGAGAGCAGCGCCGGCAGCTCCCAGGCCAGCGAAGGAACCTCGAACATGATCCCGACCTTGACCTCGGTCGGCAAGGTCGCGCCGCGGCGCCGGGCGCGATCCAGCTCGATCTCGAAGATGGCCCGTGCGGCGTCGAACTCCGAGACCTCTGCGATCATCGGAAACATAACGTGCAGCCGCCGGCCCGCTGCCGCGGCGATCATCGCCCGAAGCTGCTGACGCAGCATCGCCGGCCGGTCGAGCGCGATGCGGATGGCCCGCCACCCCATCGCCGGGTTCTCGCCGCCCGTCCCGCTCCAGTACGGCAGCACCTTGTCGCCGCCGATGTCGAGCGTGCGGAAGACGACGGGCCGATCGCCCGCCTGGTCGAGCGCGTTGCGGTACATCTCGGTTTGGGCGGCGACGTCGGGGAAAGCGGAGCGCAGCATGAACGGGATCTCGGTGCGGTAGAGGCCGATCCCGTCGGCCCCGCACGCGTCGAGATGCGGCACGTCAACGAGCAGCCCGGCGTTGATGTTGAGCGAAATCCGGACTCCGTCGCGGGTCTCCGCCGGCAGATGGCGCATCGCGGCGAAGGCCGCCTGCTGTTGCGCGCGCATCTGCGCGCTCTCTGCAAAGGCCTGCTGGATGTCCTCGGTCGGGCGGATGAAGAGCTGTTCGTTGTCGGCATCGACGACGACGCTGTCGCCCGGCTCGATGCGGTTCAGCACGTCTGCGACCCGGCCAAGAACGGGGATGTCGAGCGCCCGCGCGACGATCGCCACATGCGCGGTCGGCGATCCTTCCTCGAGGACCAGCGCCCGCAGGCGCTGCCGGTCGTAGTCGAGGAGTTCCGCCGGTCCCATCGTGCGGGCGAAGACCACCACCTCCTCGAAAGGCAGATCGGCGCCCGCGGCCGTCCCGCCATCGAGATGCCGCATCAGCCGGTTGGCGAGATCGTCCAGATCGAGGAGCCGTTCGCGCAGATAGGGGTCGGTCACATGGCCCATCCGTGCCCGGGTGTCGTTCTTCACCTTCTGGATGGCCGCCTCGGCGGTGAGGCCGCTGTTGATGGCCTCGGCGATCCGGCCAAGCCAGCCGCGATCGGCCGCGAACATGCGATAGCTTTCGAGAATGTCGCGATGCTCGCCGCCGCCGGCGATGTCGCTGGCTGCCAGCATGTCGTCGAGCGCGCTGTGCATGCCGGCGACGGCGGCGCGGAGGCGCTCTAGCTCCTGGCCGGGATCCTCGGCGACCGTGCGGTGCAGGGTAAGGCGCGGCTCGTGCAGCACCGCCTGGCCCATCGCCAGGCCCTTGTTGAACGCGACGCCTTCGAGGCGCAGCGGCAGGAGGCCGATGCCCTCGGTCGGCCGCATCTCGTCGGGGCTGACCAACTCGCCGCTCGCGACCAGCTCCGCGAGCACCATGGCGATGGTCTCGAGCGCCTCGACCTCCTCCTCCGTGTAGTTGCGCCGGGTCCGGTTCTGCACGACCAGAACGCCGACGACGCGGCCGCTGTGGAGGATGGGAACGCCCATCAGCGAGTGGTAGATCTCCTCACCGGTCTCCGGCCGGTAGGCGAAGTTCGGATGCGCCTGGGCGTCCGCGAGGGCAAGGGGCCGGGCATGGGCCGCGATGTCACCGACGAGACCCTCGCCGATTCGCAGCCGCGTCTTGTGCACGGCCTCGGGCTTCAGACCCTCGGTGGCGAACAGCTCCAGCAGGTCGCCGGCGCGCCGGATGTAGGCAGAGCAGACCTCGGCGACCATGTCGGCCGCGATGATGGTGACGACCTTGTTGAGCCGGTCCTGGGCGCTACCGCCCCCGGCCATCACGTCGCGCAGGCGTCGGAGAAGCAGACGGGAGCCGGAGAGGCCGCCGCTCTGCACCATCACTCGGCCGCTCCGGCCCGCTCTCTTTCAGCGTCCTCCCGTGCCGCCAGTGCGGCCAGCGCCTGATCGACCAGTTCGCGAAGGATGGCTGCGGTGGACTGCTCTTCGGTGACCATGCCGACACTCTGCCCCGCCATGAGCGAGCCGTTGTCGACGTCGCCGTCGATCACCGCGCGGCGCAGCGCACCGGCCCAGAAATGCTCGATCTCGAGCTGAGCCGCCTTCTGGTCGATCTCGCCGCGGTTGAACCGTTCGATTACCGATCGCTGAGTGTCCAGGAACCGCTGGGTCGCGGCATTGGCGATGGCCCGCACCGGAATCACCGGAAAGCGGGGATCGAGTTGCACTGACGGCACGGCGTCGCGTGCGCTGGCACGCAGGAACGCCTGTTTGAAGCGGGGATGGGCGATCGACTCGAAGGCACAGACGAAGCGCGTGCCGAGCTGACACCCGGCGGCTCCCATCTCGAGATAGCCCAGAATCGCCTCGCCGCGCCCGATCCCGCCGGCGACGAAAATCGGCACGTCGCGGATTACCGGCAGGATCTCCTGGGCGAGGACGCTCGTCGATACCGGGCCGATGTGCCCGCCCGCCTCCATCCCCTCGATGACCAGGGCGTCCGCGCCCGAGCGGACGAGCTTCTTCGCCACGACCACCGCCGACGCAAAGCAGATCGCCTTGGCGTCGCCCTGGCGGACGCGGGCGATGGCGGTGCCGGGCGGCAAGCCGCCGGCGAGGAAGATGTGGCCGACCCGGTGGTCGAGGCAAACGTCGATCAGCTCGGTGAGCTGCGGGTGCATCGTGATGAGATTGACGCCGAACGGCCGGTCGGTAAGGGCCGCCGTCCCGGCAATCTCCTCCGACAACTGGTCGGGGCTCATCGAGCCCGAGGCGATGATCCCGAATCCGCCGCCGTTCGAGATGGCGGAGACCAGGTTCCGCTCGGAAACCCAGGTCATGGCGCCGCCGAGCACGGCGTAGTCGCAGCCGAGGAACTCACGGCCGCGCCGCCACAGACGGTCGAGCCGCTCCTGCACGCTTTTGCCGGCCATTCGGACCTCCGGATAGAGCCTAGGCGGCGTCGAGGCCGTAGGCCGTGTGGAGGCTGCGCACCGCGAGTTCGGTGTACTCCTCGGCGATCAGCACGCTGACCTTGATCTCGGAGGTCGAGATCACCTGGATGTTGATCCCCTTCTCGGCAAGCGCCCCGAACATCCGCTGGGCAACGCCGGCATGGCTGCGCATGCCGACCCCGATCACCGATACCTTGACCACGTCGGGATCGGGAACGAGCGCGACGTAGCCGAGCTCGCTGCGCCGCTCCTCCAGCACCCTGACGGCACGATCGAGATCGCTCTTCGCCACCGTGAAGGTGAGATCGGTCGTCCCGCCGTCCTCCGAGACGTTCTGCACGATCATGTCGACGTTGATGCTGGCGTCCGCCAGAGGTCCGAAGATGGCTGCGGCCACGCCGGGTCGGTCGGGCACGCGCGTGAGCGTGATCTTCGCCTCGTCCCGGCTGTAGGCGATCCCGCTGACGACTTCCTTTTCCACGATTTCGTCCTCGTCCACGACCAGCGTTCCCGGCCGGTCGACAAAGCTCGAAAGCACCTGCAGGCGAACGCGGTGCTTCATTGCCATCTCGACGGAGCGGATCTGAAGCACCTTGGCGCCCAGCGACGCCATTTCCAGCATCTCTTCGTAGGTGATCTTATCCAGCTTGCGCGCCTTGGCAACGATGCGCGGGTCCGTCGTGTAAACGCCGTCGACGTCGGTAAAGATGTCGCAGCGGTCGGCGCGAAGCGCCGCCGCCAACGCCACTGCGGAGGTATCCGAACCTCCGCGTCCCAGCGTCGTGATCCGGTTGTCCGCCCCGAGGCCCTGGAACCCTGCGACGACCGCGACCTGCCCCTGGGCGAACCGCTTCTCGATCTCCGCGGTGTCGATCAGGTCGATCCGCGCCTTGCCATGCACGTTGTCCGTGCGGATCGGAATCTGCCATCCGAGCCAGGATCGCGCCGACACGCCGAGCTCCTGCAGCGCAAGCGCGAGGAGACCGGCCGTCACCTGTTCGCCGGACGAGACGACGACGTCGTACTCCCGGGCGTCGTGCAGGCGGGAAATGCTCCGAGTCCATTCGACAAGCTGGTTCGTGGTCCCGGCCATGGCCGAGACGACGACCGCAACCTCGCTGCCGCGATCGACCTCCGCCTTCACCCGGAGGGCAACGGCCTTGATGCGCTCGATATCGGCGACCGACGTGCCGCCGAACTTCATCACGATGCGCGCGCTGTGCGGCGTGGATGTCATTGAATCCCCAGCTGGCGGGTAGAATCGGATGGTTGCCGCCCCGGCGGCGGCTATCCATACTCATTCGACGGAGCCAAGGCAAGGGGCGCTCCAAAGGCGAGGCGGGAGGATGTCATGGGCAAGACGGCGGCGAAGGTCGAAGAGCATACACAACCGCCGATGGCCCCGAGCGTCGATCCGGCCGAGATCGCCAAGTTCGCCGACCTGGCCGAGGCCTGGTGGGACCCCTACGGAGAATTCCGGCCGCTGCACAACCTCAACCCGACCCGGATCGCTTTCATTCGCGATCGCGTGGCGGCGCGTCTGGGGCGCGATCCGCTCGGCAGCCGGCCCCTGGAGGGTCTGGACCTCCTCGATGTCGGCTGCGGCGGCGGACTCCTGGCCGAGCCGATGGCGCGGCTGGGCGCCCGGGTGACGGGTCTCGACGCCGCGCCCCGCAACATCGCCGTCGCCCGGGCCCATGCGGCGCAGAGCGGGCTCGCGATCGACTATCGCTGCGATACAGCCGAGGCCCTCGCCACGAGCGGCGCCCGGTTCGACGTCGTCCTGGCCATGGAGGTGGTCGAGCACGTCGCCGACCCAAAGGCGTTCCTCGGCACCTGCTGCGAACTGCTGAAGCCCGAAGGCACGATGATCGTGGCAACGCTCAATCGAACGGCCAAGGCCTTTGCGCTCGCAATCGTCGGCGCCGAGTACCTGCTGCGCTGGGTGCCGCGCGGGACGCACGACTGGCGCAAGTTCGTCCGCCCGTCCGAAGTGGCCTCGGCGCTGCGCCCTCACGGGGTCGACGTCCTCGAGACGGCCGGCCTGCGCTACGATCCGTTCTCGGATCGCTGGACGCTGTCTCGCGATCTCGACGTCAACTACATGGTGGTCGCGGCGCGGCAACGGCTTGGGAAGGCCAAAGGCCGGCAGGCCCGTCGCGGGTGACGGGGGCGTCCGGAAAAGATCGGGTCGGAGACGACCCGGCGTCTCGCCTCGGCGAGGCCAGGCTCAGCTGTCGTGGCGGGGAAGCCAGGGAATACGCACGAAATCGATGCCCTCTTCGTTGAGCGCCCGGGCCTCCTCGTCCGAGGTTTCGCCGTAGATGCCTCGCGCGTCGACCTCGCCGTAGTGGATGCGCCGGGCCTCTTCCGCAAAGCGATCGCCGACATAGTCGAAGTTCGCTTCCACCTTCTTGCGCAGCTCCCTGAGCTCCTGAAGGATCGCCGCCTGCTTTTCCGCCAGCTCGGACTTCTTGCCGCTGCGCTTCGCGATCCGCGGCGCCATGGGCGCTTTGGCAACCTTCCGGCTTCCGCACAAGGGGCAGCTGATCTTCTTCGCCGCGGCCTGGGCGTCGAAGGTATCGCCGTCGCGGAACCACGCTTCGAATTCGTGGTTCTTGGCGCATTTCAGGTTAAACAGAATCATGGGCAGTCCAAGCTAACCTTCACCGGAGCCGTAAAGAATCCGTTACATGCTATAGATGGCGCAGGCGACCGAGCCAGACAAGCACCCAAAAGGCGGGAGTGCTAACAATGATCGACGGCGATAAGGCGCATCCGGGTATGGCGCCTCCGGGTGCCGGCGCCCCGGCGGAGCTCCCGGCCCCATCGGCCTGGGTTCGGCGGTTCGCGCCGATGGTCCCGGCGGGCGGGACGGTCCTCGACCTTGCCTGCGGCGGCGGCCGGCACCTGCGGCTGTTCCTGGCCCGGGGCCATCCGGTGGTCGCCGTCGACCGCGATCTGTCCGGGCTGAAGGATCTCGCCGGAGATCCACGGCTGGAAGCGATCGCCGCCGACCTCGAGGACGGCCGTCCCTGGCCGCTCGGCGACCGCCGCTTCGCCGGGATTGTGGTAACCAAATACCTCCATCGGCCACTGCTGCCGGCGATCGTCGCGGCGGTGGCGCCGGGCGGACTCCTGATCTACGAGACCTTCGCGGTCGGCAACGAGCGGTTCGGGCGCCCGCGCAACCCCGATTTCCTGCTGCGTCCGGGCGAACTCCTGGACGCAGTCGCCGGGCAACTGGACGTCCTCGCCTACGAAAACCTGGAGGTGACGGACCCACGGCCGGCGGTGATCCAACGGATCGCGGCGCGCCGGCCGACGGCCTGACCGGAAACGTTCGTCCTTCGCGGAGGCGGTGTGTGATCCGCTCCCGCCTACTCCCCCGCTGCCTTCAGAGGGCGCGCCGCGGCCGGTGGCGCCGCGAACGGCCGGTCGTGATAGAGCGCCGGCACCATGCCGCGCGCCTCGTCGACCTTGGCGGGATCGATGTCCGCGAAGATGAGGCCGGGTTCCTCCCCGGCTTCGGCCAGGATCTCGCCCCAGGGCGCGACGATCAGCGAGTGGCCGTAGGTCTTCCGGCCCTCCGCATGCTCGCCGCACTGGGCCGGCGCGAAGACGAAGCAACCGGTCTCGATGGCCCGCGCCCGCAAGAGGACGTGCCAATGCGCCTGCCCCGTCGGCCTGGTGAAGGCCGCGGGCACGGTGAGGAACCGCGCGCCGGCCTGCGCGAGCGCCCGGTAGAGATGGGGGAAACGCAGGTCGTAGCAGATCGACAGCCCGACCGTGCCCCAGGGCGTCTCCGCCACAACGGCTTCGCCGCCGGGCTGGAAGGTCGCGGACTCGCGGTAGCGCTCGCCGCCCGGAAGATCGACGTCGAACATGTGGATCTTGTCGTATCGGGCGGCGATGCGGCCGGTGCCGTCGAGCAGGAAGGAGCGGTTGGCGCAGCGCCCGTCGGCGAGCCTGATCGTGAGCGAGCCGACCAGCAGCCACGCCCCGGTTTCCGCGGCCAGGGCCCGGAACGCCGGGATGGCCGGATGCTCGTCCTCGGGTTGCGCCTTCTCGAGGATCAGGGCGCGCCGCGGCTCGATCATCGTCGTGTTTTCCGGCGTCAGGATGAAGTCGGCGCCAGCCGCCCGCGCGGCACGGATCGCCTCCGCCGCCGCGGCGATGTTGGGCTCGATCTCGCGGCCGGCCGTCATCTGGACGCAGGCCACCTTGAACGTCATCTCGCTCATCCCTCGGCCTCCAGCAGAGAGTCCAGCTTGCCCTCGCGTTCGAGCGCGTAAAGCTCGTCGCAGCCGCCGATATGGGTACCGTTGATGAAGATCTGCGGCACCGTCGTCCGGCCGCCGGAGCGCGCGATCATCTCCCGGCGCCGCGCCGGTTCAGCGAACAGGTCGTACTCGGTGAAGGCGACGTTTTTCTGGCTGAGCAGCCGTTTCGCCCGCATGCAATAGCCGCAGAACATGGTGCTGTAGATCTCGACCGCAGCCATCGCTTCCGTTCCGCCGGGAATTGAGACATCGCGCGTAATAGGTGGCACGGCCGGCCGCATTTGTCACCCTGCGGCCGGATCACGACGAGGGCCGGACGACCTGGGCGAGGACCAGGACATCCACCGACTCCGCCCCGGCCCGCAGCAGCACCCGCGCACAGGCCGCCGCCGTCGCGCCCGTCGTCAGCACGTCGTCGATCAGGAGAACGCGCCGGCCGGCGATCATCTCCGCCCGTTCGGGCCGGAGGGCGAAGGCGCCCTCCACGTTCCGCCGGCGCGCGGCGGCGCCGAGCCGGCCTTGCGGAGGCGTTGCCCGCCGGCGCAGAAGAAGGTCGACCGCCGCGGGCACCCCGGTGAGCTTCGCGAGCGCGAGCGCCAGCAGGGCTGCCTGGTTGTATCGGCGGAGGAACAGCCGCAGCCGGTGCATCGGCACCGGGACCATGAGGTCCGCCTCGGCCAGAAGCTCGCGCCCGGCCCGGGCCATCCAGCGGGCGAGCGCCGGCGCCACGTCCGTGCGGTCGCCGTGCTTGAGGGCAAGGACGATGTCGCGACTCGCCTCATCGTATCGCAGGACCGCCCGCGCCCGCTCGTAAGGCGGCCGCTCGCGCAGGCAGGCGGCGCAGAGCGCACCCTCGCCCATCGCGAACTCGAAGGGATAGCCGCAGGCGGCGCAGCAGGGCGGCGCCAGAAAGCTCAGGGATTCCCAGCAGCCGGCACACAGAAGGCCGGGGTCGCCGACGACGGCGCCGCATTTGAGGCAGCGCGGCGGCAGGAGCGCGTTCAAGGCCATCTGGCCGGCCCGCCGCAACATATTAACCATCATCGGCTGAGTATTCATCACGGAATCTCAACCGTCGATCGAGGTGCTGTCAATCGGGTGCCGAAGGCCTCTTTGCGCGCCGCGCCGCCGCCGCCATATTTCCGGCATGTCCGACAGCATGAACGTTTTCGATCGGCGGCTGGTCCGCCTCCACCGCGACCGCGCCGCCGCAGGCTTCGAGGCGCATGATTTCCTGTTTCGCGAGGTGGGGGAGCGGCTGGTCGACCGTCTCGACGACGTCACCCGGACGTTCCCGCGCGCGCTGGAGCTTGGTTGCCGCGGCGGCGAGCTGGCGGCGCTGCTCGGCGAACGCGGCGGCATCGAGCAGCTCGTGCAGTGCGACCTTTCGCCGGCGATGGCGCGCCGGGCCGCGCGCAACGGCCGGCCGACGGCCGTGGTCGACGAGGAGTTTCTGCCCTTCGCTCCGGAAAGTTTCGACCTCGTCCTGAGCAATCTCAGCCTGCACTGGGTCAACGACCTGCCCGGCTGCCTGCATCAGATCCGCCGGATCCTCAAGCCCGACGGACTGTTCCTGGCGACGATGCTGGGCGGCGGCACGCTGGAGGAACTGCGCGCCGCGCTGCTGGAGGCCGAACTCGCCGAGACCGGTGGCGTCAGTCCGCGTGTCTCTCCCTTCGCCGAGCCGAGCGAGGCCGGCGGGCTGCTGCAGCGCGCCGGCTTCGCCCTGCCGGTGGTCGACCTCGACGCTCTGACCGTGAGCTATCCGGACCCGTTCCGGCTGATGCACGACCTGCGCGGCATGGGCGAGACCAACGCCGTGCGTGCGCGGCCGAGCCGCTTCACCCGCCGCGCCACCCTGCTTCGCGCCGCGGCTGATTACCAAGCCCGCTACGCCGACGGCGAGGGCCGTCTGCCGGCCACCTTCCGGATCATCTATCTCACCGCCTGGGCACCGCACGAGTCGCAGCAGAAGCCGCTTCGGCCCGGCAGCGCCCGCGCTCGCCTGGCGGATGCGCTGGATGCGACGGAGGTTCCGACGGGCGCGAAAGCGCGACCCAAGTGAGGACCCCGGCGTTCGGCCGAGCCGGGGCGCACGGAACGTTCAGGTGCCTTCCACCTCGAAGGTGACCTTCGCGTTGATCCGGTACTGGGTGATCCGGTCGCCCTCGACCTTCGCCTCCATCTCCTTGATATAGATCGAGGCGATGCCGCGCAGGCTCTTCTGCGCGTCCTTGAGCGCCTGCTGCGCGGCGGCCTCCCAGCTGTCGGGCGATTCGGCAAGAAGTTCGATGACCTTCTTCGTCGTCATGGATCACCTTCCTTCCGACTCCGTGGAAACCACAAGCAGAAGGGACAACACCCGCGGGTTTCCTCGGTTCCGGGCTGGGGGGCCCGTCGGCTGGCCTGGCGGCGAACGCCCGGCCCCCATAGCCCTACAGGAAGTCCCGGAGCATCGGCACGAGCGGCTTGTCGGCGGGCGGCATCGGGTAGTCGCCCAGGCGGCTCGGCCGCACCCAGGCAAGCGCCTGTCCTTCGCGCGCACGCACCTGCCCCTGCCATTTCCGGCAGACATAAAGCGGCATCAGCAGGTGGAAGGTCTCGTAGCGATGCGAGGCGAAGGTAAAGGGCGCGAGGCAGCTTTCGGACACGTCGATCCCGAGTTCCTCGTGTAGCTCCCGGATGAGCGCGGCCTCCGGCGTCTCGCCGTCCTGCACCTTGCCGCCGGGAAACTCCCACAGGCCGGCCATCGGCTTTCCCTCCGGCCGCTGCGCGAGCAGCACGCGCCCGTCGGCGTCGATGAGCGCGACCGCGCTGACGAGCACGACCGGAAGGGCTCGTGAGGCCGGAGGCGGCGAGCCCTGTGGCCGCGAGTCCCTCGACCGTTCGAACGCCTCGCGGGTCAGCACCCGCAGCTCGACCTTGACAGGGCCGCCGCGCGCAGGCGCCGGCTCCTCGGCCTCGCCGACGAAGGCGAATCCCACCTTCTCCTGAACCCGGATCGACGCCCGGTTCGCCGGCATCGCCGAAGCCCTCACCCGGTCGACCCCCAGGCGGTCAAAGGCCATGCCGACGACGGCGCCCAGCGCCTCCGTCGCGTAGCCCCGCCCCCAGAAGGGCCGACCGATCCAATAACCGACCTCCGCCGCGCCGTCCGCTTCGACCATGATGCCGCAACAGCCGAGGAAGGCGCCGTCGTCGCGCCGCTCTACGGCGAAGACCATGTCATCCTCGTCGGCCAGCGTAGCGATCCACCGCTCGGCGGCGCCTTCCGGATAGGGGTGCGGAATCCGCGCCGTGTACCGGGCAACCTCCCAGTCGCCCGCGAGCCGCTGGATCGCCGGGGCATCCCCGGGCACCGGGCGGCGCAGGATCAGGCGTTCGGTTTCCAGGTGCGGCGGTTCGACCGGCCGCTCAGCTCCGGTAGTCGGCATTGATGTCGATGTAGCCATGGGTGAGGTCGCAGGTCCACACCCGCGCGCGCCCCCGCCCCACCCCGACATCGACGGCGATATCGATTTCGCGGCCCTTCATATGGGCGGCGACGGGTGCCTCGTCATAGTCCGGGCGGCGCTGCCCGTTCTCGGCGATGGTGATGCCGCCCATCGCGATCCGCAGCCGGTCGCGATCGGCCTTCTCGCCGGCCTTGCCGACGGCCATGACGATGCGGCCCCAGTTCGCGTCCTCGCCGGCGATCGCCGTCTTGACCAGCGGCGAGTTGGCGATGGCGAGGCCGATCCGCCGCGCCGCCGCGTCCGAAGCGGCGCCGGTGACCGTGACGGTCACGAACTTGCTGGCGCCCTCGCCGTCGCGAACGACCTGACAGGCGAGGTCGACCAGCAGATCCTCGAGCTTGGCGCGGAAATCGGCGAGGCGCCGGTCGCCGGGCTGCTGCACGGCGGCGTGACGCGGCCCCTGGCCCGTGGCGCAGAGCAGGAGCGTGTCGCTGGTCGAGGTGTCGCCGTCGACGGTGATGGCGTTGAAGGAGCGGTCAACCGCCCGCCGCAGCAGCGGCTGAAGAACCGCCGCCGGCAGCTTCGCGTCGGTGGCCACGAAGGCCAGCATGGTCGCCATGTCCGGCGCGATCATGCCCGACCCCTTGGCAATGCCGTTGATCGTCACCGTCGCGCCGTCGATCGTGGCGGTGCGGGTGGCGACCTTCGGGAAAGTGTCCGTGGTCATGATCGCCTCCGCGGCAACCCGCCAGTTCGCCGGGCCGAGGTCGCCGATCAGCCCGTCCAGCCCGGCGATGATCCGATCGTCCGGCAACGGCTCGCCGATCACGCCGGTCGAAGCAACGAACACCCGGCCGGGCTGGCAGCCGAGGCGCTCGGCCACCGCCTTCGCCGTGCGCTTGGCCGCGGCCATGCCGGCGGCGCCCGTGAAGGCGTTGGCGTTGCCGGCATTGACCAGGATCGCCCGCGCCTTCCCGCCCGCCAGGTTGGCGCGGCAGATCTCCACCGGCGCCGCGGCGGTCAGCGACCGGGTGAAGACGCCGGCGACGGTCGTCCCGGCGGCGAACTCCAGAAGGCAGACATCCGTGCGCCCCTGGTACCGCACGCCGCAGGCGCGCGCCGCCAGCCGCACGCCGGCGATCGGCGGCAGTTCGGGGATGACCTCGGGGGCGAGAGGCGAGCGAGGCGGCATGGCGGCGTCGAAATCGACGTCGAGGGACGACGCGCCGCGCTAGTCCGCGGCGTCGGCCGGCGGTTGCACCGCGCCGTCCTGTGCGGGCCCGCCGGCGGCCGGGCCCGCCGGACCCAGCTTCTCGATCTCGGCGTTCTCGCGCAGATTTGCCAGGAACTCGCGGACGAGTTCCTGCGACAGCTCGTTCTCGATCTGCGCCTGCGCCTCCTCGAAGCTCGGCGGCTTGGTCTCGCGGCGGTCCTCCACCTTGATCACGTGCCAGCCGAACTGGGTCTGCACCGGCTCCTTGGTATAGGCACCCGCCTCCAGGCCAAAGGCGGCTTCGGCGAACGCCGGCACCATCTGATCCGCGGTGAAGTAGCCAAGATCGCCGCCCTCGGGCGCCGACGGGCCGGTCGACCGCTCCCGGGCCAGAGCGACGAAGTCGGCCCCGCCGTCGAGCTCCACGATGACCGCCTCGGCCTCCTCCTTGCTCTCGAGAAGGATGTGGCGCGCCCGGATCTCCTGCTGGGGTTCGAAGTCGTCGACGATCTGCTGGTAGCGCTTCCGCATTCTCTCTTCGGTCAGGTTTTCCTCGAGATGGCGCTGGAGCAGAACCTGGCGGATGGCCTCATCCTCGAAGTCGGCGACCATTTCACGGACCATCTCGTCCTCGTGCAGGCCGCGCTCGCGCCCTTCCGTCGTCAGCAGGGTCAGATCGATGAGGCGATCGACCAGCGCCGGGAAGAGCTGCTCGATGTTCTGCTGATAGGCGGGCGGCAGCGTGCTCGCCGACTGGATGACGTCCGACCGGCGCAGCTCTTGGCCGTTGACCACGGCCACGACCGGGTCCGAAGCCGCCGCGTCTTCGGCCGTCTGGCCGGCGGCCTCGTCCGTCTGCGTCCCGGCGTCCGACTGCGCCTTGGCCGCGGCGGCCGCAAGAAGGAGGCCACCGAGCGCGGCGGCAAGAATCCTGAATTTCATACCCACACCTCAGACACCGGATACGACAGCGCTTGCCGCCTGGGATTTCGTTGGTTCCGCGCCCGCATCATGCACAGCACGCGGCCCAGCACAAGAGCGCAATCCTCAGGGAACCAGAGCGGATCGGCAAGGCCCTGCGGCATGACCGCGATGGATCGCCCCGGACCGTTCCCCGTTTGTTGGTTAACAGCAGGCGCCGCGGGACCAAAATCGGGCCGCGGCATCGCCCCTCGGGTCCGTCGATGGAAGACCAGCTCCTTCTCCTGATCGTTCTGGTCGGCACGGCCGGTGTCGCCGCGCAGTGGATCGGCTGGCGTCTCGGTCTGCCGGCCATCGTGATCCTGCTGATCGTCGGATTCCTGCTCGGCCCGTTCCTGCGGATCCTCGACCCGGAGAGGGACTTCGGCGCCTTCCTCAACCCGGCGATCAGCCTTGCCGTCGCCATCGTCATTCTGCAGGAAAGCCTCGGCCTCGATTTCTCCGGGCTGCGGGCCGGCGGACGGGCGGTCGCCCGGATCGTCGGGCTGGGCGTGCCGATGATCTGGGCCTTTGGCGCCGTTGCCGCCCATTTCCTGGCCGGCCTCTCCTGGCCCATCGCCGCCGTCATCGGCGTGATGCTGGTCATCACCGGGCCCACCGTGATCAGCCCGCTCCTGCGCCAGGCAAAGCTGGAGCGCCGGGCCGCGACCGTGCTGCGCTGGGAAGGCATCGTCAACGACCCGGTCGGCGCGGTGCTGACCGTGATCGTCCTCGAACTCCTCCTGCTCTGGGGCGCGGCGCGGGAGATCGAGGCGCCGCTGAGGGACGTCGCCATCGATCTCGCGAGCGGGACGCTGGCCGCGGCGACGCTCGGGATCGGCGCCGGCTTCTTCGTGCGATTCATGTTCGCCCGCGGCTACGTCCCGGAGTTTCTCAAGTCGCCGCTCGTCCTCGCCGTCGCGCTGCTGATCTACGCCCTGTCCCACCTTGTCCAGCACGAGGCCGGGCTGATCGCCGTGGCCGTCCTCGGAGTGGCGCTGGCCAATCTCGGCCTGCCCGAGATCGAAGACCTGAAGCAGTTCAAGGAATCGCTGAGCACCTTTCTCGTCTCCGGCGTCTTCATCGTGCTGGCGGCGACGGTGGACGTCGGCGCGTTTCTCCGCCTGGACTGGGGTGCCTTCGCCTTCATTGCCGCGATGATGTTCCTCGTGCGGCCTCTGGCCGTCGGCCTCGCAACCATCGGCACGGAGCTGACCTGGCAGGAGCGCCTGTTCGTCGGCCTGGTCGCGCCGCGCGGCATCGTCGTCGCCTCCCTCGCCGGCCTCGTCCATCAGCAGCTCGCGGACTCGGGATACGAGGGCGCGGAACTGATCGCCCCGCTCGTCTTCTCGGTCATCATCGCCACCGTGCTCGTCCACGGGCTGGGCCTAGGCCCGCTCTCCCGGGCACTCGGCCTCGCTTCGGAACGGCCGCCGGGCCTTCTCATCGTCGGGGCCGGCGACTGGACGATCGGCCTGACCAAGGTCCTCACCCGGCTCGGGACGCCGATCGTCCTGAGCGACCCCTCGACCGCAGCCCTGGAGCCCGCCAGGGGCTTGGCCGCGACGACCCACACGGGCCATCTGCTGGCGCCGGAGGAGGAGGACGCCGACCTCCTCACCGAAACCGAATACCTCCTTGCCGCCACGGAGGACGACGCCTTCAACGCCCTTCTCTGCCGGAAGTTCGCGACGGATCTCGGCCAGCAGAACGTCTATCAGGTGGCCTATGCCGGCCGGGGCGAGGCCGCGCCCCGCTTCCACAGGGAGTGGCGCGGGAACATCGTCATCGACGGCGAGATGCCCTTGGCGGAGCTGAACCGCCGCGTTGCCGAGGGGTGGCGCTTCCGCGCCGTGCCGGTGCAGGGCGCGGAGGCGCGCGACGGGCTGCGGCCTTCCGGATCGCGGCTTCCGGTCGCCTTTGTCCGGGAGAACGGAGAGCTGCTTTTCGCCTCACCGGAGACCGAGCTGCATGTCGGCGGCAAGGGAACCCTGGTCGTCTTCGAGGCGCCGGAGCACCCGCCGGCGGAAGCCGGCGGGCGGCCCGGCGATCGTTGACAGCCCCTCCCCATGGGCCTATCTCTCAGGCACTCCTGACAATTCAGGCCCATCGCCGTCCACCGTTATCGAGGTCTTGATGTTCGCCGCCCTAGCGAAGCGGATTTTCGGATCGGCCAATGATCGCTTCATCAAAAGCCTAGGCAAGCAGGTTGCTGCGATCAACGCGCTCGAACCATCGGTCGAGAAGCTGTCCGACGACGAGCTGCGGGCCCGCACCGGCTGGCTGCGCGAACGTCTCGCCGGCGGCGAGTCGCTGGATGACCTGCTGCCGGACGCGTTCGCGACGGTCCGGGAGGCGGCGAAGCGCACGCTCGGCCAGCGGCATTTCGACGTCCAGCTCATGGGCGGGATCATCCTCCACCGCGGCATGATCGCCGAGATGAAGACCGGCGAGGGCAAGACGCTCGTCGCGACGCTGCCCGTCTATCTGAACGCGCTCACCGGCAAGGGCGTGCACGTGGTGACGGTGAACGATTATCTGGCGCGCCGCGACGCCGACTGGATGGGGAAGATCTACCAGTTCCTCGGGATGTCGGTCGGCTGCATCGTCCCCGGCCTGCGCGACTCGGAGCGCCGCGCCGCCTACGCCGCGGACATCACCTACGGCACGAACAACGAGTTCGGCTTCGACTACCTGCGCGACAACATGAAGTTCCGCCTGGAGGACATGGTCCAGCGGGAGTTCCACTACGCCATCGTCGACGAGGTGGACAGTATCCTGATCGACGAGGCGCGGACGCCGCTGATCATCTCCGGGCCGGCCGAGGATTCCTCCGAGCTCTACACCCGCGTCAACGCCATCATCCCGAAGCTGGGCGAGGGCGATTACGAGAAGGACGAGAAGGCGCGCCAAGTGACGCTCACGGAGGAAGGTGCCGAAACGGTCGAGCGCCTGCTGACCGAGGCCGGGCTGCTGAAGGGCTCGCTCTACGACATCCACAACGTCACGCTGGTCCACCACGTCAACCAGGCGTTGCGCGCCCACAAGCTGTTCACACGCGACACCGACTACATCGTCAAGGACGACAAGGTCGTCATCATCGACGAGTTCACGGGTCGTATGATGGAGGGCCGGCGCTACTCGGACGGCCTCCACCAGGCGCTCGAGGCGAAGGAAGGCGTGACGATCCAGAACGAGAATCAGACGCTCGCCTCGATTACCTTCCAGAATTACTTCCGCCTCTACCCGAAGCTCGCCGGCATGACCGGCACGGCGATGACCGAGGCAGGAGAGTTCGCCGAGATCTACGGCCTTGAGGTCGCCGAGGTGCCGACGCATCTCCCCGTCATCCGCAGGGACGAGGACGACGAGGTCTACCGCACCGCGAAAGAGAAGCAGGACGCGATCATCCGTCTCATCGAGGAGTGCCGGGCACGGCAGCAGCCGGTGCTGGTCGGCACCGTCAGCATCGAGAAGTCGGAGGCGCTGTCGGCGGCACTGAAGAAGAAGAAGATCCCGCACCAGGTGCTGAACGCCCGCTACCACGAGCAGGAGGCCCACATCATCGCCGAGGCCGGCGTGCCCGGGGCGGTGACGATCGCCACCAACATGGCCGGTCGCGGCACCGACATCCAGCTCGGCGGCAATTTCGACATGCGGGTGCAGCGGGAGACCGCGGGCATCGAGGACGAGGCGGAGCGGGCGCGAAAGATCGAGCAGATCCGCAAGGAGATCGAGGCCGCCAGGGAGGTGGCCCTCAAGGCCGGCGGGCTCTATGTGATCGGCACCGAACGGCATGAGAGCCGCCGCATCGACAACCAGCTTCGCGGCCGTTCCGGCCGCCAGGGCGACCCCGGCGCGTCGCGCTTCTTCCTGTCCCTCGAGGACGACCTGATGCGCATCTTCGGGTCGGAGCGCATGGATTCCATGCTGCAGCGCTTCGGCCTGAAGGAGGGCGAGGCGATCGTCCATCCCTGGGTGAACAAGGCGCTGGAGAAAGCGCAGCAGAAGGTCGAGGCGCGCAACTTCGAGATTCGCAAGAATCTCCTGAAGTACGACGACGTCATGAACGACCAGCGCAAGGTCATCTACGAGCAGCGCAAGGAGCTGATGCGGGCGACGGATGTCTCCCAGACCGTCGCCGACATGCGCCACGAGGTGATCGAAGACATGGTCGCCCGCTTCATCCCGGCGAACGCCTACCCCGAGCAATGGGACGTGAAGGGGCTCCATGAGGAGGCCTTGCGGATCTTCGGGCTCGACCTGCCGATCGAGGACTGGTCGAAGGAGGAAGGCATCGCCGAAGAGGCAATCCGCGAACGGATCACCGAGGCGGTCGACCGCAAGATGGCCGAGAAGGCGGCCAATTTCGGCCCCGAGATCATGCGGATGGCGGAAAAGAGCCTGCTGCTGCAGCTCCTCGACCAAGCCTGGAAGGACCATCTCCACAGCCTCGACCATCTGCGCCACGGCATCGGCCTGCGCGCTTATGGCCAGCGCGATCCGCTGAACGAGTACAAGCGGGAGGCCTTCGAGATGTTCGAGGGCATGCTGGCCCGCCTGCGCGAGACGGTGACCGGCGTTCTCAGCCACATCGAGATCCGCAGCACCCCGCGGCCCGAGGAGGCCGTGCCGCAACGCGCCGCCGCTCCGGAAGGGCGCCCCACGCGGACCGATCCGGCGCTGGTCGGTGTCGGCGCCGGTGCCGCTGCCGAGGCGGCCGGGATACAGGGGCCGGGCCCGAATCCGATGCGGCGACCGGCTTCGGCTCCGCCGCCGCGCCGCGCCGCCGCAGCCGCGCTCGACCCCAATGATTCGACCACCTGGGGCAAGGTCGCCCGCAACGCCCCCTGCCCCTGCGGCTCCGGCAAGAAGTACAAGCACTGCCACGGCAAGATCTAGGCGCTGCTGGAGAAGAGCCAACACAATCCGGGCTCAGCGCCGTATGCGGCCGCCGGACCGTCTCGCGCGGAGGTCCGCCCTCCGCAAGATCACGGCGACGCCTCGGGCTATCCCAGCCCGGTCTTCCCCATCGCCAGGAACTTCTCCCGCCGCCGGTTGCGGAATCCGTCGGGGTCGCCCGCCCGGAGCTCCCGGAGCGCCGCCTCGAGCGCGTCGCCCGCGTCGGCGATGGTCTTCGCCGGCGCCCGGTGCGCGCCGCCGAGCGGTTCCGGCACGATGGCGTCGATGACGCCGAGCCGGAGCAGGTCGTCCGCCGTGAGCTTCAGCGCCTCGGCCGCCTCCTTCGCCTGTTCGGCGCTGCGCCAGAGGATGGAGGCGCAGCCTTCCGGCGAAATGACGGAGTAGACCGCGTGCTCCAGCATGAGCACGCGATTGCCGGCGGCGAGCGCGATGGCGCCGCCGGAGCCACCCTCGCCGATGATGAGCGAGACCAGCGGTACCCGGATCTTGAGGCAGGTCTCGATGCAGCGGGCGATCGCCTCGGCTTGGCCGCGGGCCTCGGCCTCCACGCCGGGATAGGCGCCCGGCGTGTCCACCAGCGTCAGCACCGGTAGCCGGAACCGGTCGGCGAGTTCCATCAGGCGCTGCGCCTTCCGATAGCCCTCGGGCTTCGCCATGCCGAAATTGTGGGCCACGCGAGAGGCCGTGTCGCGCCCCTTCTCGTGGCCGATGACGACCACGGAATGGCCGCGGAACCGGCCAAGGCCGCCGATGATCGCCTTGTCCTCGCCGAACAGCCGGTCGCCGGCCAGCGGCGTGAAGTCCTCGATCAGCGCCGCAACGTAATCGCCGAAATGGGGACGGTCGGGATGCCGGGCGACCTGCGTCTTCTGCCAGGGCGTGAGCCGGCCGTAGGTCTGCCGCAGGAGCCGGTCGGCCTTCGTCTGAAGCCTCGAAACCTCCTCGGCGATGTTGATGTCGCCGGCGTCGGAAAGGTGGCGAAGCTCCTCGATCTTTCCCTCGAGCTCGGCAATGGGCTTTTCGAATTCCAGAAAGGTGGGCATGCGTTCTCTCTACCGCGGCGGGCTGCCGGCCGCGGCCGTCGGGATCAGGAAGTCGGTCGCTCTTCGGCAGGCGGGGAGCGAGGTGCAGCCCGCCGGCAAGCCGCGGCCGCGTCGCCCATTCCCGACGCGGCCGTCACGCAACCGGCCCTTGACCCGCGCCCCCCGTTCCCGGCTCATCGTCGTCAGCTTCGGCCCGCGATCTGCCGCGCCTTCTGGACGAGGACTTCCGCCTGCCGGATCGAGGCGAGGTCGATCAGCTTGCCGTCGAGCGAGACCGCGCCCTTGCCCTCGCGGGCCGCGTCCTCCATCGCTTGGATGATGCGCTCGGCCTTCTTCACCTCGGCCTCGCTCGGGCTGAACAGTTCGTTGGCGAGGCCGATCTGTGACGGGTGGATCGCCCATTTGCCCTCGCAGCCGAGGACGCCGGCGCGGTTGGCCGCCGCGCGGTAGCCATCGGCGTCGGAAAAGTCGCCGAACGGCCCATCCACCGGGCGCAACCCGTTGGCGCGCGCCGCCACGACCAGGCGGGCGATGGCGTAATGCCACATGTCGCCCCAATGCACCTGCCGCTGCCCGGCCTCATCCGGGTCGGTCAGCACCGCGTAGTCGCGGTTGACGCCGCCGATATTTGTCGTCCGCGCCTTGGTCGAGGCGGCGAAGTCCGCAACGCCGAAATGAAGCGATTCGTTGCGCCTGCTTGCCGCGGCGATCTCGTCGATATTGGCCATGCCGAGCGCTGTTTCGATGATCAGTTCGAAGCCGATCCGCTTCTTGCGGCCGACGGCCGCCTCACACTGGGTCACCAACATGTCGACGGCATAGACATCGGCAGCCGTGCCGACCTTCGGAATCATGATCAGGTCGAGCCGCTCGCCGCCTTGCTCGATGACGTCGACGACATCGCGATACATGAAATGGGTATCGAGCCCGTTAATTCGAACGGACAACGTCTTGTTGCCCCAATCGATGTCGTTGAGCGCGGCGATGATGTTCTTGCGGGCCTGGGCCTTGTCGTCGGGTGCGACCGCGTCCTCGAGATCGAGGAAGACGACGTCGGCGGCGGAACGGGCCGCCTTCTCGAAAAGCTGGGGTTGACTGCCGGGAACCGCCAGCTCGCTGCGATTGAGCCGAGGAGGTGCCTGCTCGACGATCTTGAAGCTCATCTCCAACCTCCGCCACGCTTGGGGTTCTGTTGTTGGTGGGGCAGCGGGCGAAACCTTGCCTCGCCGGCCAAGAGAACGCGCGTTGCGGCTAGATGCCGTGTTGCGGCGGCGCTTGTCAACCGCGCGGAATGCCGCACGGCGCGCAACCGCTCAGATCGCACCCTGGTCCGATCCGTCGCCGCGGCGGCGGGACGCGCGCGCGAAGCCGTCCGCAAGCGGATGACGGTCGCGCACCAGCGCTTTCATCCGCTCGTTCGCCACATGGGTGTAGATCTGCGTCGTCGAGATATCGGCGTGGCCAAGCATCTGCTGGACGCTTCGCAGATCGGCGCCGTGATCCAGAAGGTGGCTCGCAAAGGCGTGCCGCAGGACATGCGGCGACACCTTGGCCGGAGGGATCTCCGCGGAAACGGCAAGCTCTTTGAGCAGCTGGGCGAGGCGGTGCCGCGTCAGATGGCCGCTGTCGCCCCAGGACGGAAACAGCCAGGGCGATTCCGGGGCCGGCCCCTTGCCGCGGCCGCGCTTCGGCAGGAACGCGGACCGAACCTCCAGATAGGCGGTCAGCGCGTCGCGCGCCGGTTGGCTCAGGGGAACCATGCGTTCCTTGCCGCCCTTGCCGCGTACCACCAGCACCCGGGAGTCGCGCTGCACCGCCGCCAGGGTCAGGCCGATCAGCTCGGAGACGCGCAGCCCCGTGGCGTACAGCATCTCGACCAGGGCAACGAGTCGCGCGCCCTCAGCGCCGTCGCGCGCGCGGGCCGCCTGCAGCAGCCGCTCGACTTCCGCCTCGCTCAGCAGCTTCGGGAGCGAGCGGCCGCGGCGCGGGCTGTCGATGATCGCCGAGGGATCGTCGTCCCGCAGCCCTTCGCCCGCCAGGAATCGGTAGTACTGGCGGATGGCGGACAGCCGGCGGGCCGCTGTGCGCGGCGCCATGCCGGCGTCGGACAGCCGCGCCAGATAGGCGCGAATCGCACCCGAATCCGCGGCCTCGAGCCGCTGCCCGCGCTTCGCGAGGAACGCGGCGAACTCCGTCAGGTCGCGACGATAGGCCTCCACCGTGTTGGCGGCCGCGTTGCGCTCCGCCACCAGCATCTCGAGGAAGGTCTGCAGGTGGCGGGGCGGCGCCGACGGGCCGCGGCGGCCGGCCGCAGCCGGTCGGGGACGGGACGACGTCGTCCGCTCGGTCGCCATTCGGGCCGCCCTTCGGTCAGACGCCGCTGGCGACGGCTGCTTCGAGGGCCAGCGCTCTGGCCTCGGCCTCTAGGCCGACCGCCTGCAGGCTCGCGAGCGCGCGGCTCAGGATGATGGGATTGGTCTCTCCGGGGCCATCCGGCCCCAGGCTGATGAGCGTGAGCAGCACGGTCTCGCCGACGCGCCCGGCAGCTGCGGCATCGTCGAGAATGAACCACAGGGCCGGGTTCGGCAGCGACTGCTTGACCGGGGGCGAGCCATCGGCCAGAACCCGCCAAGCCGCGCCGACCGGCTCGCCAAAGGCTTCGAAGATCGCGAACAGCCGGGCCGCGCGCTGACCGGCCTGCTCGTCGCCGCCGGCGGCCTGGTTGTCGCGCCAGGCCCGCACCGAGTCGGCGTCCCAGACCAGGGGCCTGCCGTCGCCGGCGATCCGCGTGAGAAGCCAAAGCGCAGAGGTGGCGGCGGCCGCCTGCGGATCCCGCGACGCCTGTGCCTGGACCAACGCGAGCCACCGCTCCGCGCCACCGGCTTCGCCGAGAAGATGAAGGGCGCGGCCGACATCGAGCGCGAACCACGCGAGCTCGGGCGCCGGTTCGAGACCGATCAGGAAGGGTCGATAGACCCGGACCGCGGTCTGATAGCGGCCCTGCTCGCGCGCGAGCCGCAGCGCCGTCTCGAGCAGGGTGGCGCGGGCCAGGGGTTGCTCGGTGCGGACGACCGCCTGGTACAGCGCCGCGCGGCTGCGCTGTCCCGGTTCCTCTTCGGCGAGACTGAGCGCGTTGTCCAGCTCACGGGGCTCGAGCGGCTGCTCGGCGTAGACGCGGGCCAACGCCTCCGCGGACAAGGCACCGGCCTCGGCGGCGCGCTCGGCCGCGGCAAGCCGCAAGGCGGGGTCCGCGCCGGGCGCGGTGGCGATCCAGGCGAGGGCGGCCGGGTCTTCGGTCTCCAGAACGCTCTCGGGCAGCGGCTGCTTCGCCGCCTGCATCATGGCGAGATGAAGCGCGGTCGGGATCGGCAGGGACTTGACCCTTGCGCTCTCCACGCCGCTCAGCGCGTCGACCAGCGTGAAGAATGCCTCATCGTCTGCACGCCCCTGCTCGCGCAGAAGGCCGACGCCCAGCGCCGCCTCGTCGTATTCCCCGGCGTGGGTCTGGCAGAAGATCAGAGCCTTCTGCCAGTAGACATCGTCGAATGCGCGGATCCATCGATCGACCTGCGCGCAAGCCGCGTCGAGGTCGTTCGCGAACAGAAGCGCATCGGTCGCGAACCGCGCCGCCGTCGCGTCCGTTTCCCGCTCGGGGATCAGGCGAAGCAGCTTGGCCGCGCCTTGATAGTCTCCCATCGCGACCAGACGCTCGGCCCGAAGCGAGAAGAGGTTGCTGTCGGGCGCCTCGGCATCGCCCCTCGGCGCTATGGCCGAAGACAGCAGAAGACGCCGCATCAGATCGCGCATCGCGGGCGAACGGGCCGTCGCCGGAAGGCTCGGCAGCAGCCGCACCAACAGGGCCCGGTCCGTGCCGCGCCACATCTCGGTGCCGAGGCCGCCTTCCTCCGGACCGAGGGCCCCCGCATAGTCGGACCTGACCTCGGGAAGCGGCGCGACTTCTATACCGCTCGGCGCGCGCTCCGGCACGGTCGTGCCGGACGGCGCCGGTACGGCGGCCCCAGGCCCCTGCCCTTCGGTCGGGCGCCCCCCCTCCCCGGTGCCGGTCGCCGGGGCGTCGGTTGCCGGCCCCAGCACGGTCGGCGCCCCCACCTGCGCCAGCGCGGCTCCGCCCGCCCCGGCGGCCAGAAGGGCGACGAGGCCGACCGCCGCGACCCGGCGCGCAACCCGGCTGCCCTCCTCTCCATGCGAGAGACGCATGGCGGAGCGGTCAGCCGTATCCGCGCATCGGGGCATCCGTCTCAAAGGTCCCTCGCCCGCCCTCGCCGGGAGGGACAAAGGACTCCGGTCCCGGACTTGACGAAGCCAGCCCACCGGCCGACGCGCGGCCACCGCCTATTGGATGAAGCGGTCATTCGGAATGACCTGCTCCATCGGCTGCGTGGGCGGCGGGATATCCCAAGTCGCCAGAAACACCAAGCCGCCGCCGACCAGGGCGACGAAAACGAGAGCAACGACCAAAAGATATTTCTTCATGAACTCGATTCGGCCATGAATTTCTCCGGGACCGTCGCGGCCGTGCAAGCATTCCGGACAGGACCGTGGGTTGCGATTTCTCGGGCGATTTATGCTAGGGTTCGTTTGTGGCGAGTTTGCGGCAGTTTACCGATGCGCGATGAGGGATTCAATAATGGCGGCTTGCCGCCCGGCCCTGCCGGCCAATGGGCGGCGGTCGGCGGGCCGCCGCGGCTGAGACCGGGGCCATGCCCGTGACGACGCACTCTGCGTCGCCGCCCCTGCAGGTGACAAGGACCATCGTTCTGGTCGGCCTGATGGGGGCCGGAAAGAGCTGCGTCGGCCGCCGGCTGGCGACGCGGCTGGGGCTTCCGTTCATCGATGCCGACCGCGAGATCGAGCAGGCGGCCGGCTGCTCGATCCCCGAGTTCTTCGCCCGCCACGGCGAGGCCGCATTCCGCGACGGCGAGCGGCGCGTGATCAAGCGGCTCCTGGGCAACCCGGTCCACGTGCTGGCCACCGGCGGGGGCGCCTTCATGGACCCACAGACGCGGGCGCTGGTCCGCGAGCGCGGCATTTCGGTCTGGCTGCGCGCCGACCTCGACCTCCTGCTGCGGCGGGTGCTGCGCCGCAGCGACCGGCCGTTGCTCCAGGTCGCCGACCCCCGCAGGAAGCTCGAGGAACTCATCGCGCTGCGCTACCCGATCTATGCCGAGGCGGATGTGACGGTGGACAGCGACGACGGGCCGCCCGAGGCGACCGTGGAGAAGGTCATCGACGCCCTCGCCACCCATTTGGCGCCGCCGGACCGGGGCCGCTCCTCCGTCGGCTGCGAAGCGAGTTCTGCGAGGTGAGGTCTTCGAGGTGACCTCCTGTGCCCGACTGGGCGTCGAACTCGGCGCCCGTAGCTATGACATTCTGGTCGGCAGCGAGCTGCTGGCGGCCGCCGGACACCACATCCGGCCGCTGCTGAAACAGCCGCGCGTCGTCGTGGTAACCGACGCCACCGTCGCCGATCTTCATCTCGCTGCGCTCGGCCGCGCCCTCGACGACGCCGGCATCCGGCACGACGCGATCGTCGTCCCCGCCGGCGAGCAGACGAAGAGCTTCGAGGAGCTCGCGCGCGTCGTCGACGCCCTGCTCGCGGCCCGCATCGAGCGGGACACGGCGCTGATCACGCTGGGCGGCGGCGTCGTCGGCGACCTCGGCGGCTTCGCCGCCAGCATCGTGCTGCGCGGCATCGACTTCATCCAGATTCCGACCACGCTGCTGGCCCAGGTCGACAGCTCGGTCGGCGGCAAGACCGGGATCAACACGAGCCGGGGCAAGAACCTGGTCGGCAGCTTCTACCAGCCGCGGCTGGTGCTCGCCGACATCGACACGCTGACGACCCTGCCGCGCCGGCAGTTCCTCGCCGGCTACGCCGAGGTGGTGAAGTACGGGCTCATCGGGGACGCCGCGTTCTTCGGCTGGCTCGAAGGGCACGGCGCCGGCCTGATCGAGGGCGACCTGGAATCCCGCCAGCATGCGGTGCTGACGAGCTGCGCCGCCAAGGCAGCCGTCGTCTCCGCCGACGAACGCGAGGCCGGCGCCCGCGCGCTGCTCAATCTCGGCCACACCTTCGGTCACGCGCTGGAGGCCGAATGCGGCTATTCCGACGAGCTGCTGCACGGCGAGGCCGTGGCGATCGGCATGGTCATGGCCTTCGACCTCTCGGCCCAGCTCGGCCTCTGCCCGCTCGAGGACGCCGCGCGGGTGAGGCGCCACCTCGCCAGCGTCGGTCTGCCGACCGACCTGTCCGCCCTCGGCGACCGGGTCTGGGACCCCGACCGCCTGATCGCGCACATGCAACAGGACAAGAAGGTCCGGGACGGCAGAATCACTTTCGTGCTGGCGCGCGGCATCGGCCGGGCCTTCCTCGCCCGGGATGTCGAGCTCGGGGAGGTGCGCCGTCTGTTGCAGGACACGATCGCCGCATAGCCATGCCAGAAGACGCCACGACGACATCGCGGCGGCGGCTCGGCGCCGAACGGGCGAATTGTGCCCAAGGATGAACCGACCATGATCGCCACCATTTGCGCCATCGTCCTGCTGCTGATCCTCTCGGCCTTCTTCTCCGGCTCGGAGACAGCGCTGACCGCGGCCTCGCGCTCGCGCATGCACGCCCTGGAGCTCCAGGGCGACCGCCGCGCGGCCCGGGTCAACCGGCTGCGCGGCCAGATGGAGCGGGTGATCGGCGCCATCCTGCTCGGCAACAACCTCGTCAACATCCTGAGCTCCGCGCTCGCCACCAGTCTGCTGATTGCGCTCTTCGGCGACAGCGGCGTCGTCTACGCGACGATCGCCATGACCGCGCTCGTGGTCCTGTTCGGCGAGGTGATGCCCAAGACCTACGCCATCAACAACGCCGACCGCGCGGCCCGCGCCGTCGCACCGCTGATGCAGCCGGTCGTCGTTCTGTTCGGCCCGGTGACGCGGGTGGTCCAGCTCTTCGTGCGCGGCGTCTTCCGCCTGTTCGGCGTCAAGGTCGTCGCCGGCATCGGCACCGAATCGACGGAGGAGGAGCTGCGGGGCGCGATCGACCTGCATGCGGGCTCGGGAGCGGAGGTCCGACATGCCGGGGCGATGCTGCACAGCATCCTCGACCTCGAGGAAGTCGAGGTCAGCGACATCATGGTGCATCGCCGGAACGTCGTGATGATCGACGCGGACCAGCCGCCGGCGAAAATCGTCGAGGACGTGCTGAACAGCCCCTATACGCGCCTTCCGCTCTGGCGCGGCGAGCCGGACAACATCGTCGGCGTGCTGCACGTCAGGGCGCTGCTTCGGGCGATGCAGGCCAACGGCGGCTCGGCCAACGGTCTCGACGTCGCCGCGCTGGCGTCACCGCCGTGGTTCATCCCCGACACCACGAGCCTGCTCGACCAGCTCCAGGCATTCCGAAGCCGCCATGAGCACTTCGCCCTCGTCGTCGACGAATACGGCGCGCTGATGGGAATCGTGACCCTGGAGGACATCCTGGAGGAGATCGTCGGCGACATCGCCGACGAGCTCGACATCAGCGTCGCCGGCGTCAAGGCCGAGGCGGACGGGTCCTACACCGTCAGCGGCCTCGTCACGATCCGCGACCTCAACCGGGAGTTCGGCTGGCGCCTGCCCGACGAGGAGGCCTCGACCATCGCCGGGCTGGTGCTCCACGAGGCGCGCCGCATCCCGGAGAAGGGGCAGGTGTTCGTGTTCCACGGCTTCCGCTTCGAGGTTCTCGAGCGCCAGCGCAACCAGATCAAGACGCTGCGCATCACGCCGCTCGCCTCCTCGAACGGGGAAGACGACGAGGCCGCCGGATCGGAGCATCAGGGCTGACGGCCGAGGCACGGGCCGGATTGACGCAGCGCAGCATCGGCCGATAGGCTCGCCGGCCGGAGAGCCATCGATCCAGGGAGATCGGCCTCATGCCCCTCTCACCGCCCGTCGAGCGAGAGCACCTGCATACGCGCGCCTACGCGTTCCGCGGCTATCGGCGCGCGGACGGTCTGTGGGACATCGAGGGCCACATGACCGACACCAAGACCTACAGCTTTCCCAACGAATGGCGGGGCGAAATCGCGAGCGGCGAGCCGATCCACGACATGTCCATTCGGCTCACCCTCGACGACGATTTCGTCGTCCGCGACATCGAGGTGGTGACCGACGCCGCGCCGTTCCGGACCTGTTCCGGCATCACGCCGAATTTCGCCGTCGTCAAGGGTCAGCGCGTCGGCCCGGGCTGGCACCGGACGATCCGGCGGCTGCTCGGCGGCGTGCAGGGCTGCACCCACCAGGTCGAGATGCTGGGCGCGCTGGCCACGGTCGCCTTCCAGACGATCTATCCCTCCCAGACGCGGCGCGACGAGGCGGCGGAAGACTCCAAGCGGCCGCCCCACCTCGACAGCTGCCACGCGCTGGCGAGCGACGGCGAGGTGGTCAAGCGCTTCTGGCCGCAGTTCTACACGGGCGCCTAGGGACCACGGTCTTGTGCTTTCGGCGCGCCACGCCTGGCCTTGAGCTGGGCCTCCACCGGGCCCACGGGTCGCGCCCGCGGGCCACGGTCGGGAAGACCTCAGCCCGCCTGCTCCTCCTCGGTCGGCGCCCGGGTGGTGAGGGCGAGCGCGTGGATCGGGCCGCGCAGCTCCTCGGCGAGAACCTCGTAGACCCGGCGCTGGCGGGCGACGCGCGACAGCCCTTCGAACGCCGCGGCCGTGATCTCCACCCGGAAATGCGTCTCCCCCTCCGGGCGCGCGCCGGCGTGACCTATATGAAGATGCGATTCGTCAACCACGCGCAGCCGCACCGGCGAAAAGGCGTCGCGCAGTTTTTCCTCGATTCGATCGGCGACCGGCATGTCTCACTCCCTTTACGACGACCTTTCTGCAGATAGACGGGCCAGGGCCTCAATGCAACGACCGGGCAAGGGGTAGGCCGCATCGTGACCGAACTCGATCGAGAGGACCGAATCGGCGGCCTCGCGCCGGCCGCCGCCTCGCGCGGAACCGCCTATCTGCTGCTCGGCGCCGTCATTCTGCTGTGGGGCGCCAACTGGCCGGTGATGAAGGTCGGACTGACCTACATTCCGCCTTTCTGGTTCGCGGTCGTCCGCATGGCCATGGGCGCGGCGACGCTGTTCGCCGTCCTCGCCGCGACCCGGCGGCTTGCCCTCCCGACCGCGCGCGACCTGCCGCTGCTGCTCAGCGTCGGCCTGCTGCAGATGGCGGCGTTTCTCGCCCTGGTCAATTTCGGCCTGCAATATGTCGAGGCGGGCCGGTCGGCGGTCCTCGCCTACACGACGCCGCTCTGGGTCGTGCCGGGCGCCGCGCTGCTGCTCGGCGAGCGGATCACCGGACTGAAGCTCGGCGGGCTGCTGCTCGGCCTCGCCGGCGTCGCCACGCTGTTCAATCCGTTCGGCTTCGACTGGGGCCGACCGGAGGTCGTGCTCGGCAACGGGCTGCTGATGCTCGCGGCCATCGCCTGGGCCGTCGCGATCCTCCACATCCGGGGGCATGTCTGGCGCCTGTCGCCACTGCAGCTCGCGCCCTGGCAGATGCTGGCGGCGATTCCGCCGCTGCTCGCCCTTGCCCTGTGGTTCGAGGGCGCCGCGCCGGTCCGCTGGTCCGGCGAGCTGCTGGCGATCCTCGTCTATAACGGCCCGATCGCAACGGCCTTCTGCTTTTGGGCAACGGTAACGATCAACCGGGCCCTGCCCGCCATCACCACCTCCCTCGCGTTCCTCGGCGTGCCGGCCGTGGGGGTCGCCGGCTCGGCCCTCGGCCTGGGCGAACCGGTGACCCCGACCCTGCTGGCCGGTCTCGGATTCATTCTGGGCGGCCTCATCCTGGTCAACCTCGCGGACCAGCGGCGGCGCTGACGGTGCGGCATTTTCGCGCGGCTCGGCTTGCCAGCCGGTCTGCGCCGCCCCATACTCTGGCAATGTCCAAGTTCGCCTCATCGTCCGAGCAGCCCGTTTTCGCGCAGGAGTCGCCGCGCGCGCGGACCTGCGACCACCCGCTTTGTACGGAACCGGGTCTCTACCGCGCGCCGAAGACTCGCCAGCGACTGAACGAGTACTACTGGTTCTGCCTCGACCACATCCGCGACTACAACAGGATGTGGAACTACTACGAGGGGATGGGCCCGGAGGAGATCGAGGCGCAGATCCGCGAGGACACGGTCTGGCAACGACCGACATGGCCCTTGGGCGGCGGTTGGCGCGCGGAACGGTTCAAGAACCCGACCGCCGGGCTGCATGACGGCTTCGGCTTCTTCAAGGAGGACCGGCGGGCGTATCGGAACCGCCGGCACGAGGGCCGGAAGCCGCCCCGGACCGCCGAGGAAGAGGCGCTCGCGGTGCTCGAGCTGACGCCGCCGGTCACGCTCGAGGAGGTGAAGCTCCGCTACAAGGACCTGGTGAAACAGCTGCACCCCGACGTCAACGGCGGCGACAGGTCCGCCGAGGAACGACTGAAAGCCGTCAACCAGGCCTACAGTACGCTCAAGAGCAGCACTACATTAAGGAACGGCGCCTATCCCTGGACGCCGTGACAGCGCAGCGACAACATCCCGAAAGCAGAGTGATGGCAGTTCAGACAACCCATACGGCCGCCCCCGCGACCCCCAATACATCGGTCCCCGACATCACGATCTCGGTGGCGCAGACCTTCGGCATCGACTGCGACATGCAGGTGCCGGCCTTCAGCCAGCCGAGCGAGCACGTGCCGGACATCGATGAAGCCTACCGCTTCGACCACGACACGACGCTCGCGATTCTCGCGGGCTTCGCCTACAACCGCCGCGTCATGATCCAGGGCTATCACGGGACCGGCAAGTCGACGCATATCGAGCAGGTGGCGGCACGACTCAACTGGCCGTGCATCCGGGTCAATCTCGACAGCCACATCAGCCGTATCGACCTCATCGGCAAGGACGCGATCGTGCTTCGGGACGGCAAGCAGGTGACCGAGTATCGGGAGGGCCTGCTGCCCTGGGCGCTGCAGAACCCGACCGCGCTCGTCTTCGATGAGTACGACGCCGGCCGGCCGGACGTCATGTTCGTCATCCAGCGGGTGCTCGAGGTCGAGGGCAAGCTGACGCTGCTCGACCAGAACCGGGTCATCCGCCCGCACCCGGCCTTCCGCCTGTTCGCCACGGCGAACACGATCGGCCTCGGCGACACGACCGGCCTCTATCACGGGACGCAGCAGATCAATCAGGGGCAGATGGACCGCTGGAACATCGTCGCCACCCTGAACTACCTCCCGCATGACGAGGAGGTGAACATCGTCCTGGCCAAGGCGCCGAGTTACGACACCGAGGAGGGGCGTGCGACCGTCAGTGCGATGGTCGCGCTCGCCGACCTGACGCGCGCCGGCTTCGTCAACGGCGACATCTCCACCGTCATGTCGCCGCGGACGGTCATCACCTGGGCGGAGAACGCGCGCATCTTCAACGACGTCGCCTTCGCCTTTCGGGTGACCTTCCTGAACAAGTGCGACGAGATCGAGCGGCCGATCGTCAGCGAATACTATCAGCGATGCTTCGGCACCGAGTTGAAGCCGACCACTGGCAAGGCGATGCTGGTCTGAAGCGGGAACGTTCTGAATCGGGATCGGCTCCGGCCGTCGCAAGGATGAATCGCAGGGACACCGCCGTCGAGGAATTCCGCCGCGTCACCGGCGCGGCGATGCGCGCCATCGCCGCGCGCAACGACCTCACCGCAACCTTCGCACCGGGCCAGCATGGGCTGCACGGCACCGAGGCCCGCTTGCCGCTGCCCGGGCGCGACCTGCCGGCGAACGAGGTCGCCTACATCCGTGGCGAGGCCGACGCCATCGCCTTGCGCCTGCGCCACCACGACGCAAACCTGCACCGGCGTGAGACGCCCGCCGGCGAAATCGCCCGCGGCGTCTTCGACGCCGTCGAGCAGGCTCGGGTCGAGGCGATCGGCGCCCGGACGATGGCCGGGGTGGCCGACAACCTCGCCGCGGCTCTCGACGAGCATTGCCGGCAGCGCGGCTATGCCCGCGTGACGGAGCGCGATCAGGCGCCGCTCGCCGAGGTCATGCGGCTGCTCGCCCGCGAGGCAATGACGGGCATGCCGCCCCCGCCGAATGCCCGGCGGATCGTGGATCTGTGGCGGCCCGTGCTCGACGAGCGGGTGCACCAGGATCTCGCCCGGCTGGTGCGCTTGATGGACGACCAGCAGGCCTATGCGAAGGCGGTTCGCCAGCTCCTCGCCGACCTCGACATCGAAACCGGCGCCGAAGAGGCGACGCCCGCCGACGAGGACTCCGAGAACGAGGGCGAGAACGGCCAGGAGGATGCGAACCAGGGCCAGGGCGAAGCCGGCGAGCAGGAAAGCGCGGATTCCGCCGCGGCGATGGAAGGCCGCGAGGCGGAGGGAAGCGACGACGGCGGCGACGGCGCCGTGACCGAGGAAGACGCGGGGATGCACGGCGAAGGCGGCGAGGAAGAGCCTGGCCGCCCCGGGCGGCCGCCTTTGACGGATGACCGCCGGAACAGCCGGACCGAGCCCGCCTACCGTGCCTACACCACCGAGTTCGACGAGGTGGTGGACGCCGTCGATCTCTGCGACGCCGACGAGCTCACGCGCCTGCGGCAACTGCTCGACCAGCAGCTCTCGCATCTCCAGGCCGTCGTCTCGAAGCTCGCGAACCGGTTGCAGCGACGCCTGCTCGCCAAGCAGTCGCGGGCCTGGGAATTCGACCTCGAGGAGGGCCTGCTCGACAGCGCGAAGCTGTCGCGCGTCATCGTGAACCCGGTTCTTCCTCTCTCCTACAAGCGGGAGAAGGACACCGAGTTCCGCGACACGGTCGTCACGCTGCTGATCGACAATTCGGGTTCCATGCGCGGGCGGCCGATCACCGTGGCCGCCATGAGCGCCGACATCCTCGCCCGGACGCTGGAGCGCTGCGGCGTCAAGGTCGAGGTTCTGGGCTTCACCACCCGGATGTGGAAGGGCGGCCAATCGCGCGAGCGCTGGATCGCCAGCGGCAAGCCGGCCAATCCCGGTCGGCTCAACGATCTGCGCCACATCGTCTACAAGGCGGCGGACGCCCCCTGGCGGCGGGCGCGCAAGAGCCTCGGCCTGATGCTGCGCGAAGGGATCCTCAAGGAGAATATCGACGGCGAGGCGCTGCTCTGGGCGCACAGTCGGTTGATCGCCCGGCCGGAGCAGCGCCGCATCCTGATGGTGATCTCCGACGGCGCCCCGGTCGACGACTCGACCCTGTCCGTCAATCCGGGCAACTATTTGGAGCGCCACCTGCGCGAGGTCATCGAGTGGATCGAGACCTGCTCGCCGGTCGAGCTCATCGCCATCGGCATCGGGCACGACGTCACTCGATACTACCGGCGGGCGGTGACCATCGTCGATGCCGAGCAACTTGGCGGCATCATGCTGGAGAAGCTCGCGGAGCTTTTCGAGGAGGACGGAAGGCCCGGCACCGGTTTCCGGAGGACGGCCCGCGGCAGGACCGCCGGACGGCGGACGATCGCCGGGGTCGCCGCGGGCCGGTAGACGCACCGCAACCGGCCTTGCGGATCGCCTTTCGCCGGATCGCGATAACCCTCTGCGGCACGCTGCTGCTCACCGGTGCCGTCGGTGCGGCGCCTCGGGCGGACATCGAGGCGAGCCCGGTGCTCCTCGATCCGAACGACCCCGACAGAAGGGCGATCGGCCGGCTGGAATATCTGGCCGGGTACGAACTGGCGAGCGACGCCGAGGGTTGGGGCAGCCTGTCGGGCATGATCTTGACCCCGGCCGGAGACGCGTTGCTGGCCGTGTCCGACCTCGGCTTCTGGGTCCGGATCGGGCTTCGCCACGACGACCGGGGCCGGCTGATCGGAGTCGACGGTGTCGGGATCGCCCCCCTGCTCGACGAGAAGGGCCGGCCGCTCGACCGCAAGCGGTGGAGCGACGCCGAAGCCGTGGCGCGCGATGCCGACGGAAGCCTCCTCGTCGCCTTCGAGCGCCGGCACCGTCTATGGCGCTATGCCCCCCCATCGGGATCCGATTGCCTGCCGCAGGCCGCGGCCGTGCCCGTTCCGGCACCGGACTCCATGGATCGGCTGCCGGGCAATGGCGGTGTCGAGGCCGTCGCGGTTCTCGCCCCGGGGCGAATCCTGATGCTGAGCGAGCGCGGGCGGGACACCGCCGGCGACATCCGTGGCTGGATCGGCGCGCCCGGCCAGTGGGCCGCGCTCGGCCTCTCTCCCACCGATGGGTTCATGCCGACGGACCTCGCCGTTCTTCCCGACGGCGATCTCCTGCTGCTGGAGCGGCGCTTCAGCCTGATCGGCGGCCCGGCGGCGCGGCTGTCGATCCTGCCGGCGGCGGAGGTCCGCCCGGGAGCCCGGCTGACCGGCCGCGAGATCGCCGAACTCGTGCCGCCGCTGACCGTCGACAATTTCGAGGCGCTGGCCGCGCGGCCGGCCCCGGACGGCGGCGTCCTCGTTTATCTGCTGTCGGACGACAACGGGAACCCGCTGCAGCGCACGCTGCTGCTGCAGTTCCGCTTGCCCCCGCTCAACTGAGGTTCTGGCGGAAGAACTCCAGCGTGCGGGTCCACGCCTGCTGCGCATCCTCCCGGTCGTAGTTCGCGCCCGTCGGGTTGGCGAAGGCGTGGTTGGCCGAGTACCAGTGAACCTCCAAAGACTTGCCGGCCTCTTCCATGGCCGCCTCGAACTTGCCGACCATCTCCTGGTTGATCCACTGGTCCTGCTCGGCGAAGTGGCCGAGCACCGGGCCGTTCAGCTTCGCGAGGTCCTCGGCCGACCGCTCGACCCGACCGTAATAGATCACCGTCGCGTCGACCGGCGCGGCGATCGAGGCGTTGAGGGCCCAGCCGCCACCGAAGCACCAGCCGACCACCCCGACCTTGCCGGTTGTCCGCGAATCCGCCTTCAGCCAGTCGATCCAGGTGGTGAGCGTGCCGGTGGCCTGGTCCGGATCGACCGCCTGCGTGAGGCGCTGCGCGTCCTCGGCCGCGGTCGCCACCTCGCCGTCAAAGAGATCGACCGCCAGCGCGACGAAGCCCTCCCGCGCGAACTCGGTGGTGACGGCCCGGATCTGGTTGTTGAGGCCCCACCATTCGTGGATGAGCAGAACCGCAGGCGCCGGCACCGACTCGGGTACGGCCAGCGCGGCCGAGACCTGGCGGCCGTCGGGCGTCTCCGCGGTGACCGTCTCGAGGCTTTCGGCGGCGAGCGCCGCGAGCCGCGGGTCGGCGAGGATCGCGGCGAGCGGGACTCCGGTAAGACCGGTGAGGACGGATCGGCGGGCGAGCAGACTCATGGCGGGGCCTCCTTCCGTATGGGTAGAGAGGCCCTAGTGTAAGAGCGCCGAACAGAACCCGTCCACGGTCTGCGTTGGTCTGGGCCCGGTGCGGGTCGGGAGCCGGCCCGCCGGTATCCGCCTGCCCTTGAGGCTTGAGCCACCCTCCGCCGAACCCCATTTGTTCCGCCGAAGCGGGGCCGGTCCGGATTAGCCTTGCGCCGGCATGGTGTCGGCGGCGGAAGGTGCTTTCCCGCCGCGGACCGGCTGGTCTATACCCTGCCGGTCCGCCCCGTTCGTCGCCTTCCCGAGTCAGGAGCCGTCATGAGGGTCGATGCCTTCGACTTCGATCTGCCGCGCGCGCTGATTGCCGATCGCCCGGTGACTCCGCGCGACGCCGCGCGCCTTCTCGAGGTCGGCGAGACCCTTCGCGACGGGATGGTACGCGACCTGCCGGGTCGGCTGCGCCCCGGCGACATCCTGGTGTTCAACGACACGCGCGTCATCCCCGCGCGGCTGGCCGGCAAGCGGGGGACGGCGAACGTCGAGGCGACGCTGCACAAGCGCGTGGCGGAGGATCGCTGGCGCGCCTTCGCCCGGCCCGCGCGCAAGCTGCGCCCCGGCGACGCCATCGAATTCGCGCCCGGCTTCTCGGCGGAGGTTCTGGCGAAGGGCGAGGCCGGCGAGGTCGAGCTGCGCTTCGACCGATCGGGGCCCGCGCTGATGGAGGCGCTCCAGCGCTGGGGCCGGGTGCCGCTGCCGCCCTACATCAAGCGCCCGGCCGACGAGCGCGACCAGGTGGACTACCAGACCGTCTTCGCACGGGAGGATGGCGCCGTGGCGGCCCCGACCGCCGGCCTGCACTTCACGCCGGAGCTGCTGGCGGCGCTCGACGCCCGCGGCGTTCTCCGCACCACGGTCACCCTCCATGTCGGCGCCGGGACCTTCCTGCCGGTGAAGGTCGAGGACACGCGGGACCACGTCATGCACGCCGAGATCGGCGAGATCGGCGCGGCCGCGGCGGAGGCGATCAACCGCACGCGGGCGGCGGGCGGCCGCGTGGTGGCGGTGGGCACGACCAGCCTCCGCCTTCTCGAAACGGTCGCCGACGATAGCGGTCGCCTGTCGCCCTTCTCCGGCGAGACGACGCTCTTCGTGACGCCGGGCTACCGGTTCAAGATCGTGGACCTGCTGCTCACCAACTTCCACCTGCCGCGCTCGACCCTGTTCATGCTGGTCTCGGCTTTCGCGGGGCTCGAGCGCATGCAGGCCGCCTACGCGCATGCCAAGGAGAAGGCGTACCGCTTCTACTCCTACGGCGACTGCTGCCTCCTGCATCGGGAAAGGACGCCTTGACCTCTCGGAACTCTGCCCCCTCCTCCGCCGCCCGCTTCCGCTTCGACCTTCTCAAGACCGACGGCGCGGCCCGGCTCGGCCGCCTCGAGACGGCCCACGGCACGATCGACACGCCGGCCTTCATGCCGGTGGGCACGGCGGCCACGGTCAAGGCGATGACGCCGGAGGCGGTGGCATCGACGGGCGCGCAGATCGTGCTCGCCAACACCTATCACCTGATGCTGCGGCCAGGGGCGGAGCGCATCGAGCGGCTCGGCGGGCTGCACCGCTTCATGAACTGGCCCCGGCCGATCCTCACCGATTCCGGGGGCTTCCAGGTCATGTCGCTCGCCGAACTCCGCAAGATCGACGAGACCGGCGTCACCTTCCGCTCGCATATCGACGGCAGCGCCCACCGGCTGACGCCGGAGCGGTCGATCGAGATCCAGCACGCGCTCGACGCCGACATCACCATGGCCTTCGACGAATGCACGCCCTACCCCGTCGAGGAGAAGGTGGCCGCGGAGTCGATGCGGCTGTCCATGCGCTGGGCCGAGCGGTCGAAGGCCGCCTTCGTCGAGCGCCCGGGCTACGGGCTGTTCGGGATCGTCCAGGGCAGCGTCTATCCGGATCTGCGCGCGGAATCCGTCGAGAGCCTGACCCGCATCGGCTTCGACGGCTATGCCGTGGGCGGCCTCGCCGTCGGCGAGGGGCAGGAGAAGATGTTCGAGACGCTGGAACGGACCACCCCTCTTCTGCCGACGGACCGGCCGCGCTACCTGATGGGTGTCGGCAAGCCCGACGACATCGTCGGCGCGGTCCGCCGCGGCATCGACATGTTCGACTGCGTGCTGCCGACCCGGTCGGGCCGCACCGGCCAGGCCTTCACCCGGCGGGGCGCGATCAACATCCGCAACGCCCGGCATATGGAGGATCCCCGGCCGCTCGACGAGGCCTGCGGCTGCCCCGCTTGCACCGGCTATGGCCGCGCCTATCTCCATCACCTGTGGCGCGCCGGCGAGATGCTCGGCCAGATCCTGCTCACCTGGCACAATCTCCAGTATTATCAGGACCTCATGGCCGGGCTGCGGCAGGCGATCGCGGCGGGCCGGTTCGACGCCTGGGCCGCCGATTTCGCCGCGCAGCAGGCGCTGGGCGACATCGAGCCGCTTTGACACGCCCGTCTCGTCCTCGAAGCCCCTGTCGAACGAAAAGGGCCGGCCCCACATACCACCCGAACCGTTGGGTGCAACCATGACCGAATCCATCTACGACTCTCTCACGCAGCTCGGCCGCAAGACGGCGTTGCCGGCCTCGCCGGAGGACGCGGTCCTGGAGACCGTGCCGAACCCGCAGCGCGGGGTGCAGTACCTCGTCCGCTTCACCTGCCCGGAGTTCACGTCGCTCTGCCCGATCACCGGCCAGCCGGACTTCGCCCATTTCGTGATCGACTACGTGCCGGACGAGCGGCTGGTCGAGAGCAAATCGCTCAAGCTCTATCTCGGCTCCTTCCGCAATCACGGCGCGTTCCACGAGGATTGCACGCTGACCGTCGCGCGGAAGCTGGAAGAGGTGCTGAAGCCCGTCTGGCTGCGCATCGGCGGCTACTGGTACCCGCGCGGCGGCATGCCGATCGACGTGTTCTACCAGACCGGCCCGGCGCCGGAGGGGTTGTGGATCCCCGACCAGGGCGTCGCGCCCTATCGCGGGCGGGGATGACCGGCGCCGCGGCAGGACGCGACGCGGCGGCGGTCAAGGAGGCCATTCGCGCGCACGCGCTGGGCCTCGGCTTCGGCGCGGTGGGCTTCGCCGCGCCCGATCCCGGCGAGGACCGGAAGCGGCATCTGGCCGCCTTCCTCGAAGCGGGCTGGGAGGGCGACATGGACTGGATGCGGCGCACGGCGGAACGGCGCGCCGATCCCCGCACGCTCTGGCCCGAGGTGCGCAGCGTCATCGCCCTTGGGATGAACTACGGGCCCGGCACCGACCCGCTGGCGCTGCACGATCACCCGGATCGCGGCATCGTTTCCGTCTACGCGCAGGGGCGGGACTACCACGACCTCGTCAAGTCGCGGCTGAAGCAGCTCGCCGGCTGGATCCACCGGACCCATAACTGCGAGGTCAAGGTCTTCGTCGACACCGCGCCGGTGCTGGAGAAGCCGCTGGCCGAGAAGGCCGGCCTCGGCTGGCAGGGCAAGCACACCAACCTGGTGTCGCGCAGGTTCGGCTCCTGGCTGTTCCTGGGCGAGGTCTTCACCACCCTCGACCTGCCGCCGGACGCCGCAGAATCGGACCATTGCGGCGCCTGCCGCCGCTGCCTCGACGCCTGCCCCACCCAGGCCTTCCCGGCGCCCTACCGGCTCGACGCGCGGCGCTGCATCTCCTACCTCACCATCGAGCACAAGGGCCCGATCCCGCGCGCCTTCCGCCGGGCGATGGGCAACCGTATTTATGGCTGCGACGACTGCCTCGCCGTCTGCCCCTGGAACAAGTTCGCTTCGCGCACGGCCGAGTTCGCCTTCCTGCCGCGGGCGGAGCTGACCGCGCCGCGCCTCGCCGATCTCGCGACGCTCGACGACGCCGCCTTCCGCACGATCTTCTCCGGCTCGCCGATCAAGCGGACCGGGCGCGACCGGTTCGTCCGCAACGTGCTGATCGCGCTGGGCAACGCCGGCGACCCGGACCAGGCGCCGCTCGTCGAAGGGCTGCTGGCCGACCCGTCGCCGCTGGTGCGCGGCGCCGCCGTCTGGGCGCTCTCGCGGCTTCTCGACCCGACGCGCTTCGCCGCGCTCCGCGACCGCCATCTGCCGGACGAAGCGGAACCGGACGTCCGCGCGGAATGGTCGACGGCCGACGGCGAGGAGAGCGGAGCGGGAATGGGAGCCCAATAGAAAAGCCCGCGTCTGGCGCGGGCTTCCCGGATGTGCGTCGATGCGGCGCCGCCTCTCAGGCCGCCTGCTCCTTCTGCCGGGCCTCGGCCGCCTTGGCGATCATCTTCTTCAGGCGCCGGGTCTCGTCCGTCAGCCTGGAGTTGGGCGTGCCGAGGAGATAGGCGTCGAGACCGCCATTGTGCTCGATCGTGCGGAGCGCGTGAGTCGTCAGGCGCAGCCGGACCATCCGTCCCAGCGCGTCGCTCAGAAGCGACGTCTCCTGCAGGTTGGGCAGGAAGCGGCGGCGGGTCTTGTTGTTGGCGTGGCTGACGTTGTTGCCGGTCAGAACGCCCTTTCCGGTGACGGCGCAGCGTCGTGCCATGACCGTAATCCTCTCTCGGAAACAGAAAAAGCCGGGCCCGCGGCCCGGATGGATGCCGGGTTTTACGGCAGAGACCTTGCACAGGTCAAGCTATAAGACGCCCGGCGGTCCGGTTCCGGTTGCGGGTCAGGGATTTAGGGCCTCGCCGCCGCGATTCAACCGGCCGCGAACCGCTCTGGACGGCCGCCGCAGGGGACCCGTTCGTCGCCGGCTAGGGCCGAAGCGTCTGGAGGTAGGCGATCAGATCCGCGATCTCTTGCCGGGTAAGGCTGAGCTGCGGCATCGGCGGGTGCGGGTCGCTCAGCCAGCCGAAGAGATAGTCCGGGCTGCTGCCGGGGCGGTTCGCGATCGCGCTCAACGGCGGCGCCGCATCGGTGCCGGCCGTCTCGACCGCATGGCAACCGCTGCACCACGCCGTCGCCAAGGCCTTCCCTGTCTCCGGATCGCCCGCGGCAAGGGTCGGCGGTGCCGCAAGGATCGCGGCCGCCAGCACCAGGATCCCACCGTGACGCGCCATTCGTCGCCTCCTGATCGCCGCCCCCTTCGTGGACGCTGAGCGTTTCGGCCGGCACGCCGTTCCGATGGCGCCGCCCGGACCAGCCTCGAGCGCCTGCACGACCAGACCGCGTGCGCCAGCGCTGATCCCGACCGGAAATCGGTCGATGTGTCAACCCGGAAGTTCGCCCCCCGGACCTCGTTGCGGCGGAGGCGCACCCTCAATTGGCCGTCCGACGATATGGAGCGGGCCCCGGCGACCGACGCCGGCGCGCTCCGTCGCATGGGCGCGGTTGCGTGGTTCCGGATCAGATGATACGGTCCGGAAGAAATTTTTAACCTAAGTTAACGACGGCGCGGGAGCGAAGTCATGCGTGTCCTCTTGGTGGAAGACGATCCGGTCACGGCGCAGAGCATCGAGCTGATGCTGAAGTCGGAGGGCTTCATCGTCGATTCGACCGACCTCGGAGAGGACGGCCTCGAGATCGGCAAGCTCTACGACTACGACATCATCCTGCTCGACCTGATGCTGCCGGACATCGACGGCTACGAGGTCCTGCGGCGGCTGCGCGCCGCCCGGGTCAACACGCCCGTCCTGATCCTCTCGGGGCTCAGCGAGCTCGACAACAAGCTCAAGGGGCTGGGCTTCGGGGCCGACGACTACCTCACCAAGCCGTTCGACAGGCGCGAGCTGGTCGCCCGCATCCAGGCCATCGTCCGCCGCTCCAAGGGGCATTCGGATTCGATCATCCGCACCGGCAGGCTGGCGGTCAACCTCGACGCCCGCACCGTCGAGGTGGACGGGCAGCCGGTCCACGTCACGGGGAAAGAGTTTGCGATCCTCGAGCTGCTGTCGCTGCGCAAGGGCACGACGCTGACCAAGGAGATGTTCCTGAACCACCTCTACGGCGGCATCGATGAGCCGGAGCTGAAGATCATCGACGTCTTCGTCTGCAAGCTGCGCAAGAAGCTGAGCAAGGCCACCGGCGGCGACGGCTGCATCGAAACGGCATGGGGCCGCGGCTACGTCCTCCGCGACCCTGTCGACAACAAGAAGGCCGGCGCACCGGCATCCAGGCCCGTGCGCGACCTTGACGCGGAGCGTCGGCCGGCGACCGGCGCCTAGCTGTAAGCTTTCCGTAGGTTGTTCATTCGGCTCCGTCGCTGAACGGGCCGTGTCGGATGGCCCTCCATTCCGCGCTTCAAACTCCGCGGGAGAGGTTCAGCTTCAGAAGGTCGCAGCTGCATCAGCCCCCGGGCTGCGGCTTTGGAACGTCCGCTGCCAGCCCCGTCAGTCGCAGACTGCATGTCTGGGTCCTAACTTGACTCACGTCAATGCCCCTGCCCGCTCTCGCAATAGGCAGGTGCCGCGAGTCACTAGGCAAAGGAATTCGCGACTGTGCGGAACATCAAACGCGCCTTCTGGGGCATGCTGCTGGTGCTGACCGTCCTGTGGCTGATGGCAGAGCCACAGGTATTCGAGCCGGCCAACTTCTTTGCCCTGCGATCAAGCCTGGTTCAGTACAGCGGGGTTATCGCGATAGGCACGATGAGTGTCGCGATGATCCTGGCGCTGCGCCCGCGCCGCCCGGAGCGGTGGTTCGGCGGGCTGGACAAGATGTACCGCCTGCACAAGTGGCTGGGGATCGCGGCACTCGTCGTCTCAATTGGCCACTGGCTGTGGAGCCAAGGGCCGAAATGGGCTGTGGGTTGGGGCTTGATCGAGCGCCCGGAGCGCGGCGCGAGACCACCCGTGGAAAACCCGATCGAGCAATTCCTCGCGGGCCTGCGCAGCTCGGCGGAGGGGCTGGGCGAATGGTCGTTCTATGCTGCAGTCGTGCTGATCGCACTGGCGCTCATTAAACGTTTTCCGTATCGCCTGTTTTACAAGACGCATCGCCTGCTGGCCGTCGTGTATCTGGTGCTGGTGTTTCACGCGGTCGTGCTGATCTCATTCAGCTACTGGACATCGCCGATCGGCCTGATGATGGCATTGCTCCTGGCCGGAGGCATCTATGCGGCAATCATCGTGCTGCTGCGCCGTGTCGGCTCCGGCCGGCAGGTCCGAGGCCGGATCGTGTCGCTTCAGTATTACCCTGGCGTGCGGGCTCTCGAGACCCAGATCGAGGTGCCGCAGGGCTGGCCCGGTCACAAGCCCGGTCAGTTCGCCTTCGCGACGTCGGACAGGTCCGAAGGGGCGCACCCGTATACCATTGCCTCCGCATGGAACGACAAGGACCGGCGCATCACCTTCATTACAAGAGAGTTGGGCGACCACACCAGCCGCCTGCGCGATAAGCTGCGGGTGGGGCAGGAGGTGACTATCGAGGGACCATACGGCTGTTTCGACTTCGACAACGGGCAGCCCCGGCAGATATGGATCGGCGGCGGCATCGGCATTACGCCGTTCATCGCGGGCATGAAGCATCTGGCGCAGGAGCGGCGCACGAATCCGGATCGGCCTCGACCGGCGATCGACTTGTTCCACACGACCGCCGACTATGACGAGAAGGCCATTGACAAGCTGAGGGCAGATGCGGAAGCCGCCGGCATCCGTCTGCATGTTCTGGTCGATGCGCGCGATGGCCTGCTGACGGGCGAACGCATCCGCGCCACCGTGCCGGAATGGCGCGACGCCAGCATCTGGTTTTGCGGACCGGCGGGATTCGGCAAGGCGCTGCGAAACGACTTTGCTGCACAGGGACTGCCCGTCGCGGAGCGTTTCCATCAGGAACTGTTCGCCATGAGGTAAGCAGGAGCGGTTTTGAGAGGAACGCGTCCACCGAACACCGTGCGTGAGGCAGAGATCCCGGTGTGCGCCAAACCGGGTCGACTCTGATTTGATCAGAGGTACCGCGGGAGTGATCGACCGGGAACGGTCGTCCAACGCTGCATCGGAATCGAACACAAGGCGCCGCCCGCAGGCGACATGCTTTCCTCTCCTCTCAGCCGCCCGTCTGCCAGCACTCGGGCCGGAGGTCCACAGACTTGGCGAGCCCCTAGGCGAAACTCTGGCCGGCCTGTTCCACACCTTTGTGGAACGGCCCGGCCCGTAGGGCCAGCTGCTCGCGCCCGGCCCTGATCACCCCCGGCCCAGATAGACCTGCAGCAGCGTTTCGGCTGCCGCGCTCGGCGTGATCCGGCCGGCGGCCACCTCCTCCTCCAGCAGGGGCAGGCGCTCGGCCACCCCGGGATGCGCCTTGAGGGTCGCCATCAGGCTCTCGGACAGCTCGGTCCAGAGCCAGGCGCGCGCCTGGGCGGCCCGCCGCCGGGCAATCTCGCCCGTCGCGGAAAGGGCGGACCGGTAGCGCTCCACCGCCTCCCAAACCGCCGGAACGCCGTCCCCGGTCAGGCCGGAACAGGTCAGCACCGGCGGCGTCCAGGCGGCGGAGGCCGGCCGCAGAAGACGCAGGGCGTACCGGTATTCGGCCGCGGTGCGGCCGGCCACGGCGGCCAGTTCGCCGTCGGCCTTGTTGATGAGCAGAAGATCGGCGAGCTCAACGATCCCGCGCTTGATGCCCTGAAGCTCGTCGCCGCCGCCGGGCATCAGCAGGAGGACGAACATGTCCACCATGTCGGCGACCGCGGTTTCCGACTGCCCGACGCCGACCGTCTCGATGACGACCACGTCGAACCCGGCCGCCTCGCAAGCGAGCAGCGCCTCGCGCGTGCGCCGGGCAACGCCGCCGAGGCTGCTCCCCGCCGGCGAAGGCCGGATGAAGGCCCGCTCGTCCCGCGCCAGCTCGGTCATGCGCGTCTTGTCACCGAGGATCGAGCCGCCGCTCACCCGCGAGGACGGATCGACCGCCAGCACGGCGATGCGGTGCCCCTGTTCGATCACGTGACGGCCGAAGCTTTCGATGAAAGTGGATTTGCCGACCCCCGGCGCGCCGGAGATGCCGAGGCGGATCGACCGGCCGGTGGCGGGCAGCAGGCGCGTAAGCAGCGCCTCCGCCTCGCGGCGGTGGTCGGCACGCGCCGATTCGATCAGGGTGATGGCGCGCGCCAGCGCCCGCCGATTGCCGGCAAGCACCCCCTCCGCGAGCGCCTCCGGCGTCGGGGCCGCTTTCCGCACGCTGCTCAAGGCCGGTCCGCCGCGACGCGCTCAGCCGGCACCGGACGTTGCATCGGGCGCCACATCAGGCGCCCCTGGGCCGAGCGGCTGGCCATAGCTGAACTCAACGAAATTGCCGTCGGGATCGCGCAGTCCGCAATAGTAGCCGACCGGATAGGGCTCCTCCCGCGGCGGCCAGACCAGGCAGCCCGCGGCCTCCGCCCGGCGCGCGACATCGTCGACCGCGGCGCGGCTGTCGACCGCGAAGCCGAAATGGCTGAAATCGTTCCCGGCCTGCTGGCGGCCGGGTCCGCCGGGCAGCAGAACGATGACGAAGTCCGTTTCCCGCCCCGGCTCGGCGAGCCAGACGATGGATTTGCCCGTGTCGCTCTCCGCGCGCTCGTGGACCACGCCCATACCGCAGAACTCGCGGTAGAACTCGATGCAGGCGGGAAGGTCGCGGACATGGAGGGCGATGTGGGTCAGGGTGGGAGCCATGATCATAGCCGATCGCCGCGGTTGGTGAAACATGGGGGCAGACCAACCGAACGGTCTTCCCCTCTTCCTATATCTGGTATCCGGCGCGGACAAGGCGCGGGGCCAATTGCACCGTAGCCCCCGAAGCCCGGCCGGCCCGCAGGCCGGCAAGTCGCGGCCTCTCCATCCTTGTTGCGAATCGCTCTCAACAACTCTACAGTCGCCCGACTGGGGAAGCGCGGCCGTCGGCGCTTGGCGCGGCGGGGCGGCGCGTAGGCCGCATGCAGGCGATGTCCAAGGCACATGACAAGCTGCTGTCCATCTTCACCGAGCAGCGGGAAGCGCTGACGCGCTTTCTGACGCGCCGGCTGGGCAGCGCCACGCTTGCCGAGGACCTGACCCAGGAGACTTGGGTCCGCGCCGCCAGCGGCGGTGTGGCCACCCTGACCAATCCGGCGGGCTATCTCTTCCGGATCGCGTCGAACCTCGCCCTCGATCATCTGCGCCATGTCGGCCAGGGCATCGAAGTCCAGGTTGACGAAAAGGCGGCCGCGTCGGTGCCCGACCCGGCGCCCTGGCCGGAGGCCGTGGCCCTTCATCGAGGCGAGCTGAACCGGCTTCTGCGGGCGGTCGAAGGCCTGTCGCCGCGTTGCCGCGAAGTCTTTGTCCTGGTGAAGCTCGACGGGTTGTCCTATGGCGAGGTCGCGCATCGGCTTGGCATTTCCAAGAACACCGTCATGGTGCACATGGTGAAGGCCTTGTCGACGCTCGAGCGGGAGATGGGCGCCTCGACCGAAGGAAAAGGCGACGGGTCGTAACGGCATTTCCGCGCTCGTTCGTCTTACACAATGAAGAGCACGTCATCGCCGGGCTCAGCTCGCCCTCGAGCGCGGGCGGGGTGCGCCGATTCGGTTTCACCGCGCCGGCGCTCACGCGGGCTGACACGCGGGCCGAATGGTAGACGCCATGCAGAAAGACCCACCGGATCCGCTGCCCCCGCCTGATTCGTTGATCGAGGAAGCCCTCCACTGGCTCGTCCTGCTGCGCGACGAGGACGCGACGGACGAGGACCGGCGGCGCTTCGCCGCCTGGCTCTCCCGAAGCCCCGCGCACGAATCCGCCTGGGCGAGGGCCCGGCAGGTCTGGACGCAGGCGGATGTCGTCGCGCCGGCGATCCGCGGGCGCGCCCTCGCGCCGCCCGCGGATGCGGCGCGCCCCGACCCGGGCCATCGGCGGCTGAGCCGGCGTGCCTGGATGCGCGCGGCGGCCGTCGCCGCCGTCGCCACCGCGGCCGGCGGCTATCTGCTGACGCGGCCGGGGTTGTTCGCCGATTACCGGACCGCGGTCGCGGAACGCCGCCCGGTGCATCTCCCCGACGGCTCCGTGGCCGAGCTCGGCAGCGCCACCGCCCTTTCGGTCGCGTTCGGCGAGGACACGCGCCGAACCCGGCTGCACGCGGGCGAGGCGTTCTTCACCGTCGCGGCCGAGCCCGACCGCCCCTTCACGGTCGAGGCCGGCGGCGGCGTGGTCCGCGCGCTCGGCACCAGCTTCAATGTGAAACGATCGGCGGAAAGCGTCACCGTCTCCGCCGTCCGGCACGCCGTCGCCGTCACCGTCGGCGGGAACTCGCTGACTCTCGCGCAGGGCAACGAGGTCCGGTATGGTCCCGGCGGGCTGGGACCCGTGGGCCGGGCCGATCTCGCCGCGGTGCTGGCCTGGCGGCGCGACCGCCTGATCTTTCGCGACGCCCCATTGCGGGACGTCGTCGCCGAGCTTGAGCGCTACCGCCACGGCCGCATCTTCATCACCGACGGCCGCATCGCAGCGATTCCCGTGACGGCGGTCTTCAACGCGCATCAGATCGACGACGCCCTGCGGACGATCACGGACACGCTGCCCATCCGAGTCACGCGGGCAACCGACTTCCTGGTCTTCCTGTCGCCGGCCGGGTGAGCCGCAACGGGCCGCCGCCGGCGGCCGCTTCGCCCGGGACGGATTTTTTTCACTCCCCACTAATGGCCGCGCCGCCTTCATCCGTCGAACAGAATGAGGCTGCAATTGCGTCTCATTCTTAATTTTGCAATCTCACCGAACGCTAGACAGGGGATTTGGAGGCAAGGCCGATGAAGCAGGAGGCAAGTGGCGTCAGCAGAACGAGGAGCGGGTCTTTCCGGGGCGGTTGGCCGGGACTCCGGCCCCCTCGCCACCCTCTGCTCCGATCCGCGCTCGCCGCCGCGGCCCTGTGCTCGGCCGGCGCGGCGCCGCTCGCGGCGGCCCCCGCCCAGGTCACGCAAGCGACGGCGAGTCAGCCGTTCGACATCCCGGCGCAGCCGCTCATCCCGGCGCTGCTGACGTTTTCCGACGCAACCGGAATCCAGCTTTTCTTCGATTCGACGCTGGCGCGGGGCCTGTCCTCGCCCGGCGTCGCCGGCACCTTCACGCCGGAGGATGCGTTGCGCCGGCTGCTGGCCGGCACCGGCCTCACCTACCGGTTCACCAACCCGACGACGGTCACCCTCGAAAGGCCGCAGGTCGCGGAGAGCGCCTCGGGCGCCATCACGCTCGCGCCCGTCACGGTCACGGGCGAGCGCATCGACCGGTCGCTCATGGACACGGCAACCAGCGTCGCCGTGTTCGATTCCGAAGCCATCGAGGCGCGCCCTCGAATCGACTCGACGAACGACGTTCTGGAGCGGGTTCCGAACGTCGTCGCGACGGGAACGAGCAATCTCGCGCCGACCGTGCGCGGCATCGACGGGACCGGGCCGGGCCAGGGCGCCGACGCGTTCTTCGCCGGCACCCGGCCGCGCCTCAACGTCCAGGTCGACGGGCGGCCGTTGAGCTTCAACGAGGTGGTCTTCGGCGATATCTCCCTGTGGGATGCGGAGCAGGTGGAGGTGCTGCGCGGTCCGCAAAGCACCCTGCAGGGGCGCAACGCCATCGCCGGCACGGTCGTCGTCAAGACGAAGGATCCGACCTACGACTACGAGGTCGGCGCCCGCGGCGTCGTGGGCAACATGGAGACGCGGCAGGCATCGGCCTTCATCTCGGGGCCGATCATCGACGATCAGCTCGCGTTCCGCTTCGCCGCCGATCGCAAGGTCAGCGAAAGCTCCGTCGATCTGGAGGGCTACCCGGGCGTGGACGATCCGCGCGATTTCGAATCGACCTCCCTGCGTGGCAAGCTGCTGATGGAGCCAGCGGCCCTCGAAGGCTTCACCGCCCTGGTCACCGTCGCGCACACCGACTACTCCGCGCCGCAGACGGAGCTCGTTTCGCGCCCGTTCGACGAGCACGAGACGGCCTATCCCCAGATGCCCGTGTTCAACCCGCGGGCGACAAGCGGGATCCTCGACGCGACATGGGACGTCAGCGAGAGCGTCGCTCTCGAAGGTACGTTCTCGGCCACCGATCTGCTCATCAAGCGGCGCGCCGTTCCCGGCGACGGCAACGCGACGATCGACGGCACCGAACTCGTCGCGGAGCCGCGCCTGCGCTTCTCCGGCCTCGACGGGCGCCTGAGCGGATTGGGCGGCGTCTACCTCTTCAGCGCCGAGCAGGACGAGTCCATCGACCTGTTCGGCGGCGGAACCTTCGACGACAGCACGACGACCACCGCGCTGTTCGGCGAAGCGACGCTGACGGTCTTCGACGATCTCGACGTGACCCTGGGCGGCCGGTTCGAACGGGAGCACCGGGACCGCGACGGCGGGGCCGGCCCTTTCGCCATCGACTTCGACGAGACCTACAACGCCTTCCTCCCCAAGCTCGGCCTCGCCTGGCACGCGACCGACGAGCTCACCGTCGGCGCTCTCGTCTCCCGGGGCTACAACGGCGGCGGCGCGGGCTTCACCTACGAACCGCCGTTCCAGAGCTACACCTTCGACCCGGAATATGTCTGGACCTACGAGGCCTATGCGCGCGCCGACCTCTATGGCGGCAAGCTCAGCCTCACCGGCAACCTGTTCTATTCCGACTACAAGGACATGCAGCTCCCCTTCGACCTCAACCCTGATCCGGCTCAGTGGTCCGTCGTCATCCGCAACGCGGACGAGGCCGTCACCTACGGCGCCGAGTTCGGCGCGAGATGGCTGGCCCTGCCCGGCCTGGAGCTCTTCGGCGGCATCGGCTTGCTGAAGACGGAGGTCACCGACTTCGCCGGCTCGGGCATCGAAGGCAACGAGCTGCCGCAGTCGCCCGCCTTCACCGCCGATTTCGGCGTGATCTATCGGCACGAAAGCGGTCTGGAGTTCGGTGCCGACGCGCGGTTCTCGGACGCCTACTTCTCCAGCATCGACAACAATCCGCGCGGCGAGACCGACCCCTATTTCGTCGCCAACGCGCAGGTCGGCTACACCCTCGCCACCGACGTCACCAGCCTGCGGCTGTTCGCCTTCGTCAACAACGTCTTCGACTCGGAAGAGCCGATTCTGCTTGAGCCGGGGGCGACGCCAGCGGACGACTCCGCCGTCCTGCTGCGTCCGCGCACCTTCGGCATCGGCCTCGAGATGAGGTTTTGACGATGCGCCGAACCAAGACCATCAGGCTGTGGTGCGGCGTCCACAAATGGACCAGCCTCGTCTGTACCGCGTTCCTGCTGCTGCTCTGCCTGACCGGCCTGCCGCTGATCTTCTATCATGAGATCGAGCATCTGCTCGGCAATGAGGTCGCGCCGCCGGCCCTGCCCGAAGGCACGCCGATGGCGCCGCTCGACGATCTGCTCGAAACCGCGACGCGCCTGTATCCGGGCGAGTTCGTCCAGTTCGTGAGCTGGGACCCCGAGGAGCCGAACATCGTCTATCTGAGCCTGGCCGCCTCGCCGACCGCGCCACCGGACGACAACCGTCTGCTCGTGCTCGACGGGCGAACGGCGGAGATGCTGGGAGCGCCAAACCTGCAGGACAGCATGATGTTCTTCCTGTACAGGCTGCATGCCGAGCTGCTCGCCGGGCTGCCCGGCAAGCTGTTCCTCGGGTTCATGGGCTTGCTGTTCGTGGCGTCGATCGTTTCCGGCATCGTCATCTATGGCCCGTTCATGCGCCGGCTCGAGTTTGGGACGGTCCGCGGCGACCGGTCCCGGCGCGTGCGATGGCTCGACCTGCACAACCTGATCGGCATCGTCACCGTCACCTGGGTCCTGGTCGTCGGCGCGACGGGCGTCATCGCCACCTGCGCCGATCTCGTCATCCAGGCCTGGCGGTCCGACCAGCTCGCCGCCATGGTGGCGCCCTATCGCGACAAGCCGCCGGTGACCGAGCTCGCCTCCCTGGACGTTGCGGTCGACGCCGCGCGCGAGGCCGCCCCCGGCATGGTGCCGGCTTTCGTCGCCTTTCCCGGCTCGCTGTTCTCGAGCAACCATCACTATGCCGTCTTCATGCGCGGCGAGACGCCGCTGACCGAGCGGCTGCTCACGCCCGCGCTGGTCGATGCCGAGACCGCGGTGCTGACCGACATACGCACCATGCCGTGGTACGTGACCGCGCTGCTGGTGTCGCTGCCGCTGCATTTCGGGGATTACGGCGGCATGCCGATGAAGATCATCTGGGCGCTGCTCGACGTCGCCACGATCGTCATGCTCGGCAGCGGCCTCTATCTCTGGCTCGCGCGACGGAAGACGTCAGTCGAGACGCGGATCGCTGCGATCGAAGGTCGAGACGGAAGCGCCGCGGCGGCGGCATCGCCCAGGGCGGCGGAATGACCCGCAAACGGCCGTCCGCCGCCGGCATGCGCTTTGGGCAGGTGTTCGGCGTCCCGGCGCTGCTCGCGCTGGTCAGCGTGGTCGGCCTGTTGTCGGCGCTGCTCGGAGATGGCGTCTGGGATGCCGTGTCGTGGGTCGGGCTCGGCGCGCTGATTGCCGTCATCGGCTGGCATGTCGCGCGGCCGGGAAAGGTGAATCGAAAGGCCGGCGGTCGGACCTAGCGCTGCCGCTCCATCACCCGGCGCAGCGCGTTGGTCACCCGCTCCGCGCCGTCGTCCTCGCCCAATCCTTTGAAGATGGTCTGCTTGGCCCGCCGAACCGCCATCGCCTGGGCGATGAGCGCCTCCCGGTCCGGCGTCATCATCTGCTTCTGGAGCTGCCGGTACTGGCTCTGGACGCGGCTGACCGGCTTCTTCTTCGGTCGCCGCTCGTCCTTCGATCCGCCGAACAATCTGGACAGGAACCCCATGCGCGGTCTCCCGAGCGAGATGCGATCCCTGAGGAAAACTGATCGGGGGTTAAGAAAACGCGACCCGCTGCTGCGGTCCCATTGCGGAGAATTTGACGAAAATCCTTCGCTCGCGGCCCTTGCCGCTTCTCTGCCGGATCGGGCGGGAAAACCGCAGATTTGCCCCTTGCATGGGGGATGTTTGTCGCGCGACCGGCAGGGAGGACGATACTTCCCCCGCTCGAGGATCCCTCAGACGGCCGCCTCGACGAGACGATCGCCCGTTCCCTCATCCCCGGCGGCCGCTTCCTGCTGGCGTGCCCACATGGCCGCGTATTTGCCACCGCGCGCCAGCAGCTCGGCGTGCCGCCCGCGTTCGACGATGCGGCCGGCCTCCAGCACGAGGATCTCGTCGGCGTGAATCACGGTCGACAGGCGGTGGGCGATGATCAGCGTGGTGCGGTTCGCCGAGACCTCGCGCAGGCTCTTCTGGATCTCCTTCTCGGTATGCGTGTCGAGGGCCGAGGTCGCCTCGTCGAACAGCAGGACCGCCGGCCGCTTCAGGATCGTGCGGGCGATCGCGACGCGCTGCTTCTCGCCGCCCGAGAGCTTCAGCCCGCGCTCGCCCACCCTCGTGTCGTAGCCGTCCGGCAGGCCCATGATGAAGTCGTGGACGCGGGCGAGCCGCGCCGCCTCCTCGACCTCCGCGCGGGTGGCGCCCGGCCGGCCATAGGCGATGTTGTAGTAGATCGTGTCGTTGAACAGCACGGTGTCCTGCGGGACGATGCCGATGGCGGCCCGCAGGCTGGCCTGCCGCACGTCGCGGATATCCTGCCCGTCGATGGTGATGCGACCGTCGTTCACGTCGTAGAAGCGGAACAGCAGGCGCGAGATCGTCGACTTGCCGGCGCCGCTGGGGCCGACGATCGCGACGGTCCGCCCGGGCCCGACCCGGAAGGAGACGTTCTCCAGGATCGGCCGGCGCGGATCGTAGCCGAAGCTGACGTTCTCGAAGGCGACGGCACCGCGATCAACCTTGAGGGGCGGGGCGTCGGGCTTGTCCTCGACCTCCAGATCCTCGTGCAGCAGCTCGTGCATCGTCTGCAGATCGATCAGGGACTGGCGGATCTCGCGATAGCCCGTGCCGAGGAAGCTGAGCGGCATATAGAGCTGAATGAGGTAAGCGTTGACCAGCACGAAGTCGCCGACCGTCATCGTCCCGGCGGCAACGCCCTGCGCGGCCATGGCCATCATCACCGTCACGCCAAGGGCGATGATCGCCCCCTGCCCCACGTTCAGGACCGAAAGGCTGGTTCGGCTCTTGACCGCCGCCTTCTCGTAGCGCTGCAAGGCCTCATCGTAACGGCGCGCCTCATGCGCCTCGTTGTTGAAGTACTTGACCGTCTCGTAGTTGAGCAGGCTGTCGACCGCCTTGGTGTTGGCCTCGTTGTCGGTCTCGTTCATCCGGCGGCGGAGCCTGATGCGCCAGTTGGTGACGGCGAAGGTGTAGAAGACGTAGCCGAGGATGGTGGCGAAGGTGACCGCCGCGAATCGGGCATCGTAGAGCCGCCACAGAATGCCGCAGACGAGCGCGATCTCGATGAGGGTCGGCAGCACGTTGAAGAGGGCGAAGGACAACAGGAATTCCATGCCCTTGGCCCCACGCTCGACGGCGCGGCTCAGCCCCCCCGTCTGGCGGTCGAGGTGGAAGCGCAGCGACAGGCGGTGCAGATGCTCGAAGGTGGCGAGCGCGATCCGGCGGATCGCCCGCTGCGCCACCTTGGAAAAGACGCCGTCGCGCAGCTCCGCGAACGCCTGCGTCATCACCCGCGCCAGGCCATAGGCGAGCAACAGCCCGACCGGAATCACGACCGCGGCGGCGTCCGGCTTCGACAGCGCGTCCACCATGCCCTTGAAGAAGATCGGCGTGTAGACGGCCGTGACCTTGGCGAGGATCAGGAAGGCAACCGCGGCCACGACCCGCGCGCGGAGCCCCCACGCGTCCCGGGGCCAGAGGTTCGGCAGCAGCGACAGGAGCGCCGCCCACTGACCGCGGCCGCGGTCGCCCTTGAAGGTCGGCGGACCCGCCGTGAACGACGTCATGAGAGAAGCTCCGTGGAAGGGTCGAGGGCCTGCGCCGCGACGGGCGCGGCGGCGGCATGGAGGTTCGGCATGCCCCTAAAGGTAAGCACGCCCGCCCCGAAGACAACGCGTTTCACGCCCCCGGCGCGGCCGGGACCTTTGGCAGAGGCGGGTTTCGAACCCGCCCCTACGGCGGGGCCGACGGCAAATGGGGCGCCCTACGCCGCCTTGCGACGCTGGAGCAGGTCGAGGATTTCGGCCGCGGCGGCGGGGATGTTCGTGCCGGGACCGTAGATGGCGGCGACCCCCTTCGCCTTCAGGAATCCATAGTCCTGCGGCGGGATGATGCCGCCGCAGACCACCAGGATATCGCCCGCCCCGGCCGCCCGGAGCGCCTCGACGAGCTGCGGCACCAGGGTCTTGTGGCCGGCGGCCTGCGACGACACGCCGACGAGGTGGACGTCGTTCTCGATCGCCTGGCGGGCCGCCTCTTCCGGGGTCTGGAACAGCGGCCCGACATCGACGTCGAACCCCAGATCGGCGAAGGCGGTGGCGATCACCTTGGCGCCGCGGTCGTGCCCGTCCTGGCCGAGCTTGACCACGAGAAGACGCGGCCGGCGCCCCTCCGCCTCGGCGAAAGCCCGGACCTTTGCCTGGATCCGGGCGAAGCCCTCGTCGCCCGCATAGGCCGAGCCATAGACGCCCGAGATGCTGCGCGTCGTCGCCTGGTGCCGCCCGAAGACCTTCTCCAACGCGTCGGAGACCTCGCCCACCGTTGCCCGCGCCCGCACCGCGGCGATCGTGAGCTCAAGCAGATTGCCCTCCCCGCTCGCCGCGCCCGCGCTCAGGGCGTCCAGCGCCGCCCGGCAGCGCGCCTCGTCGCGGGTTTCGCGCACGCGCCGCAGCCGTTCGATCTGCGCCGCCCGGACCTTGCTGTTGTCGATGTCGAGGATCTCGACCCGTTCTTCCTCCTCCTCGGGCGCGCGATACTTGTTGACGCCGACGATGACCTCCTCGCCGCGGTCGATCCGCGCCTGGCGCCGCGCCGCGGCCTCCTCGATCCGCAGCTTCGGCATGCCGGACTCGACCGCCTTGGTCATGCCGCCCAGCGCCTCGACCTCCTCGATCAGCTTCCAGGCCTCGGCGGCGACGCTGGCCGTCAGGGATTCCACGTAGTAGCTGCCGCCGAGCGGGTCGACGACCTTGGTGATGCCGGTCTCCTCCTGCAGGACGAGCTGCGTGTTGCGGGCGATGCGGGCGGAGAACGGCGTCGGCAGCCCCAGCGCCTCGTCGAGCGCGTTGGTGTGCAGCGACTGGGTCCCGCCGAGCGCCGCTGCGAGCGCCTCGACGGTCGTCCGGATGACGTTGTTGTAGGGGTCCCGCTCGGTCAGGCTGACGCCCGAGGTCTGGCAATGCGTACGCAGCGCCAGGCTCGCCGGGTTCTTCGGGTCGAACTGCCGCATGATCCGGGCCCACAGAAGGCGGGCCGCGCGCAGCTTCGCGATCTCCATGAAGAAGTTCATGCCGATGGCGAAGAAGAAGGACAGCCGCGGCGCGAACTGGTCGACGTCCAGCCCCCGCGAACGGGCGGCGCGGACATATTCCAGCCCGTCGGCCAGGGTGAAGGCGAGTTCCTGCACCGCCGTCGCCCCCGCCTCCTGCATGTGGTAGCCGGAGATCGAGATCGAGTTGAACTTCGGCATATGCGCCGCCGTGTAGGCGATGATGTCGGCGACGATCCGCATGGAGGGGCCCGGCGGGTAGATGTAGGTGTTGCGGACCATGAACTCCTTGAGGATGTCGTTCTGGATCGTCCCGGTGAGCTGGTCCTGCCGGACGCCCTGCTCCTCGGCGGCGACGATGTAGCCGGCCAGCACCGGCAGGACGGCGCCGTTCATGGTCATCGACACGCTCATCCGGTCGAGGGGAATGCCGTCGAACAGGATCTTCATGTCCTCGACCGAATCGATCGCCACCCCGGCCTTGCCGACGTCGCCGACGACGCGCGGGTGATCGGAATCGTAGCCGCGATGGGTCGCGAGGTCGAAGGCGACCGACAGCCCCATCTGCCCGGCGGCAAGGTTGGCCCGGTAGAAGGCGTTCGACTCCTCGGCCGTCGAGAAGCCCGAATACTGCCGCACCGTCCAGGGCCGGTTGGCGTACATGGTGGCGCGGGGCCCCCGCAGATAGGGCGGGAAGCCCGGCAGGCTGTCGATCTGCTCCAGCTTTTCGAGGTCGGCCGCCGTGTAAAGCGGCTTGACCGCGATGCCCTCCGGGGTCATCCAGTCGAGCGATTCGAGCGGGCGGTCGCGCAGCTCCTTGCGGGCCAGCGCCTCCCAATCGGCCAATGTCTTCTTCGGGAAGTCCGTCATCGCGGCCAGAGTATACCGAAGCGCGCCCGCGCTCGTCTATGCACGGCCGGTATGTATGGCCGGGACGGGCCCCGGACGCGACCATCGAAAAGGGCGACGCGCATGATCCTTTCGGGCATTCCACGAATCCGGCTCCTCGACGGTCCGACCCCGCTGGAGCGGCTGCGGCGCGTGGAAGCGCTGACGGGACATGGAGGGATCTTCGTCAAGCGCGACGACTGCATGCCCCTCGGCATGGGGGGCAACAAGGTCCGGAGCCTGGAGTTCTGGCTCGGCGAGGCGCTGGAACAAGGGTGCGACATCCTCCTCGTCGCGGGGGCGCCCGTGTCCAACCAGTGCCGCCTGACAGCCGCGGCTGCGGCCCGGCTCGGCCTCGAATGTCTCATCCTCCACAACGCCGACGAGCCTGCGCGCGACGAAGGCAACCTCCTTCTGAGCCGCCTCACGGGCGCCAAGTTCCGGTTTCTCGGCCCCATCGACGAGGAGGAGCGCGCCGTCCGCGTTCAGGAAGCGGCCGCCGAGCTGCGCCGCCAGGGGCGACGGCCCTATGTGGTGGGCGACCCGGTCGTCGGCGCCTTGGGTTACGTCGTCGGCGCGATCGAGCTGCACCAGCAGGCCGAGGCGCAGGCGCTGGATCTGCGGCATGTCGTCCTGCCGGGCTCCATGGGGCCGACCGAGGCGGGATTCCTCTTCGGCTGCGCCCTGTTGGGACGCCCCTTTACGGTTCACCTGGTCAGCGTGGAGTACGGCGAGGCGGAGCTGGCAGATCGCATCGCGCGGATCTTCTGCGGGATCGCCGAGCGGACCGGGATTCGACCCGGCGGCGACCATCGGACCTGGACCCGCTATTACGGCGACTATCTGGGGGCAGGCTACGGCCGGCCGACGGCGGCCTCGCTCGATGCGATCCGCAGTTTCGCCCGGCTGGAAGGGCTGTTCCTGGAAAACACCTACACCGGCAAGGCCTTCGCCGGGGCGCTGGACCTCATCCGGCGCGGGTCCATCCCGGTGGACGAGCCCCTATGCCTGCTTCATACCGGGGGCGTGCCGGCGCTCTTCGGCCAGGGGGAGCTTCTTCAAGGCCTCCTGCGGGACGGCAGCGGGTGAACCGCGGCCCGTCGGGCCGCGCCGGGGCCCGGTATGGACATCCCGGCCAAAATGAAATTTAGTTGCGGTGCAAAAGATGCCGTAATCTTGAATCTTGGGGTGGCTGTCGCTTGCGACCATCCGGCGAGCGCCACCCACGGCACAGAACAGGCGGGCCAGGGCATGGGGGCGGACGACCGCGTCGTCGTTCTTGAGAACGTCAGCAAGACATTTGCAGGGCCGCGAAGGGGCGAAGCCATCAAGGCGCTGGACGATGTCTCGACCTCGGTGGCGCCGGGCGAGGTGGTCGTGATCATTGGCCCCAGCGGCTCCGGGAAGAGCACCCTTCTGCGCGCCGTGAACGGGCTCGAGACCGTGGATTCCGGGCGGATCGTCGTGAACGGCGCCGAGGTGACCGACCGGCGTACCGACCTGAACAAGCTGCGGGCGGAGGTCGGGATGGTCTTCCAGCACTTCAACCTGTTCCAGCACAAGTCGATCCTGGAGAACGTCGTGCTGCCGCAGGTCGTGGTGCGGAAGCGGAGCCGGGAAGAGGCGACCGAGATCGCCCGCGACCTGCTGCGGAAGGTCGGCATCCAGGAGAAGGAGAGCAGCCACCCGAGCGAGCTGTCCGGCGGCCAGCAGCAGCGCGTCGCCATCGCCCGGTCCCTGGCGATGAATCCCAAGGTGATGCTGTTCGACGAGGCGACCTCGGCCCTCGATCCGGAGACGGTCGGCGGCGTTCTGGCGCTGATGCGGCAGCTGGCCGAGGAGGGCATGACCATGCTCGTCGTGACCCATGAAATGGGGTTCGCCGAAGAAGCCGCCGATCGCGTGATCTTCATGGACCGCGGCGCGATCGTCGAGGAAGGCGACCCGGGCAGCTTTTTCACCAAGCCGAAGAGCGAGCGCACCCAGGCGTTCCTCCGGCAGATTCTTTGAGACCCGTCCCAATTACGGAGGAGAGAAGAGATGGGGAGGTTGTTGAGACTGCTTCTGGTCCCGGTTCTCGCGGCGGGCGCGCTCGCCACGAGCATCGCCGGCACCGAAGCCTCCACGATGCAAGACATCATGAAGCGCGGCGAAATCCGCGTGGCGGTGCAGACGCAGGGGCCGCCGGTCAGCTTCGTCGACCGGAACGGCGAGCGGACCGGACTCGCCGTCGAGATCATGAAGATGATGGCCGAGGACATGGGCGTGAAGGTGGTCTTCCAGGACTATGACTGGAAAGGCCTGATCCCCGCCCTGCTGTCGGGCAAGGTGGACCTCATCGCCGCCGACATGACGCCGACGCCGCAGCGGGCGACGCAGCTGCTCTTCACGGACCCGGTGTTCTTCACGGCCAACATCGCCTTCACGACGAAGGACAAGCCGTTCAAGCACTGGCAGGACCTCAACAAGGAGGGCATCAGCGTCGGCGCCACCCAGGCGAGCTCCTACTCGGCGGCCGTCAAGGACTTCATGCCGAAGGCCACGCTGAAGGAGTACGCCGGCGGCACGGCGGCGACAGCCCAGGCGGTGGCGTCCGGCCGCGTCGATGCCGGCGTCACCGACACCGGCACCATCAAGGGGTTCCTGGAGGAGTATCCGGATTTCGTCGTCCTGGAGGGGGAGATCTCGAAGGAGCCGCTGAGCTTTGCCACGCGGCCCGATTCGATGCATCTGCTGATGTTCATGAACAACTACATCCGGCTGATCGACTACAACGGCAAGCTCGACAAGCTGGTTGACTATTGGTGGAACACCACCGACTGGCGGAAGGACCACTAACCAGGCTCCATCCGCCGCGCCGTTTGACGGGTGCCCCGGTCCGCGCCGGGGCGCCCGTCTTCTCGGTCGGCTCCCAGGCACCCCGCTGAACGCCCCATGGACTTCATCGCAAGCTTCTACAACTTCCGAGTCGTCGCCGATTACCTGCCGGTCTTCGCGCAGGGCCTGTGGGCGACGATCTGGATCAGCGCCGTCTGCCTGGTGCTGTCGCTCGGCTTCGGAGTCCTGCTGGCGGGTATGCGCATGTCTTCGAACGGCCTGCTGTGGCGGCCGGCCGCGGCCTACACGCAGTTCATCCGTGCCACGCCGCTGCTGATCCAGATCTACCTGGTGTATTACGGGCTCCCCCTGCTGTTCGGCGGGGTCGCATTCCTGGACGAAACGATGTCCGGGGTCGTGGCCCTGACACTGCACACCACGCCCTACATGGCCGAGATCATCCGGGCCGGGATCGAATCGGTCAATCGCGGCCAGCACGAGGCGGCGACGGCCCTGGGCATGACCCGCTTCCAGAAGATGCTCCTGGTCATCCTGCCTCAGGCCTTCGCCAATGTGATTCCGGCGCTCCTCGGCCAGACCGCGGTGCTGATCAAGGACACCTCCCTGCTCAGCATCATCGCGGTCTTCGAGCTGATGAGCGCGGGCGTGATGCTGATGTCGGAACGCATCATGCCGAACGAAAGCTTCCTGACGGTGGCGGTCTGCTACCTTTTGATCTACGCGGTGATGCTCGTCGTCTCGAACGTCGCGCAGAATCGCCTCGGCGGCGCCTATCGGATGCGGTGAGGGGGAGGCGGCATGCTCGAAGAAACGATCCGGGTGATCCTGTCGGTGCTGCCGTTCCTGCTGGACGGCCTGTGGCAGACCTTCAAGATTTCGCTTATTGCCATCGTCATCGGCTCGATCCTCGGCGCGGTGCTGGGAATCGCGCGCAGCTTCCGCATCCCGGGGCTGACCGGGCTGATCGGGCTCTACCTTCACCTCTTCCGCGGCTCGCCCTTTCTCGTTCAGCTTTACGTCTTCTATTTCGTGCTGCCGGAGCTGGGCATCCCGCTGCTGCAGTTCGACTCCTTTACGGCGGCGCTCGTCGCCCTCTCGCTCTATACCGCCAGCTACGTGACCGAGATCGTCAACGGCGCCATCCTCGCCGTGCCGCGCGGCCAGGAGGAGGCGGCCCGCGCGCTCGGCATGACGAAGCTGCAGGCGATGCGCTACATCGTCCTGCCGCAGGCGCTCAAGCTGACGGTGCCGCCGATGAGCGGCGTCTATGTCGTGATCATCAAGGGCACGTCGATCCTGTCGGTGATCGGGATCACGGAGCTGACCCGCCAGGGCGAGGTCGCGATCCTGCGAACGCCCGGGTCGATCCTGCTGATCTACGCCGTCGTGGCGGCCCTCTACTTCCTGTACTGCTATCCGGTGCTGCGCTTCACGGACTGGGCCGAGAAGCGCATCGGCGGCGTCAAGGTAAAGCTGGAGAACTGACAACGCGACTCCGGTCCGGCGAAGCGAAGCGCCGGCGCCTCAGCGGTCCGCCTCTCACCAGGTGAAAGCGGGCATGGATGCGGTCGGCCGCTGCTTCGCCCGGGCGCAGGCCTCCGCCAGGCGCAGGGGATCGGCCGCCGCCCCGGGAACCGCTGCCAGCTCCTCGGCGTGGATGCCACCGGTGACCAGCACCGAATCGATGCCGACGCCGTTCGCCCCGGCGATGTCGGTGCGCAGCGAATCGCCGACCGCCAGGATGCGGCCCTTGTCGGCGAGGCCGAGCCGCTCGAAGCAGGTCTCGTAGACCGACGGGTAGGGCTTGCCGTGATAACGCACCTCGCCCCCCAGCTCTGCAAAGCGGGCGGCGAGCGCACCGGCGCAGAGCTCGCGCACGCCGCCGCGCACGACCTCGAGGTCCGGGTTGGCGCAGATCAGCGGGATCCGCCGGGCCGCGCCGCCCTCGAGCGCGGGCTCGTAGTCGGCAACGCCTTCCGCCGGGCCGTCGAGCCCGGTCGCCAGGATGAAGTCCGCGGCGCCGACGGGGGTTTCCTCGAGATCGAGACCATCCAGCAAGCCCCGGTCGCGCGCCGGGCCGAGGTGGCAAACCCGGCGGCCGAGCCGCGCGTACCACGGGTCGGTCCGCTCCTTCAGATGCCGCCACACCTCCTCCCCCGAGGTGACGAGGTGGTCGTAGAGGTCGGGCGCGATGCCGATCTCCGCGCAGCGCTCGGCCACGGCCTCGGCGCGGCGCGGCGCGTTCGACAGCAGGGCGATCCGCTTGCCGCGCCGCTTCAGCTGCCCGAGGCAGTCCACGGCGCCGGGATAGGGGGTGATGCCGTCATGCAGCACGCCCCAGAGATCGACGATGAAGCCGTCGTAGCGGTCGGCCACCTCGGACAGGCCGGCGAGCGTCGGAACGGCGGGGGGATCGGCATCGGGCATGGCGACGGCGAACAAAGCAGTGGAACGGCGTGGCCGCGAAGGCAAGGCGGCGGGGGCCCTTCTGCCACGGCAATCCCGGCTTGTGAAGGGCCCTCGCCGCCCGGTGGCGCGTCAGGGCGACCGGTGAGCCGCCCCGACCGCCTCGGCGACGCTGGCGAAGCCGTCGGCGCGCAGAAGCGCCGCGAGCTCCCGCTTGATGCGGCTGACCAGCCCGGGGCCGTTGTAGATCAGCCCGGTGTAGAGCTGCACCAGAGAGGCGCCGGCCCGGATCTTCGTATAGGCATCTTCCCCGCCGAAGACACCGCCGACACCGACCAGGGGCAGCCGTCCGCCGGTCAGCCGGTACATCTCCGCGAGCAGGGCGGTCGAGGGCGCGAACAGCGGTCGGCCGCTGAGGCCGCCGGCCTCACCCGCGTGACGGCCGCGAAGGCCCGGCGGGCGGGCGATCGTCGTGTTGCTGACGATCAGGCCGTCAATGGCGGAGGCGAGCGCCACCTCGGCGATGTCGCGCTTGTCCTCCTCCGTCAGGTCCGGCGCGATCTTGAGCAGAAGCGGCGGCGGCGATCGGTCGGGGACCGCCCGGCGGCGCGCCGCCTGCACCGCATCGATCAGCCGGGTCAGTGGTTCGCGGCCCTGGAGCGCGCGCAGACCCGGCGTGTTGGGCGAGGACACGTTGACGACGAGGTAGTCGACCAGCGGCGCCAGCGCCGCCACCCCGGCCGCGTAATCGGCCTCCGCGTCGGCGCTGTCCCGGTTCTTGCCGAGATTGGCGCCGACGATGCCGCGGCGCGGATCGCCCGGCGGTGGGCGGCGGCGGAGCCGCGCCGCGACCGCGGACAACCCTTCGTTGTTGAAGCCGAGGCGGTTGATCACCGCCCCGTCGGCCGGCAGGCGGAACAGGCGCGGCGCGGGGTTCCCGGGCTGCGGCCGCGGCGTCACGCTGCCGACCTCGACGAAGCCGAAGCCGAGGCGCAGGCCGGCCGCGAAGGCCTCCGCGTTCTTGTCGAACCCGGCGGCGAGGCCGACCGGGTTGGGAAAGGTGAGCCCCCAGACACGCGTGGCGAGCACCGGATCGTCCGGCGCCGGGTCGCCCGGCACCAGCCCCGCGGCCAGCGCGCGGATCGTCAGCCGATGCGCCGGCTCGGGCGGCAGCAGCCGCAGAAGAGAGGTGGCCGTGGTAAGGAACGCCTTCCGCATGCTCAGAATCCACGCGCGGCCGACCGGAGGCAGCCTATGGCAAGGCTGTTTATTTATCAGAGGCGTCCGTGGCGGAACAGCGGCGGGATCGGGCAGCGGCATCGGCCGGCCGCCGCCGGCCCCGCCGATCCGTAGTCTTATTTTCCTGTCTGCCCCACGAATCGGCCTTTATTCCTGCTGACAAGCGTCACATTAACTAAGAAAATGTTCCCATGCTTCGCCATTCGGACATCTGGCGGGCCATCGATCGCCTTGCCGCCAAGCACGGCATGTCGGCGTCGGGACTGGCGCGGCGTTCGGGCCTCGACCCAACGACCTTCAACAAGAGCAAGCGAAAGACTCGGGAAGGCAAGCTGCGCTGGCCGAGCACGGAAAGCGTGGCCAAGATCCTGGAGAGCACCGGCGAGTCCCTCTCCGGCTTCCTCAGCCTGATCGGCGAGAACAGCCGCGTCGGCACCACCTGCCGGCTTCCGGTCCTCGGCTACGCCCAGGCGGGGCAGGCGGGCTATTTCGACGACGCCGGCTACCCGACCGGCAGCGGCTGGGACGAGATCGACTTCCCGGAGATCGGCGACAGCCATGCCTATGCGCTCGAGATCACGGGCGACAGCATGGAGCCGGTCTACCGGGCCGGCGATATCATCGTCGTGTCGCCGGCCGCCAGCATCCGGCGCGGCGACCGCGTGGTGCTCAAGACCCGGGCCGGAGAGGTCATGGCCAAGCAGCTGCTGCGCCAGAGCGCCCGGAAGGTCGAGCTCGGCTCCTTCAACCCGAACTACCCGCCCCTCACCTTCAGCAGCGACGACATCCTGTGGATGTCCCGCATCGTCTGGGCCAGCCAGTAGGACGGGAACCATAATAGGTTTTTATTCCTTGACCGGCTGCCGCGGGCCTGCTTTCATGGATGGGTGGGCATGATCTGCTGACGGACGCCGCCGATGGATTCCCGAAACGTCTTGATCGCCTTGGCCGCGCTTGAGCGGCGTTTCGATGGTCCGATCCCGGCGGAGCTGCGGGCGACCGCGATGGGCGGGCGGCCCCATGCGGCGGCCGGCGCCGGGAGCGCGCTGTTCGACCGGCTGGCCCGGCACGCCACGGCGGCCCTTGCCCGCACGAGGGAAACCGCCGGGGCAAACAACGCGGAGTGGAGCGCCGAGCGGCAGGCGCGGCTGGCTCGCGACCTGCGCCTCTATCGCGAGGCCGGGCTCGCCTGCCGGGACGCGGCGGCGGAACGCCTGCGAGCCTGAGCGAGGCGCGACGACCGCCCTTTCCTTGCCACGGCGGCATCCGTTTGCGGATGGCACGCCGCCGGTTATGCTGAGGCTTTCATCATCGGTCAGGCGGAGCGCGCGGGGCTCAGGGCGTGCGCCGCGCGCGGGGAGACATCGCATGAATGCGTGGCACTTCATCGATGGCGAGTGGGTCCACGGCAACCCGCTGCTGATGACGGCCTGGTCGCACGCGACCTGGCTCGGCGCCGCGGTCTTTGACGGCGCGCGCGCCTTCGAGGGGACCACGCCGGACCTCGACCGGCATTGCCGGCGGGCGGTGCGTTCCGCGGCGGCGCTGGGGCTGAAGTCGCCGCTGACCGCCGGCGAGATCGAGGAGATCGCGCGCGACGGAATCGCCCGCTTCCCGAAGGGCACGCCGCTCTACATCCGGCCCTTCCTGTGGGCCGAAGACGGCTGGATCGCGCCGGACCCGGCGAGCACCCGCATCGCCATCTCCGTCGTCGAATCGCCGCTGCCCGAGCCGAAGGGCACCAACGTCTGCCTGTCGAAGTTTCGCCGCCCCAGCCCCGAGACGGCGCCGACCGACGCCAAGGCGGTCTGCCTTTACGCCCAGGCCGGGCGCGCCCGGGGCGAAGCACGGGCCAAGGGGTTCGACGACGCGGTCATGCTCGACCCGCTCGGCCATGTGGCGGAACTCACCTCCGCCAATCTGTGGATCGCAAAGGACGGCGCCGCCCACACCCCGGTGCCGAACGGCACCTTCCTCAACGGCATCACCCGGCAGCGGATCCTCCGGTTGCTGCGCCGGGCCGGCATCGAGGTCCATGAGCGGACGCTGACCTATCAGGAGGTGCTGGAGGCCGACGAGATTTTCTCTACCGGGAACCACGGCAAGGTGCTGCCGATCACCCGGATCGAGGACCGCGACCTGCAGCCCGGCCCGATCTACGCCCGCGCCCGCGAACTCTATTGGGCGTTCGCGCATGAAGGCGAAAGCGGATTGTGATCTTGTCCGGACGACTTTATTCAGATGCCATGCCCGGATCTGATCCGAAGACAGGTTCGGCAATGGCAGGGAGGGGCGACACCAAGCCCATTCGCAATTCGCTAAGAGATCCGCTTAGCGAACTGGAGAAGATCGGATGAACGACCATCTGGAAGGCGGATGCGCCTGTGGCGCCGTGCGTTATCGGCTCAGCTCCGCACCGATGTTCGTGCATTGCTGCCATTGCCGCGACTGTCAGCGGCAGACGGGAACCGCCTTCGTCATCAACGCCCTGATCGAGACAGACCGGATCACAATTCTTTCGGGCAGGCCCAAGCCCGTGGCCGTGCCCACCGAGAGCGGTCGCCCGCACGAGATCCATCGCTGTCCCGACTGCGGGACCGCCCTCTGGAGCGACTATGGCGGCCGTCCCGCCCTCCGTTTCGTCCGGGTCGGCACGCTCGACGATCCGTCGGCGCTTCGGCCGGACGTGCATATCTATGTCCGGTCGAAGCTGCCTTGGGTTGCGCTGCCCGAAGACACACCGGCGTTCGAAGCCTATTACGACATACAGACCTTGTGGCCCGCAGCCAGCCTTGAACGGCGGCGCGCGATTCTCGGCTGATGGGCGATGGCGGCCTGCGCGCGCGGCCAATCTGCTGACCTCGGAACTGTAACGGCCGCAGCGTTGGTCGCCCTTCGCATCCGCAAATGCCGACCCGAGGGCGGCGCGGGATGTAGGAGCGCGATCGCTATGCCGCGCTCAGATCCTCGCCCGCCAGCGCGCGGCGGATCAGCGCCTTCGTCTCCTCGAGTCCGTAGAGCGCGATGAAGGTGCCCATGCGCGGGCCCTGGCTCTGGCCGAGCAGCACCTCGTAGAGCGCCTTGAACCAGGACCGGAGGTCGGGGAAGTCATGCCGCTTGCCGACCGCGTAGACCTGGTCCTGGATCGTCTCGGCCTCCGCGTCGGCCGGCAGGCGGTCGAGTTCCTGCAGCAGGTCTTCGAGCGCCGCGCGCTCCGTCGCCGTCGGCGCGCGGTAGCGCTTCGCCGGCTTGACGAAGTCCTGGTAGTAGCGGACGGCGTAGCCGGCCAGACGGTCGAGCATCGGCGCTGTCTCGGGCCTGACCCCCGGCGCGTAGCGCGAGATGAAGCCCCACAGGACGTCCTTGTCCTCGGCGTGGCAGACGCTCGCCAGGTTCAGCAGGATGCCGAAGCTCAAGGGCACCGGCTCGCGCGGCGGCCGGCCGTCATGGATGTGCCAGACCGGGTTCTCCAGCCGCGCCGCCGGGGCCTCGTCCTCGTACTTGGCGAGGAAGGTCAGGTAGTCGTCCACCGTGCGCGGGATAACGTCGAAATAAAGCCGCTTTGCCGCGCGCGGCTTCTGGTACATGAACAGGGACAGGCTTTCGGGCGGGGCATAGGCCAGCCATTCCTCGACGCTGAGGCCGTTGCCCTTCGACTTCGAGATCTTCTCGCCCTTCTCGTCGAGGAACAACTCGTAGTTGAAGCCCTCGGGCGGGCGGCCGCCGAGAATCCTGCAGATCTCGCTGCCGAGCTTGACCGACGGGATCAGGTCCTTGCCCGACATCTCGTAATCGACGCCGAGCGCATACCAGCGCATGCCCCAATCCGGCTTCCACTGCAGCTTGCAGTGGCCGCCGGTCACCGGCAGCTCGATCCGCTCGCCGTCCTCGTCCTCGAAGGTGACCGTGCCCTTGGCCACGTCGCGCGCCAGGATCGGCACCTGCAGCACACGGCCGGTCTTCGGCGAGATCGGCAGGAAGGGGCTGTAGGTCGCCGCCCGCTCCTCGCGCAGGCTCGGCAGCATCACCGCCATGATCTCGTCGTACTTCTCGAGCACCCGGCGCAGCGCCGCGTCGAACCGGCCGCTCTTATAGCACTCGGTCGCGCTCTGGAACTCGTACTCGAAGCCGAAATCGTCGAGGAAGCCGCGCAGCATCGCGTTGTTGTGATGCCCGAAGCTCTCGTGGCAGCCGAAAGGGTCGGGGACGGAGGTCAGCGGCTTGCCCAGATGCTCCTGGAGCATGTCCTGGTTCGGCACGTTGTCCGGGACCTTGCGCAGCCCGTCCATGTCGTCCGAAAAGGTGAAGAGCCGCGTCGGCAGGTCGCTCATCCGCCGGAAGGCCTGACGCACCATGGTGGTACGCACGACTTCGCCGAAGGTACCGATATGCGGCAGGCCCGAGGGGCCGTAGCCGGTCTCGAACAGGACGTAGCCCTTCTCCGGCGGCGCGTCGGCATAGCGGGCAAGCAGCTTGCGCGCCTCCTCGAAGGGCCAGGCCTTCGCCTGCAATGCCAGGTCCCGTTCGCTCGCCATGATGCCGCGCCCTTTCGCCCGTGGGGGCCCAAAATCCGCCAAGATCAGAGTTCGCGGCGGAAACTAGGGAGAACCGGACCGATCGTCAACGACGCTGGCGGTCTGCGGCGCGGTCTGGTAGTTCAGACCTGTCCATGAGGTGGCCCCGGGGCCGGCCCGGGGCCACCGCCACGCAGGAGGTGAGGTCGACGAGGGCCATGCCACAGCCAGACCACGGCAACGTTCGCGATCTTCGGCCGTTCACGGACGCCGAGTCGGCGGTGCGCCGGATCACGGAGATCTACGAGGCGAGCGCCCGGCAGATCCGCGAGCGCTTCGCCCGCTTCGCCGCCGGCGAGCGCACGGGCGACGACACCTTTACGGCCTGCTACCCCTATCTCGGCATTACGGTCGGTCCGGGCGACGTGGTCATCGACGCCCGGCCCTCCTATGGCACGCTGCCCTATGCCGGCACCTACGGCACGACGCTGACCCGCCCCGACCTGTTCGCGAGCTACTATCGGGACCAGATCCAGCTTCTCCTCGGCTACCACAAGGTCCCGGTGTTCGTGGGAATCAGCGATCAGCCGATCCCGCTCCCCTTCGTCATCGAGGAGGCGACGGCGGACATCACCGTGGATGACCTGCGGGCGTTGCAGGAGGTGTTCCGCTTCCCGAACCTGAGCCAGATCGACGACTCGATCGCCAACGGCACCTACACCCCGCCACCGGGCACGCCCCTGCCGCTGGCGCTGTTCACGGCGGAGCGCGTCGACCTCGCGCTGCAGCGGCTGCACCACTACACGGCTACGGACCCGCGCTACTTCCAGCGCTTCGTCCTGTTCACGAACTACCAGCACTACGTCGAGGAGTTCGCCGCCTACGGCCATCGGCAGGTCGCCAACGGCGACGGCGGCTATGTCGCCTTCGTCGAGCCGGGCGACGTGATCACGGCCGGCCCGCAGGCGGCGAAGGCGGTGCCGGTCAGCGACCGCTTCGCGGCCCGGCCGCAGATGCCCGCCTATCACCTCGTGCGCGAGGACCGGCTGGGCATCACCCTCGTCAACATCGGCGTCGGCCCTTCCAACGCGAAGACCATCACCGACCACCTTGCCGTCCTGCGCCCGCATTGCTGGATCATGATCGGCCATTGCGGCGGATTGCGCCGCTCGCAGCAGCTCGGCGACTACGTCCTGGCGCACGCCTACATCCGCGAGGACCATGTCCTCGATCAGGACCTGCCGGTCTGGGTCCCGGTGCCGCCGATCGCCGAGATCCAGGTGGCGCTGCAGGAAGCCGTCGCCCGTGTCACGGGCTTCCACGGCCGGGACCTCAAGATCCGCATGCGCACCGGCACGGTGGCCAGCACCGACAACCGCAACTGGGAACTCCGCTACGACGAGCTCTACACCCGCTTCAACCAGTCGCGGGCGATCGCCATCGACATGGAAAGCGCGACGATCGCCGCCAACGGCTTCCGCTTCCGCGTCCCCTACGGGACGCTGCTCTGCGTCTCGGACAAGCCGATGCATGGCGAGATCAAGCTGCGCGGGATGGCGAACGCCTTCTACCGCCAGCGCATCAATCAGCACCTCGCGATCGGGCTGGAGGCGATCCGCCTGATCCGCGAGAACGGCGTAGACCAGCTCCACTCGCGCAAGCTTCGCAGCTTCGACGAGCCGGGCTTCCGGTGAGCGGCGATATCTGGCCCTCGCCCGTCATCCGCGGGCTTGACCCGCGGATCCATGGATGCCCGGGCCAAGCCCGGGCATGACGAAAGGAAAAAAGGCCAGAAACAGGGCAGCGGCCGAACCGTGCTCTCCTGTATCCTGCGGCAATGATTCGCCCGTTCGCTCGCCCCCCAACTCTCAGAGTCCCCGATGCGCCGGTGCTGGTCGCCGGCCTTACGCAGGCGGCGTGGCTCGAGCCCACGGGCGAGATCGAGAGCGTCGACCTCACCGAAGCGGCGGCGCGGGCGCAGGCGCGAATGCCGATCCTCTGTCACGCGCCGGCGACGGCGCGGCGGCTGGGCGTCGATCGGCTCGCCGCCTTCGACCTGCTGGAGCTGTTCGCCTTCGCGCGGCCGGCGCAGTTCTGTCTGCCGACGCCGCGCGGCTTGGCGCTCGCCCTCGGCCTGCCGCCGCCGATCGGGATCGAGGACGAAGCCGCGACCCTGCACGCGGCGATGCGCGCGCTGCTGACGAGCCTCGCCGACCCGGCTACGACGGAGGCGCGGCGACCGCGCGAGGCGCGCCGGCTGCGCGCGATCGCCGCGACCATGGCGCGCGGCGGCTGGTCCTGGGGGCCCGCGGTCACGGCGGCGCTCGGGATCGCGGCGACCGACGAGCCGGCCCGGCGGGGCAGCGGCCTCGACGTCTGGGAAGAACTCCCGGAATGGTCGGAGCACGCGCCCGAGCCGCCGCCCGGCAACCTGCCGGTCGAGCCCGAGGAGGCACGCCGCCGCCTCGCCGCCTTGCTCGGCCCCGAGGCCGAGGCCCGGCCGCAGCAGGCGGATTACGCCTCCGCGATCACGCCGGCCTTCACGCCGCGCGCCGCCCTCGGCGCCCCGCGGCTGGTGCTGGCGGAGGCGGGAACCGGCGTCGGCAAGACCCTCGGCTACCTGGCGCCGGCCGGCCTATGGGCGGAGAAGAACGGAGGCGCCGTCTGGATCAGCACCTACACCCGCAACCTGCAGCACCAGATCGACGGAGAGCTCGACCGGCTCTACCCCGACCCGGCCGTCAAGGCGGTCAAGGCCGTAATCCGCAAGGGGCGCGAGAACTATCTTTGCCTGCTCAACCTCGAGGAGGCGGTGCGGGCACTCCCCGCCCGGCCGCAGGACGCCGCCGCGCTGGGGCTGATGGCGCGCTGGGCCGGTGCGACCCGCGACGGCGATCTCGCGGGCGGCGACTTCCCCGGCTGGCTCGCCGACCTGATCGGCCGCGGCCGGAGCCTGGGCCTCTCGGACCGCCGCGGCGAATGCATCTATTCCGCCTGCCCGCACTACCACAAATGCTATATCGAGCGTGGCGTCCGCCGCGCCCGCCGCGCCGAGATCGTGGTCGCCAACCACGCCCTGGTCATGATCCAGGCGGCGCTCGCGGAGAAGGACGGGGCCGACGAGCGGACGCTGCCCACGCGCTACGTCTTCGACGAGGGGCACCACGTCTTCGACGCGGCGGACAATGCCTTCTCCGGCCATCTGAGCGGACGGGAGACCGCGGAGCTTCGACGCTGGCTGCTTGGTGCCGAAGGCGGCCGGCAGGGCAGCCTGTTCGCCAGCCGCGCCCGCGGCCTGCGGCGGCGAATCGAGGATCTGGTGAGCGGCGACGATGCTGCGGAACGAGCGCTGGCCGAAGCGCTGCGGGCGGCCCGCGCGCTGCCGGCCGAGGCCTGGCACCAGCGCTTGGCCGACGGTGTCCCGGACGGCCCGGCGGAGCGCTTCCTCGCCGCGGTGCGGGCGCAGGTCCACGCCCGCGCCCACGGCGCCTCGAACCCCTACGGCCTGGAGACGGAGACGGCGCCGCCCCTGCCCGAGGTGATCGCGGCGGCGGCAGAGCTCGATGCCGCGCTCGACCGGTTGCAGCAACCGCTTGCGCGGCTGATCCGGCGACTGGCGGCGCGCCTCGACGACGAAGCGGAGACACTCGATACGGCCACGCGGATCCGGATCGAGGCCGTGATCCGGAGCCTGCGGCGCCGCGGCGAGATCGAGCTCGGCGGCTGGCGCGCCATGCTGCAGGCGCTGGCGGCCGAGACGCCGCCCGAGTTCGTTGACTGGTTCGCGATCGAGCGTCTGGACGGGCGGGAAATCGATGTCGGCATGCATCGGCACTGGGTGGACCCGACGATCCCCTTCGCCGCCGCGGTGGCCGCGCCGGCCCACGGCCTGCTGATCACCTCGGCGACCCTGACCGACGGCGGCGAGAGCGGCGGCACGGAGATCGAGGCCCGGTGGGCGACGGCGGAGGCGCGCACGGGGGCGGTCCATCTGCCGAACCCGGCAATCCGCGCACGGGTGCCCTCTCCCTTCGACTATGCGGCGCAGACCCGAGTCTTCGTCGTCACCGACGTGCGCAAGGACGACCTCGACCAGGTCGCCGCGGCCTACCGCGCGCTGTTCCTCGCCGCCGGCGGCGGGGCGCTCGGCCTGTTCACGGCGATCGTCCGGTTGCGCGGCGTCCATCGGCGCATCGCACCGGCACTTGACGCGGCGGGCCTGCCGCTGTTGGCCCAGCATGTCGACGGGCTCGACACGTCGACGCTGGTCGACATCTTCCGCGCCGAGGAGGATGCCTGCCTGCTCGGCACCGACGCGGTGCGCGACGGTGTGGACGTGCCCGGTCGCTCGCTGCGCCTCATCGTTTTCGATCGCGTGCCCTGGCCGCGGCCGGACATCCTCCACCGCGCGCGCAAGGCGGCGTTCGGCGGGCGCGCCTATGACGACCGGTTGACGCGCCTGAAGCTTCGCCAGGCCTTCGGCCGGCTGGTGCGCCGCGCCGACGACCGCGGCGTCTTCGTTCTGCTCGACCCCATGATGCCTTCTCGCCTCGCCGACGCCTTCCCGGAGGGCGTTGCCGTGGAGCGGGTGGGGCTGGCCGAGGCGACGGCTGCCGTGCGGGACTTCCTTCGGGCCGAGGAGCGCCCGGCTTCGGTCCCCCGGCCGTGATCCGGTCCATGAAGACCGGGACGGCAAGCCGGTGTCGGAACCAGCGGACGCAGGAAGGCGTCAGGCGGCAAGCGCCGGGGCGATCTCGTCCATGCGGTCGAAAAAGAGGGTTGGCCGATATTTGCGCAGAAGCTCGGGCGTCGCGTACCCCCACCCCACCGCGGCGGCCGCGAGCCCGGCCGCCCTGGCCGCTTCGATATCGCGCGTCTCGTCCCCGATGCAGATCGTCTCCGCGCGCGAAACGCCGCTGCGCTTGAGCACCTGGCGAAACTTGGCCGCCTTGCCGAAGACCGAGGCACCGCACGCGAAATGGGCGACGAGCGCGGCGTTCTCGGCTCCGAGCACGGCTCGAACGTTCGCCTCGGAATTCGAGCTGACCACGGCGACGCTCACCCCTTGGGCGCGCAGCGCCCGCAAGAGCTCCGCCGTGCCCGGAAAGAGGGGGATCTTCGAGGCATCGCGGCCGGCCAGCGCCCGCATGTGGCGCGCGATGAGCGGCATCTTCCACGCGGGGACGCCGAGATAGCGGATGATGGTGCGGCTGTCGCAGCCGCGCAGCATCGCGAACTCGGCGTCGCTGAGCCGGCGGAATCCGTAGCGCTCCGCCACTTGGTTCACGACGCCCCGCATCCACTCGCCGCTGTCGGCGAGCGTACCGTCGAAATCAAAGATGGCCAGTCGGTACGCCACGATTTGGTCCGCTTCTGCGCGTGAAGACAAACGGCACCCGGACGGCCCCCCGAGACCAGATGTTGATCCGCATCGGTCCGGAGCAAGATCGAACCGGCATTCCCGATACCATCCCGCGTCAGTGAGCGCCGATCTCAGTATCCTGATCGATCGGATCCGACCCGAATCCGTGATTCAAGATCGTCAACCGGGACATGAGCAAGTCCTGCGCAAGGCAGACATGAGGAGACGGCCACCAGCGGACAAGGATGGTTAGCCCGTCTGCTCACGGTCCCAATGTCCCCTTACCCGACACGTCGAAAACACGGTCGTCCTCACGGACCGGCTCCGACGCCTCGCTGACAGGCGTCGGAGCCGGATCACGCGGAACTCAAAACCGTCGGTAACCGATATGCGGTGCGCCGGACGGTCAAGCACCGCGAATGGATCACTCGGTTTGCGCCTCCGGCCCCGGAGCTTCCGGCCGCCTGCGGCGCTCGGCCATGAACTGGTCGAACTCGGCCTTATCCTTAGCCTGGCGCAGGCGATCGAGGAACGCCTTGAATTCCTGCTCCTCCTCTTCCAGGCGGCGCAGCGTCTCGGCGCGATACTCATCAAAGGCGGTATTGCCGCTCGAGCCGGCGAAGGCCCCTCCGCCGTACCACCGCCGGGTGGTTCCCTGCGCACGGTCTGCGACGTTGTGCCAGCGACCACGGCCGCCATGATTCCAGCATCCCATTCGTCCGCTCCATATCAGATAGCCGAGGATCGCGAGGCCAAGCGGCCAGCAGATCAGGAAGCCCAAAATCGTCAGGCCGATCCAGGCGGGCTTGCCCCACTCGTCGATTCTTGCAGCGAGTGTCATCATGGGTCCATGTAAATGTTACTTACATTTACATACATGTATTTGTCCGTGCCGCTTGTCAAGACACCAAAGCCGCGTTTTCGCGCCGAAAGGCTTCACTTGGCCGGGCCCGCGCCGAGCCCGAGGCCCTGCAGATAGACCAGGATCCCCGCCTCGAGCAGGTCGTCGGGGGGGATCGGCAGCTTGCGCTTGGCGGCATCGCCACGCCCGAACAGAGAGGCAATGCCATGGGCCAGCGCCCAGATGTGCAGGCTCATCATCAGCGCCGGCGGGCGGCTTCCTTCCGGAAGGATTTCGCGAATGGCGTCGGAGGCCTTTCGCAGAACCGCAAAGGCACGGTCGCCCGCCTGCCGCAGCTCGGCGCTCGTATCGGGGGCGAGCCCGGATTCGAACATCGCCGAATAGTAGGCCGGCTCCGTCCGGGCGAAGGCGAGATAAGCCCGGCCGACATTGTGCAGGGCACTCAGGGGATCGGGCCGGCCCTCGTTCCAGGCCCGGTCAAGCGCGATCTCGAAGCGCTCGAATCCTCGGCGCGCCACGTCGGCCATCAGCGCATCGCGATCGCGGAAGTGCCGGTAGGGCGCGGCCGGGCTGACCCCGGCCGCCCGCGCCGCCTCTGCAAAGGTAAACCCGGCCGGCCCCTTTTCCGCGATCAGGTTCAACGCGGCCTTGATCAAGGCCTCCCGGAGATTGCCGTGATGATAGCCGCGGCGACCTGCCCCGTGCCCATGTCTCCAGCTCATGTGAAAGACTTTTACATCAGACGTGCGGTCGGCGCAGCCGAAATGCGCGACGGCCGTCCGGCGACCGACGGGAGGGTTCGCGCGCTCAGGAGAGGCCGGATCGGCCGCTGCTATGCCTGCGGCTCGGCCTCTGCCATCTCTTGCCGCACGTCCTCATAGGCCTTCAGAAATAGCTCCGCGTCGCGCAGCGTGCGGTCGTGGAGATGCGGGTTCGCCCGAATGACGGCCATTACCTTTCGTTCGTCGACGGGGCGGCCGTCGGCCTGACGCTTCAGGGCCAGCCAGCGCGCGGCGAGACGCTCCACGAACCGTCTTCGATCCGCCTGTTTCTCCACCAGATCCTCAATCATCTCGGTACTTCCCGCCTTGGGGCGCCGGACCTTCTCCCGCTTCTGAAGCGGCCGCGGCGGTCCTTCGCGCCAATGCCTAATATGGTAAGATGGCGAACGGCCGAAAGGCCCCGTCTCTGCGCCCTTGAGCCGCCCGCAGTCGTTCCCGTAGAGTCCCGCACTCAGAGCCCGGTTCGCATCGGAGGAAACATTGATCGGTCATCACGCTGCCCTCATCTACACCATGGTCTTGGTATCCGCCGCGGACCGGAACATGAGCGACGCCGAGCTCGCCTCCATCGGCGACATCATCGGGCATCTGCCGGTGTTCCGCGATTTCGACAGGGCCAAGCTGACGCAGGTCGCGAGCGATTGTGCGGAGCTGCTGAGCGACGAGAACGGCCTGGAGACGGCCTTCGCACTGATCAGGGAGGCCCTCCCCGAGAAGCTGCGCGAGACGGCCTATGCGCTGGCCTGCGACGTGGCGGCGGCGGACGGCAAGGCCTCGCAGGAGGAGCTGCGCCTCCTGGAGATGATCCGCGACCGGCTCGACATCGGGCGCCTGCCGGCGGCCGCCATCGAGCGCGCCGCCCGGGCGCGCCATGCCACGGTATGAGCCCGGCGGGATGAGCACCGGTCCGGGCAAGGGCGCGGGCCGATGACCGGCGAAACGTCCTTGGCCGGACGCGCCATCGGCTTCATCGGGCTGGGCCTCATGGGGCGGCCGATGTGCCGGAACCTCCACGCCGCCGGGGCAAGCCTGGTGGTCTACAACCGCACCCGGGCGACGGCGGAGACCCTGGCCGGCGCGCTTGGCGGCGTTCGCGTCGCCGACAGCCCCGCCGCGGTCGCCGCCGAGGTCGAAACGTTGATCGTCAACGTCGCCGACACGGCGGCGGTCGAACAGGTTCTGTTCGGTGCCGCGCCGAGCGGCGCGGTGTCGGGCCTGCGGCCCGGCGGCCTCGTCATCGACATGGGAACGACGGCCGTGGCGGCGACGCGCCGGTTCGCCGATGCGGTGCGGGCGCGCGGCGGCGACTACGTCGATGCCCCGGTCTCAGGCGGCGTGATCGGCGCCGAGGAGGGAACCCTCGCCATCATGGCGGGCGGCAGCGCGGCGGCCTTCGAGCGAGCGCTTCCGATCCTGCGGACGCTGGGTCGGAACATCACCCGATGCGGCGAGGTCGGCGCGGGCCAGGTGGCGAAGATCGCCAACCAGACGATCGTCGGCCTGACCATCGGCGCCGTGGCAGAGGCGCTGGCCCTTGCCAGGCGCGCCGGCGTCGACCCGGCCGTGCTGCGTCGCGCCCTGGCCGGCGGCTTCGCGGATTCACGGATCCTCGAACTGCACGGAAAGCGCATGGCAGACGGCGCCTTCACCCCGGGCGGCAAGATCGTCACCCAGCGGAAGGACATCCGGCTCGCGCAGGATCTCGCCAGGGAGGTCGGGCTCGACCTTCCGGCCGTCGATCTCAACGGCCGGCTATGGGACCGGATGATCGAGAAGGGCTGGGGCGAGCTCGACCACAGCGCGCTCATCAAGCTGTATGAAGAGGAGGGGTGACGGGGCGTCGCCTCCAACGGCCCGCCGGGTTCCGGCCGGTAGAGAACGAAAAAGGGCCGCGCCCGAAGGCGCGGCCCCTCTTCCTTGATGGCGCCGGTACGGGCCGGACTTAGAAGTCCATCCCGCCCATGTCGCCCATGCCGCCGCCGGGCATGCCCGGCCCGGCCTTCTTCTCCGGCCTCTCGGCGATCATCGCCTCGGTGGTGATCAGCAGGCCGGCCACCGACGCGGCGTCCTCCAGCGCGGTCCGGACCACCTTCGTCGGGTCGATGATGCCCGCCTTCACCAGGTCCTTGTACTCGCCCTCCTGGGCGTCGTAACCCCAGTTGCTGTTCTTGCTCTCCAGCAGCTTGCCGACGACGACCGCGCCGTCGACGCCGGCGTTCTCGGCGATCTGCCGGGCCGGCGCCTGCAGCGCCCGCCGGACGATGTCAACGCCCACGCGCTGGTCGGCGTTCTCCGGCTGCAGCTTGTCGAGGGCCTTGGTGGCGTAGAGGAGCGCCACGCCGCCGCCGGCGACGATGCCCTCCTCGACCGCGGCCCGGGTCGCGTGCATGGCGTCGTCGACCCG
>Ga0310823_100166_pt1 | contig 86093 bp, 78 predicted proteins | sample P4_ome_3_FD_201316 | JGI IMG/M metagenome (GOLD analysis project Ga0310823, IMG submission 201316) | Sorghum-adapted microbial communities from Joint BioEnergy Institute, Emeryville, California, United States - P4_Day56_Rep3 | ecosystem: Engineered > Bioreactor > SSF (Solid state fermentation) >...
CATCGGCGATTTCAAGCACCGACCGATCTACCAGGAGTTCCTCCCACGATGACCCACGACACACCGACCAAGATCCACAGAGACGAAGATCACATCGAAAGATCAGGGTTTAGGAACAGGCTCTCAGGAACGAACTCGTCCGGGCGCAGAACAAGCCGGGCGTCCTCGCACAGATCGCCGGGCTGTTCTCTCGGAACGCGTGCCGGTGCAGAGCGCGGCTGCGTGGCGGGATCGGCCATGATGGCCGACGATGCTCGATGACATCGCGCTCTCGACGCTGCCGAAGGCACAGCTGCACCTGCACCTTGCCGGTGCGATGCGACCTGCCACGCTGGCCGAGCTCGCCGCTCGCCACGGTGTGCAGGTGCCGTCCCACGACGCCCGTAGCGTGTCGGACTGGACAAAGTTCCAGCAGATGTACGACGCGGCGCGCGCCGTCATTCGTACGCCATCCGACATCACGCGGATCGTGTCCGAGGCGGCGGCCGACGACGCGGCGGACGGGTGTGGCTGGCTCGAGATGCAGATCGACCCGACGCCGTACGCCGAGCTGCTGGGAGGCCTGCACGCGGTGCTCGAGGCCGTGCTCGAGGGAGCGCGGTCGGCACCCATTCCAGTCGGTGTGATCGTCGCGTCGAGCTGGGCCCGACCGCCGGAGCACGCGGAACGGCTTGCTCGACTGGCAGGTGAGTACGCAAGCGCCGGAGTGGTTGGCTTCGGGCTGTCGAACGACGAGCGGCGTGGCGACGTGGCGTCCTTCGTTCCCGCCTTCAGACTGGCTGCCGAGAAGGGCCTGATCGCCAGTCCCCACTCGGGCTTCTACACGCCCGCGCGTCACGTCCGTGACTGCGTGACCCTGCTCGGTGCGAACCGGATCGGGCACGGGACGTCCGCGGCGACCGATCCCGAGGTCCTGGCGCTGCTGGCCGAACGTCAGGTGACGCTCGAGGTGTGCCCGACCTCCTGTCCGCCGTTCGGCGTCCATGCGCTCGAGGACGTGCCAGTGGCGAACTTGCTGCGCGGGGGTGTCCGGGTGGCGCTGGCCAGCGACGACCCGCTGCTTTTCGGTGTCGGGCTCGCGGGGCAATATCGCATCGCGCACGACCTGCTCGGCCTCTCCGACGCGGAGCTTGTGACCGTCGCCCGACACAGCATCGAGGGGTCAGCCGCACCCGCGGAGCTGAAGGCGGATCTGCTGGCCCGATTGACTGGTTGGCGCACCGCGAGCCTGGCGAGTGAATCGCCGGGCGGCGAGGTAGGAGAGCAACGCTAGGAGACGGCGATCTGGCGGCGTTCAGCGCTCCGAGAGTGGTGCCGGCGCTTCCTGGAGCACCCAGCTGTTGCCATCCGGGTCGGAGAAGAACGCGAACGAGTTCCAGGTGTCGCCTTTGCCTTCCTCCCAGCCGGACGGACCGACATGTTGCACCGGGCTGATGTCGACACCACGCGCTGACAACTCGGCGTGCGCAGCGGTGATGTCGGTCACGCAGATCTGCACGCCGTGCAGCGAGCCGGGCTCCATGCGAGGGACGCCCGGCGGCAGGGGAAGTCCTTGCGTCAGCGCGATGGAGCATCGCGAACCCGGTGGCGTGATCTGAACGATGCGGACCCCGGGCGCCACCTCGCTGTCGAGGTCTACGGGAAATCCGCAGGTGTCGGCGTAGAACGCCTTGGCCCGGTCGATGTCGGAGACCGGGACGTTGATGACTTCGATCGTGTAGTCCATGGTGATGTCTTTCCCTCGGATCCCCTCCTGCATCGCCATGAGCTGGACACGCGACTGCATGAGGCAGCGCCGACTGTGCCAGAGCCCACCGACAGCCGCAGGCAGCAGGTCGCCGACGAGCACCAGCGATCCGCGCCGCGCTCACAAACCACCGAAGAGCTGGGTTGTCTGAAGCGTGAGGAAGTGGGAGCGGAGGAGCGCTCGAGCCGGGTCATCAGGGATCTCTGTCGGGAAGACGTCGAGGCCGATGTCGCGTAGTGCTTGGTGGTGGGCGCGTAGCCCAGCTGTGATCTCGGCGGGAGATTGTGCGCCGGTTCCCCGTTCGGCCTGATGAACGAGCCAGGTCCGTACATCAGTGAGCTGGCGTGGAATCTGCGAGCCGGCCTCGTCGGCAGAAGCCGTCTCGGATCCAGCATCCGGCGGTACGGCCATGGCAGACGCACCAGCGAGGGTTCGACTCTTTCGTACGCCTGTGCGTCGCGGTGGATCGAAGTGCAGGCAATCGACCGGACGGTTGCCGGCCGGAAGGTCCGGTCGAACCAGGCTGAGCGGTTCGCCGACCAACCCGCGAGGCGTGAGCCAGCAACGACACACGACCAACGTGCCGGTCGGTAGGTCGGTTGCGTCGAGGCGTTCCATGCGGTCGATGGCGTGGGCGGTCTCGCGCGTGTACGACATCACCAGCGACAGCGCGGCTCCCTCGGCGTCACGGAGGATCCACGTGAGCCTTTGTCCTATCGGCTCGAAAGTCGCGGGCTCGAACCGGGCCGGACGCACCACAACCCAGTCACGTAAGGGATTCGGTGGATCGAGCAGGCTGAGACCTCGCCGCAGAGCCGCCTCCACATCGGTCCAGGATGCGAGGACGGGAAGGACGTCGACGAGCTCGGCGCCGTCGAGCGGCACCACCGACGCCCCCGTACGTTCGACCGCCGAAAGCCTCCCGGCAGCGGAAAGCCGTGCGTTCGACAGACAGACGCGCGCACCGGTCGCGGCGGCAGGCGAGTCGAGCCCGGTCCACGGCCCCGGCGACCTGTAACGGGCGCGAGGGTCGAACCCACGCAGAGATTCCGGCCGGGCATCGGTGACGGAGACGAACCGCGAACCCTCCGGCCACCACAGCACGGTCGTCAGTCCGAGGTAGCCGGACGCGGACCGCCACGGCACCGATCCCAGACCGTAGAGGTCCATCCGCGCCATCGTGTCGTATCGCTGCCGCGCCTGCCCCACAAGGTGAGCAGGTGCGTCGCCTGTCTGGCTCGTGCTCTCGAGTGCGGACACCAACGCGTAGGTGAGAGCGGTGTCGTCGAGCAGCCGCCGCTCGTCGGCGCGCGCAGATCGGCGCAGCATGAGCTCCACGTGGTCTGCCAGCCGGCGCAGCTGCTGGGCGAGCCGGGGATACTCCGCGCCCTGCGCCCACACCGCCACCGTCTCGTACCGCTCGTACATCGCCGGCGACAGGTGCGCCAACCCCAGCCGTACCGTGTCCTCCAGGAGCTGGACCACCGCCTCGCGGAGACGCCGACGGTTCTCGGTTCGCTCGGCCGCCGCCTCGGTGACGCGCGGGCGTGTGCTCACGGTTGGTTCCGGCGCGCTGGGCTGGATGCCGCGCAGACGGTGGTACGCAAGGACGGCTGCGACGGCGTAGCGCTCCGGTTGCGGCAGTCGGACGTCTGGGATCAGTCCCGCCAGCTCGCCACCGACGTACCGGAACGTGACGTACGGCCGGCGCAACGTGATGCGCACCTGATGGTCGACCTCGATGCGGACGTCCGACGGGTCCAAGCCGTCGACGAACTGCGCGGCCCACCGATAGGCCTGCCGGCCCACGTGCTCGATCAGGACGTCAACAGTGAGGTTTGCCAATTCGGCCTGCACGTCGCCGGACGCGGGCGGGGCGGACTCCGACGCGAGCCATAGCCCTGCGCTGACGACGTGCCGGCAGGTCGTGCGGCTCGGGCAGGTGCAGCTTGCCGCTGCCGGACCTCGCGGGTCGAAGGTCACCACCTGCGGCCCGACCTGAATGCGGACGACACCAGCGCCTTGGTGGTCGTCGGCGTCGTCATGCGCCAGCTCGGGTTGCGTGAGCAGCAGATCCTTGCGCGCGCGGCGCACGAGACCTGGGCTCGCCAGGGCAGCCCAGGTCGCATCGTCGCAGCGGGCGAGCTGGGCAACTACAGCGCTGCGTACCAAGCGTCCCGCATCGGCTCTTGGCACCCTGCCGGGCACTGTCATCACGCGGTCACCTCGACCAGCCAGGAGGCGAACCGGGACGGGGTCAGCGCGGCGATCCGCATGCCGCAGTCGGCGAGCTGCTGCGCCATCTTTCTGTCGTAGAAGGGATGCGACTGGCCGTCCAGAGCCGCCAACCCGAGGAGGCGCACCTGCCCCTCGGCGAGCGACCGGGTCACGCGCAGCAGCTCGTTCGGCGATCCCCCTTCGCAGAAGTCGCTCACGAGCACCAACACCGTTCGACGAGGGTTCTCGATGAGCTGGCTGCAGTACGAAAGCGCCTGGGCGATGTCGGTGCCACCACCGAGCTGGACTCGCATGAGCACCTCGACCGGATCGTCGACCTGGTCGGAGAGGTCCACGACGTTGGTGTCGAACACCACGAGCCGCACCCGGAACGCAGGCAGGCTTGCCAGGATGCCGGCCATCACCGCGCTGTAGATCACCGAGCCGGCCATGCTGGCGCTCTGATCGACGCAGCAGATGATGTCCCAGGGAAGTCGTCGGGCGTTGCGCTGGAAGAACCGCACCTCCTCCAGCACGATCTGCTGCCGCTTCACGTCGAAGTTCTTGAGGTTGCGGCGAATCGTGCCCCGTGGGTCGAAGTTCGCAGCGATCCTCACAGGTGTGTGTCGGTGCGGGTTGAGCCGTCCAGCCATCGCCTGGCGGACGTCGAACTCCAACTGGCGACGCAGCTCGTCTGTGACCTGGGCGACGATCCGGCGCGCGACGGGGACAACCTCGTCGTCCATGTGATCCTTCAGTGCGAGCAGCATCTTGAGCAGCTGCTCGTTCGGCTGCAGGCGCTCGAGGGTCTCGCGGTCGGTGACCAGCTCGGTGAGGTCGTACCGCTCCAACGCATGGCGCTCGATCACCTCGGCGGCCTCACGGGGGAAGAGCTCCCGCACCTCGCCGAGCCATCGAACCAGCGTCGGCATCGACGTGCCGCGTGAGCCGGCAGCTCCGGTGGGTCCGGTGGGCATCGTGGACTCGTCCGGGCCCTCGTCGGATTCTGTCCAGCCGTCAGCGTCCGGCCTGATGTCGCGGCCTTCGTACTCCCGTCCGTAGAGGTAGTCGAGCACCGCCTCCATCCGGTCCCGCTCGTCGTCCGGCGTGCCGGGGCCGAGCGCGTCGTTGGCATAGCGGCCGAGCACCAGCCGCCAGCGGTCGAGGTCGGTCATCCCTCGCCCACCTCCTCCGGTAGCGACGACCCGGCGGCAGCCACGCTGCTCTCGGCGCCCTGCGCGCTCCACGACGCCAGCCCGTCGCGGGCGAGCGCTGCCGCCACGGCGTGGGAGACCTCCCGGTGACGACGCAGGTCGTGCTCCGGGAGAGCCTCGCGCGGCGACGGCTCGACCGTTTCGGGTGGGGCGGTCGGCTGAGCTGTGGCCATCCCGTGGAGTGCGGCCACAGCTCGCGCGATCCGGTCGGTCTCGGCCGGTGTCAGCTCGGCGAAGGCGAGTCGCAGCTCAGGGAGATGGGCGATGAAGGTGTCGTGATCCCACTCCGACAGGCGTGCATCGAGAGCCGCCACGACCTGCGGCCGTTGCCAGGCCGCCTCGCGTGCTGTCGTCATCAGGCCACGCAGGAACCCGACCGCCTCCCGTGGCCCGACGGTGCCGGACAGGTGCCCGGCGACGGCTCGGGAGAGGTCGTCGGCGTCGAGCCGCCCGGCGGAGTACGCAAGGCCGGTCGCGGCGCCGCGAACCAGCGGATCATCGTGTCCGCTCGCCAGGCCGTCGCACATCTGCCAGTAGAGCTCGGCGTCGAGTCCGGCACCTGCCTCGCTGACCAGCAGTTCGCGCAGCCGGACCAGGGCGTGCACTGTCGGCTCGGCCTCGCCGCCACGCAGCTCGCGGCCCAGGTAGATGGCACGCTCGAAGGCCGTACGCACCAGCGGGGCGCTCCCTACCGCTTCAGAGCCCGCCTCGGTGAGCAGGCCCTCGAGCTCGCGTACCTCCAGTGGCTCACGCGCCCCCCAGAGGACCCCGAGCTGGTTGGCGCTGGTCGCGACGCTGGGAAACGAGGGATCGGCGGCGATCCCCTCCGACACGAGCTCGAGAACCCGCTCGACCTGCTCGTGCAGCCCCAGGACGCAGGCCTGGGCGAGCAAGGCGACCGCTGCGGCGGAGTCCTTGGACGCGGATTCGGCGTACGACTCGAGCAGCTCGCCGAACCTCGCCGACACCGCGACGTCCAGGGTGCTGCCCAGCACCGACGCCTCGACGAGCGCTCCCTCGGTGGCCGGGGTCCAGAGGTACTCCCAGCGCTCCTGCAACCGGCCGAGTCCGGTGCCGTACACGAAGTCGGGACCAGCGGTTCGAATCGCAAACGGCACGCCGAGCAGCTCGAGGCCGTGGAGCAGGCGGCTGGTCACCCGGTGGGCACGCCGCCGGTAGATGTCGAGGCTCGCCGTCTGCCGCACGCGGGCGTCGATCTGCAGCCGCTGCGCCCGCAGTCGCTCGCGGACGTCGTTCACCAACGGGGGCGTGCCGGCACCGGGCGGGACCGTGCCGACCGCGCTGCCGGTGAGGGTGTGGCGCACCGCCGCCTGTACCAGCGCACCTTCGACGTCGACGTCGCCCTTGACGAAGCAGCTCGTCACGGCATCGAGCAGGTCGCTCCGGAGTGGCGCAGGCCGGTCGCGCAAGGCGGCGAGCTGGACGGCCTGTGCGTACGCCGCGATGACCGTGGGGACCGGTACCTGCATCTTGTGCCGCGTCCGCAGGTGGTGGGCGATGTCGAGTAACGCGGTCAAGGTGGCGCTGAGCCGCGGATGCTCTGGTTCCCGCGGCGCCGACCCTCGCAGCTGCGCACGACCAGGAGACCCGAGCGACGGCCGGTCCACGTCGGGGTCGCGCTTGCGCCGGGACCCGGGCCCGCCTGCTGCGCCGTCGCGGGTCTGAAGGAGGTACCGCCACACGAGCTGGTGCCAGGCTGGTGAGGTCATGCCCGCGGCGTAGCCGTTGAGTCGCTCCAACCGGCCGAACGTGTAGCTGATCAGCGCGGCGCCCGACTCGATCCCCCTCAGCCGGAAGCGTGGCCTGGGCGGCGGATCGGCGAGGAGCGCCGGGATCGCGACGGCGTGGAAGCCGCCGACCACCACCAGCACCGGCCCGTCCTGCGGCCGGCGTTGGGCGAGGGCGTCGCGGATGTGCCAGGCCATCTCCGCCTCGCGCACGGTCGTGCCGTCGGTTGCCAGCTCAGCTGCGCTGAAGTCCCTGCGAGCGAGGTAGCAGTACGCCGCGACCTGGGCGACGTGCTCTGGGAGCGAGACGCTGCCGGGGTCGGCTTCGAAGAGCCGCTCCCAGAGGTCCTCGTGGTCTCGGCAGCCGAGCCGCTCGGCAAGAAGCTGCAGCCGGCGGCTGTGCTCGTAGTGGTGCTCGTCCAGCAGCGAGGTTTCCTGCGCACCCGGCGCACGAGACTGGGCCGGATCGGCTTGCGGTGTCTGACCCCGTGTCCGGCCTCGCGTCCTGGCCGTGGACTCGGGAACCGACTGCCACTGCTCGGCGAACTCCAGGTCGATGAAACGGCAGGCGACGCCACGGACGGTGGCTTCGCGGAGCGCGACGAGCTCCGGCGAGTAGTCGCAGAAGGGGTAGAACGCGGCCGCACGCTGCTCGGAGCGGGTGCCGTCAGATCGAGCGGTTCGCTGGGCCTTTCGTCCGGCGAAGGTGTAGACGGCGAGCGGCATCTTCGCCTGCGGGTGGGTGAGCAGCGGGATGAACCGGTCGAAGTCCCGCGGACCCTCCACGAGCACGGCACAGGGACGCCGCTCGATGATCGCCCGGCGCACCTGCCAGGCACAGGCCGGGCTGTGGTGTCGCACCGGCACGACGACCAGCTCGTCGGTCACCAGCTGGCCGGCGAGGGATCGGATCTCGGCGGTCACCGAGTCGACCAGCATCGAGGTCATCGCTCGAGTTCGTGGCGGGCATCGAGCGCCCGGCGCCACTGCTTGCTGTGGCTCGCTCGCTTCTTGACCACCACGTCGAAGTAGTGGCGCAGCTTCGTGCCGTCGTCCGAGTTGTCCTTCAGCACGGTGCCGATCAGCTGCCGTGCCACGTGGTCGCCGCCGACACGTCCACTGCCGAAGTAGTGGGCGTCCAGAGCGGCGGCGTAGCCCACGGCCACTGCCTCGGCTGACGACATCACGGCCGTGGGCTTCTCGACGACCGTCCCCTCGCTCGTCGTACCCTCCCGCAGGTCGTGGAAGGCGCTGACCAGCAGGTCGACGACATCGTCCTCCAGGCGGGTCTCGACCCCCGCGTGCTCGAGCAGCGCGCTGGTCTGCTCCTTGATCAACCGCGCCTCGAGTCGGCGGTCGGCGATGGGCTTGACCGTCTCGAAGTTGAACCGGCGCTTGAGTGCGCTGGACATCTCGTGCACGCCGCGATCCCGCAGGTTGGCGGTCGCGACCACGTTGAAGCCCTTCGCCGCGAAGACCATGGCGTGCTCGCTGTCCAGCTCGGGTACGTGCAGCACCTTGTCGGACAGCAAGCCGATGAGCACGTCCTGGATCTCCGGCTGGACCCTGGTGATCTCCTCGAACCGGCAGATCTTGCCGCGCTCCATCGCGTCGTACATCGGACCTTTCACGAGCGCCCGCTGCGTCGGACCTTCGGCGAGCAGCAGGGCGTAGTTCCAGGAGTACGTGATCTGGTCCTCGGTGGTGCCGGACGTGCCCTGGATCGTGCAGGTGGAGTCGCCGGAGATCGCAGCGGCACACAGCTCGGACAGCATCGACTTGGCCGTGCCGGGCTCGCCGACCAGCAGCAACCCGCGATTGCTCATCAGCGTGACGATGCACCGGTCGATGAGCGGATCGTCGCCGTAGAACTTGCGCCGGATGCCGAGCGTGTCGTCGCCTGTGATGAAGGTACGCACGGCGCGTGGGGAAAGGCGCCAACCTTCGGGCCGTGGGTACTGGTCGGAGGCGGCGAGCTTGGCGAGCTCGTCGGCGTACACCTGCTCGGGTGGGGCGCGAAGGATCCCGTTTGGTTCCACTGGCTACTGCACCTCTTCCTGGGCAGCGTCGGACTCCTCCCCATCGGGTTCGCCGGTGCCGTCGTCTTCGAACTGCTCGAACAGCGGTTCGACGCGGTAGTCGTCGAAGTGCTGCTGCCACGCCTTGACGGTGGGCTCGTCGAGACTGCCGGCGTGGGCGAGGGTCACGGTGGCATCGGGTGGAAACGTCACCTCGGCATCGTCCACGGTGGTCAGGGTGCCATCGTCGAGCGGCCGGAACGCCACTGTGCCGGTAGGTGTCGTGGCAAGCCAGACGCTGGGTGAGTGAGCGCACGACTGGATGCTGGTCGAGCTGGCGTCGCCAGTCGGCGAACGTCCAGGACCGTCCGGTGCGAAGCGCTTCGTGCAGCCGCTCGGTCTGCAGTCGTACGGTCGCGTCCACTTCGGCTCTCGCATCTGCCAACGTACGCTTGGCCCACACGACCGCTCTGGCGTCGTCGCTCTTCCGGGCCGGCGGGAGGGACCGAATCTGCTTCCCCTCCGGCGATGTCACGACGATGCTGGTGTCGGCTTGCAGCCGGGCGACGAAGCGCCGGGTCCCGTACGTGAGCTCGAGCTGTCCGTTCTCGTCGAACCCTGCGGTGGGGATGGAGCGGTCCGCCAGTTCCGCGACGGTGAGGCCCTTGCGTTCTGCCAAGGCTTCGACTTGCCGTTCCGCCTCTTCCTGGAGGCCTTCCGTACCAAGTCGTGAGGGAAGCGACAGCAGCAGCTGGACCGCGCTGGGGTGCTCGACCCAGGCCAGCATGGCGAGGAGCGCCTTGGCCTGCGTGACCCGTCGGCCGTGCCACTCCACGAGGTAGCGCTCCACGGTCTGGGTCGCGCGGCTGCCGGCGCAGGGCGCGACCAGGGCGAGGATGCCGAGGGACGCCCGCGCCGACCCGGCTGGTCGGCGGAGCTGACCGGGGAGGTAGGCGGCCGTGATCTCCGCGAGGCTGGCGCCGAGTAGCGGATGGTCCGTGTAGAGCTCGGGCCGCGCGGTCATGTCCTGGTGGAGCCAGCGGGCGTACTCCTCCGCGCGGCGACGTGCCTCCACGGGATCGGTCGGGCGGAGATCTTCGGCGATCCAGGAGTCGAGCAGGAAGTCCGCGAGCTCCTCGCGATCACGCGGGTCGAACGCACTGCAGGAGGCCAGCTGCGAGGGGCTGGGCTCTGGTGATCGGCCTCGGACGGCCTCGACGATGAGCATCTGGAGGACGTCGCGAGGCACGACGTCGTGGGAGTCCACCCAGTGGATCACGGGCAGGCTCTCCCAGCGCAACCAGCCGACGGTCTTGGGGAGGGCTCCCGCCTTGACGGAGCGGGCGCGGCGCACGAGGGCCTCGCGAGCCTCCCGGATCGCGCCGACCTGCGACGACTCCTTAGCCGGCACCGCCTTCTCCAGTCGCCAAAATGACCATGTGCACTACGCCTGTTGGGGGTGCGACACGTGCCGGCACGTGTCATACCTCCAACAGCCGTGTATTTGTCGGATTCGCGTGACAGCTCCTGAGAGCTGTCCACTACACCCAATGATTGTCGTGCCGGAGGAAGAACTCCCTACGCTCTTCCTCGGTGAGCTCGAGCTCGCCCTTGCCGATCGCCGCGAGGGTTTCGAAGTACTCCTCACGCGGCGCACCCGGAGTGAAGAGGAGCAACATGGAAGCGGGTTCGCCGGATTCGTTCTTGAATCCGTGGATACCTCCCTGCGGTACGTAGAGAAAGTCGCCGGGAGTCCCGTCCACCCACTTCTTCCCGTCGTACAGCCGTATCGTGCCGGACAGGATGTAGAACGTCTCCGAAATCGTCCGATGAAAGTGCGGATCGGGCCCCGTGACAGCGGGTCCGAAGTTCCAGCGATACAAGCCGAACTCGCCGCCCGTCATCTCGCCGGTCGCCAGGTAGTCAACCGATCCGCCGGAAGCGTTGACCAGGTCGGGTTCCTGGTCGGGCCGGCGCAGCTTGGCAGTCACCTCGCCGTTCTGGCCGTGGTACTTGGGCGGCGGATACGACATGGGCGTCCTTTCGTTGGCTGTCGGCGCCATCACCGTAACGCATCGCGCGTGCCCGCTCGACGGATGCGACGTGACACGCGGCATGTGCTCGAGAGGCGCCACAGGCTCGCCGGCGAGGTCGGCGACAATCGGCTGTGGGCCGTACGACGTCGCTGGTCGTACGGAATTGGAAGCACCCAGCCCTACCGCATCGGCCGACGAGGCCCTAACCTGGTCGGACCCTAAGCCCACACGGAGGTCGCGAACGAGCCAACGACGTCTCGGACGGCCACCCCCTTTTTGTGAAGACCGTTTGGCGAAGGTGGTGGTGACATGGTTGCTGATCCTTGGGGATTCGTTCGCCACAACCGTGTGGATTTCGCCAAACGCCCGATCTCCGAGCGGCTGCGCGACTGGCGGGTCGTCATCCAGCCTCAGGAGCCCGACGTCGTACGCACGCAAGCACGACGGTGCATGGACTGCGGCGTACCTTTCTGCCACGCCGGCTGTCCCCTCGGCAACCTGATCCCGGAGTGGAACGAGCTCGTCGCACGTGACGACTGGCGTAAAGCGATCGAATCCCTTCATACCACCAACAACTTCCCGGAGTTCACGGGTTGGCTGTGTCCTGCGCCGTGCGAGCCCGCCTGCGTCCTCTCGATCAACAACCCTGCGGTCACGATCAAGCAGATCGAGCTGTCCATCATCGAGCGGGCGTGGGCCGAGGGGTGGATCGCACCGCGACCGGCCGCCACTCGCACCGGGAAGCGGGTGGCGGTCGTCGGGTCTGGTCCTGCCGGGTTGGCCGCGGCTCAGCAACTCGCTCGGGTGGGCCACGAGGTGACCGTGCTGGAGCGGGACGACCGGATCGGTGGTCTGCTGCGGTACGGGATACCGGACTTCAAGCTCGAGAAGCCGGTCATCGACCGCCGGCTTGCCCAGCTCGAGGCGGAGGGCGTGGTCTTTCGTCCCAACGTCGACGTCGGGCGTGACGTGACCGGTGCCGAGTTGCGGGCGTCGTACGACGCGATCATCCTTGCGACCGGTGCGCAGCGACCCCGACCTGTCGACCTCCCGGGTCGGGACCTGGAAGGCATCCACGACGCGATGACCTACCTCACGCTGGCCAACCGGGTGCAGGCGGGGGACCGTGCCGACACGCCGATCAGTGCCAAGGATCGGCGAGTGGTGATCATCGGTGGCGGAGACACGGCCGCCGACTGCCTAGGCACGGCGAATCGACAGGGTGCCCTCGAGGTGCGCCAGCTCGACCACAACCCGCGGCCACCCGAGACCCGTGACGACCTCACGAACCCGTGGCCGCAGGTCGCCAAGGTGCACAAGACCTCGCCGGCTCACGAGGAAGGCGTCATCGAGGAATGGAGCCGCGAGACTGTGGCGTTTCTCGGTGATGCGACCGGCCGGGTGTGTGGGTTGCGTACCGAGGTCGTGGAACGGCGGGTCGAGCCGGACGGTCGCCGACTGTACGTGCCAGTGCCGGGTTCGCAGGTCGACATCCCCGCCGACATGGTGCTCCTGGCTGCGGGATTCGTCGGGACGGATGCCGTCGATGCGCTCGCACAGCTCGAGGTCGAGGTGGATCCTGTGACCGGCGTCGTGTCGGTCGACGAAACCTGGCAGACGTCCGCGCCAGGTGTGTTCGCCTGTGGGGACTGTCAGCGTGGCGCGAGTCTCATCGTCTGGGCGATCGCCGAGGGGCGGGCATGCGCGTCGGCCGTCGACTCCTACCTCATGGGACGTACGACGCTGCCAGCACCGGTGACCCCCTCGAGTCGCCCGCTGTGAGGCGCTGGCCGGCTCTCCGACGCCATCATGTGCATGGGGCCGCGACGGCGCTGCCTCGGTGGCATCGCGCGCTGGATCGCGGGTTCCTCCCGGATGATGATGAAGGGGGTGAGCTCGTCGGACTGTCCCGCAGGATTGTCGCGGACGAGGTCTTTTAAGAACTCATCGTCGAGCTCTCGTAACGACTCGCACTTGCCGAAGAGCTCGACGTTGAGGTCGTTGGCGTCGAAGATGGCAAGGCGCAGGCCCAGCTTCGCGTAGACCTCATTGCACAGTCCGACCGGGTCCAGCGGATTGAGGATGGCGTGGTCTTTGTAGAAGGGGAACGCCGAGTCTTGGTAGAACCCGTCGATCCCGGCGATGCCATGTCCCGCGACCCTGTAGAACACACCCCGCTTTCCAAAGGGCTTGGTGACGGCACTCAGCAGTGTTGCGAGCAGGATTCGCGGCGTGCCCGCAAGGTCGATCGCGAGCTGGAGCTTGAGCGGCTCGTCCATTCCGATGCCGTGGCTGGTGGACGTGGCGAATCGGGAGAGGTTCCGAGCCAGGAAGCCGACGCGAACCTCGTCGCGGCTCACGATGTTTCCTTGGCACATCGCGACGACCTTCTCCGCCGACGCGACGATGTCACCGGCGCGACAGAGCGGCAGGACGTATCGGGTCAGTAGGTCGAGGTAGCTCTCGCCGGGTGTCACGAAGTGCGTTTGCACGGCAAGTCGAGTGAATACTCGGCCCCGGACCTCGACCGTTCCTCTGTCGTAGTACACGACATCTCGGTGCTGTCGGCGGCCTGATTCGTGATTCCTGGACATCGTGAGCACCCCGTTTCCACGGAATCGTTCGGAATTCAGTTGGCTGGCTCAGGACCAGTAGACGATGACCTTGTCACCCACCTGCGCCTCGTTGAACAGCTGCTCCAACGCGTCCCAGTCACGGATGTTCACGCAGCCGTGGGAGCAACCGGCGTAGCCGCGCGCGGCGAAGTCGTCAGAGTAGTGGACGGCCTGGTCACCGGAGAAGAACAGCGAGAACGGCATCCTCGAGTCGTACATGTACGAGTATCCGTCGCGCACCTTGGCGCGTACCGTGAAGCTGCCTTCCCGCGTGGGACTGGACGGACATCCGAAACGTGCGTCCATGGTGAGTCGTACCTCACCGTTGACTACCCAGCGCAGCGTCCGGGTCGACTTGTCCACGCAGATTGCCCGTCCGGTCGTGCAGCGAGGGTCGAGCGGACCTGCCGAGTCTTCCCGAGGCTGCGGTGGGTACAGCTCGGACCGGCTGGGTTCGTCGGTGTGCTCGAGAACTGCCTTCCAGGTCGTGGCGTCGACGTAGCCGAGCTCGCGTAGCCCGTATCGTGCTTGGAAGGCGTAGACGCCCTTGCGGGTTTCCGTCCCGAAGTAGCCGTCGACCCAGCGAACCGGCATGAGGTCGAGTTGCACGAGCCGGGCTTCGAGCTCACGGACCTCATCGTTGCGGTCTTCCAGCTTCATCAAGGCCGGCGGCTTGGTCGGCTTTGGCGTTCGTACGACTTTGCGTGTCGGACGGGCCGAGGCCTTTGTCGGCGCCGAGGTTGTCGGCGTCGGTTCCGCTGTCGTCGGTGTGGTCGTCGGTGTGGGCGACGCGGTCCGGGTAGGTGTCGGAACCGGTTTCGTGGGTGCTGCCGCTGGAGCCAGGTCGCCAAACGGCGTCAGCCCGGTCGCGTAGGCCGCGCCGGCGAGCGCAACCAGAAGGAACACCACGAGTGCGGCGAAGAACGAACGAAGACCCATAGCAACCCCAGTCCGTGCGAGTGTCACCCAAGGGATGCGTAGGGATGCCGCAGAGGTTGGCCACCTGACCGGAAAGAGCGATCACAATTTGGTGAACACGCCATGCGGTCGACGTCCCGGGTCACAGGACGGATGGCGCTCTGACATCGGAACGGAACGCCTCGGACCGTCTGGCTGGCAGGGTGGGCGAATGAGCGGTGCTACTCACCGGTCCGGGACTTCCGTCACTGGGACCTCACGGTGGAGCTCGAGAAGTGTGGGCTTTTCATGGGCTTGGGAGAAGGCCGCTTCGGACCTGAGGTCTGGCGGCCGACGGTGGCGGAGTACGTCGAGGTGCGCTCCCGAACCGGAGGCTCTCGTACCCACATGGGTGAAGCGGATGCGCTCGCCTTCGACAGCGGGCTGCGTGACCTCGTGCGCGAGCTCGTGGCGGCTGGAGAGATCAGCGCGGTCGGGGACCGACTCGAGCTCGCTGTCGGGGCTCACATCGTCTGAGGCATCCCATGGTGACGCCGTGCGCACATGTGGTTGGTCTGCGTAACCTACGTGGCGGTGGACGTCCACGTGGTGCGGAACATTGCGTGCTTGCTCCCAGGTCTTCCCGAGCTGTAGGTCGTCCCGGTTCGTCCAGTGGGTGTCAGGGAGGCGTACGGATACCTGCAGATCGACGCACACCAGTTCGCCTACCTGAATGGTGCAGCCGTGCTCCGGCTCGGGTTCCGGCTCGGGTTCCGGCGGAGTGGGCTGCGGCTCCGGCTGCTGGGCCGGCGGCGAGCTGTCGGGCGGTGAGGGCGGAGTGCGGCCGGGCTCCTCGGGCGGTTGGGTGGGTGTGACGCTGTCCTTCTCCAGGTCCTCGGGTTCCTTGTCGCTGCTGTCAGGTTGGGTCGGTCTCGCGTCTGGTCGACCCGGCTTGGGCTGGGTGGAATCGTCGCCCGGCTTGGGAGCAGGTGTTCGCGTCGCCTCCGGACGCTCGGGTGCAGGCGTCGGCCGTTCGGGTGCCGCCTGCCGCGGAGGGATGTCCGGCCGCCTGGGAGGGTCGTCCGTCGATGGCCCGAGCAACGTAAAGCTCGTGATGCTGGCCGTCGTCACGGCTGTGGCGGTCGTGGCAGCCGCCAGCGTGGGATGTCGCTTGGCCTCGCGGGCAACCGCGCTGGCGGCGGCCCCGATGGCACCGACGACCAGGCCACCATTGATGAGGAACAGCCCGCGGCGGCCTTTCCGTCGCTCCGCGTCTTCTGCCTCGGCTTTGACCTCCTCGACCCGAGCGAGGATCGCCGCTGCTTCTTCACGCGAAGAGATGCGCTCCAAGGCCCCTGCGAGCTCAGCACGCAGGGCTGCCACCTCTGCGCGCAGCACCCGAGCTTCTCGTCGAGCCGAGAGTCGCGCGACGAACCAGGAAACCCCGACGGCTACGACAGCGAGCGCGACTCCGAGAAGCACCACCCCCAGCGACATGCATGTCGTTCTACCATCGGCAGGTCGAAAAGGACAGGTCGCGCGCGGCCTGGCTCGTCATGGCAATCGACTTGATATACAAGGCGATGGCACGCGGCAGCGCAGGGAGAGAGCGGCTGTACGGAACTGGTCAGCCGTTGTTGCTAGCCGATGACGAAGCCTGCTCATCGAAATGTTTTCGGTCGACGCGCGGTGGTTGCCGACGTCACCCGCCGATGCTCAAGACGACCCGTCCGCGTACGCCCGACTCCACGAGGCGATGAGCCTCGGTCGCTTGCTCGAGCGGCAGGACCTCGCCGATTCGTACGTCGAGCTCTCCCTTTTCCAGTTGCGCATTGAGCGCCTTGGCGGCACTGGTGAGTTCGGCGGTGGTTGCCGTCGTGATGACGAAGCCCACCAGCCGCAAGGATTTCCGGTAGAACGCCGTGACGGGCAACTCGGCGGGTGGGTAGTCTGCCGGCCTGGCCGCCAACGTCACAATCGCACCACGGTCGGCCATGGCGTCGATGGCCAAGCTGAAGTCGATGCGTCCGGACGTATCCACCCAGACGTTCACCCCGCCGGGCGCTGCGGTCCGTAGCTCGTCGGCGAGTTGCACAGCCGGAGCTCGATAGTCGACGACGGCATGGGCGCCGTGTTCTTCGCACCAGGCCGCATCCTCGCGACGGGCCAGAGCGATCACCCGGGCTCCATACGATGCTGCGAGCTGCGATACGCAGGTTCCGACGTTCCCCGCCGCGCCGCCGACCACCACGACGTCGCCTGGGCCCACTCCTCCGGCATGACGGACCAGGGCGAGGTACGCGGTCGCGGCAGGATGCAGGGCCGCGACGATGGCCACCGGATCGTACCGACCGGCAGAGCCAGATGCGGGTCCGGACGTTCCAGCGTTACCAAGCTCGGGAACGCGGTACAGCCGATCCATCGGGACGACGGCGTACTCCGCTGCCGCGCCTTGCCGTCCGTCGTACCCCAGACAGTTCGTCCACACCTTCACGCCCGGCGGGAACCGGTCGCCGACCGCCGCGCCAGCCTCGACCACCTCGCCAACGGCGTCCCGCCCGATCACGAACGGGAAGCCGGGAAGCGGCGTGCGGTATGCACCGGAACGGATCAAGGTGTCCACCGGGTTCACCGCGGTGGCCTCGACCTTGACCAGCACCTCGTCGGCCGCAGGACGCGGCACGGGAAGCGCGCCGACGCGGATGTCCTCAGCACTTCCCAGACGCTCGACGAAGGCCGCCTTCATGGTCGCCGCCTGGCTCATCGGTGCCTCCTAGCCGGCACGGCTCGTACGGCTCCTTCCAGCCCGCTCCATGAGTTCCAGGATCAGCAAGCGTCGAGTCTCCTCGGGCAGCGACTTCAGCGCCCAGATCTTCTCGGCGGCCTCCTCGATCGAAAGTGGTTCCTTGTCGTCTGACGTCGCTGGTTCTTCGAGGTCCTCCGGCTGCATGTAGCCGGCGGCGATGAACGCCTCTGGCACCGGTCGCCCGTACTCCACGGCGAGCGCACGCACGCTTTCAGGCTTGGGGTCCGAGCGCTTCCACCGATTGACACTCGATGGTGAGATGCCGAGCCTCCGGGCGATCTCGTGCTGACTCGCATGTCGGGTGACTCGCTGCACGTACTCCCACCAGCTCATGCGTGTAGCGTATGCGCAACGACGGATTGATTGCCAATTCGCCTGGTCCAGTGCCCTCCGAGCGCCCGATGGCGATCGCGAGCATGTGTCGTAGATCACAAAAAGCTGACCTTGCTGACCGACGTTGCGCATGCGCAATATATGTGGGCGTGCACGCACTGCAGGGCGGCTCGTCCCCGCCTCCGGATGAGTCGAGGCCGTGCCGGTGCGTCACGTGTCGGTGGCCAGAGCGCAGGGAGGTCACCGGTCCGGGCTGCCGAGGATGCGGGCTGGCGGCCCGAAGGCGGGCGGCGTGCAGAGCCAGGGGGGCTGTCACGCCGCCCGCAACTATGACATGCCGGCAGATGACAGGCGGCACGGGGTTCCGCTCATCGGCAGACCCTTGTGGTCGGCAGGCTCTAACGTACGTACGAAAAGCCCGACCTGGGCACGCGCCATGGTCGTACGGACGAAAGCCGAAGGGAGACCGGGGTGAGCTCGCTTGTCATCACCAACGTGCGAGTCTTCGACAGCGTGACAGGCGAGCTGCGGGATGGTCCGGTCACGATCGCTGAGGGACGCATCGTTTCCATCGGGTCTCGCGCCATCGGCTCGTACGAGACCATGGCGGATGCCACGCGAGATGTGCCACAGCTGGACGGTCGTGGCGGAACCGTTGTCCCTGGGTTGATCGACGCGCATTTTCATGCGTACGGCATCGCGCTCGAAGCTCGCGGTCTCGAATCGCGCCCGCTGAGCTATGTGGCGCTCGCGGCGGCGCGACGATTGGGTCGGGCGTTGCGGCGGGGCTTCACGACCGTCCGCGACGTGGGTGGCGGTGACCCGGGTATGGCCGCCGCCATTGCCGAGGGTTTGCTCAGCTCCCCGCGCTACCTCTACACCTGCGCGGCGCTGAGCCAGACTGGCGGCCACGGTGATCCCAGGCCGGCCGAGGATTCGTCATGCGAGTCTGGCGGGATCAGCATCGAGGTCGTCGATGGCGTCGACGCGTTGCGGATCGCCGTACGCGACCGGTTCCGGCGTGGAGCGCACGCCATCAAGATCATGGCATCGGGTGGCGTGGTGTCACCAACCGATCCGATTCGGGCGCCGCAGTACTCCGCTGAGGAGATCCGAGCGGTCACCGATGAGGCGGCTCGTCGCGGCAGTTACGTCGCGGCGCACGCCTACTCGCCCGAGGCGATCCGTCATGCCGTGCAGAACGGCGTACGCAGCATCGAGCACGGCAACCTCCTCGATGAGCCGACGGCCGACATGATGGCCGAGCACGACGCGATCCTCGTGCCGACGCTTGCTGCTTACGACGCCATGGATCGGCTGGGTGCTGAGCTTGGACTGAGTGCGGTGTCGCGGGCGAAGAACGCCGAGGTCCTCGATGCGGGACGAGAGGCCGTGAGCATCGCACGTGCGGCAGGGGTACCGATCGGGTTCGGCACGGATCTCATGGGTGACCTGGAGTCCGAACAGCTGCAAGGGCTGCGCCTGCAGGTGGAGGTCGAGGGCGTCGTGCGGGCGCTGCAGTCTGCGACTCGGGTGAATGCCTTGCTGATCGGCCGACCTGATCTCGGCGTCATCGAGCCGGGTGCGGTCGCCGACCTCGTGCTGTTTCCGGGTGACGTGATGGCCGAGCCCTCGCTGCTATGGGGTAAAGACCGAACGGTCATCCAGGCCGGCGTGGTGCTGGATCCAGCGACGCCAGACGTCCTGGGCCACGACCCTGTGCGCAGTCGCTGATCAGCGTGAGCTCAGGCACTCAGCGTGGCATCCAGCCTCTGCAGTTGGCGTATGCAGGTCTTGAGGACATCTCGATCCCAGGCGGTCAGCTCGTCGCCGCGTGTGAAGCGAGCGGTGCCAACCGTCGAAGCTCACCTCGAGCTCGGCTTCGCTTACGCCGACCACGTGGCAGTTTCGATCGATACGTCGCTGGGTGAGCCGTAGCCTCGCCGGGTGCCGACCCTTGCCGTGGTGGGTGCGCAGTCGCCGCGCCTGGTCATTGTGGAGGCGGCAGCGTGGCCGGAATCGGACACCAGGAAGTGCGTGAGGTCTGACGCTCGAGTGGTGATGAACTGATGTGCAGAGCATGACCGAGACCTCCGTACCCTGGGACGACGCCCTGCCAGACCTGCGACCGCGCCTCGTGAGGCGCGCGATGCAGCTCGGGGCGGACGCGGCTGTGGCCGAAGATCTGGCACAGGAGACCCTGGCCGAGGCGTGGCGACTGCGGGATCGGATCTATGACGCCGCAGGCATCGAGCGCTGGCTCTTGGCGATCTTGCGCAACGTTCACCAGCGGTGGGCCGAGCGTTCTGCACGGGAGCGCTCACGGGTGATCACAACCCCGCAGGGTATTCGTACGCCTGTGTGCTTCCTCGACGAGCCGACCGTCGGGCTGGATCCGGATGGCGCCTACCAGGTGCGGGAGTTCATCACCCGCGAGCTGGTGGGCTCTGGCACGTCCGGAATCCTCACCACCCATCGCATGTCGGAGGCCGAGGACCTGTGCGCCCGCGTCGCCATCATGGATCGCGGCCGGATCGTCGCAGCAGGCACGCCGCGTGAGCTGAAGCAGTCCGTCGGGGAGCGCTCCGTCCTTGAGGTGCGGGCGGAGCCCGTGCCACGAGAGGTGGTGGAGGCCGTTCGACGCCTGTCAGGTGTGCGGGCCGCAGTGACGGCACCTGCCGGTGAGGACGGGCTCGAGGAATCGTTGCGGGTTCATTGCGAGGACCTTGACGCCACCCCGGCTCGCGTGCGGGACACCTTGGCTGCATCCGGTGTGGTCGTGCACTCGATGAACGCCGAAGAGCCCAGTCTCGAGGACGTCTTCATCGCGGTCACCAACAGGAGGATCGACTGATGAGTGCGAGTGCGGCTGTCGTCTCCCAGGAGCCTGATCCGACGCCAGACGCGCAAGGGCTGACGTGGAGGGATGTCGGACGATGGCTGTACCTCGTCTTCTTCAGCTTCAAGAACTCCTACTTCGGTTGGACGTTCTTCCTGCCCAGCTTCGCGATCACGTTGGCCCAGATGTTCACGGCCGCCGCGATCTTCTATCTCATGGGCGAGCTGGTTGCGCCGGCTGCCGCGTCGGACGTCCAGGCGTACGACATGAGCTACGGCACGTTCATCGTGACCGGTGTGATGGTCAACCTCCTGCTCGAGGCCACGCTGTCGGCGTATCACCAGGCCTGGTTGAGCGGCTACTGGGCGACGCAGTTCGACACGTACCTTCAGCACCCGGGTGGCGTCTCGGCCTACCTCACCGGATCGGTGCTCTTCAGCTATCTCCAGGTCGTCGTCCGGACGGTCATCTACGTGATCGTCGGGGTCGTTCTCTTCAACGTGCCGGTCGACGTGCCCAACCTTCCGACCATCACGGTCATCCTGCTCCTGGGTGTCTTCTCGCTCACCGGGCTCGGCCTTCTGGGAGCGAGTACGTTCTCGTTGCTCAACGCGCGGAGCTGGGGGCAGAACCCCGTCGAATGGCTGCTCGGCTTCGCCGTGGCGTTGCTCGCGGGCGTGTACTTCCCCGCCACGGTCCTGCCGTCGTGGCTGCAGGGTCTTTCGTACTGGATTCCGCAGACCCACGCCATCCACGCGGCGCGACTGGCGCTCACCGGCCAGGTGGGCCTGACCTCTTCCGCCGTGACGGGCGACCTGGTCTTCCTGCTTGGCTTCGGCTGCGTCACGCTGCCGCTCGGTGTGCTGGCGTTTGTGGCAGGCGTACGCAAGGTGCAACGCGACGGCACGCTGAGCCGCTGGTCGTAACGGCCGGTCTGCTCGCTCAGCCGTGGAAGCGCATCACCAGCCGTCGTTGCCACGGCATCTCGATGGCTCGTGGTGAGTAGTGCTGGCGTACGTAGGAAACCGCGTCACGAGCCGGCATGCCGTCGAGCACGCGAGACAGGCGAGCGCGGTGCCAGTGCGTCCGTACCCTCCACCGCAGGCGATCTCGACCCGTTCGGTGACCGCTCGCGACCATGCCTCACGGAGCGCGTCGGTCAGCGCCGTGCGGTCACGCGGCAGCCAGAAGTCCGGCCACGTGATCCACCGGGCTTCCCAGGGAACGGGCGGCGGCTCGTGCCCCAGCAGGTAGACGCCGAAGGTCGGCGTCATGTCCGACGGTTGAGCGCGCCGGAGTCCACGGCCTCTCACCAGCCGGCCGGACGGCAGTCGCAGTACGCCGGGAGTCGCGGGTCCCACGACGTCGCCACCGCGTCAGCCTAACGTGCGCCTGGTCCCTGACCGGATAGAGAACGTTGCGTTTCTAAAACCGGACGCGTAGGCTGCAGGTTAGGAAACGGACCGTTTCCTAAGGGAAGGTCCAGGAAGCTTCCCGATGTCGAAGGAGTGCCGAGATGGCTGAGTGCCTGGTGACCCGCCTGCACGAGGTCGGCCGGAACGATCTTCCGCTGGTCGGAGGCAAGGGGGCGAACCTGGGTGAGCTGGTGCGGAACGGCTTTCCCGTGCCGGATGGCTTCGTGGTCACGACGCGTGCCTACGACCAGGTCGTGGCCGGCTCCAGCCTGGACGACCTGATCGCGAAGGAGCTGAACCGACCGGACGGAGGCGAGCCGGACGGGAGCGTCATACGGGCCGCGTTCGCCGCGGTCGAGATCCCCGACCAGGTGCGCGAGGCCATCGTGAGCGCGTACGCAGCACTCGGTCGTGCCGGACGCGATGCGGACGAAGCCGGGGTCCCAGTGGCCGTACGGTCGAGTGCCACGGCCGAGGACCTGCCGAGCGCCGCCTTCGCCGGCCAGCAGGACACGTACCTCAACGTGACAGGCGTCGACGCGTTGCTGGATTCGGTACGCGCATGTTGGGGTTCCCTCTGGACGGATCGTGCCATCGCGTATCGGCGAAGACTCGGCCTGGACTCAGCCAGCGTGCGCATCGCCGTGGTCGTCCAGCGCATGGTCGATCCCGCCATGGCTGGCGTGATGTTCACCGCGAATCCGGTCACCGGTGCGCGGGACGAGACCGTCGTCGATGCGAGTCCCGGCCTTGGCGAGGCGGTCGTGGCAGGTCTCGTCACGCCCGAGCACTACGTCCTCGACCGGCGGGGCAGGATTCGGAAGCACGCAACCGGACGGCACGAGGTCGTTCTCCGTCCCCGCCCAGGCGGTGGAGTGTCCCGTGAGACCGGCAACAACCAGGACGGCGACGCCGAGCCACTTCCGCGTCATGTGCTCGACGAGCTGGCGAGACTCGGGCGGTCGGTGACCGCTCATTTCGACGGCACACCACAAGACATCGAGTGGGCGTACGACGCAGAGCGCGTGTGGTTGCTGCAGTCACGTCCGATGACGGCCCTCCCTCCACCGCCGGTACGGCTCAATCCCTTGCAACGCAGGCTCGGATCGACGCTGCTCGAGTACCTTCCGGTACGCCCGTATCCCCTCGACATGACCACCTGGCTGCCCCATGGGCCCGCGGGCCTCATGAGCAAGGTGGTGGCGAGTTTCGGGTTGCGGCGGGTCTTCGACGGCTTTCTCGTCGAGGAAGACGGTGTCGTGATCCAGGTCAAGCCGCCGACCCCTCGGCCGACGTTCGGCATCCTGCTCGCACCGTTGAAGCTTGCCTGGCGTGCGTATCGCTTCGATCCGGCCCGCTGGACCGAAGACCCGCGCTTCCTCGAGTTCGAACGGCGGACTCGCACGCTCGCGGCGCGTGATCTCACGACCCTGCCATGGGCTGACCTCATCCGCATGCCCCGAGAAGCGCTCGCGCTCATCAACCCGATGGGCGACCTGCGCAGGGACTACCTGCCGCGTTCCGGTCTCGCCCTGGTGCGAGTCCTCATCGTGTTGAGCATGCTCGGGAAACGTGGGTTGACGAGCGACCTGATCCTTGGTGCACCGACGCAAACCGAGGCGGCGAACCGCGCGTTGGAGAAGCTCGCCGCCGAGGTGCGCGATGATCCGGGCCTGGCGCGTGCGTTCGCCACGCGCTCACCGGCCGAGCTCGCCAGCGCCATCGATCGCGAGCCCGGGTTCGCCCGCTTTGCCGAGTCGTTGCAGGCGTTTCTTGCGGAGTACGGTCACCGTGAGACGGTGAGCCCGATCCTCGTCACACCGCCGACGTGGGCGGACGAACCCGACATCGTCATCGGTCTCGTCGCCGCGCTGGCGGAGAAGGAGCCGTCACGTCCACCGGCAGATCGGACGGAAAGTGCCGAGGCAGTCCTCTTCCAGCATCCTCTGCTCAAGCGATCCAGGATGCAGTCGCGGGTCCGCAGGTGGCTCGACGCCGCCCGGGCCGGCCTTGCCTTCCGCGAGGACTCGCACTTCTACTTCACGAAACCGCTGCCGATCCTGCGTCGCGCGCTGCTTGAGATCGGTCGCAGGCTGTGTGAGGCCGGCGTCCTCGGGCGCACAGAGGACCTGTTTCACCTGCGCTTGGCAGAGCTCGAACGCATCATGGACATCGCGTCGATTTCTCCTGCGTACGCAGACGACCTGCGAGCGAAGGTGCGAGCTCGTTCGGCTAGGCGGGAGGAGCTTTCGGGCGTTCCCCTCATTGACCCTGCCGCGGTCTTCACCGTGCCAGAGGTCGGCGACGCGCTCGTCACCGGTACGCCGGGAGGTGGAGGCGTGGCTACCGGTCCAGTGGCGATCGTCCGCGACCCATCGGAGTTCGCCAGGCTGCAGCCCGGTGACGTGCTGGTCTGCCCCTATACGAACCCGGCGTGGACACCGCTCTTCCAGCGCGCGTCCGCCATCGTGGTCGATACCGGAGGAGTGGCCTCCCATGCGGCGATCGTCGCGCGGGAGTATGACCTGCCGGCGGTCATGGGAACGATCCGCGGTACGCAGGTGCTGCACGACGGTCAGATCGTGACCGTCGATGGAGCAACCGGCCGCGTGACGACGCCGGTCGATGCCCACGTGGGGAGGGCTGAGTCATGACGCCCACCACCCATCAGAAGGGATCTCGCCGTCGTGGCCAGGTGCTGGAGTCGGCGATCTTTCGCGCCACCCTCGACGAGCTTGCCGAGAACGGCTACGCGAAGCTCACCATGGAGCGGGTGGCGGAGCGAGCGCGGGCGAGCAAGGCGTCGATCTACCGCCGCTGGGCGACCCGCGTCGAGCTGGTGCTGGATGCCGTACGTCACACGATGCCGGACCCGAGCTCACCACCCGATACGGGAAGCCTGCGGGGGGATCTGATTGCAAGCTTCCGCCAGACCGCTGATGTGCTTGCGGGGCCCGCTGGGGAGGCGATGCGAGGGCTGCTGAGCGAGGCGCTGGGCGACGACACGTCGATGATCCGCGTTCGCCTGCAGTCACAGGGCACCGGTCGTCGAGCCGTCGAGGAGATCACGCGCCGCGCCATCGAACGCGGCGAGATCGATGCTGGATCGGTCACACCACGCCGACTCGAGACGCCGTACGCCTTGCTTCGTATGCACTTCCTGGTCCATGGCGCACCGATCCCGGACGACGTGATCCACGAGATCGTCGACGAGGTCGTCGTGCCCTTGTTTCACACCCCCGTGACACGGGAGGCACAGTCAGGCGCGCGTACGACGGCGTGAGCCTGGTGGCTTGGGTCGGCCGGCAGGTCGTGACAGCTGCGTGACGAGCCCGTCTGGCCAGTCCACTTCCAGGGCCTGGCCAACTCGCGTGCGAGCCCATCGTTCGCTCAATGTGCGAAGGTCTTCGACTGCGGCCCGCAACTGTTCTGCTGTGTAGGGAAACGGGTCCTCGCGCACGATTCCCCACGCAGCCCGAGCCCGGTCGAGCAGATCGGCGCGATGCGCGCCATGCTGCACGCACTCGTGGACGAGCGACGCCATCACCTCGGCCACAGCGATGGTTCGGGCCTTCTCGTTCACCCGCAGCACGTCCTTGGACCGCCGTTTCGGATCGTGCCGGAGGCGTCCGGACACGACGCTCATCCCCGGGAACATCGCCCCCGACGCCATGCTCCCGAAGATCCCGCCGGCCATCCCGAGCGCCCGTTCGGTGGCGAAGTGCGCGAGGTCGTGGGGGATCGGCCACCTGCCGCCTGCTCCGGGAAGCGACACGACAACACCGTCCGGTCTGTGCATGTGGACCGCATACTGCGTGGTCTCGCCGCGCCGGAATGCCACCTTCATGTCGCCACCATGACATCGATCCGGTGTGCGGCCAACGGACTTTCGCTCGAGGTCTTCGTGTGGCCGGCTATGTCGTGGAGTTCGTTGCCGGTGCGGACGTGCTCCGGCGCCACGGCTCGACGTACTCGTCCAGGCTCGGAGGTCGCCCCGGCAGCGGCTCCCGTTCCTGCGCACTCGGATCCGCCCGAAGGCCGTCCAGCGCGACGGCCAGGAGGCGTTCACGGGTGTCCTGATCCTTGTCCGCTGGCCGGACCGGGCTCCGGCGACTGAAGAGCTCCATCAGCAGGGAGATGTCCAGCGACGTGACGTCCTCGCGAAGCGTTCCCTCCTCGTGCGCGCGTGCCACGAGCTGGTCGGTGACCTCGCGTGCCTTCCGGGCCGTCTGCCACATCTCCTCTGTCGTCTCGATCCTGCCGGCCACCGGGGCGAGGGCGCCGGTGCCGAACGCCACGCACTCACGGATGTAGCCGACCAGCCCTGACCAGGCGCTCTCTGCGGCAAGCCCGCGTTCGGCGGCGTCGATCACCTGCTGCATGGCAAGGACGCAGAGTCGCTGCAGCAGCTCCTCCTTCGTCGCGTACCGCCGGTAGAGGCTGCCGATGCCCACGCCGGCGCGCTCGGCGATGGCCGAGACCGGCGCTTCGAAGCCCTGGGTCGCGAACACCTCTCGTGCAGCCTCGAGCAACCGTCGGTCATTGCGTTCTGCCTCTGCGTACCGTCCTCGCCGCGGCATGGCCACGAGTGTACGAGCGTTTGCGGAGCGATTCGCTCCGACATAATATTTCGGAGCAAGTTGCTCCGATTAAGGCGCCTGAGTCGGCGCGGGTTGGCGTCGTACGCCTGCCAGCGAACGACCGGCTCGGGAGGGAGGTTGCGAGTGCGTGCCGTGGTCGTGCGGGAGTTCGGCCCGCCCGACGTGCTGGTCGTCGAGGAACTGGCCGATCCCAGGCCGGGCCCGGGTGAGGCGCTGATCGCGGTCGAGGCAGCGAGTGTCGTCTTCATCGAGACCCAGATCCGTGCCGGCAAAGGTCAGGTGCCGGCACACCGGCCCGAGCTCCCCGTGATCCCCGGCAACGGCGTCGGTGGCGTTGTGGTCGACGTGGGCGACGCCGTCGATCGGTCGCTGGTGGGTAGCCGCGTGGTGAGCACGACGGGAGGCACGGGAGGCTACGCGGAGCTGGTGGCCGTCGACGTGACCGAGGTCGTGACCATCCCGGACGGCGTGTCGGTGATGACCGCCACCGCCTTGCTGGCCGACGGTCGGACCGCGGTCGGCTTGAGCCACGTAGCACAGCCCTCCAAGGACGAGTGGGTGCTCGTCGAGGCGGCTGGTGGCGGCGTCGGCCACCTCTTGGTGCAGCTGGCACGCGCGGCGGGTGCCAAGGTCGTCGGCGCGGCGAGCAGCCCCGCCAAGCTGCGTGTCGCCGCCGAAGCGGGCGCCGAGGTCACGGTCGACTACACAAAGCCTGGATGGGTCGACCGGGTGCGCGACGCCACCGGTGGAGTCGGGGTCGACCTGGTGTACGACGGCGTGGGCGGTGACGTGGGGCTCACGGCGTTCGGTCTGCTTCGGGATGGCGGCCGGTTCGTCGTGCACGGGATGGCGAGTGGTCAGATGACCGAGCTGCCAGACGACGCCGTCGCGCGACGAAACGTCACGGTCCTCGGGCTGGGGTCCATGCCGTCCGTGCCGCTTCGTGAGCTGACCGCGACGGCTCTTGCGGAAGCTGCCGCCGGGAGGTTGCGGCCCACCATCGGGCAGACGTTCCCGCTCGAGCAAGCGGCGGCGGCTCATGCAGCGATCGAGCGACGCGCCACCGTCGGGAAGACCCTGCTCCTGCCGAGGCGCAGCTGAGCCCCTCCCGGTCGGCTCGGCTGCGGCTACGTCTCCGGTTGGCCGGCGACGACTCACGACCTGCTGGAGCACTGGACGGACCCACGGGCCTTGTTGACGGTCGCTGGGGAGCCGAATGTTCGACGTCGTCGAGCATCGGGGGTCGGTGGTTTTGCGTAGCGGTCGTGGAAACCGGGTAGCGACGATGGATCGTTAATCTTGAGGCAAGCCGTCGTCGAAGGGAGCCACACGTGCTCGCCATGATCATTACGGCGATCATCGTCGGAGCCATCATTGGTGGCCTCGGACGTCTCGTCATCCCAGGAAGGCAACGCATCGGACTGTTGCTGACCATCGGTATCGGCATCGTCGCCGCGTTGCTCGGTACCTTCGTCGCCAACGTGCTCGGTGTCGCACACACGCCCGGCATCGACTGGATCCAACTGGCCATCCAGGTTGGGTTCGCCGCCGTCGGTGTGTCGCTGGTGGCCGGCCGCACCCGCCGCTAAATGACCACGTTTCGTAGGGGACTGCGGCCTGTCAGTGGCTTACATGCCGCGTGAGGCTGGGGATCTCCTCGGATACTTCCGACAACCCTGCTGGCATGGAGCCGGTGTCACGTGCGTATCAATCCGGGGGAGCATGTGACACCGAGCCTCATCGCCGGTCGTTGCGGCCGCCCGTACCCGTCAAGCACCACTGTCTCGTCGTAACCCGTCAAGCGCCGCTGTCGCCGAGCGTCTGGAGCCAGCTGCCAGGTCTGTCGATGCGGGCGCCTGGCCGAAGTTCACCCGGTGAACGAGGCTGCGTCCAGCAGTCGCGGGAACGCATCCGGACGGACGGCACCCTCGAGAGTTCCAGGCCGGACCGGCCGTTCTGCTCGCCACCAATCCCACCAACAATATGTGAAAGCTCTGCTACTATCCGTGGTCAACTGTACGGGGGGAGTAGCGGCTGCGTTGTTGATCACGCGGAGGGTGGGGACCGAGCCCAAGCTAGCCGTCGAGGACGCGCTGCGCGTCCTGGTTGGGCACGCCTGGGAGCGACGTCACGGGGGCGTCCTGGCGTACTACCCCGTGGCCCGGGGGAACCCGTTCCAGGCGCTGATCTACTCCGCCTTGGACTCGGTCGGAGTGACGCCGGTGCCGACCTACGACCTCCCGACGACGGTTCAGTTCGCCAGACTGCTCTCCGGTTCGGACGTCTCCCTCGGGGTGCACATCCACTGGTTGACGCCCGTGCTCGCGGGCGCGGAAGACGAGGCGGACGCCCTGAGGCGGGCCAAGGAGTACCTCGAGCAGCTCCGTGAGCTCGTCGACCTCGGCGGACGTATCGTCTGGACCGTCCACAACATCCTTCCCCACGACACCCGATTTCCGGACGTCGACGCCAAGCTGTGTCAGGGCGTGGTGGACGCCGCCGAGCGGGTGCACGTGATGAGCCCGCGCACGCTGGAGCTCGTCTCGTCGTGGTACGAGATCCCGCCGTCCAAGGTGGTGCACGTCCCGCACCCGGCGTACCACGGGGTCTATCCCTCGCACATCTCGCAGGCGCGCGCGCGTGCGGAGCTCGGGATACCGCCGCATGTGATCACGTTCGTCATGTTCGGACTGCTCGCGCCGTACAAAGGTCTCACCGAGCTGCTGGACGCGTACGACACGCTGTGTCTGCGGGCACCTGGCCGGTACGCCTTGATCGTGGCCGGTGCGCCGACAGACGACGAGGAAACCCAGGCGGCCTGCGAGCGACTGCTCACCCACCCGTCCGCGTACGCCGCCCTCCGCAAGGTTCCGGTCGACGAGGTGCAGCTGTACTTGCGATCGGCCGACATCGCGGTGTTCCCGTACCGCCGGTCGCTCAACTCCGGCGCGCTTGCCTTGGCGCTCACGTTCGGGCTCCCGGTCGTGCTTCGTGACAACGCCGGCGACACGGCGACGGTCGACGAGACGTTCGCGGTGACGTACGACGGCGCCGGGGACGGCCTCGTCACCGCACTGGAGCGGGCGGCCGAACGCCTGGTCGGGCCGTATGCCCGGGCGCAGGCCGCTGCGGCGGCCGACAGGGTCGCGCCTGCTCTGGTCGCTGGGAGGTTCGCCGAGGCGATGAACGAGTGGCTGAGTAGCAAGGTAACGAGCTCATGAGCCGGTGGCGTCGCCACCGCACGTGGCGGATAGGTTCGCTCTTCGCGGGCATGTTCCAGCGGCACCCGTCGGCGGGCCGACGGCCTCGGCGCAACCATCGCGTTCCCGCGTTGACCGGACCACGCGAAGCGGCTCGAGAGACGGCGACGGCACGGGATCGTACGAAATGCGTTGGCCTTGTTGGCTTCTTCGGCTGGGGCAACTATGGCGACGAGCTCTTCCTGCGGGTGTGGGAGGAGCATCTGGGCGCCACGTGCAAGCTCACCGTCCTGCACGACCAGCTGTGCAAGCCGTACTTCACGCGCCCGGTCAAGGAATGCGTCTCGGAGGTCGACGCCATCCTCATCGGTGGTGGAGATCTGGTCGTTCCGTGGCAGATCTCCGGGTTGTACTGGAGGCAGGAGTACCTCGACCGTCCGGTCTACATCGCCGGTGTGGGTGTGCCGACCTGGGGCAAGACCAGTCCGCACGTCGTCGAGCGGATGCGCGAGTTCTTTCAGCATCCCAACGTGCGCTACATCTCCACGCGGGATCCTGAGAGCGCGGAGTGGATCAGGCGACACCTCGAGCCGAAGGTCGATGTCTCGTGGGCGCCGGATCTCGTGTTCGCCATGACCCTTCCGCCGGTGAGGCCGGCTCCTGAGCGCCACACGTTGGCGATCGCCACCCGGTATCGGGCGCGGGGGCCTGACGACTTCACGCAGGTACGACGGCTGGCCGAGAAGGCTCTGGCGATGGGGTGGCGGGTGCAGAACGTCGTTCTGGGCACCGGTCGAGTCCGTGCGCTCGATCTGGAGGTTGCCAAGAAGTTCGGCGTCGACGGAGTCGAGATCGTGGAGAGCGAGGACCTGGACGTGCTGACCCGCACGCTGGGGTCGGCGACGGTGGCGGCGAGCATGAAGTTCCACGGCACGGTCGTCGCCACGGCGTACGGCGTGCCGTGCTTTGCCCTCGCGCCTACCGACAAGAGTCGTAATCTCTTCCGTCTCATCGACCGTTCGTCGATGCTGGTCAGCCTGGAGGACTCCACGCTCGCCGATCGGCTGTCGCCCGATCTCCCGCCGGTTCCCGAGTCTGTCAGGGACAACCTCAGGTCACGGACCACCCTGGAGCTCACCGAGCTCCGCCAACGCCTGCTCGACTGAGGTGATGTAGCCTCGCTGAGGCGAGTGCTGATGCGCTGGGTGGTGTCAAGGCGCTCCTGCTGCGGCCACTGCTGTCATCGAGGTCCGACCGGCCGCACCTGTCCGCCAAACCGATGGAGATGTCGATGGACCAACTCCCGCATGTGTTGTGGATCGGTGGTCCACCTGGCTCGGGCAAGACGACCGTCGCGAGGCTGCTGGCGCGGCGTCACGGCCTGCGCTGGTACAACTCCGACGCCCACACCTGGGAGCATCGCGATCGCGCGGTGGCCGTCGGTCATCCTGCTGCGATCCGTTGGGAGAAGTGGCGAGGGTTGGACAACGCGACCCGAGCCGCGACACCGCTGGCCGAGCAGCTGGAGATGTGGCTGCATCACGAACGCGGACCGATGACGGTCGACGACCTGAAGGCGTTGCCATCCTCTCCGATGATCGTGGCCGAGGGTACGCAGATCACGCCGGAGGTCGCCGGTGTCGGCCCTCGCTCCGTGTGGCTCATGCCGCCGGCGGATGTGCGCCACGCCTGGTTGGAGGAGCGCCACAAGCCGAACGGCCCGCCACCGCTCTATCTCTACCTTGGCGAGATCATCGAGGAGGACGTACGCCGTGCCGGTGGCCGGACGCTTGTCCTAGACGCCACGACCTCTGTCGAGCAGACCATCGCTCAGGTCGAGCAGCTCTTCCGCGATGCGCTGGCCACTGGGCCGAAGGCCGAGACGACAGCGGAGCGTCGTGCACTCCTGCGGTACGCCAACCGTGCGATCGTGTCGCAATATCGCGCGTTCTTTGCCCGTCCATGGAGCCCGGACGGTCTCGACTCCGCGGTGGCGTCCTTCGAATGCGAATGCGCTCGTCCCGAGTGCGACGAGTTCGTGGAGCGTCGGATCGTCGACTTCCCTGATCCTCCCGACGACGCATTCGAGCCAGTCCTTGCTGCACGCTGTGCCGCGCTTGAGAACGCGTCTCGCTAGGCGGCTCGATCGGCCTGGCGCACTCGCGACGGGCGCATGGCAATGCGTTTCACGGTATTCGCGCTGGCGGTGCAGGCCTGAGCAGTGAGTTGACTCCACCAGATCCCTCGTCGAGAGTGGACGAATGGCAGGCGGTGAGGAACGCCATGGAGTGCCGCTGACCAATCTCGATCAGCCGCTTCTCGGTGACGCGGGCCCTACGAAGCGGGATCTTGTGGACTATTTGGACGCGATGGCTGATCGGGTGATTCCCGAGCTTGCTGGTCGACCGCTCTCCGTGATCCGGGTGCTGCGCGGGCAGAAGCCGTTCATGCAGAAGAACCTTTCCAGCTATGCGCCGGATTGGATCAAGACATTCAAGGCGTGGACCGAGACATCCAAGCGTGAGATCGCCTATCCCCTCTGCGAGGATCGTAGGACGCTCGTGTGGCTGGCCAACCAGCGAGCCGTCGAGTACCACCCGACGTTGATGCGCATGTCGCAGTGGGGTCACGCCACGCACCTCGTGCTCGACATCGACCCTCCGGCCGTTGACGACCGAGAGGTGAAGGATGCTCCGGACGAGCAGGACTCGCTCAAGGCGTTCGCGGCGGCAGTGAAGGCAGCCTTCCTGGTAAGGGACGTGCTCGAGCAAGCCGGTCTTGCAGGAGTCGTCAAGACGAGTGGAGCGAAGGGCATCCACGTCTTCGTACCGCTTGACGAGGACACCACGGTCGATGACGCGGCGGCAGCTACCCGGGCGCTTGCCGCACGGGCGGAGCGGCTCGACCCGGCTCTGGTCACGACGGCGTTCATTCGTGAAGACCGTGGCGGGAAGGTGTTCTTGGACTCGAGCCGGGCCGGTGGTGCGACCGTCGTGGCGGTCTACAGTCCACGGGTACGACCTGGCTTGCCTGTGTCGTTTCCGCTCGACTGGAACGACGTCGACCGGGTACATCCTGCCGACTTCACGATACGAAACGTGGCCGGGTTGCTTGGTGACCGCAATCCGTGGGTGGAGTTGATGCCGGAGCCGCAACGCCTGAGCGACGACCTGGTGCAGGAGGGCCACGCGATCCCGGTCGCTCGAGTGCAGGCCATGCACGAGGGGAAACGTCGCGCACGCGCCCGTCGGGAAGCCAAGAAGAGTTGAGGTACGCGGACTGCTCAGCTCGGGTCGTTGAGGTTTGGCCAGTTCTGCTCCACAGACACGTACTTGTTCAACGTCGTCCACCGCGCAGCCGTGTCGGCTGACTCGCTGTGCACACGGGAGAAGAGTCGCGCGTACCGGCAGATCTCCATCAGGTGCCATTCGGCGCGGAAGAGCTCGAGGACGAACAGCCGTGGTTCGACCTGGCCGGCCTGGCGTTGGTATGCAGCCATGACTTCGGCATTGTCGAGGTCGCGTGGCCGTCGGTGACTTGCGTAGAGCACGAGCCGTAGATCCCGTTCGCGCGGCGCGACCATCATCGCGTCGCAGTCGATCAAGTGGATCCTGCCGGATGAATCGAGCAACGTGTTGCCGCCGTGGGGCTCGCCGTGGGTGATCACCCAGGGTTCCTGCGAGCTTTCCAACCGAGCAACGAGCTCGTCCGAGTGCGCAAGCAGTCGTTCGATGCCCGAACGGGACCGGACGAGTAATGACCGCGCACGTTCGCCGTAAGGGCCGTCACACCATGGTCGGTCGAGCTCGCGAGCCAGTACCTCCTGCAACTCGGGTTGCAGGTAACCCGGTTCCCACCGCACCGCAGCGTCCGGCAGAGGGCGGTGTGCATGCAGGCGCCCGAGGGTTTCGGCTACCAAGGCGCGTTCGGCATTCGACGTGAAGTCGGGATTTCTGCCGTCGATGTGAGGAAAGAGCGAGAGTTCCCAGCGCGGTGAGACCTGTGGTCGAGGGTTGCCGGACCGGGCACGGACTGGTGCAAGAACGAAGTCCAGTCCCGCGGCGTGCAGCGCTGCCGCCGTCTCGGCCGTTGCCTGGAAGAAGTCGGAGTCGGGACTCGTGTGGCTTGCCTTGAGGAACCATCTCGCCCCGTCTGAGGAGACGACCGACCAGTTGTGGCTGCCGTGCCCAGCTGGGACGTACGACACCTCGACAGGATCGAGGGTCCAGTGCGTACGGAGGAAACGGATGACGTCGTCGGCGGTGAGATCAGGGGGCGGTGTGAGCATCCCTTAGACGATAGTGGTGGCACTGCGTGGATGCATGACGTGAGATCCGCCCTTTCCTCCATGACACCACGTGGCTCGCCCGATAACAAGACTTGAATTTCGCCGTCTTCGCCCCGACCCTCGAGACAATGCCTGTGACCGACCGAAAACCTCAGGTGATCTGGGTTGGCGGTGGGAGTGGGGCTGGGAAGACCACGATCTCGCGCATCCTCGCCTGTCGTCATGACCTCGCGTGGTATCGCATCGACGCGCGTGCGTACGAACACCACGACAAGCTCGTCGCGCGCGGTCTCGTCGAGAAGAGTGACGAGACCCACGGCGACCGTTGGGTGAACCCAAGCCCGCAGGAGTTGGCACGTCGTTTCATCGCCGGATCGCAGACGCAGTTCCCTTTGATCCTGGACGATCTGGCCGCGATGGGCACGCAGGTCGGCATCGTCGTCGAGGGCCCGCAGCTGCTTCCGTCTTTGGTCGCGCCTCATCTTGCGAGTGCGCGGCATGGCGTGTGGTTGCTGCCGAGCGACGAGTTCCGACGTCGGGCGCTCGGACAGAGAGTCACCGGCGTGGAGCGCACGGGTGACCCTGCCACGGCGTACGAGAAGCTGATACAGCGCAACAAGCTGCTCGACGCGTACATACGTACCGAAGCCGAGTCGCTCGGCCTGGCGACGTTCGACGTCGACGTCACCGACGACCTACCCCGCATGCTCGATCGCGTCGGCAATCACTTCTCGGAGGTGCGCGCGGTGTTGCCGAGGATACGGTCCGGACGCGAGCGGCAACGCCTGCGTGCGTACGAGAACGACATGATGGTGCGCAACGCCAAGGCGTTCTTCGCTGACCTGGGAGCGGAAGATGCGGCGAGGTCGGTGCCGTTCGTGTGTGAGTGCGAACGGCTCGGATGCGCCGTCATCATCGACCGCACGCTGGCGCAGTACGACGAGAGCCGAGCTGCCGGCACCCCGATCACAGGTCACCCCAAATGACCATGTGCACTACGCCTGTCGGAGGTGCACTACGTGCCGACACGTGTCACACCTCCAAAAGTGTGACCTCCGGACAAGCTGGTCTGCGGACGCATCGAGCGTCGCTGATCTGCCGACGGCTCCCGCCTGCGTACAGACGAACGGCGGAGGCCGAGACGACGACCATCCAGTCGAGGGTGAGCCCGCCGCAGCCAACCGCTGAAGCGGCCGTGCCCCCCGAGGCTTTCGCTAGCTATCCGAGGCATTCAGGCATCTGAAAGAGCCCAATGCCCGACTCAACGTGGTCATTTTGCCGCGGGCGGGGCGGGCGGGGGGCCGCGGGAGGGCGACGAAGGTCAGCGGTATTCGGCCAGGCGGGGGCGGACACCGATCAGGACGAGCAATGCGATGCCGGCGGCGCCGCCAGGGAAGATCAGATGCCATCCGTTCAGCGCACGGTCGGCCTCGGCGATCGCCCGCTCGAACTGTCCCTGGTGGTCCTTGATGATCTGCACCATGATGCGGTCGGTGCTCGCGAACCCGTCGACCAACGGGCCCATCCGCTCCTCGATGCCCCGCAGCTTGCTCTCGGACTCGATGTTCTGCCGAACGTCGAGGCGGTAGATGGCTTCGTTCGCCTGCAGGGTGTTGTTGGCTGCGCGAGACCGCGAGACCGAGAGGATCTTGTCGTGTCCTTCGGTCTTGGCACGGGTGACGCTCTCGCGCGCGGTCGTGAGCATCAGCAGGCTTGTGACGACCAGGGCGAAGGTCGCCAGCGTGGCGAGCACCAGCGCAGGGTTCAGGATCCGCCGGAAGCGAACCGAGAGATAGACCTGCAGACCGATCAGGGCGAGGACGGCGCACAACCCGCTGATCGCGATCCAGATCAGCAAGGAGCTGACCTGCGACTGCGACCGTTCGTACGTCCGCTGCACCGCCTTGTCGCTCTGCTCCGTGACGTCGTTCGCCTCCGGCAGCAGCTTGTCGGCCATCAACGAGTTGGCGTCGCGGTAGAGCTCGATGGCCTGCTGCGGCAGCGGTTCGCTTGGGTCGGTGCGCTCGTCCAGGATCATCGCCTGCGAGGCGAGTCGTTCGTACCTCCCGATTCCGTCGAGCACGTCGCGGATCTTGGCCCGCTGCGCCTTGTCGTTGCCGGCGAGGGTCGTCGCCTGCATGGTCGCCCGGCTGGCCTGTGTGCGGCGCCTCTCGTACCGTTGCAACGCGGCGTCGCGGCTGATCCCGAGGTTGTGTTCCCGCCCGGCCAGCAAGATGTTCGCCGCCTGGGCGTTCATGTCGCTCAACGCGTAGTAGAGGTCACCGGTTGCGACGACCTGAGGGCCGGCACCGTGGCCGATGACCCGCACGCTCTCCCGCGCGCTGTTGATGGCCAGCGTGCCGATGACGCCCAGCACGCCCACGGTGAGCAGGACCAGGGCGGTGAGGGTGCGCACGAGGCCTGGCGTGGTACGCACGGGGCGGAGGATCGAGCGCTTCGATGCGGCTACGGTCGTCACAGTGGTTGCTCACCTTCCCGTGCAAGGACTGTCTGAGCCAAGGATGGTGTCGACGCCATCCAAGGGTGGCACGAGCCCTCTATACGTGGTCATTGTGGGCAGCGCTCATCCTTTCAGGATGGTGATGACGGTCCAGGCACCGAGGTAGATCCGGTCGCCGTGCTGCAACGGCACCTCGATGTGTGGCGTGATCGGCTCCGGGTCGTCGTTCACCAGGGTGCCGTTCGTCGCGCCCAGGTCCACCAGTGACCACGTGTTGTCCGGCTTGGCCAGGAGCAGCGCGTGCTCGTGCGAGACCGCCGGGTCCTCAGGCGGCAGGCTGAGGTCGATGTCCGGATGGATTCCGCGTCCGACGCTACGCCGGCCGATCCGCAGAAAGCGTTGGGTGAGCGGATACTGGCGCTCCGGGTGGTACGGCGGGTACGGAAGGGCAGCAGGATCCGAGCCTGTCTCGGCCATCAACCGCTCGTAGTACGCGCGATCGGCGGAGACCACTGCCAGCCAGTCCACCCCTTGCCCGGTCCAGAGCGGGCTCGACGTCGTCGGCTCGGGAATCTGTTGTGTGGGTGGTGGCCTTCCTTGCAGGTGCAGTGTGTCGAAGCCACAGCCCTCGCAGAACCGGTCGACAAGGCGTTCACCGCATTCCGGACAGGCGAGGGTCGACTCCTCCGAGATCACGCCCAGGACGGCTGTGGCGGACGTGACCGAGCGGCCCGACGGTCCTCCGGACACCGAGGCGCCGGACGTGGTGGACATGCGGATCCCGCACGTCTCGCAGTACTCGCTGTCGCCGGAGTCGTGACCGGCTGGGCAGGTCGACATGTCACTCCTTGCGGGTGCGTACCGTGCGGGTCGACCGAGTGTCGAGCGACAGCTCGTCGACCTTCTCGACCACTGACTTCAGCCGAACGGTCCCCGTCTCGTAGTCGATGACATCGACCACCTTGTCGAGGAGTGCGGCCGTTGCTTCGTTCCCCGTTTGCCGCGCCAGAGCAACTGCGCGTCCGAATCTCGTCGTCGCCGTTTCCAGGTCGCCCAACCGCTTTGCCCGCAAGCCGGCCTGGATGGCCTCGGCCAGCTCCTGCTGTCCCGTGTAGTGAGCGACCTGCGGATCGATCTGGGTGTAGAGGCTTTCCTCGTCGGTCCATTCGGCGAGCACGTTTCCCGAGGCCAAGACCTCGGGAGGATCGCCGGGAGCGATCAGCCGAACCCAAGCCGCCCGCATCTCCTGGCCGATCTCACCCGGTGTCACCTCGACACAGATGTGATACTCGCGGATCTCGTTCCCCCATGATCCGGTCGGGAAGTCATAGGCCATGCGGCCTGCAGCCACTCCACGCTCGGTGAGGTCCTCGACATGCGGAAGCACCTGTCGGACGAACTTCAGCCGAGACGCCTGGGGACGCCAGATGCGCAGCATGACATCGGCGATCGTCTTGCCCATGGCATGCTCCGTCATCGCGCGGAAGTCGGCTTCCAGGCCGCTGGGGTCGGGGATGATATCGACACTGCCGAGCAGTGCCGACGACACCCGCCGCAGCTCCTCAGGCTCCCAGTCGGTGCCCACGCCGCGGCAGTCACAGACGAAGTTGCCCGCGACCATCGACAGGGTCGCGGCGAACTGTTCCGGGGTCTCGTGCTCGTTCTTGCCGTCGGTGAGCAGGATCGCGTGCCGAATCGCATCCCTGTGCGGTGCGAACAGCTTGTCGGCCAGCTGGAGCCAGGTACCCATCGCGGTCCCCCCACTGGGAGCGAGACCGCCGATCGCCGCCTTGGCCTCGATCTTCGTGTGCCGGTTGGCCTCGACCGTCCGTTCCTCTCGGGGATACACCATGCCGGCAACGTGGTTACCGGCGATCACCGCGAACGACACACCGTCACGGAGGTTGTCGACCGCCTTCATGGCTGCCTGGCGTGCCGCGACGATCTTGGTGATCGGCCACTCCATCGACGCCGAGGTGTCGAGGATGATGACCTCCGCCATGTTGGTGGTCGGACGGCCAGTCCCGAAACCACCGAGCCCACTGGACTCGACGGTCACCACAGCGTTGACCTCACGGGCTCCGCGAGCGAGGTACTTGTTCTGAGAAATCGTCAGCTTGAAGCCGGAACCATCACTCATCCTCTGCGCACTCATTCTCCGCGCCCTCCCTTAGGTGGGAATGGAATCACGACCACGGTGACGTTGTCATGGCCACCGGCTTCGAGCGCGAGCTGCACGAGGGTGCGCGCTGCCGCCATCGGTTCCTTGGAGGCATTCGGCACCGCCGCGGCAAGACTCTCGGCATCGGGCAGGTAGTTCCACAGGCCGTCACTGCAAATGAGCACAGCGCCAGGTGCGCCAGGCTCGAAGGTCACGATGCGTGGCTCGCCATCATCGGCGTCAGCGCCCAGCCACTTCACCAGAGCGCTTCCTGACGGCTGGCGGCTCGCTTCCTCGTGACTCATCTCCCCCGTCTCGGACAAGTGGTTCACCAGCGAGTCGTCCCTGGTGAGCGTCAAGGACTGGGACGGCGTATCGGCTGCGAGCCAATACGCTCGGCTGTCGCCCAACCAACCGATCGTGACGACGTTGTCGGTCACGACGGCAGAGACGTACGTACAGGCGGGCGCATTCCTGCGGGATGTGGCGAGGGCCGACACCGCTCTTCCGGCGCTCGTTGCCGCCGCCTTGGTGGCCTCGTCAGCGCGGAAGCCATACTCGAGGAACGCGACCAGGGCTTCACTTCCCGCATCGGCTGCAGTCTGGGCCGCCTGGTCCGGTCGGGGCGAGTTGGAGATGCCGTCGCATACGACCGCCACGACACCACGCTGGTATCCGTACTGGAACTCCAACGCGCCCATCGCGTCTTCGTTGCGGTAGTGGTGCAGCCCGCGGTCGCTCACGCCGCACGCCGAGCCGATGTCCAGCTCGATGTGGTCGCGCGGCTGCGGCTGCCGAGGCTTGAGCTGGTAGCCGCAGCCTTCGCAGTAGTCGTCGCCCTCATGTGCGAGGGACTCACACGAGGGACAGGTCAGCACAGCTACACCCATGTTCTCGGTCGTACGGTGTTGGCAAGGTCGACGAGGCTGTACCGCTCCTCCTTGTCCGAGGAACGGTGGGCCAGCCTCCGGTAAAGCTTGTCAAGCGACCGACGTAGGTGGGAGTCGGTCAGCTTGGCTCCTAGCACGCTCACGTGCGGGTTCGCGTTGCGTGGAGCCGCACGGACGTACGCCTGAGCCGCGTGCAGGATCTCTACCGCGATCAGGTCGTTTCGTATGTCGTCGAGCTGCAGTTTCTCCAGCCGCTGTGCGGCGTTCATCAGGTCGTCTTCGGTGAGGTTGCGTGGGCGACGACCACGAACCGCACACGCGATGGTGGCGATCTGTGCGGAGAGGTAGTGACTGGAGACGCTGGGTACCGTGTCGAGGACCCGGATCGCGGCCTCACGGTCTCCCCAAGCGACGAGGCAGCGTGCCAGTCCGAACGCAGCGCTTACGTACGTACGGTCGGTACGCCAGATGGTCTCGTAGAGCGGGGCGGCGTTGCCGAAGTCGCCAGCGCACTCGGACGCGAAGGCCAGCGCGAGCTTCGTGGCCGCCTCACCGGGAAGCAGCGAGTAGAGCTCGTCGAAGCGCTGGACCGCGACTTGGAAGTCTCCACTCCACAGCGCAGCCATCGCGTAGTACCAGAACACTCGCCAGTCGCCCGGGCTCTTGGCCGCGGCGTCGGACAGCAGGTCGTGTGCCCGCTCGACGTCGTCCAGCAGGATAGACGTACGAGCCATGGTCAGCATGACTTCTGGCGAGTCGAGGGACGTCTCCTCGAGCGCGTTCATGACGTCCTGCGGGTCGCTCGTGGTGAGCCCTGCCAGCAGCGTGGCGGCTGGGTCGTTGCGGTCCACGAGCGGCACCGGGAGGGCGGCGGCCGCCTGCTTGCAGTCGAGGACGCCGAGCACGGCGCCGCGGGGGTCGGTCTCGTTGAACCCGGGAATCTCCGTACCGGCCGACTCGGTCTCGGGGCCGAAGAGCTGCGACTGCCCAGGCCGCGGCTGGCCGTCCTCCGACGCGAGCACCTCCCGCAGGATCCCGGTGAGCTGGTCGGCCATCTCGGCCGCGTCCTGGAAGCGGACGCTGGGATCCCGGTGCGTCGCCCGCCGCAGGAAACGGTCGAGCGAGTCGTACCGCATGAGCAGCGGTACCTCTTCCTTCGGCGGGAGCCGGTCGGTGAGCCGCGTGGAGAAGCCACGGAACGGGAAGGAGAGGACCGCGAGGGTCCGCCCCACGGTGTAGAGGTCGGACGAGATCGACGGGCCCTCCGTCGGCACTTCCGGTGCCTGGTAGCCCACGCTGCCGTAGACGTCGCCCTCCGAGCCGATCCGGGTGACGCCACCGAGGTCGATGAGCTTCAGCTGCTCCTCGGACTGGATCGCGTTCTCGGGCTTGAAGTCGCAGTACAACAGACCGCGCTCGTGCAGGTAGCTGAAGGCGCGGAGGACCTCGAGCATGTACGCGATCGCCTGCGCGACGGGGATCGAGGCGTCCTCACCGTGCTCGCGACGAAGCTCCAGCAGGTGGTCCTTGAGCGATCGGCCACCGACGTACTCCATGACGATGTAGCCGACCATCTGCTGGCTCGACGGGTCGTAGTGCCGGACGAAGTTGTAGATCTTGACGATGTTCGGGTGCTCGACCTCCGCCAGGAAGGCGCGCTCGGCCGCCGCCGCGATGATGGCTTCGGCGTCGCCGGCGTTGAGCAGGCCCTTCAGCACCACCCACCGGTCGTTGACGTTCCGGTCGCGTGCCAGGTAGATCCACCCGAACCCGCCGTAGGCAAGACATCCGAGGACTTCGTACTGTCCGCCCACCAGGTCGCCGGGCTTGAGCCGTGGTACGAAGGAGTACCGGCGACCGCACTTGCGGCAGAAGCCCTCGACCCGACCGGGCATGCCTTGGCGGGAGCGGCCGACTGGCTCGTTACAGCCGCTGCAGAACCGGTCCTTCTCCTTGACCTCAGGGTTCTTGAGCACCGCCTCGGCCGGGTTGCGTACCGGGACGGGCGGTACCTCGACCAGGCCGGCGCCGAGCGTGCCTCGCCGCATCGTGCGCGACGTGCGGGTCGTGCTGGTGCGGGTCCGTCCGCTCATCCGGCTGGAGATGGACTCCAGCGACATGCTGCGAGACGAGGGACTCGAGATGCTGGACGAGCGGCTCGAATGGGTCGACTGGCTGGAGACCTCCTGACCGACCTCCTGCGGCGGCGCGAGGCCGGCGAGCTCGGAGGCTGGTAGCTCAGCGGTGTGCTCCTCGGCGGAACGAGGACCCGGGCCTTGCATCGCCGGTCCGAGGGGCAGAGCGTGGGACGCGGTTCCCTGGAAGGGCGGAGTTTGCCCAGGTGGCGCTTGGCCCGGCTGGCCCAGCGGGGTCTGACCTGGTGGACCCTGGCCTGGGGGACCTTGGCCCGGCGCGCCTTGGCCCGGCGCGCCGGGGCTTGGTGGGAGGAGGTTCTGGGCAGGCGCACCAGGTGAGGTTGGCGGCGGCCACGCGCCTTGCGGCATGGAGCCTGGCGTCGCAGAAGCTGGCCAGAATTGGCCATTCGATTGTCCGGTTGAGGTCTGCCCTCCGGTCGACTGCTCGCCGGCAGCTGGTGCGGGCTGCTGGGTTGGCCAGCTCTGCGGTCCCGATGCCGCAGGCGGCCACGGCGCTCGCTGGCCCTGCTGCTGACCCGACGAGCGGCTCGTGGACGACTCGTGGCTTGTGGTGGTGGCCGGCATGAACGACGTGGCGCTGGGCTGGGTCGGCTGGGCTGGCCGGCCTGCCGAGGCCGGCGCCAAACCGCAAACGTTGCAGTAGCCGTCCTCGACCTCACCTGTGCACTCGACGTCGGCACATCGCATCATTCGGCCAATCCTCCTCAGCAGACAGTGCCTGGCACGCAGGCTTGCCCGCGTATCCGCACCCCGGACAGCTCTGCCGAGGCCAACCCCGGCACCCCCCGCGAGCACCTGCCGAGCACGACCCGGCGCGATGCTCCTCGCCTTCGACCGTGCAGCGAGGGCTATCACGCACCGTGTCGACGCAATCACGCTCGCGTGCAGACTTCGCTGCAGGCGAAGACAATTGCGGGCCCAAGTCTCGCCCAATCCGGCAAACAGGAGCAACTAGGCCGCGCTACATCATGCGCCCACATCTTGGGCCTCCGTCACGGGCCCACATCTTCAGGTTGGAATCGCCCATGCTGGACCGGTGTCAGCGCGGGTGAGCCGCTGCCTTCACAACCGCACGAGGGGGGCAAGTCGGAAGTTTCACTCTTCGGGCGCATCCTTACAGGAAGCGGTGTATCGAGGGACTTGCGTGGGAGGCGTACATTTGCGGGCTGGGGGGTTCGCGTACGGAAGATCCGACATCCCAAAGGACGACTGCTCGAGATGACATCACCATCCGACTCCTTGCGTACGCCACACACGAGACATCGGGGGGTCCGCGACTCGCTGTCTGGTCCGACCTTGTCACGCCGGCATGTCCTCGAGCTGTTCGGTTTCGGGGCTGCCGGCGCTGCTGGGTTGGTGGCATGCACAGGCGACGACCCGAGCGAGTCCGCCGACGACCAGGCGACTGCCGTCGAGACCAGCGGGCCGTCCTTCCACGGCGCGTGGCCCTATCTGCTGCCCGAGGAGGGTGGGCACTTCAACCTGTTCGGGCAGAGCTCGGCCACCGGCATCGAGAAGCGCGTCGACCTGGGCGCGTACTTCGACCTCATCATCGCTCCTGGCGGGATGTGGTACTGGGCTCGCCAGAAGTGGCTGCACCTCATCTGTGAGAGCTTCGAGTGGAGAAGCAACGCCTTCGTGTACAACGTCGCGAAGGGGTTGACGTGGAGCGACGGCGAGCCGATTACAGCGCGCGACGTCGAGGCGACGTTCTGGTGTCGCTGGATCATGCGGGAACGGGAGTGGACGTTCATCACCTCGATCGAGGTCACCGGCGAGCACCAGGTGGTCTTCCACCTCACCAACCCGTCCAACGTCGTCGAGCGGTTCATCGTCCGTGCCAACATCTTCCCCGCCAAGCTGTACGGCGAGTGGGCGCTGCAGGCCAAGGAGCTCTTCGAGTCCGGTCGCACGATGGACGACCCGGAAGGCGGGAAGCTGAGCGACGACTTCCAGAGCTGGCGTCCCAAGGATCCGCTGAAGGACCCGTCCGAGGTCATCACGTCCGGGCCGTTCCGGTACGACTTCCAGGCGTACGACAAGACACGCATCGTCTTGCGGAAGCAGCAGAACGGGCTCCGAGCCGACAAGGTCAAGTTCGACCAGATCGTCATCTACCGTGGTGAGACCGCGGAGATCACTCCCCTGGTCCTGGACCGACGGATCGACTTCGCGACGCACGGTTTCCCGCTGCAGACCGTGCGACAGTTCCAAGCCCGTGGCTACCGTGTGCTCCGGCCCTTGACGTATTTCGGCCCGTCGATCACGTTCAGTCTCGACCGGGTACCGATGTTCAAAGATGTCAAGGCGCGCCAGGCGCTGGCGTACGCCATAGACCGGAACCGTGCAGCGGAGGTCGCGCTGGGTGAGTCGGCGCACGTACCCGAGCTCATGGCGGGGATCTTCGACGTTCAGGTTCGGGAATGGCTGAGTGAAGAGGACGTCGCCAAACTCGAGCGGTATCGGCACAATCCCGAGCGCGCCGAGAAGCTGCTCGTCGAGGCAGGGTGGCGCAAAGAAGGAAAGCAGTGGATGACGCCGGACGGGAATCGTGCGGAGTTCGAGCTGCTCTATGCGTCCGACCTGCTCGACTGGGCTGCGGCGGCGGTCGAGATCGCCAAGCAGCTCAGGGAGTTCGGGTTCGTGATCAAGGAGAAGGCAATTCCCAACCCGGAGGTGACGCCCAAGATTCCGGTCGGTGACTTCGAGCTCGCGATCCAGGGCTGGAGCCTCGGGCACCCGCATCCGTACTTCTCGTTCGAAGAGGACTTCATCAACCAGAACATCCCCGCGGCGGCGACGCAGCTCGGTCGTGGCATGGCGTTCGAGCTGGTGCAGAACACCGAACGCTACGGCAAGGTGGACATCGAGAAGCTGCTGGCCGAGGCGGGAGCGGGCCTCGACAAAGAGGCGCAGCGCGAGAAGATCACCCAGCTCGCCTTCGTGTTCAACGAGCTGCTGCCGAAGATCCCGATCTTCGAGCGGCTCGGCAACAACGCCGCGTTGGAGGGCGTACGGGTGAAGCGGTGGCCCGCTGACGGCGACCCGATCTACCAGAACGCGCTGTACCAGGACAACCACGCGATCATGCTGTTGTACGAGGGCTGGCTCGAGCCCGCCTGACGCTGTGGGCAGATGCCGGTGGTCATCTGCCCACAGCCCTGCTCAGTGCACGAGGATTGCGCCGTAGTGACCGAGTACGTCGACGGTGACGTGGCCGTCGGCAACGGTGTAGTGGCGCCGATGACCGACGGCCGCACGTTTCCACGGTCGAACCACTTCGCCCAGCTGCCACTGTGGCTGAACACGCTGCGGTTCACGGCTTGCTGGTCGGGAAAGACGCTTTGTCCCCAGGACTTCTTCTGTGTGGGGCTCCCGAAGTAGCTGTATCGCCTGTGGTGACGTCGTTCGACGGGTCTGCGTTGGCGAAGCGGTCGGGGAAGATCTGGTACATCACGGCGTTCTTCGTCCAGTTCGGCGTTCGGAAGCCGGGGATGACGACGAAGTCCTGCAGGCTCGGCTCGTTGTCGGATGGTCCTCCTGCGCTGTACCAGTCGGTGTCGGAGCCGTCGTTGGCCTGGAACCGGTAGCACTCACCGAGCAGCTGGCCGGGATCGTGCCGGTCCACAGGCCGAAGCGTCCGGTGGCGTCGTTATGAGGCCACGACATGGGTACCCAATGGAACGCCGAGTCCGCCGTGTCGTAGTACTTCACGTTGACGTACTTCACGTTGACGCTCGTGACGTCGAAGCGGAAGGTGCGGGACGACGCGGTCGCCAAGGCACGCGTCGGCACGCACCATGGTGACTGCACAGTCGCCACGCTCGTTCACCGACCGCCGTACGCAGGCGCTTCCGGTGACAACGGCAGGTCGACGGCCGACGAGGTTTCCGCCGAGTGATAGATGGCGGCGACGAGCGAGAGCGCAGCATGTGCGTCCGCCAGGGTGATCGGTGGTTCGGCCGCGCCGGTCAACGCTGGAGCGAGCTCCTGGAAGAGGCCGGCGAAACCGTTCCGTCGCGGTGGACCATAGGCCTGGACCACCGCGTCGATCTCGGATTGCCGTGCAGGATCGCGTGCCGTGAACGTCCACGGATCCTCGCCCGGTGCGTACGGAGCCAATCCACTTTCCGCGGTGAGGTGCGCAAACACGAGGCGATACCGGCTCGTGTCCCGTGCCGCACCGATCGTAGCGGACGACGTCGCCAGCGCGCCGTTGTCCAGCCGCATGGCAACAGCTGCCGTGTCCTCGACTTCGAGCGGATGCACCAGTGTGGCCACTTCGGCGTGGACACGTACGACCGGACCCGCGAGGTAGGTCAGCAGGTCATGGGCATGGATCATGTGGCTCATCACCGTGCCGCCAAGCTCGGTCGCCCGTTTTCCACGCCAAGGCACCGCGTAGTAGTCACGGCCGCGGTTCCAGTGCACCTCGAGCGATGCCGCTACGGGCGGGCCGGCGAGCCCTGCGTCGATCAGCTGGCGCAGGATTCGCGGGCCGCGAGCGAAGCGATACTGGAACACTGGCACCACGAGTCGGCCGGATGCCTTCGCGGCTTCGGCCAACCGGTCGACCTCGGCAGGTGACCCGGCGACCGGTTTCTCCACCACGACGTGCTTCCCCGCTTCCAGTGCACGCAAGGCCAACTCGAGGTGGGTGAACGGTGGCGTGCAGATGGAGACCACATCGATGGACGGGTCGGCGAGAACTCGTTCGACCTCGGTCTGCGAGCGCGCGGTCGGCAGCATCGCGACCAACGCCCCTGCGCGTTGCCGGTCCAGACCACAGATGGTCGTGACGTCGTACGTACGAGGGTTGAGGAGGTAACCGATCATGTGTTGGACGCCGACTCCGGCGCCCACGATCGCCACCTTGAACCTAGGACTCATGAGGTCAGGCCTTCAGGTTTCCCATACGAACGGCGTCGCGTTGTGCAAGCAGTGCGATCTCGGTCGCAGTGAAGACGTGCTCCTGGGGTATCGCGGTGAGGGTCGTCCTCTGCTCGCGATGCATGACGTCATGGACGACGGCCCGGTAGTACGGCAGCTCGACGTCGAAGCTCTCAAGGTAGTGCGTACCTTTGTCGTCGACGAGGAAGAGGTGGTCGCCACCCGGCCGACCTTGAAGGTCGACGTTCTTGCGGATCTCGATGTATCCGTCCGTGCCCAAGACCATGAGCCGGACGTCTCCCCACACGCCGAGCCCGTTGGGGGTGTACCAGTCGACGCGCACGAAGCCCTGCGCGTTCTCGCTCCGGAGAAGGAGCTCGCCGAAGTCTTCGAATCTCGGCTTGTCGGGATGGGCGTAGTTGCCCACCGATGACGCGACAACGTCTGCTGACGTCGAGTCGGTCAGGTAGAGGAACTGGTCGACCTGGTGCGACGCGAGGTCGGCGAGGATGCCGCCGGCTTGTGCGGGATCAAAGGTCCAGGCTGGTCTGGTTTCCGGTCGGAGCTGGTGTGGACCCAGTCCGATGGTCTGGACGACTCGGCCGATCGCGCCCTGATCGATCAGTTGCTTGGCATGGATGGTCGCGCGGGAGCCTGTCCGCTCGGAGAAGTTCACCGACCAGAACCTTCCGGTCTCTGCGACGGCACGACGCACTTCTGCGAGCTGGTCGAGCGTGATCGCGCCGGGCTTGTCTGTCACGACATCCTTGCCGTGTCGCAGCGCCGCCACGGCGATCTCAGCTCGTCGCACGGGTACGGCGGCCGTCACTACCAGGTCGATGTCAGGGTTGTCGAGCAGCTCGTCAGCCTCCGCGACCCTGGGGATGTGCGGTGCCTGCTCATGGACGGCTGCGGTGTATGGGGTGTCGACCTCGCTCCAGTAGCCCAGGCATTCGGCGCCGGCTCCCAGGAGACCGAGGATCAGGGCGACCGCGTGGCCGTGGTCGAGCCCGAGGACACAGAATCTGACCGGCGTGTCGGTGCTCGTCATGGCTCCAGTCTGGCCCATCAAGCACCGACCTCGTGACGCATGGGTGCCGAGGCGGCTTGAGCAAGCGCGCAGTTCCCGTCGCCCGTGACGGCTACCCGGTTCTCTTGCGAAGCGGTCCGACCGGCTCTCTGCGCAATGTGCGCTGCTCGATCGGACTCGGACATCGATGCGTTCGTGTTCATGGATCCGCTGGATCTGTATCTGGTGCCGGTTCAGTCGATCTGGCGTCCCGCGGACGACACCTTTCACAGCATCATGTCCGATGACGAGAGCCTGGGCCGCGACGGTATCCAGCTCGATCTGCATCGTATTGACCTAGGGACTTGGCGGGATCCTGGCTTCGCCTGGCCGGAGCCGGCGTGTGGTGAGCTCGCAAATGGGTGGCTGGCGTTTGATCGCGACGGCGAGGTCTTTCGTTTGATTGAGGAGCGAACGGCTTATCCAGAGGATCGACGGCAACGCATTCTCGACGACGCCATACCGTTGATAGCGGACCACCTCGCTGAGGATGTCGTGCTCAGATGCTGGGATATGTTGGGCCCGGTCGTGGCAGCAGATCGTCTCCAGGCCGTCTACGAGTATGTGGTCGCGGCGCTCTTCGCCTACAGCCGGCGGTGGCGAGTCTGGCGCAATCGTGAGATGTCGGCGTTGCTTCGTTTGCCGTGGCTATCTCAGGACTTCGACACGCTCATCATGATGGTGGCTGTCGCTAGCGGACACGATCGCGAGGCTTATCTGGCTCGGGCGCAGGTGCTGCGACAGTTGTCGGCACAGCTTGTGGGACGTGTCGTCGCTGATGGAATCTATGGTGTCGAGGATCCGGTGAGCGAAGCGTTCATTCGAGCGCATGACGAACCGGGGCGGGCCTGGAACATGGACGCATGGAAGGCCGAACATGCTCGACGTTATGGGCGTGCCGACGTCTGAGTTTGGGCGTGGTGACGTCTGAATCCTCGTGCGGATGACCGTCCCGACGGCAGGGCTGTAGGTGCAGCCTTCCCCGGGCGCGGGCAGCCCGAATCTTCAGCACGGTGTCGGCTCAGCGTGCCTTTTGGGCGTGCGTACATCCCCGTGCGGTGGCGCGCAGGCGTCCGTCGATCTGCTTCATCGCGTGCTCTCCTGTTTTCAGGCAGCGTGGCGTGTTCGTAGCAGAGGTTGGGTGGGCGCGTCTTCGTGGATCGTTGCCTGAGCACCAGCAGGCCGCCGCGAGCTTTCTTCAAGCATGGTTGGCTGGGTGGCCGAAGGCTGGCGTGTGTTGTGTGGGTGCCCGCGTCTTGCGCACAGATGGCTGGTTGTGGTGTGGCTCATGTGCGGAGTCGGGTGTTGCGGAGGGGTTTTTGGTTGGGGTCGATCCATTCGGGTGGGATGAATTCGGGTTGGTGGTCTGGGCTGATGCGGATTTGCCAGTGGTTTTGGTGGATGAGCCGGTGGTGATAGCCGCAGAGCAGGACGCCGTTGGTGGGGGTGGTGGTGCCGCCTTTGATCCAGTGGTGGATGTGGTGGGCGTGGCACCAGGCGGGTGGGCGGTCGCAGCCGGGGAAGGCGCAGCCTTTGTCGCGCAGTTCGAGTAGGCGGCGGGTTTTGCCGGTGAACAGCCGTACCGGGTCGGTGAGGATCTGCTGCCCGTCTGGTGTGGTGGTGTGAAACAACACGTCGGCGTCGCAGGCGTGTATCTGGGCGGACAGGGCGGAGACTGGTGTGCCGGTGTGCAGGAGTCGGGCGGCGCCGATGCCGTTTACTAGGTCGTGGTGGTCGATGGTGATGACGAGCTGGGGTTTGATCCCGCCGTGGGCAGGTGAGGCGCCGGAGCCGAGGTAGCGGCGGAGCAGCTCGTGCAGCCCGTCGCCGAGCCGCTGCGGGTAGGGCCGGGTGTCGGGCCCGTCGGCGTCCGGCCGGGGTGCGGCCAGCGGCTCTAACGCTATCCGGAGCATTTCGGCGGTTTCGGGGTCAAGCCGCCCGGACACGTGGATGGCGCTGCTGTAGGGGTCGGGGCGGATGTGCAGCCGCCGGGCCTGCCGCAGCTCGTCTTCTTCTCGGGCGAGTTGTTTGGCCAGGATGCGGTCGGCCAGATCAGGGTCGACCCGGTGCAGGACGGCCTGGCCGAGCCGGGCCAGCTCGTGGGGGGCGAATCGGCCGGCGTACTCCAGCATCGCCTCCTCGGTTTTTGAGATTGTTTCGGGGTTACGGGCCTGGCGGGGCAGGTTGCGGATGGTGTGGGCGATCACATCCGCCGCATCCGCCGAAATCCGCCCCGCCGCCAACGCCTGGCTGGTGGCGGGCAGCTGCTGGTCCAGGTCGCGGGCCAACCTGACCGCGCGGTTGGTGTGGGCCGGGCGGGCCCGCAGCCTGCCCGCCAGCCACGCCCCGGTCGAGGTCGCCCCGTCCCTTCCAGCGAGGTCACGCCGGTCAGCCTCCCGAATCACCGCCAGCCTCAACCACTCCACCTGCGCCGCCAACGCATGCAACCCCTCAATCAACCCCACCAACTCCCCATCAGACACCGACCACAGGTAGACCGGGTGCTGGTCGGCGAACCGGGCCCGCGCCCTGTCCACCAACCGTGTCAACGGGTGGCGGGCATCCGTTCGTGCGGCGGGGATCCAGCCAGACTCGACGCTCTCCTGGGCGCCGGGTTCAGTGCTGCCCGTCGGAGATTCCGTACCGGTCCTGGTGCTGCCTTGAGGGTTGGCTGCAGAAAAGTCTGGGGCGGCACCCACACCGACCACCGAAGAGCCGACACCGCTGCCGGTGCCGGTGGTGTTGGTGTGGCTGTTCATGGTGGTAAGGCTAAACCTGACCACCGACAACTGAGTGCTCGAAAGCTCTTATGTGGCAGGGGAAACCTGCACTGTTGCTGATTTGTTACGTGTGTGGTTGTGGGTGTCTCTCCTGTGGTGTAAGGCTAACTTCGCTCGGCTAATGTGTTGGGGGTCTTGTGGCGGAATCTCTGTGCTGCAAGGTGAAATGGGGTGTTGATGGCTACGCCGCGATGGGCGTACAGCAGCCTCAACGGGTGCCGGCACCCACCATGGCGACCACACACCCGCCACACGTGGTCATTTCGGATCGGGCATGATGAGGGCTGTGGGCCGTGCCCGAGTGAGCTATCAGCAAGTGGCGTACCGGTTGGCGGTCAACAACCTCGCTGAACGACTGCCGGCGGGATCGTATGCAAATGGCAGCGAAGTTCGGCCTGCAGGACACCGGCCCCTCGAGATGCATTGCTCAGCCTGCATGCACGCGTTCAGGATTGTGAACCCTCAGCCTGGGAGCATCCCGAGCTCATCCAAACCTACAGACCCCGGGGCTGCCGTCTACGTCCTGCCGCGAGTGGACTTTGGCGTGTTCACCGTGGGCACGCTTCCTCGTGATCCAGACACCAGGCGAGAGATCGAACGAACCGCGGAGCAAATTTGCCAAGAACTGGCGGGCAAGGAGAGACGCGGTGCTCTCGAGAACCGCAACCTCCGCGGTGCCTGCGCCAGCGGCCGAATCGCCATCCGGTGGACGGCGAGCCCGCTCTACGTGCGCGAGGTTCCGCGGCCGGCGATCGATGGCGAAGAGGCGCGACTCGAGCTGTGCCGGCGCCATGTTCAAGCCTTCGGTCCGACGACCCCTGAGGCCTTTGCGTGGTGGGCGTCGGTCTCGCGACGCGATGCGCTGCGCTCATTTGAGAAGCTGGCAGACGAGCTGCGTGAGGTCGACTTCTGTGGCCGACCGGCTTGGGTTGCAGCCAACGAGGAGGAACGTCTCGTCAACGCCCAGCATGCGCGAGGTGTTCGCCTCCTCATGGCGAACGAGCTGAGACTGTTCGGCCAGGACAAGACCGGACTCTTCATCGGTCCAGGACTCACCCAGCACACCCCGGTGCACGACTCCTACCGCCCGCACGGTGTCGTCGTCGATGGCCGGATCGTGGGAGCGTGGGGCAGGAAGGCGGCAACCTCAGCATCAAGCTCGCCGAGCCGCTTACCGCCGACGCCAAGGAAGCGATCGAGGCCGAGGCGCTCACGATGCCGATTCCGAACACGACGATGCGCGTCACGATCACCGAGAACTAACGACGTGCGGGGCGCCGGGGGCACGGTGGAGGTCAGCGGCGGGACGACACGCGTCGAGCTGGTCCATGCGAATTACGGCATCAGGTGACGATTTCGAGCAGCACGTACGGCGAGCATGGCCACATCAAGCCGACTCGCGCACAACCAATGGGCAGGGCAGCACCACCGTGCGGCCAGAGCCCGTATAGACGCCTCGCATCCGGTCAAGCAGGAGCCGCCCGGCCTCTTCGCCCGTCTCGTATGCGGGATTTCGCACCGTCGTCAAAGGAGGCCGCACGATCGTGGCGGCATCAACATCGTCGAAGCCCACGACCGCCACGTCGTCCGGAACCCGCAATCCCAGCTCGTGAGCTACGTCGATGGCGCCGATCGCCATCAGGTCGTTCGCGCAGAACACCGCGTCGGGCCGAGGGCGGCGTGACATCAAGGTACGCATGGCCTCCTGGCCACCGGCTCGGGTCCAGTGACCGCGTACGATCCACTCCTCGCGCACCGGATGTCCCGCGGCGGTCAGGGCCGCCACGTAGCCCCGATCCCGGCCGGCACCCGCGTCAGGCGCACCTCGGATCATCGCGACCCGCTTCGCGCCGCGCGACAGCAGGTGAGCTGTCGCAGCCTCGGCGCCGGCCCGGTCGTCGGCGGTCACCATGTCGGCGTCGCGGTCGTCGTACTCCCCGCCGATGCACACGACCGGAGTGCCGAGCCGGCGTCGGGCGAGGTCCGGCTCGGCCGCCAGGTTGACCGACGCGACCACGATGCCGTCGACGCCACGGTCCAGCACGTCGTGGAGGTACCGGCGTTCCCGTTCGAGCGAGCCGTCCGTGTTGCAGACGTACGTTCCGTAGTCGTGACCGGCATCGGCGGCTCCGACCACGTCGGCCAGGCCGCGGGTCAGCACGCTGTAGTAGGGGTTCGTGATGTCGGGGACGATGACTGCCACCATCCGGGACCGGTTCGTACGCAGCTGGCGGGCGGCGCTGTTCGGTCGGTAGCCAAGCTCCTCGATCGCCTGCATGATCCGTTGTTTGGTGGCCGCGGCGACCAGTCGCTTGCCGGAGAGGACGTGCGAGACCGTTGTCGGGCTGACACCGACGTGCCGTGCGACGTCGCCGATGGTGACCCGCGATCGTCTCGACACCTTGACAGACCTCACTTCGTCTAGCACGCTCTGCGTCACGCCACTATGCCAAACGATTTGCATCGCTGGATAGCGAGGGCCGTGGTGGCGAGGGTCAGGCACCGGGTCGGCCGGGAGGAACTGGGATGAAAAGGACGCACAGCACACGCCGACGTCGGTCCGGTCGGCTGGTCTTCACCCTTCTCGTGGCGGGCATCCTGGTGGCGGGCATGGCCGGTTGCGGCATGGGCGGCGGTTCTGACGAGGGACCCGAGGGATCGGGTCCGGTGAAGGAGCCGACCGAGCCGGTGACGATCACCTTCTCGTCGTGGGTGGGCAACGAAGCCGGCATGAAGCGCCTGTACGCGAAGTTCCGCAAGAAGCATCCGAACATCACGGTCGAGTTCCAGAACGTTCCGGCGGAACAGTCGCAGCAGAAGCTCACCACCCAGCTCGCGGGCGGGAACCCACCGGACACCGCGTACGTCGACGCCGGGACCGTCGGTGCCTTCGCCTCCCGGAACGCACTGCTGAACCTGGACAACTACCTGGAGCGGAGCGAGCTCATCGACCCGGACGAGTACGTCGAGGCCTTCAAGAGCTTCGTGACGTACGAGAACAGCATGTACGGGCTGCCGTTCGACGGTGAGTCCACCGGACTCTTCTACCGCACGGACATGTTCGAGGCCGCGGGTATCGAGCACCCACCGACGACGTGGGAGGAGTTCGAGGCGGCGGCGAAAGCGCTCACCAAGCCGGAGAAGAAGCAGTACGGCTTCCAGCTGTTCGCCCCGGAAGCCGCCTACTACTGGTACCCGTGGCTCTGGCAGGCCGGTGGCGAGCTGTTGACGAAGGACCAGAAGGCGGTCGCGTTCGACTCGCCGGCTGGCAAGCGGGCGGCGGAGTTCTACGTCGGCCTGAAGGAGTACTCCACGCCTGACTACCTGAACTCCAACTCCTACGACGGGCGTGTGGCGTTCGCCAACGGCCAGGTCGGGATGTACGTCGCCGGCGCGTGGTTCGCGGGTGTGCTCGAGGACGAGTTCCCGAAGATCTCGGGAAAGTGGGCGTCCGCGCCGCTCCCTGAGGGCGAGGCCGGCTGCGCGACGACCATAGCCGGTGACGCGCTGGTGATCTTCGCCAACAGCGACCACCCTGACGCGGCCTGGAAGTGGATCGAGTTCCTCGGCTCTCCGGAGAACGTCGCCGAGTGGACCTACAAGAGCGAGGGCACCCTGCTCCCGCCGATTCAAAGTCAGCTGGACTCGCCTGAGCTGATCGAGGAGAAGCCGGTGCTCGAGGGCTTCGCCGAGGCCATGGCGTGTGGCCGGAGCAACATCATCACGAACGAGAAGTGGGGCCAGGTGGAGGAGGCACTGGGAGAAGAGCTGAGTCGCGCGATCTACGGAGAGAAGTCGGCAACGGAGGCGATAGAAGACGCTGCAGCCAAAGGCAATGAGATCCTCGCCGAGGACTGACGGGCGGGACGCCCCTCAAAGGGACACCCGAGAACGAGTGGAGTCGTAGGGACGTGGCAACCGTCGACGGTCGGCGCGCGCCCGCGGAGGACGCGCGACCCGTGCAGCCGCGCACGAGCGGGCACATTTCCACCGAGCCGCCGACCAGGAAACATCGCCGCGGCATCGGATGGCGGATGCGGCGCAACTGGGACGCGTACCTCTACCTCGCTCCTGGTCTGCTGCTCTTCAGCGTCTTCACGGTCTTCGCGCTCGGCTTCGCCTTCTACCTGACGTTCCACGAGTGGAACATCATCGAGCCGGATCGGCCGTTCATCGGGCTCGAAAACTACCGCGACATGCTCGAGGACGAGAGATTCCGGCGTTCGGTCTACAACACGATGTACTTCACCGGCGCGTCGGTGCCGCTCACCATGCTGATCGGCCTGGGCGTCGCGCTGCTGCTCAACCAGCCGCTGCGCGGTCGCGGCATCCTGCGGACGCTCTACTTCCTCCCGGTCGTCACGCCGTTCGTCGTCGTGGCGATCGTCTGGAAGTGGCTCTACAACGGCGACTTCGGCCTCTTCAACTACTACCTGCTCAAGACCCATCTCATCGACGAGCCTTTGCTGTGGCTCGCGGACAAGAACCTCGCCATGCCCGCGGTCATTCTCATGAGCGTGTGGGGTGGGGTCGGCTTCTCGATGGTCGTCTACCTTGCTGGTCTGCAGTCGATTCCGGAAGAGCTGTACGACGCCGCCAAGGTCGACGGTGCCGGAGCGTTCGCGCGGCTGCGATACGTGACCATCCCGATGCTGCGGCCCACCACGCTCTTCCTGCTGGTGATGGGGATCATCGGCTCGTTCCAGGTGTTCACGCAGATCTTCGTGATGACGAGCGGAGGTCCGGTCGACCGGACGACGACCATGGTGTTCTACATCTACGAGGCGGCATTCAAGTTCTACGAGATGGGGTACGCGAGCACGTTGGCGTACGTCCTCTTCGCCATGTTGTTCGTCTTCACGCTGATCCAACTTCGGCTGTATCGGAGGACGAACACGTGAACGGTGCGTTGGTCCGGGTGGGCTGGCGACATGCCGGCCGACGTCACAAGCTGGGCATGGTCCTGGCGTACGTCGTCCTGGTGCCTGGCGCACTGCTCTTCGTAGCGCCCTTCGCGTGGATGCTGAGCGCGTCGTTCCAACCGCTGGGCGACATCTTCTCGTGGCCGCCGCAGTGGATCCCGAAGGACCCGACGGTGGACGGCTACAAGACCTTCCTCGGCCTGGGTGAGACGACCGGTGCCGGCACCGAGGCGGAGAACCCGTGGCGGTGGTTCGTGAACTCCGCCTTCGTCGCGAGCTCGGTGACGGTGCTGCAGCTCTTCTTCAACTCGCTTGCCGCGTACGTCTTCGCCAAGCGGCAGTTCCCCGGGCGGGATCTCATCTTCCTGGGGTTCCTCGCGACCATGATGGTGCCCGGCCAGGTCACGCTGATCCCGAACTACATCGTGCTCAAGCACATTCCGCTCTTCGGCGGCAACGACATCTTCGGCCAGGGCGGTCACGGCTGGCTCGACTCGTACTACGGACTCATCCTGCCGGGTGCGGTGAGCGCCTTCGGCATCTTCCTGTTGCGGCAGTACATGATGTCGATCCCCGACGAGCTGCTGGACGCCGCGCGCATCGACGGTGCGTCGGAGTTCCGGATCTACTCCAGGATCGTCCTGCCGCTCACCGGACCGGCACTCGCGGCCACGGCGATCTTCACGTTCACCTACACCTGGGAGGACTTCTTCTGGCCGCTCATCATCATCTCCAGCCCTGACCACTACACCGCGCCACTCGGCTTGGCGCTGTACGTGGTGAAGAACCGTACGGCATGGGACGTGCTGTTGCCGGGTTCGGTGATCGCGACCCTGCCCATGATCATCGTCTTCCTCATCTTCCAGCGCAGGTTCATCCAGGGAATTTCGTTGTCCGGCCTCAAGGGCTGAAGGAGGTTCGTGGTCCAAGGGCCGGCTCTTGGCAAAGGAGCAAGGCAATGGGTCGATACGCCGAGGCTGGTTCCCGCCGGTTACTGGGCTCCTCTCCTGGAGCGAGCGGTCGCACGGCGGCGGGACTCACGCGACGGTCGGTGATGCTGGGAGCCACCGGGCTCGTCGGAGGGCTTGCGACGCAGGTGCTGGGCGGTACGAGCCAGGCCCTGGCGGCTGGTCGGCGGCGCCGGGTGCGGTGCACGCCCGGTGCGCTGTGGCGCGCGGCGTGGAAGCGCGGCCTGGTCTTCGGGTCCTCGGCCGCGACCTGGCAGCTGGAGGATGCCGAGTACGCGGCGCTGCACGCATCCGAGGGGGCGATGCTCTTCACCGAGGACGACCTGCTCTGGTACCGGCTCAAGCCGACACCGGAGTCGGACCTCGACTTCAGCTTCGGCGACCAGATCGTCGGCTTCGCCGAAGCGAACGACCAGCTCGTCGTGGGTGCCCACCTGGTGTGGGACGAGGGCTTCGGTGAGGGGTGGACCGAGGAGGACCTCTGGGGGCTGTCGGAGCAGGAGGCGCGAGATCTGCTGTTCGGGACGGCGACCGCGCTGGTGCAGCACTACCGCGGTCGGGTGGCTGCCTGGATCGCGGCGAACGAGGTGACGAGCCCGGAGGGCGTCGACGGATTCCGCACCGACGTTTCGTGGTACGAGACCATCGGCCCGTCGTACGTATCGGAGATCTTCCACCTGGCCCACGAGCACGATCCGGACGCCGTGCTGGTGCTCAACGAGTTCGGGTTCGAGACGGTCAACGAGTTCGGCGACCGGCCGGAGCACCGGCGCCGCGCAACGTTGCAGGTCATCGACACCCTGCTCGACGAGGGCGTGCCGGTGCACGCGCTGGGAGTGCAGGCGCACCTGCTGGCGGACCGGTTCGCGCAGCGGTTCAACACTCACACGTACCGTCGGTTCCTCGCCGACGTGGCTGCGCGTGGCTTGCACATCCTGGTCACCGAGCTCGACGTACTGGACGACGGTCTTTCGGCCGATCCGACGGTTCGCGACCAGGCAGTGGCCGACGTCTACCGGCGCTACCTGGACGTGGCACTCGACGAGCCGGCGGTCAAGGCGGTGCTGACGTTCGGCCTCTCCGATCGGTACACCTGGCTGCAGGAGGACTTCCCGCGGGAGGACGGCGCACCGCGTCGACCGCTGCCGTACGACGACCAACTGAAGCCCAAGCCGGCGTACGACGCGCTGCTCACGAGCCTGAAGAATGCCGTGCCCCGCTCTCCCCTCTGGCAACTTCGCCGCTCCACAAGGACCGCGCGCGGCGGATAGTCGCCGCTTCACAATGACCGCGCGGCGGATAGTCGCCGCTTCACAATGACCAGGCGCGGCGGGTAGTCGCCACCCACGCCCGGAGTCCGCACCCAGCGAGGCGAGGGCTCACCCGCGGACGCCGTACCGAGGCGTGATAGTCCACGATGCGGTACTCACGCTCTGTTTCTGCTCGGGTACTTGACGCGACGACGATCTCGGCGGACGCTTACATCTCGGGGGATGGGCCCGGCGGCTGAGACAGGCAGCGCCGTCAAGCCAAACGGGCTAGGAGAACGGGATGACCGAGACGCCCATCTACGACCAGTTGATCGCAGAGCGGCTAGGTCGAGGGCCGGCCGAGTTCGAGGGTCACGAGACCTGGGACGAGTCCGAGGAGGCAACAGAGGCGTACGCCAGGGGCGTGGCCGAGGCGGAGCGGACGTGGGAGGAGTTCTGGGGAAAGCCTTCCTGCATCCGTCCGAGCCAGTCCAAGCAACGCCAGCGCCAGCGCAAACGCCGTGCCGCCGGCTGAACGACCTCAGCGCCTGCGGAGGGAGTCTCGATGCCCGCGCTCTGGTATCGAGGCTTCCGCGTAGATGCTGAGGTCGCCGATCAGGTCGACACCTTGACGTGCCGCGCCGGTAGCCCGTGGTTGGGATCGAGCCGGGGTGTGGTCGTGCCGAGGTGACAGCGTGGCCGACGTCCGCTCCTGTGCGCCGGGACTCATTCACCCAAGCCGGCGGGCCAGTTCCTCCGGATACTCGGGGAAGTAGCGGGTGATGACGTCGAGCGAGAACTCGCGCAAGATCGACGTTGCAGGTTCGCGCTCCAGTAGGAAGCGGAACGACTCGCGTACGACATTTTCGAGGTCGCCCTCGAGCACCACGTCACCGACTCGAGCCGGCACGCTGACCCGGTGCCGCGTATGCCGGGAGTTCTCCTTGACGTCCACGTCGAACTCGCGTCCACCGCGGCTGGTTACGGTGATCTCCGTCATGGTCTACCCCGTGGGAGGAACTGGCTGACACAAGGAATACCGGACGTGGTCATTCTGGCAGGACGGCTGGCTGCGTGTCGGTACTTGATGCGAACATGTGTTCGTGTCCGGGGCGCACATCCTGCACGCCGACCTCGACGCCTTCTACGCGTCGGTTGAGCAGCGAGACGACCCACGGTTGCGCGGACGGCCAGTGATCGTGGGTAAGGGTGTCGTGCTCGCGGCGAGCTACGAGGCGAAGGCGCACGGCGTGCGTACGGCGATGAGCGGGGTGCAGGCGCGCCAGCTCTGCCCGTCGGCGATCGTCGTCGAGCCTCGTATGTCGGCGTACGCAGAGGCGAGCAAGGCGGTGTTCGAGGTGTTCAGGAACACCACACCGCTCGTCGAAGGCATCTCGATCGACGAGGCGTTCCTCGACGTCGGCGGCCTGAGGCGGATCTCCGGCACGCCGACCGAGATCGCGCAACGGTTGCGCCGCGACGTCATGGAGCAGGTCGGGCTGCCGATCACGGTTGGCGTCGCCCGGACCAAGTTCCTCGCGAAGGTCGCGAGTGGCGTCGCCAAACCCAACGGCCTGCTTGTCGTACCGCCCGAGCGTGAGCTGGAGTTCCTCCACCCGCTACCGGTGGAGCGACTCTGGGGAGTGGGTGAGGTGACCGCGCGCAAGCTCCGGGCGCGTGGCATCGAAACGGTGGGTGAGGTGGCTGCGCTGCAACGGAGCCTGCTGGTCGCGATGGTCGGTCCGGCTGCCGGAGCGCATCTGTACGCACTGGCGCACAATCGCGATCCGCGTCCGGTGCAGGTAGGCCGGCGTCGCCGCTCGATCGGTGCCCAACGGGCGCTCGGTCGTGCCCCGAAGTCTCACGCGACGATCGATGCCGCCTTGGTGGGGCTCGTCGACCGAGTGACCCGCAGGATGCGGGCAGCAGGCCGGGTCGGCCGTACGGTCGTGCTGCGGCTGCGCTTCAACGACTTCAGCCGAGTGACGCGGTCTCACACCTTCTCTCAACCGACCGCGCAGACCGAGACGATTCTGCAGGCTGCCCGGCAGCTGTTGGCCGTGGCCAGGCCGCTCATCGAGTCCCGTGGCATCACGCTGATCGGGGTCGCCGTATCCAATCTCGACAACGACGACGCGCTTCAGCTGGAGCTGGGGTTCGACCGGCACGCGAGGAGCGCGCTGGATGCGGCAGTCGACGACGTACGCACCCGGTTCGGCAGCAAGGCGATCACACGTGGCATCTTGCTCGGCCGGGATCCTGGCCTGTCCGTGCCGCTGCTGCCCGACTGAAAACGCGACCGGCACGGCTTTGCAACCTTTCGAGGCTGTCCCCGCATCTAGGGGGCACCCCGAGCGACCGAGTGATCCAGTCCGAGGGGATGCGCCCGTGTCGAGCGTCTGAGAGGAGCTGTCGTCGGTGCTGAGCGATACCAGAGGGCAGGTGTCCGTCGCCGGACGTCGCTCATGTGTCGTGGACCGACGTGCTGGTCACGCATGTCACGTCAGTGGGTGGCAGGTCCTCGACATAGCTGTTCTGGTTGGGTGAGACATGGACGGCGTTCTCGGCTTGGGCGGGCGTTCCGCCGTTCGACCGCCCGCGCACGTGGTCGCGTCTCCAGACGAGGATGACCGATTGGAAGGAGCACGAGGGGTGGCTAAATGGACGGGGGAGTTCAGCGCATACGTCGCCGCGCGCAAGCACGCGTTGGTCCGTACGGCGTTCTTGCTCACCGGTGACCACCATGCGGCCGAAGACCTTGTTCAGTCGGCATTAGCCAAGACCTACCTGGCGTGGGGAAAGATCCGAGACAAGGGCTCGATCGACGCCTACGTACGCCGAGTCATGGTCAACGAGCACACCGCATGGTGGCGTAGGGCGTGGCGACGCAGGGAACGAAGTACCGACGTCCTGCCTGAAACCCATGCGGTGTATCAGCCACCGGAGGCTCCAGAGCGGGACGAGGTCTGGGAGCTCATCTCGACGCTCCCGCCGAAGCAGCGAGCGGCCGTGGTGCTGCGCTACTACGAGGACATGACCGAGGCGGAGACGGCACAGGTGCTCGGCTGCTCGGTCGGAACCGTGAAGAGCCAGGTGAGCCGGGCTCTCGCGACGCTGCGGGCACGGTTGGCAGATCACGGCATCGTCTCGATGACGACGTACCTCACTGCGGAGGATGGAACCCGATGATGCCCGAGCTCGAAGAGCGGATCAGCGCGTCGCTGAACAACCAGGCGAGGCGAATCAGTGCCAGTCCGGACCTCGCCAAGCAGGCGTACGCCCGGGCGCGGCGGCTGAGGCGGCGCCGTCGGGTAGCTGGCGCGGTTGCGTGCGTCGTCGCCCTGGGGATCGCCGTCCCGGTCGGCTACGACCTCGCGAACGTCGGTGACATCACCGGCAAGACGCAGATCACGCCTGTGGACACACCGGCTCCGGATGCGCCGGAACCTGAGCCGTCCGAAAGACCCGAGGGTCCGGTGACTCCTGAGATCGACCTCGACGGGCTGCCGCGAGGTGATGCTCCCTCGGTGCCGTGGTATGCCGACGGGATTCTCCACAGCGGTCAGCGGAACATCCCCGTAGAAGCACCGGACGAGGGAAGTGTGCAGTTCCTGCCGGTCGAGGACGGGTACGTGACGCAGACCTTCTGCTGCTGGGACGGTTCGGACGATACTCGCGCAACCCGGCTGATCGGCCTGGATGGCGAGCCGAAGAAGGAGTTCCCGGAGACGGCGAGTTTCCCACTCGTCTCGGCAGACGGCACGATGCTGGCCTGGCAGGAGGCCACACCAGAAGGACACGGCTACTACCAGATGGTTGCCGCCGATGCCGCGACCGGCAAGGAGAGGCAACGCTCGGAGGGCTCCGGCAAAATGGTCGGGTTCCTGGGCGACAAGGTCGTGTTGGCGGCCGAACTCGACGAACCCAACGCCCTGTGGGATCCCCAGACCGGCGCGAGAACTGAGATCGACATAAAGCAGGAGATCCTCGCAACCGACGACTCTCGTCGCCTCATTGTCGGCAACCCGAGTAGCAGCCCGGAGCCGTGCTACGAGGTCCTCGACGTGAGCGTAGATGGCAGTCGGAGCGAGCGAGTCTGGCGTACGTGCAAGGATCAGCTCCAGCGCTTCACTACCGATGGTCGGTATGTCGTAGCGCTGCGAGTCGACGTCGGCGAGGAGGATACGACCGAGACGACAGTGCTGCTCGACGCGAGCACGGGCGAGGAGGTCTTCGTCTTCGAAGGCGTGATGGCCCTCAACCCGACGGTCGAACCCGACACCGGTGCCGTGCTCGTCGAAATGAGGCAAGGTAGCAAGACGGCGCTGGTGAGGTGCGGCCTTGATGGCGAGTGCGAGCTCGCTACAGAGGTTCGACAATCCTCAGGTGACGGTCCCGCCTCTTACCTCCCTGTCAGGTCGGGATCGGGCGGACTTGGTTTCTCGTAGTCCGTCGTGACGTTGGCCGGCCGCTACCGTGTGGTGGCCGGCCTTCGCATCGGCCCAGTGTTAGAAGCCGAACGTCGTGATCGGCGCCGCCAGTCCAGCCCGTAGTGTCTCGAGAACGAAAAGCTCATGCGGCACGACCGGATCCGGCAGGGCGTCGAGCGGAAACCATTCGACGGCAGCGGTTCTGGTGGGCTCAGTGAGCCGAGGCGTACCCTGCCAGCGCCGACATTCGAAGAAGAAGTCCACCCGTTCGTCCAACGGATCGGTGCCGCCTCCGGTGCGGTGCATACCGGTCAAGGGAACCAGGTCGTGCGGCTCGATCAGCACATCGAGTTCCTCGCGTGCCTCACGACACGCGGCTTGGAGGACGGATTCACCCGCCTCGACGTGTCCTGCTGCCCCGACCGCCCAGTACCGGTCCATGTATCCGGTGTTCTTCCGTCGTTGCAGCAGCACCTCGTTGCCATGACTGCCACGCCTCAGCACGACGTACACGGCAGGAACGAGCCGAAACCGATCCGTCATGTTGCCCGACCCTATGTCGAGTGACTGACACCAAGCCGGCGCCGCACCCGGCTACGGCGGTTCGTTCACACCTCGACGGCGATCTCGCCGCCGAGCGCGAATCCTCGAAGCAACTCGAGGTCGTCGCCACTCCAGAACCGGCCGGGGTCGTACCAGCTGGCGTTGCGGTTGCTGGGCAGCAGGCCCATGGCTTCGTACGTCAATGCGATGACCTCGGCGCAGTATGCCGTCTCCAGGCGCCGGCTCTGGTCACCGTCGAGGCGTGCGCCCTGGGCGGCGACGTTCGCCGAGGCAACCGATGTGGCCATCGACTGGCCAGTTGACTGGCCGGTGCTCCGAGATCGACGACCGATGGGGAGCCGGAACGGTACGCGGATCCGCGACGGCAGCTTCCCACGCATCCAGCGGGCCGCGAGCCGCATCGTCGACGGGAACGGTGTGCCGTCGAGCCGGGCGATCGTACGCAGCAAGGCGTCTTCCATCTCGCGGGTGACGTGCCCGTCGAGTTGCCGCAGCCACACGCGCTGCCCGTACCGCCGGCACCAGACGATGACCGCCGAGCGCAGATCGTGCAGCTGGACACCGCGGTGATAGCGACCAGACCACAGGTCGGGCAGGGATCGGCCGAGCTCGGCATGCCACATGAGAGGAGGGAGGTCGTCGATCGCGACCGACATCCCCACGTGGTTGACCGGGCTGTTGGTGGTGAACTGGATCGCACGGTCGGCCGGCTTCCGGCCGCGGAACAGCCAGATATCGCCGGTACGCGTCAGATCGAGGGCCTCGTCCAGGGTGATCGTCGCACCAGCCATGGTCGTAGCCTAGGCCCGTGCGCTGGTGGAAGGTGTTGGCCCGGAGGGCGACCTCCGTATCCCCGAAGTGGTTCTTCCTCGCCGCCCTGACCGGGGTCGCGGCGACCGGGGTGGTGATCGCGCGGGCCGAGCGCCGTCGCCGAGCCTATACACCTGAGGAGATTCGCGCCCGACTGCATGAACGGCTGGCCGAGGCCACGGCCGAGACCCGGCGGGATCCGGACGAGTAGCCGCGGTACGAACAAGCCGGCAGAGGAAGCGAGCAGGACCGGCACACGAGTGGACAGGACGACCTAGTGCCCCTTACCGTTGGCGGACGTCTAGACGTCTAGGAGACTCGGAGGTCGCCAGTGTCCGCCTCGCTGCAGCCATTCAAGCTCGGGGTCATCGGATGCGGTCGGGTGTTCCGCGGTCCGTATCTCTCGCTCATCCAGCAGCTCCGCCTCCGAGGTCAGCTCGACCAGATCGTCACCTGCGACGCCAACCCGGACGTCGGCGAACTCGTCCGTGACACGCCGGGTGTCGTCTCGTTCACCACCGACCACCGTGAGATCGTCGAGGACCCGAGCGTCGACATCGTGATGGTGCTGACCTCCATGCCCGAGCACGGGCCGCTCGCCAAGGACGCCCTCGAGGCCGGCAAGCACGTGCTCGTCGAAAAGCCGATGGCCATCACGCTGAGCGAGGCGGCCGAGCTGGTCGAGTTGGCCAAGCGAAGCCCTGGCCACCTGGTGTGCGCGCCGTTCGTCATCCTCAGCCCGACGTTCCAGGCGATGTGGCGCCACGTGACGGCTGGCGACATCGGCCGCCCGACGCTTGCCCGCGGCCGGTACGGGTGGGCGGGACCGGACTGGGGGCCGTGGTTCTACCAGGCCGGCGGCGGGCCGCTGTTCGACCTCGGCGTCTACAACATCACGGCGCTCACCGGCCTCCTCGGACCGGTCCGGCGGGTGTCGGCGTTCACCGGGAAGGTGCACGAGCAGCGCATGGTCGACGGGAAGCTGATCGACGTCGAGACGCCGGACAACTTCCAGATCCTGCTCGACTTCGGCAACTCCGTCTTCGCGACCGTCACCACCGGCTTCTCGATCCAGCAGTACCGCTCGCCTGCCCTGGAGATCTACGGCACCGAGGGGACCATCCAGATGCTGGGCGACGACTGGGCGCCGGAGGGGTACGAGCTCTGGCGCAACTCTGCGGGCTCGTGGCAGCTCTTCGGCGCGTACCCCTGGCCGTGGACCGCTGGCCTGCAGCACCTGGTCGAGTCGTTGCGCGCCGGCACGAAACCGCTGGTCGCACCGGAGCACGCCTACCACGTGCTCGAGGTGATGCTGGCCGCAATAGCCTCCGGTGAGGACGGCAGGCATCACGAGGTGCACAGCACGTTCCCGCCGCTGTCGTTCGGCGATGGGGAGACCTCGCGGGAGGCGGCACACCGGGTCCACGACCGTACGCATGCAAGCTGAAGGACGACCCGCCGTGCGTACCGAACGCCGCCAGGCCGCGCCCCAACCGTCCAAGGGTTCCCGACCGGGCCCGACCGAGCCCGTGCGGCGTGACCGCAACAACCCGCTCCCGCTCTATCACCAGCTCGCGGCCAGCATCCGGCAGCAGATCCGGGACGGTACGCTGCGGCCGGGCACGCAGCTTGCCTCGGAGGCGGACCTCAGCCGCCAGGCCGGGGTGAGCCGGATGACGGTACGTCAGGCGATCGGCCTGTTGGTGGCGGAAGGCCTGCTCGTCGTGCGCCACGGTGTCGGGACATTCGTCGCCGAGCCGAGGCTGACCTACGACGCGTTGCACCTCCTGGGGTTCAGCGAGACGTTGGCCTTGCAGGGCGGTACGACCACGTCCGACGTCTTGGAACAGCGGCTGGTGGAGCCTCCCCGGCTGGTGGCGAACGAGCTCGGGCTGGGTGATGCCGCAGGAGGTCGGGTCGTCAAGGTGTCGCGGCTGCGCCGGGGCCACAGCGAGGCCAACGTGGGACGTGAGGGTGGGACGTTCGCGAAAAGCACGCCCGGAGTCGGACGGCCGGGTGAGCCGTTGTTGCTGGAGACGAGCTACGTCCCGGCGGCGCTGTGTCCGGGCCTGGAGAACGTCGACCTCACGGGTCGGTCGCTCTACGCCACGCTCGAGAACGACTTCGGCCTGCGCCTGGCGAGTGCGCGACAGCACTTCTCCGCGCGGTCGGCGAGTGCCTTCGAGCAGCGATGTCTTCAGCTTGCGCCGGGTTCGTGTGTCATGGCCCTGCGTGGTGTGACGGCCGATCACGAAGGGCGACCCGTGGAGTACTTCGAGGCGGTCTACCGTGCCGACAGGTTCGAGTTCGTCGTGACCAGCAGTCGCAACGCAGCCCAGGCCACAATGACCGCGGTCAGCACGTCCGTGGAGACTGCCCCCTGAGGTGGCCGACGTTCGACTCGTCCACTGGGGGTTCAGGCCCTCGGACAAGCCCGTTCGAAAGGAGGATCGTGGCCTACGCGCCATCTCCGCGTCCTGCGTACGACGAACCCACCCACATTCCGTACAGCTCGGTGACCCGCCACCTGTGGGGCGACGACGAGGCGGGCCGGGTGTCCGACTGGATCTACGTGTCGAGCGGTGGGATTCACCAACTGGTCTTCGGCCTGCCACCGGGTGGGCGCTTCGGCCACTCCGACTCGTACCGCACGATCTTCGCCGCCGACGAGGTGCTCTACGTGCTGAGCGGCGTCATGCTGATCGCAAATCCGCAGACCGGCGAGGTGCACCGGGTGCTGCCGGGTGAGGCCGCGTTCTTCCGCCGTGACACCTGGCATCACGTCATCAACCACAGCTCGGACGAGCTGCGCGTGCTGGAGTACTTCGCTCCGCCTCCCTCGCAAGGCACGTCGGGCAGCTACGCACAGACGAAGCCGTATCTCGAGCAGTCCCGTTACACCCAGGACGAGCTGCTGGGCTCGTGGCCGGCGGCGCGTGACTCGATCCTGGCCGCCGACACGATCACGCGGATCGGGACAGCCGACCGCCGGGTACGCCTCGAGGGCCCGGACCAAGGCTTGGTCGTCGGCCTGCTCGCGTCCACGGAACACCTCACGGTCGGCGTGGCCGAGCTGCTTCCCGGAGCGCGTGGGGACGTGGAGCGGCATCCAGGGGAGGAGGCGCTGTACGTCACGCGCGGCCGGCTCAACATCCACGTGCCGGAGGGTTGCTCGAACGGTTCATGGCTCGAGCTGACGCCGGGTGACGGCTTCTTCGTGCCGGCTGGTGTCGCGCATCAGTACTACAACTGGTCCGCCGAGCCGGTGGAGTTCGTCTTCGGTGTCGCTCCGCATTACGTCGAGGGACAGCGTGACGTGTCGGGGCAGGACACGAGCGGGAGCTCCGGATGAGCGGGGCAGGGGTCGAGGTGCCCAACTGGGCCTCGTGGGTCCCTGAGGACTTTGGCTGAGTCGTCGTAGATGAGCCCTGGATGAGTACGGAACGGTTGGCGATCGGCCTCGACGTCGGCGGTACGAAGATCGCCGGCGGCCTTGTCGATCCGGCGAGCGGGGCTGTCCACGACAAGGTGGTCGTCCCGACATGTGCCGAGCACGGCTCCGATGCGGTGCTCGGCACGGCTGCTGACCTCGTTCGCTCATTGGCCGAGTCCATCGTCGACCGTCGAAGCGGTGTGGCCGTCGGTGTAGGAGTGCCCGAGCTCGTGGATCCCGACGGCCGGATCACCTCGTCGTACCTGCTGGCGTGGAGTCGCGAGCAGGTGGCGAGCACGCTGGCACGGGCTGTGCAGCCGGTCCCCTGTGTCGTCCGCATCGAGGCCGACGTCCGCGCGGCGGCGCTCGCGGAAGCTCGATTCGGCGCCGGTAGGGGTCATGAGACGTTCTGCTACGTCACCGTCGGCACAGGCATCTCGTGCTGCCTGGTCCAGCACGGTGTGCCGTACACCGGCGCGCGAGGCAACGCGCTCATCCTGGTCTCGCCCACCCACCGCACCCGACGTGACTCCGCCTCGCCGGGGGACGACGGGCCAGACCTGCTCGAGACGGTCGCGGCGGGACCCGCGCTGGTCGAGCGGTATGCGGAGCTCACCAACGTCCGGTTGCCCGACGCGCGTGCGGTGCTCAGCGCGGCGCATGCAGGTGACCAGCCGGCGATGCAGGTCGTACGGGATGCAGGTGAGGCGCTGGGCGAAGCGCTCGCGCACCTCGTCAATGCGCTCGATCCGGCGGCCGTTGTCGTGGGTGGCGGTCTGGGTAGTGCGGGAGGCCTCTACGTGCAGGCCGCGATCCAGCGAGCGCGTGATCTGATCTGGGCGCCGGCGACTCGCTCACTGCCGATCGTGCGAGCAGAGCTTGGCGCCGACGCCGGCCTGGTTGGTGCCGGACTGGTCGCGGTGGCGGGTCCGAACGACGTCACGAAATCGGGACCATGACGAGGCGCTCGCCGTCAGTCGTGCGAACCTCCACGCGAGCGAGCTCGTCACGGGAAAGGCTGGTCGCACCGTGGATCACGAGCGGGTCCGGCGAGCCTGGAACGCCGTAGCCAGCGCGCGGCACGTCCCAGCTCATCGCGACTTCCCGGGTGCCGTCGCGCGAGACCGCGATCAGCTGGCAGCGGAGGGGCCCTCGGACACCGCGCAGCTCCAACGCCACGTGCGTACCCCATTTCCGGCTCTCCAGACCGACGACGCTGGTGACTCCCGTCGTGCGGTCGGTCGAGCTGAACCGCTCCCCGGTGAGGATGAGGCCGGCGGCCGGCCCGTGGATGCTGTCGGTCCCGCTCGTACCACCGGCGATGAACGACCCGATGACGACGCCTACCACCAGCAGGACGATCGCCGCCGCGGCGGCCAGCAGCCGGTCGGGCTGCCACCATGCCCGGCTGCGCGTGGTGGTTGGTGAGTGCGACGCAGGCGCCTGACGACGGGCGCGCAGCTCGACGACGCTGCGATCGACGGGGAGCGCCGGGTCGTGGGAACCCTGCAGCACGGCGGCCAGGTCCACCTCGCTCAACGCCTCGGCCAGCCCACTGAACTCCTGCACCTCGGCCTGGCATCGAGCACATCCGGCGAGATGTCGCTCGAACGCCTGCTGGTCGGGTTCGTCCAGCAGGCCCAGTGCGTATGCGGCCACGTCGGTGTGGGCGGTCGAGGTCATGACGTCTTCACCATCAGGCTGTACGTACGGTCGGGTGGAAGAGGGTCACGGAAAGGCGTCACGACAGGGTCACCCCTCGCTCTTCCATGGTCAGCCGCAACGCGCGCAGCGCGTAGTAGACGCGGGACTTCACGGTGCCCACCGGCACACCGAGCACGTCGGCCGCCTGGCTCACCGTACGGTCCTTGAGATAGGTCTCCACGATCACTTCACGGTGGGCCGGCGACAGCTCCTGCAGCGCCTCGGTGACGGTGACGGTGCGGAGCAGGCGGTCCGTCTGGTCGTCGACTGGGACGTCCGGAACTTCCTGCGTCACTTCCGCGGGCCGCGCATCCTGTCGCCGGCGATCGTCGATCACGATGCGTCGTGCGACGGTGCCGAGCCATGGCATGAGCGAACGAGAGCTCGGGTCCAGATCCTCCACGTTCCGCCAGGCGCGCAGCAACGTCTCCTGTACCACGTCTTCGGCCCACTGCCGCTGCCCGCCGGTGAGCCGCATGACGAACGCCAGAAGCGGGGTGTAGTAGTCCTGGTAGAGGGTGTCGGCGAAGGAATGCTCACCGTCGTGCTGGGTCGCCTGACGGCGCGGTCCGCGACGGGATGAATCCCTCCTCGCGTCCTTCCTGCCACTTGCCCGCAGGGGATTCACCCGACAAAACCTAACAGCGACATGCCGAAGCGCCGGCGCCCAAACGATCATCTCGAGACGCCGAACAGCGTGGTGGGACGGTCGTGCCGCATGCGGCGGCCCTTGTGACACAGCGAAGCGGTGACTCGACTGTGCGTGCTCGTGCGTCCGGGTTGCCGGTTCGCGCTCTCACGGCTTCATGGCCTACTGTGTCCGAACGACACCGTGCATGGCTCCGCTACTCCCGAGCGGTCGGTGCGGGGGTTGGGAGACTTGAGGGGGACCTCGGGGGTCACCGACCAGAGAATTTCACAGTCATCGCAGCGCTCAAGGTGGTTTCGATGGGTATTGGTGCCAGCATCCTGCTGATTGCTGTCGGCGCCATTCTTGCCTTCGCAATCGAGTACGACGTGCAGTACGTCGACCTGAACGCCGTCGGCTGGATTCTCATGGTCGTCGGAGCGATCGGGCTCGTGATCACGATGATCATCTGGGCGCCGCGCCGCCGACAGTCCGGTGGCCCCTCGCAGATGTCGGACACCCGCCGCCTGTTCAGCCGCTGAGAACCCGTCTGACGAGCCCCGGCAGACGTGGCGTGAAACGCCGTCCCTTGAGGTGCGGAGGGTGACTGAGTGCGAGCGGCGGTGTACGCGCGGGACCGCATGATGCGGATCGTGGATCGCCCTCTGGTGCCGCCGGGTCCGGGTGAGGTGCAGATCGCGGTCGCGTACGTCGGGATCTGTGGCACCGACCTGCACATCCGCCATGGCGCCATGGACGACCGGGTCCCGCATCCCGCCGTGCTCGGACACGAGGCGTCCGGCACCGTCGCGGCGGTCGGGGACGACGTGCCTGCCGACCTGGTCGGCCAGCAGGTCACCGTGATGCCGCTGCGGTGGTGCGGCGAATGCGCCGCGTGCCGTTCCGGCCACGCGCACGTCTGTCAGAAGCTTCGGGTCGTTGGTGTCGACCTCCCGGGTGCGATGCAGGAGAGGTGGACCGTGCCGGCCGAGCTGGTGGTGCCACTCCCCGAGGACCTGCCGCTGCGCGAGGGGGCGCTCGTCGAGCCGACAGCGGTCGCGGTTCACGACGTCCGGCGGGCCGGTCTGCAGCCGGGTGAGGCGACGGTCGTCGTGGGGGCGGGACCGATCGGGCTCCTGATCGCCCGGGTCGCACAGGCAGCGGATGCCGAGGTCGTGCTGGTCGAGCCGGACCCCCACCGGCGTACGGTCGCCGAACGGATCGGACTCACGGCGCTCGACCCGTCCGCGACCGACGTCCGGTCGTTCGTCCGGGACTGGACCGGTGGCGCCGGCGTTCCGATCGCATTCGAGGTGTCAGGGGCGGAAGCTGGCATGCGTACCGCTGTCGACGTGCTCGGCGTGCGGGGTCGGCTGGTCGTGGTGGCCATCCATCCGCTTCCGATTCCCGTCGACCTCAACCAGGTCTTCCTCCGGGAGCTCACCGTGCTCGGCGCTCGCGTCTACACCCGACGTGACTTCGAGGACGCGGTCCAGATGGTCCGCGACGGTACGGTGCCCGCCGAAGCGCTCATCTCCGACGTCATGGACTTGCGTGACGTGTCGGTGGCATTCGACCGGCTGGAATCGGGCGGAAACGCCGTCAAGGTACTTATCGACTGCCAGTCCGGCTAACGTGATCGGGGATGGAACCGGTTCCCCCACCTGCATCGTCCCCGCCCGCGTCGATGGTCGCCGAGGCGTTCGACCTCGGCCGTCCGATCGTCTCACTGGTCCCACACCGCTTCGGTGCCATCAGCGAGGAGACGTGGACGCTCACGACCCTGTCGGGCGAGTTCGTCGTGATGCGCCTCTGGGCCGGACCCGATCCCCCGTGGCGGCACCGCCTCGAGCAGGCCATGGAGCTGGAGCGACGCGCGTGGGAGGCGGGGACCGCGCTGATGCGGCCGATTCCACCGCGCACGCCGGCGTTCGGCTTTGCGGCGCGGGTGCACGGTTACGGTCTGTTCCGGGTGTACGAACGACCGCGCCATCGCGTCCTGGCCCGCTCCGACGAGATCGCCGAATGGCTCGGCACGACGTTGGCCCGCCTTCATCGCCTCATGCCGCTGGCTGCGGCTCCTTCCTCGGCGCCGGAGTGGTACTCCTTCTTCCGCGAGCAGGAGTGGCGGCAGTGGCTGGAGGCTGGGGAGCTGCGTGGACTCGCGTGGGCTCCGGCGCTGCGCAAGCGGTTTCCGATGATTGCCGAGGCCTCGGCCTGGATCGCTGAGGCGTTCGCCTCGGCGGCCGGGTATGTGGTGACCCACCGCGCCGTTGAACCTCGCAATGTCTGGATGACCGCATCCGGACCGATATTGGTCGACTGGCATGGCTCGGGTCCGGACAGTGCCCCACTCGAGGCGGCTCACGCCGTGGTGAGCGTCGCGATGCTTGACCGACGTTCTCCAGAGCCGGAACGCGTGCGACGGGCCGTGGCCGCATACGTCGCCGAAGGTGGCCAGGCGCCGCCGGCCGGTCGTGCAGCGGTGGCCCGATATGTCGGCATGCGACTGTCTCACGTGGCCCGACTGATTCGTGCGACGCTCGACGTAAGCGAGGGCAACGGAACCGACTCGAGCCATGAGGAGGTTTCGGCCACGCAGGAGCTGGAACGGCTGCCGGCCATGATCGAGGAGTCGATCGCCTGGTCTGAGCTCTTCCGATGACCTCGTGTGTCGTGCCCAAGCTTCTGCTGAAGGCGCGCCAGGATCCCGCGGGCTAACGTGGGTGAACGATGAACGCGGGTCACAACCGGGGCTCCGGACACCATCACCACGGCACGGTCACGGGGGCTCACCGGTCGCGCCTGGCCGCCGTCTTCGGGTTCACGGTCTCGGTTCTGCTCGTCGAGGTCATTGGCGCCTTCTTGTCCGGATCGCTGGCGCTGCTCGCCGACGCCGGGCACATGTTGGCCGACGCGGCCGGGATCTTGATGGCCCTGATCGCAGCGACGCTTGCGCAGCGGGCGCCGACGTCGCGTCGGACGTTCGGGTGGCAGCGAGTGGAGATCCTCGCCGCCGTCGTCAACGCGGTTCTTCTGATCGGGCTGGCGCTCTACATCCTGGTGGAGGCGATCCGCCGGCTTGTGACCCCGCCCGAGGTGGCGTCGGGCCTGATGCTCGTGGTGGCGCTGATCGGCCTGGCGGCGAACTCGGCCTCGTTGGTGCTGCTGCACCGGGCACAGGCGGAGTCGCTGAACCTGCGTGGTGCCTATCTCGAGGTGCTGGGCGATCTGGTCGGTTCGCTCGCCGTGGTGGTCGCGGCCGCCGTGATCGCGGTGACGGGATGGGTGGCCGCGGACGCCGTGGCATCGCTTGCCGTCGGTCTGGTGATCCTGCCGCGGGCCTGGGTCCTGCTTCGTGACGCGATCGACGTCCTGCTCGAGGCCACACCGAAGCACGTCGACCTCGACCACGTGCGCGAGCACATCCGGTGTGTGGCCGGTGTCCTCGACGTGCACGACCTGCACGCCTGGACCATCACGTCGGGACTTCCGGTGCTCTCCGCCCACGTCGTGGTCGACGAGACGACGATCAGTGGGGGCGAGACCGGGCGAGTGCTCGATGCCCTGCGCACCTGTCTTGCAGATCACTTCGACGTCGAGCACTCGACGTTCCAGATCGAGTCGGTCGAACACCGCGGGCACGAGGGACCCGTCCACGACTAGTGCGTACTGCGCAGATGCACGTGCAGTCGACGCCCTCGAGGGTCAGTTGGAGCCGACTGCGCCCTCTCGCGAAGCCGGAATCTGCATCGAGGCCAGAAATTTGTCCCTACGGTGTTCCATTCCTGGCCCATGACGATTAAGAAAGAAGCTACGTACATCACGGATGCCGTGGTGAGTGCGCGGCACCCGATGTGCACGTGGAGCACGACGCGGTGGAGATGTTCTCCCATGGCCGGGCGCGTGGCACCACTCGCTATCGCCAGCCAGGGATCGTCCCCACGGCGTTCGTACTTCGCGCGATGAGGCAGGCGTGGCGCCCGCGTGGTTCACGACCTGCCCGCACAGCAACGTCGTGGGCCTGGACCCGCTTTCGACGTTCGAGCTTGCCGGTCGACACGCAATCTCCGGCACGGTGCCGGAGTATCTTGACGGCGAGCGACTTCTGTCGCAGTTCCGCGTAAGTGGGGGGTGTGAATTGGGCGTCGCCCACCAGACGTCATGAGGCAAGGAAGAGGTCGTCGAGTGCTGTGTCGTGCCTGCCGGGCTGGCCTCGTCGATCCATCGGTTGGTTCGGACATCGAGCGCCGTCGCTGATCAGCGAAGTTGCGCTCGCGAGCCCGCGCCGGGCCGGTCTAGATCGCCCGCCTCCGCGATCTGGACCGCCCCGACGTTGGCTCGGCATCCATGCCCGCTCGTCCTCCTCAATGCCTCCAACCAGCGCCGTCGTACGCGAGACACTCCGCTGACGCAGCCCTCACCAAGCCGGTCCTGGGTCCACTTGCACCAAACACGGGGTATATACCCGGCTGCGAAAGCTGACGTCTATGGTGAGGTATTGGAGCTTTCGCAGCGGTGCGCAGCCTGCTGATTTTCGACGGGCCTTAAATTCCCTACGATGTAAAGACGTCGAACGGCAAAGTGCCCGGTTCTGTCACCTTGCATTGAGACCGGACCTTCGGCCACTATGCGTTACCGAAATTTCCGCACGATGTCCGAAGCTGGTCACCGTTCTAGTCGGTCAAACCCGCTGCGCGTACGCTCAGCGCCACGAACCGCTGGTTCGGTGTGTTGACGTCGAAACAGACAAACAACAGTGATGGCTTGGAAGCGAAACTTTCTTCGCGTCCGGCAAAAGTATCGAGAAGTTGATCGAGGTTTGGAAGCCCGAGGAGGCCAGTGGTCATGGCGCCAGTGAGCAGGAGGACTGTCCTGAAGGGTGCCGCGGCTGCGGGTGCGACTGTTGCGGGTGGGTCGTTGCTCGCTGGCTGCGGAGGGGCACCCAATTTCAACCGCGGTGCCAAGAAGAAGTTGAGTTTCTGGGCCTTCACCGACACGCGTATCAACTGGCAGAAAAAGGCGTTCGAACTCTACAAAAAGGAGCGCAATCCGGACTTCGAGATCGAGTGGCTGATCCTGCCGTATACCCAAATGCACGACCAATTGCTCATCACGGCGCAGGCGGAGTCTGGTGGGCCCGATATCGCAGACGTGGAAATCAGCCAATTCCCCCGGTTCATCAAAGGTGACGTCCTTTTCGTCGACTTGAGGCAGAAGCTGGAGGAGATGGGTGAATGGGACAACCTCTATCACCCGTCGGCCACCGACCCGTGGTCATGGCAGAACAAGGTCTACGGCATCGGTAACGAGCTGAACGCGTGCCTTCTGAGCTACCGCTGGGACATCTGGGAGAAGGCCGGCGTGTCGACGGAGATCGAGAGCTGGGACCACTTCGTGGAGGAAGCGAAGCGGTTCCACCGGGACACCGGCAACTACCTGATCGACCAGCAGTACCTCGACTGGGGACAGTGGTGGATCATGACCCTGCAGCAGGGCGGGGGCTTCTTCGATGCCAAGGGCCAGCCCACGCTGGACAGCCCCGAAGGTGTCCGCACGCTGAGCTGGATGCAGGACGCCATCAGGGACGGTTGGTCGACGCTGCGGCCGACCGGTGTCCCCTACAACATCTCGCTGGAGCAGGGCAAGGTCGCGTCACTGCTCGGCCCGTCGTGGCAGTTCAGCGGGTTCGTTCAGCAGAACATCCCCGGCACTGCTGGGAAGTGGCATCTCATGCCGATACCCAGGTGGGAGCCGGGCGGCTCGCGCACGGGGACGCAGGGCGGCACCGGAGTGGCGGTGCTCAAGACGAGCGAGTTCATCGAAGAGGCGATGGACTTCGTGCTCTTCGAGCACACGACGACCGAGGCCCTGCTGTACGACTACGAGCTGCGACAGGTCTGGCCGACGTACCGACCAGCGTTCAGTGACCCCAAGCTCACCGAGCCGCTGGACTTCTTCGACGGCCAACGTGTCGGCGACCTGATCCGCGAGGTGTCTCCCGAGATCAACACGGCGTACATGTCGCCGTTCTGGGGAGAGACGACGAGCGCTTTCGTCCGGCTGGCGCTGACACCAGCGATGCAGAACCTCCGAATGTCGCCGCGGGAGGCGCTCCGGAGGGCGCAGCAAGAAACGCTGGACACCATCGAGTTCATGACGGCGTAGCGGCAAGTAAGAAGGGAAGTTGGGCTGGTTATGAGCACGTCGACCCTGGCGTCCCGGATCGGCCGACCGTTGTGGCCGGCCCGGGAGTGGTGGTGGCGCCGGCAACGCCGGATCGCTCCGTACATTTTCATCTCGCCGTTCTTCATCCTGTTCCTGATCTTCGGGCTGTATCCCGTGATCTATTCGTTCGTCCTGAGCTTCACCAAGGGGTTCGGCTTCGAAGAGCGGTCGTTCGCTGGCCTCACGAACTACATCCACATGTTCAGCGACGAGCGTTTCGGCATGGCGATGCGCAACACGACGATCTACGCGCTCGGGAGCATCGTCCTGATCGGTGGCGTCTCGCTGCTGCTCGCCCTCGCCATCAACTCTCGGCTGGTTCCGTGGAAGGGCTTCTTCCGTACGGCCTTCTTCTTCCCGGTGCTCACCTCCGAGGTGGTGGTCTTCGTCATCGCGGCGCGAATCCTCGACGAGCAGTACGGGTTGCTCAACTTCGCGCTCAGCAAGGTGAACCTCGGTCCGGTCGCGTGGCTCACCGATCCGAAGATCGTGATGTTGTCCATCGTCCTCATCGGGCTGTGGACGTGGACCGGGATCAACGCGCTCTACTGGATGGCCGGTCTCAATGCGATCGACAACGACTACTACGAGGCCGCCGCGATCGACGGAGCAGGACGCTGGCAGTCGTTCCGCTACATCACCTTGCCGCTGCTGCGACCGATCGCGCTGTTCGTCGTGCTCCAGGCGATCATCGGTTCGTACAACCTTTTCGCCCTACCGCTCCTCCTGACCGGCGGTGGGCCGTCGGACGCGTCCCTCACGGTGACGCTCTACATCTACAACCAGGGCTTCCAGTTCTTCAACGTCGGCTACGCCAGCGCCATCGCCTACGTCATGACGTTCTTCCTGCTGGCGGTTTCGGCGATCAACATCAAGTTCTTTGGTGGCTGGGCGTCCCCGGGCGAATGAGTCGGTGAGAGGTAGAGATGGCTGTCGTTGACAAGGTTGTCGGATCCGTACGCGACATACGGGTGAGCCTGCCGCGGCGCTGGCCGGGTGTCGTCGCCCTGGTGGTGGTGAACCTCGTGCTGCTGGTCGGCGTCTTCGTCGAGGTGACGCCGTACCTCTTCATGGCGTTCGGGGCGTTCAAGAACAACGAGGAGATCTTCTCCTCCAACCTGACGCTGTGGCCACACGAGTGGACGTTGGGGAACATGGAGGCCTTGATCACCGGGTTCCCCTTGGCGCGGTGGATGTTCAACACGGCGGTTGTGGCGGTGCTCGGTACGGCGGTGGCGGTGCTGTTGGCGTCGCTCGCCGGGTTCGCGTTCGCAAAGCACGACTTCCGGTTCAAGAATGTGCTGCTCGTCATCATGTTGGTGACGCTGCTGCTCCCAACGCAGGTGCTCCTCGTGCCGCAGTTCCAGATCATGCGCGCGTTCGACTGGTTCAACACATACCAGGGTCTGATCGTGCCGCGCGCGGTCACGGCGTTCGGCATCATCCTGATGCGGCAGTACACGCTCTCGGTGCCGAACGAGCTGCTCGATGCCGCTCGCGTCGATGGCGCAACCGAGTTCCGGATCTGGTGGCGGATCGTTCTCCCCCTGGTGCGGCCGGGTGTCGCGGTGCTGGGCATCCTCACGTTCCTCGGTCTGTGGAACGACTTCTTCTGGCCGCTCATCATCACCACAGATCCGGACATGTTCGTCATGAACCTCGGAATCGCCTCGCTGGTGGGTCCGTACGACTTCAGGTACGGAATGCTGCTGTCCGGAGCGTTGCTCGCCTCGCTCCCGGTGATCGCAGTGTTCATCTTCTTCCAGCGGCAGTTTGTCTCGGGTCTCACCCGCGGCGCGCTCAAGTGATCGACTCGAAGTGGTGATCGCCCGGCGTGGGGTCGGCCGTCCGATGCCGGTGACGGGATGTCCGGATCCCGGAGCGTCGGCTCGCAGGTCGGCTTTACGCCGGGCGAAATTCGCCGGAAGCCGTGTCGGACGTCAGCGCGGGCATGACACACTCGAGGCCATGGCACGGCAACTGCAGGACCCTCAGCCCGAGCGAGCCGCGGCGTCTCCGGAAGCGGCAGAGTCCCCTGCCGACTTCGGCTCCGAGACGACCGAGGTGGACGAGTCCGGCACCATGGTGGTGCGGTTCCGGCCTGCACTGCGGGTCCGGATCCTCGGCATGGCGTGCGCCTGGCTTGGGATCGCCATCGTCGTGGACGTCGTACGGCGGGCGATACCCGGGCTGGACCATCCCTTCGTCACGGCAGTGGAGTGGATACTGCTCGCCGCGGTCGGTGTGGTCGTGGCTTGGGGTGCCTGGATCTTCGTGGGTCGGGGTACGCCGCTTGTCATGACTCGTGACGGTTTCCGGAACCGCACGACGTGGCGGCGCGAGAGCGTGCGCGAGGCCACGTGGAGTGAGGTGTCGAACGTACGCCGGATGGAGGCGGCTACCGGCCCATTTGTCGTACTCGAGTTGCGCGACGGTCGCCGAAGCCTGATTGCGGCCGGCGTGCTCGACATCAAGGTGGAGCGGCTCGAGTCCGAGCTGCGTACTCGTTTGGACGCCGCGCACGGTTACCGCCCGCTTGGCGCGGACTGAGGTCCGCGGCTGCGTGCGAGTAGCTGACGGGCATCGAGCCGACTCGTGCCCTGCCCATCCGGGTCGAAACTTCGTCGCAGGTGCTATCCGGTGCTTACTCTCCTCGGCTTTTCGTAGCTTCGAGGCGGATTTATACCGCGGAAAGCTGTGACAAACCGACGTAACGTGGTCATTCTGCAGAGGAGGGTTTTCAGAATTGGGTCCGCTCTGCTCAAGTCCGACTTAGTATGACGCTGTGCGTGACTGAGATGCTCCGGCGTTACGCACATGAGTGCGCCATCCCTCCAGGGCGTATCGCGGTGGCGCCGCCCCGGTCGTCGCGGCCTGCGCGTGCGCTGGGGCGGCGCCACTCTGACCCGTAGTCCGTGATTCTTGCTCTAGGAGTCCACCGCTAACCGGTCAGTGCTTCGGTGAGTAGGCGCAGGCCTCTTCGAGTGACTCACCGGCCGGGTCAGGTGTGGAGTCCTCGTCCGAGGAGGCCGCAGCCTCAGACCCGCTCGAGCTACCCTCATCCGATGTCTGGTCTGCCTCGTCGGGTGCCGACGTCTGGCCCGGGGCATCGCCGTTCTTCGATGCTTGAGGTTTGCCGTTCGGTTGCCCGTTGGTCAGTCGCGGACTCTTCGACGGCGCCGCTTGCTCGCTCGCCTTGATGGCGGCTTGCACCATCGAGTGGATCTGCTCGTAGTCAGGATCCGACGAGTCGATGATCTCGTTGGTGAACGCGATGCTCCTGACGCTTGCCTTCTGCACCTTGAGCGACAGATCGACGAAGGCGGGCAGCAGCTCGCTCGGGATGTCGGTAAAGACGATCTTCTTGGAGCTCTGGGCGATGGCTTCGTACCGGGTGAGCACCTTGGCGGGGTTGGCCTGCTCGATGATCGCCTTCATGGTGCAGCGCTGGCGCTTCATCCGGTCGTAGTCGCTGGAGCCGTAGCGGCCGCGCGCGAACCACAGCGCGTGGTAGCCGTCGAGGTGCTTGTTCGGCCCAGGTTCCAGCCAGTCATGGGGCGGGACGCCCGAGTCTTCCGAACCGCCGATCGGCACCGGCTCGTTGATGTTCACCGTGATGCCACCGAGGGCATTGATCAGCTCCGCGAAACCCTGCAGGTTGATCAGCACGTAGTAGTCGATCCTGATCCCGAGTGCGCCGCTGACGGCGAACTTGGTGGCGTCAGCGCCCGGATTGTCGCTCTTGAGCAGGCCCGGATGCTGCGCCGGGACGTTCTCGTAGATCGAGTTGAGCATCCACTCCAGTGGGTCACCCTCGCCGGCATACACCCCGTCGGGATAGGCGTCGGCCAGGGGCGAGTCGGGTGGGAACGGTATCTTCTGCAGGTTTCGCGGCAGGCTGAACAGCACGGTGTTGCCGGTGCGGGTATCGATGCTCGCCACCTGCAAGCTGTCTGGGCGAATGCCGATCCGGCCTTTACCGCCGTCGCCTCCCAGCAGCAAGACGTTGACCCGCTCCTGCCCGGCCCACGGGTCCTCTCGGGTGACGCCCTTCGGTCGGGTTTCGCTGCGGCTGTCCGAGCTCGCGAAGACGTTCTCGACGACGCTCTTCTGCACGCTGGCGTACCGCCCTCCGATCGCCAACGGCATCAAGATGGCGATGGCAAGCCCGGTGACGAGCGCGGACCCGGCGAGTCGCTGCAGAGTGTTCGCCTTGAGCGGCTGGAGCGTCCGCCAGGTGCCGAGGGTGACGCACACCCAGGCGACTCCGACGGCAGGCAGCAGGATGCTCACAAGCCGTAGCCGATCCGGTGAGACCGCGAGGTGCATCACCGAGCTGAGGTCGGTGGTCAGGGCGTAGTACCCGCAAGCGAGCAGGAGCAGGACGAAGATCGACAGGACGACCGAGCCGAGCAGTCGACGGCCTGCCGCCAGGAAGCCAGTGCCGGGGATGAGCGTGCCGATCACGGTCAGCCCGAGCGCGAGCGGGAACGACATGGACGGGCGCCGGCGCTGACTCGGCCGGGTGGGTGAGCTCGGCCGGTTCGAGGAACTCATCCGACTCGGCGGGCCGGGAGGGTGCGGACGGCGGGTCGGCACGCCAAAGCCGCCGTAGTCGCTCCCGACACGTTCACCCATGGAGTGTATTCAATCTCATTTCCGCAGCATTGGTCTCTGCCCGGCAATCGGGAAAGTCCGCCAAGACCTGTCCGGCTAGGTCGTACGCGCCCAACCCGTACGCGTCGGCCACTTGGACGTTGCGGAGATGTCGGACAGTTTGCCACCAACCACTCGCCGCACAAACCTGTGGACAAAGGTTCTCTACCCGCATGCCAAGGGGTGTCATCAGATCGTCATCGGTGTCAAGATCGGGACATGCGTAGCACGATGCTGGACACCCCGCTCACGGTCGGTGCGCTCGTGAGGCACGGCGCCATGGTTCACGGGCGGACCGGGACCGTGACCACCTTGACCGAAAGCGGGGTGCGCGCTGCCTCCTATGCGGAGGTCGCTCGCAACGCCGCCCGCCTTGCCCACGCCCTCCGGGATCTCGGTGTCACCGATGATCAGCGGGTCGGGACGTTCATGTGGAACAACCAGGAGCACCTCGAGGCGTATCTCGCGGTCCCGGCGATGGGCGCGGTGCTCCATCCGCTCAACATCCGACTGCCTGCGGACCAGATCGAATACATCGCCAACCACGCCGAAGACCTGGTGATCTTCGTCGATGCCAGCTTGCTTCCGGTCTTCGCGCGGGTGCTGCCGCAGCTCCGGACGGTCCGCCACGTCGTGGTGGTCGGCGGGCACGGAGACGCGACGTCGAGTCTCGAGGTACCGGAGGGCGTCGCAGTCCATGCGTACGACGATCTCCTTGCCGGTCGTCCGGACACTTTCGACTGGCCGGACGTCGACGAGCGGTCGGCGGCGGCCATGTGTTACTCCTCCGGTACGACTGGGTTGCCCAAGGGCGTGGCGTACTCCCACCGCTCCGTGGTTCTCCACTCCATGGGCGTCGCGCTGGGCGACGCCCTCGCCATCGGGAGCGGGGATCGCGCACTGCCGGTCGTGCCGATGTTCCATGTCCTGGCGTGGGGCATACCGCACGCGTGCTATCTCGTGGGCGCTTCGCTGGTGATGCCGGATCGGTTCCTGAGGCCGGAGCCGTTGGTGCGCCTGGTGGAGCAGGAGCGGGTGACGCTCGCGGCGGCGGTGCCCAGCGTCTGGGCTGGTGTGCTGCAGTACCTTGACGCGCATCCGGAGAGTGACTGGTCGAGCCTGCGTGACGTGATCGTGGGCGGGTCGGCGTGCCCACGTGCGCTGATGGAGGGGTTCGACCGCCATGGCGTCCGGATCTTGCACGCCTGGGGGATGACCGAGACCTCGCCGGTCGGCACGGTGGCGCATCCGCCGGCCGGTGTCGAAGGCGAGGAGCGCTGGCGCTACCGGCTGACGCAAGGGCGGCTGGTCTCGCTGGTCGAGGGCCGGATCGTCAAACCGGATGGCACTGTCGCTCCCTGGGATGGTGAGACGGTCGGCGAGTTGGAGGTACGCGGGCCGTGGGTGGCTGGGAGCTACTACCACGGCGCGGCGGAGGCGACTGGCCCGGAGCTCGCCGAGGAACCTGAGGAGAGGTTCCACGACGGCTGGCTGCGTACCGGCGATGTCGGCTACTTGGATCCGGACGGCTTCCTGACCTTGACCGATCGAGCCAAGGATGTGATCAAGTCCGGCGGAGAATGGATCTCCTCGGTGGAGCTGGAAAACCTGATCATGGCTCATCCCGCTGTGGCGGAAGCGAGTGTGATCGGCGTACCGGATGAACGATGGGGCGAGCGGCCTCTCGCCGCCGTCGTGTTGCGCTCCGACACCGGCGCAGACGGCGAAACGGAAGCTGAGCTGGCCGTCACCGCGGCGCAGTTGCGGGACTTCCTCATCGACAAGGTCCCGCGCTGGCAGCTGCCGGAGCGGTGGTCGTTCGTCGCGGAGGTGCCGAAGACGAGCGTCGGAAAGTTCGACAAGAAGCTGCTGCGGCAGCGCTACGCCGACGGGGAGCTGAAGGTCGAGGTGCTCTCGCCGCCTCCTCGCTCAGCCTGAGGCCTGTGGTCAGTGACTCAGGCGCCTGTGTCGTCGGCTGGGTGACCGTCGACTGACGTTCGGCGGGCTTTCTTCCCGCTTAGCGGGCATCCGGGTGAGCCTGTGCGTTAGTGAATGTGGCAAATGTCATTTTGGTCCTTTTCGAGGGATTAGACCGGTCTGCTCCAGGGTAGTCAGGTGAGTACTGTCCGTATAACCCATGGAAAGGACTGTGATGAGGAAGCTCCTCGCTGCCGCCGGTACCGCAGCGATCCTCGCCGTACCGACCGTCTTCGCGACGCCGGCCTCGGCTGCCGTGGCGCCTGCGCAGGTCACGACCGACGCCAACGTTCTGAACGACGTGGCTGACATTCTGAACAACGTGCTGAACCGCTCGGTCGACCACTTTCTCAACAACTCGTTGAACGACCTCGTCGACGTCGGCGACGTCGTTGTGATCGCGAACCTGCTGTCGAACCTCTGAGCAGGACTGAAGGCCGGCCGTGACCATCGGTCGGTCAGCACGGTGTAGGGGGTCGGGCCAGGGTGGTCTGGCTCGGCCCCCTTCTTCTGTGCTGTTTCTTGTGGTGGACGGTCCCAGCTGCTCGAGCGCTGTGCCGGACGAGTGATCTGCTGGGCGAGTCAGCCGGCGTCATCTTCCTTCGAGTCACGATCCGTCGATCGTGTGGCCTGGTCGCGGTCGGGAACGGCCGGGTTCGCCGACAGCAAGGCTCGGACCTCCGCGTCCGTGGTCGGGCGGAAGTCGCGATACCACCGTCCGACGGCTTCGAAGGGGACCGGCGTCAGCGGGCAGACGAGCTCGTTGACCAGATGACTGAGCTCGTGAACGGTCTGGGTAGGAGCCACCGGTACCGCCAGGATGAGTCGCGCCGGCTCGTGCGTTCGTACGGCAGCAAGGGCGGCCCGTGCCGAGGCTCCTGTGGCCATGCCGTCGTCGACCACGATCACCGTCTTGTCCCGCAACAGCAGCGGTGGTCGATCTCCCCGATAGAGGCGTTCCCGGTGCTCGAGCACGTTCCGTTCGCGCTGGACCACTCGATCGATCTCGTCCGGGTGGACCTGAAGCTGGTGGACGACCTCTTCGTTGATCACCCGGACGCCGCCGGTCGCGACGGCACCCATGGCGAGCTCGGGCTGCCAGGGAACGCCTAGCTTGCGTACGCAGAAGACATCGAGCGTGGCGCCCAGGCGCTCGGCGACCGCGGCCGCGGTGACCACGCCGCCGCGAGGCAGACCCAGGACGATGAGGTCGGCACGACTCGCATAGGACGCCAGCTCGTCAGCCAGCTGGCGACCTGCCTCGAGCCGGTCGGTGTAGCCGACCGTGCGGAGTCCAGCTCGCCTGGTCATGGCGCCACCTCCTACGCACCGTACCTCGAATCGGGCTGGAGCGACACGATCCGGGCGATCGTGAGGCCGCGAGGGTGATCGCAGTCATGGCAACCCGGCGAGGCGCCACGCCTCGGCGTGGTCGGAGCGATCAGGGGTGTGCCGGCGCCGGTACCGCGGGATCAACGGAGGGTTCTCAGGCGTCGTCATAGGGGTAGTGCTTTGCCTGGGCCGCGGGCGTACCGCTAGGCTGATCGGGCGCTTGCGAGGAGGCGTCGCCTAGTCCGGTCTATGGCGCCCGCCTGCTAAGCGGGTTGAGGAGTAAACACCTCTCGCGGGTTCAAATCCCGCCGCCTCCGCCCTGATCAGCACAAACGCCGGATCACTCCGATCAACCGAAGTGGTCCGGCTTTTGCATCTGTAGCTCGTCCCAGCTGACGCGGTTCCCCGGCGGACAGGCGACAGGTCGTTCCCCTTGCCGTAGCAGCCCACCCACCGCAGCGAGCTGGCGACGGATCGCATCAATTCATCCGTTAACGCGGGACGTCCAGCCGTCCTGCGGGGCGACGGCCGTCCTCGGGCAGGTAAAGGCGAACACACGAGGCGGACGGCACTTGCGTGTCTGGCGCGGGAGTGAACGGGATCATTCAGAACTCCCGTCGCCGGCTGCTTGCTACCCGAGGTCCGCAGATGCCTCAGCACCATGGGTTAGTCGTACCGGTCGCTGTCTCAGGGAATGGCGCAACCGCTCCCCGGTGCGGCCGACGGCGGGCGGAGCTGGAAAGGCGCATCCCACACGACAAGCGAACGCCATCAATCGACTCCTACCCCTGGTTGTTCGCCGCCACCGGGGCCTTCCACCGAGCATTGGCACGTGTCCGGCTGGCGGTACCGCGTCCAGTCATCGCCACCCACACGCCAAGCACGCTCCGGCGATGGCTGACCGCGACGAGTACTACGGTGGGGACACTCCGGATGGAGCGGAGATCGTCGACCCTAGCAACCCGAGCAGGGTTCTTCGCTGACCCAATAGCGATCATCCACAGCAGTCGTCCACTCCTCGACCTGAGCAGCCGGCTGCTCACGGACATTCAGGCACGCCTACCCCGAGCGTGGCCGCAGCGGCGGAAGGATGGCCAGGAGTTCGTCCTCCTCCGTCTAGCGACTCACAGTGGCATCGGTTGGGCTCGCCTCGCTCGTAAACCACTTGGACAAGGCGTACGGGAATGTCACGCTGCCATCATGCAGCAGCCTGCCGTTGTTCGGCCTGGAGACCTTTCGCATGTCGACGCCATCATCGCGTATGACCACATCGCACGAGCTGGCGAGGCCGGACGAGTGCGCGGGCTACGGGAAGCGGCCCAGGCGGGTTGGCTTCGAGTCGCGATACGTGACCAGCGGATCGTAGGCCACGCCATCGTCCGACGCCGGGTGTTCTTCGGTTCGGATTTCCTGGACCTCGTGTATGTGGCGGAGTTCGCTCGCCGCTCGGGAATCGGGCGGCTCTTGGTCAACTCGGTTAGAGATCAATCGTCGGGTCGGGTCTGGACGTCGACGAATCTGTCCAACGCGGCCATGCACCGCCTCGCCTGCTCCAGACGAGCGGTTGGCATCCTGCCGGCATGCTCAGTGGTCTGGACGATGGTGACCCCGAGGTCTTCTACTTCTCTGACCAAGACGGCGACGCCGACTAGGACATACGTCTCGTCGACGCGCCCGTACGACAGCGCTGAGGTCACGGCTCGTCAGGAGACCTCATCCCGGGATCTTGGGTTGTGGCTTGAATCGGCGGATCTCGTGGGGCCAGCCGCAGGCTTCGGCGATCTTGCCGGCCCACATCTTGGCAGTCTCCTCGTCAGGTACGTCCACAATGGCGAACCCGCCAAGGAACTCCTTGGTCTCGACGTACGGCCCATCAGTGATCATCGCTGTTCCGCTCGTGGGGTCGGCGCTGTAGACCGGGCCTTCTTCCTCGAGTCCTCCGGCGAAGACATAGACGCCAGCGGCTTTCATCTCGTTCAGGACACCCATGCCGAGCCGTGCGCGCTCGCGGAACCAGTCCTCTGTGTGCTCGCCCACCCACTGCTGGTTGAAGTAGATGAGGTACTCGGCCACCTTTCCTCCTTGCCTCGGCGGCTACCTTCGACAGCCTTCCACCTGGTCTACGAACGCCTCGCCCCGGATCCGACACCTGCGGGGAGGAATCTTCGGCGACTGTCGAAGACCAGATCGCTTCCCGCCGCCCGGGCACAGCCGTCTGCCGTCCACTGGCCATGATCGTCGGCGTCGATGCAGCCTGTTAGGTGAACGCCTTGCGCCATCGGAACGGATTCCGCGCGATGGGCAAGGTCCGGCGCAGTTTACCAACCAGGACTTTTGCCAGTCTGCGCGCAGACGCCCCGTCCAACCTCGTGATGTGGCCAAACGCCCACAACTGCTGACGTGCGAGTGCGGCTGGAATGGCCGCCCGCTCCTCTGGCGTCAAGGGTTGATCCAGGCCTTTGTCGTAGCTATCGACCAAGCGGCGCAGCAAGGGAACTCGCTCCGAATCAGCCGGTTCGAGCGTGAGGTCGGCGAAGAACAGCGTCAATGCGAGATCGTCCACGCGTGGCCGGTGGCCGAGGAAATCGAAATCAATCACAGCGGCGACCTGGCCGGAGCGAAACAACACGTTGTTGTCCCAGAAGTCGCCATGGACGAGTTGTCTGTGGGTGGGCGGAGTCTCAGAGCCTGTTCCTAAACCCTGATCTTTCGATGTGATCTTCGTCTCTGTGGATCTTGGTCGGTGTGTCGTGGGTCATCGTGGGAGGAACTCCTGGTAGATCGGTCGGTGCTTGAAATCGCCGATGTAC
>Ga0310823_100167_pt1 | contig 85559 bp, 65 predicted proteins | sample P4_ome_3_FD_201316 | JGI IMG/M metagenome (GOLD analysis project Ga0310823, IMG submission 201316) | Sorghum-adapted microbial communities from Joint BioEnergy Institute, Emeryville, California, United States - P4_Day56_Rep3 | ecosystem: Engineered > Bioreactor > SSF (Solid state fermentation) >...
CTTCGACGGCGCCGTATGCGGCGAAATGCTTTACGCAGGCGGCGACCCGGTCCGTGTCTTCCGTCAGATTCTTGCCCTGGAAGCCCCGGACGAACGCGCGGGCGAACAGGCTGTTCAAATACGGGTCTTCTCCCGTCGACTCCATGACCCTCCCCCAGCGCGGATCGCGAACCAGGTCGACCATCGGCGCGTACGTCACATGAACGCCGGAGACGGCCGCTTCCCTGGCCGCGATCTCCGCGCTTTTCTCCGCGAGCTCCGGATCCCAGGAACAGCCGATTGCCAGCGGAACCGGGAAAATCGTCTTGAAGCCGTGGACGATATCGGACATCACCAGAAGCGGAATGCCCAGACGGTTATGGTTCAGATGGGCTTGCTGGATATTGATGACCTGCCGGGCCCCGGACAAGCCGAGCACGGAGCCGGCGTTTTGCACCTGCTGCTCGGACACGCCCATCTGCGCCATCGGACCGGTGATCATGCCCTCGTCGTCCGCCCCTTTGAAGAAAGGAGTTGCGAGCTGAAGCATTTGCGCGATTTTTTCGTCCAACGTCATTTGCCTGAGCAGGGAAAGCAGTTGTTCTTCCATACTCCACTCCTCTTTTCTCTGTCAGGAACGCAAACACATGTCCATGCCTTCCCGAGCGGGAGCCGCATTCATAAAGTGGCGCCAGACGAATCCGGTGCGGTAGTTCTCGATCATCAGCAGCGTGATGCCTTTGTCGATGCCGATGACATCCTCCGCATACCATTCGGGAGATTCATCGAGGTTGTAAGCGTCCTGGAATCCGTATTTGCCCCACAGCTTGGGATAATTCTCGTAATAGTTCCGGAGCGCCGCGATCGACTCCTCCGGCGTGAACACGATGGAACCGGCGGCGCCGCACGGAGGTATGGTGCCGTCCACGTAGTCCTTTTCGGTCGTGTTCGGGTCCGCGCCGTATCCGCCGTGATAGCCGCGCGGTCCGTCGCAGGCGGTCAGCCCCCAGGAAAGCGGGCCGAACGTCTTCGACCGGCCGGCATGATCGATGCAGAACTGCCGGTTCGCCCGGGAAGCGCGAACGGAGTTCTCGAACCAGTCCACCCCGTATTTGTCTTTCCGGTTGCGGAAATCGAACCAGGCATGGGAGAACTGGTACACGAACAAGGCGCCCCCCGTGCTGTGGATGATCGGTCCGTGTCCGCCGTAATAGCCGACATACCGGACGAAATCGTCGAACATGTCGGCCGGCACCGGATGGGTCGGGGAGGCGGCGCCCAGGAAATACATCATGAACTGCTCCGCGTAATGGTCCCAGGCGCCGAAATGCTCGCCTTTCCGGTCGTCGTACCCCATATAGAACTGGTTCGTCTCCGGATTCCGGTACCAATCCCACTCCACCCGCTCATAAACGGCCTGCGCAAGCTCCCGCACTTGTCCGCCGAAATATTCGCCCGCCGTCAGGGCGCCGCAGATGCAGATCGCCGTATCGATCACGGAGACTTCGCTGCCTCCGTACGGCCGGGCCGTATTCATGTCGAGAAAGTGAAAAAAGAAGCCGTGGCGGTGTGCCGCATGGTGCAAACACGTATGCAAGGTGCCGCGGGCGCGTTCGCAAGCTTCTTCGCGCGCCACCCATCCCCGTTCGGCGCCGATGGCCAGCGCCGTCAAGCCGAAGCCCACGGCGGCGATGCTGGCCATGTTCGGCTGTCCCGGCGCCCGGTCCCGGATCAGTCCGTACCCGGGGCTGTCCGGATCGGCGTTCGCTTCTTCCCAGAAAAAGCGGAAACTCAGCTTGCTCTCCAAATCCAGCAATTGTTCGTCCGTCAATCTCTCCATCTCGCAAACCTCCCCGTTCTCTTTCCGTGTCCGACGATCAGTCGGCGAGCCGAACGGTCAAGCGATCGTCGACTCTGGCATGCTTGCCCGACACGATGCGGCAGACGCCGCCCATCCTCTCCACCCGGTAATCCTCGCCGGGCACAATCTCGCGGGAGGTCTCGACATCGATCCAATCCTGCGGCTGCGTTAAACGGAATGTGATCGTATCCGGCGCGATCTCCATGATTTCGGCAGTAGAGCAAACGATCCTCACTCCGTTCACCGTGACGTTCAAAGGCAGCATTACGCCGTCTCTGCTCCCGAGCGTCAGTTCGCGGCCGTCGAACAGCGGCTCGCCCGCTTCGTACAGGCGAAACGTTTTGTCGAACCCGTCGAGGTTGAGCAGGTGAAGGAAGCGCTCTCCCGCAGCCGAACGCGTCGAGGTCATGAAGATGCCGTGATGCGGACAATCATGGGTCAGGCCCGGTACGGCTCCAAGCCGCTCCAAGGCGGATCGGAACAGGGCAATGTCGGTTCTGTAGCGCGCGGTCAGGACGATTGCCCGTCCTTGGCCGACCGCGATGTCGAACCCGCACGCCTGGCCGCTTCCGTACAAGCGGAAAATCGGTTCCGCCCGCTCGCCGGGCTCGAACGTCTGCGCGAAGGAGGTTCGCACCTCCGGCCGCGGAGCGGCCCAGCCTTCGGCAAGGACGGAAGGATAATAACGCGGCGCTTCACGGTGCTCCTGGACGAAACGGAGATCGAGCGCATCCGCCAGGACGGTGCAGGGCCGTCCTTCCATGTCATAGAGCGGAACTTCTCCGTACAAGAGCACGTTTCCGCCCGCTTCCAGGTAATCCGCAAGCTTGCGTTGCACCTGCCCGTCCATGTACTTGGCCGACAGCAGCGCAAGTACCGGCACCTCGTCGGAACGAAGCGGGTTGTTCTGAATGTCGACGGCTCCGAACCGGTAACCGGTTAGCAGCATCGCCCGGGCCATCGTCTCCCAGCTCCAGTAAGCGCGGTTCGCTTCGATGTTGCCGTAAATCTCCTTCATGATCTCGCTGCCCGGATAGCGGTACTCCGTCATGAAGTAGTCGGGGATGAAAGCGAACGACACCCGGTCGCGCTCCTCGCTCATAACCGCCAGCTTATCCGCGACGGCCATCACGGCCTGAATGCCCCGCGCCATCCGCGGAAACGTGTAATTGAGCTCCCCTTCGGGGCTGACGGGGGCCGCGAACCCGTGCCGTTCTCCGGTAAACGCCACCCGGTCGTTCCCGTCGTCCGGCTTATGGGTCAGCACGCCGTTGCGGCCGCCCGCGAACAGGTAATAGTTCACCAGCCGGTTGCCCTGGGCGACGCACATCCGCATTTTGAAATCGGCCGCCGAAGGATCGTACCGCGCGCCGTAGGTTTCGCCGAAATTGCCGTCGCCGCAGTTGAACTCGACGGAGGTGAGCGGCTGGTCGCCGTCGTGAACCGCATCCATAAACCCGTTGATCAAATACAGGTCCTGGAACGTGTCCATATTCAAATCGGCAAAATAGATATCGGACCCCGACAGGAATCCCGGCTTTCCTTTGTAAGTTTCGTACAACTGGCTGATGCCGATCGGAAACGTGAAGCCGCGGCCTCCCCCGGTGCCGTGAATGTTGATGACGAAGGGAACGCCGGACGCTCCGAATTCTTCCGCGTAGCCCCGCAGGATGTCCGCATATCTCGCAAACCGGTTCCGCATGTAATGGCCCAAATCCAGATGCAGCGCGGGAGCGTAAGACTCCTCGGGCGAACGGATGGCGGCTCTGCGGGCTTCGGGATCCGCCGGGTCGAACGGATACCGCTGCGCCAGCGCCTCGGCGGAATAAGACCGGGCAAGCCACCGCGCGAAATCTTCCAGGACGCCTTCCGTCAGATCGGGACTGTTGCTCACCCACGACAGCATGCCGATCTCGTTGTCGAGCTGGATGGCGATAATGTTGCCGCCGTTCGGCTGGAGCCGGGGCACGGCCACCGCCATCACCGCTTCGTACCAGCGGCGCGCCTCGGCGAGAAATCCCGGCGCCAGATAATCGACCGTCGCCGTCGTCGCCGGCCGGCCGTCCCAGCCGAGCGGCACGATTTCGGGATGCTTCTTGTAGATCCAGTAAGGGAGCCCTTCATTCTTCATCTCCGCCATAATGAACGGACCCGGGCGCAGGAAGAAGTACAGCCCGTTGTCCCGGCACAGGTCGATGAAGCCCGCCAAGTCCAACTCGGGCCGCGTCCTGCCCTCGAGATCGACGGCGCCCTCCGTTTCCTCGTGGCACAGCCACGGCACGTAACTGGCAACCGCGTTGCAGCCGGCCGCCTTCAGCTTGTCGATCCGGTCCTGCCACTCTTCGCGGCGCAGCCGATAATAGTGAATTTCTCCGCACATGATCATGACCGGACGGCCGTCGATCCGAATCTGCTTATTCATAATCTCAATCATGGGAATCTCTCCTTTACGGAGCTAGACCGATGGCCTCCGCTCCGGCTTTTGCGTAATCGCTTTTGAACCGGCAAAACTCTGAGCAACCGCATGTTATTCTCCCGTCAATCCCGTTTTGTCGACCACCTGCGTAAAGTACCTTTGCGCGAACAGATACAGAATCAGCAGCGGCAGCACGATCAGCAGCGTGCCGGCCATCCGGATCGCCTCGTTGACATCCGTCACCTTGGCGCCTCCGGTATACATCGCCTTGAACGCGTCGTTAAACGTCTTCAGCTCCTGCGGCAGCGTCGACATGGCGTTGCCCAAATACAGGGAACCGAGGTACGTTTCGTTCCAGTGCCACACCATCGAGAACAGGAAGACGACGACGATGGCGGGAACCGAAATCGGCAGAATGATCCGGTAGAAGGTCTTCAGCGCGCCCGCTCCGTCGATGGAGGCCGCCTCCTCCAACGCGTCCGGAATCGTGCGGAAGAACTGGACGTAAATCAGGACAAACAGCGCGCCGCGAAGCCCTTGGGCGAACAAGCCGGGAACGATGAACGGCAGCGGCGTCTCCAGCATGTGATACTGCTTGAACAGCAGGAACATCGGAATCATGACGACCTGCTTCGGCACCACGAACGTGATCATCATCAGCGCGAACAAAATCGGCTTGCCCGGAAAACGGTATTTCGCGAACCCGTAGCCGACAATGGCGCACGATACCGTCTGCGCGACGGCGGGCAGAACGGAGACCAGCAGCGAAGTGCCGAGCGCTTTCATATAGTGAAGCACATTCCAGGCCTGGACGTAGTTGTTCCATTCCACCCGTCTCGGAATCCAGCCGACCGTCGGGTCGAGCAGATCCTCCAGGCTTTTGAAGCTTTGCGACACCATAAAAAGCAGCGGGTACACGTAAACGAATCCGATGATAACCAGCAGCGCGTAAACGGCCGTTTTCAGCATCAGCCCGTCATTGCCCTGCCGTCCCCACATCAGGCGCTTCGCCCTGTCCGTCCATAGGCGCGCCTTCTTCCGCCAATCGGTTTCCTTCCACGTTCGGCTCTGCGCCGCCGGCGAATCTCTCATGTCGGTCTCCCTCCTATCTTCCGCTTCCGGCATACGCCGTTTTTTCACGGTTCCGGAAAAACCAGGCGACGATCAGCAGCACGGCCAGGATGACGGCAAAGAAGATCCATGCCAGCGCGCTCGAGTAGCCGAAGCCCGTGCCGACCTGAAACATGTTGTCCTGAATGAGCTTGATGACATCGCTGGATGTGTTCGTGAACAAGTCCACCGTCGTGTAAATGAGATTGACCAGAATGAACGGCTTGATCTCCGGCAGCGTGATTTTCCAGAAGATGACCCACGGCGACGCGCCGTCGATGGCGGCCGCTTCGTACACCTGGGTATTCACCTTCTGCAGAGCCGCCAGGAAAATGAGAATCTGGACCCCGGAATACCACAAAATCAGAATGAACCGCTTGATGATGTCCACGAGGGGATCGGACCAGGCCGTTGGCAAATTATTTTCGAGATACGCGATCACGCCCGACTCGTCCATCAGCGGAATGGTCGCCGCTCCCTGCGCGAACAGTTCCTGCACGACCTCGCCGCTTGTGATGACGACCGGCAGGAAGAAGATCGCCCGGAAGAACTGCCGCCCCCGGATCGGCTGATTGATGAGCAACGCGACGAAAAGCGAGAAAACGATGACGATCGGAATCATGACCAACGTCGATTTCACGAACAGCAGCAGCTTCTGCATGAATTCCGGATCCGTCAGGAAAGCGTCCTTGTAGTTGCCCCAGCCCAAATAGGTCGTCTCGATTCCGTACGGCGTAATGGCGACTTTGTTAAAGCTCATATACAGCGAGAAGAAAAGCGGATACGCCATGAACAGCAGAAAGCCGATGATCCACGGCAGCACGAGCATGTAGCCGATAAGCGCTTCCCGTTTGGCCTTGGACATCTTCATGAACGCCCACCTCCCGTAACGGCGAAATCGCGGGCTTTCACCAAGACCGGTCCGCTGCGGTAATCCTGGCCGGTGTAATTCACCCAGATGTCGATTCCGTTCGAATAGCCGACTTTGACGATGCCGTAGTCCACGACCGTGCGATCCGTCATGAAGGCATGCTGCACCGGCTTCAGCGCTTCGTTCACCTTCTCGTACAGCCGCTTGATCTCGCCCGCCCAATCCTCATACGCCGTGGAGAACAGTTCGCTCGAAGGCGTGTTTTGCAGCTTCCAGGACGGCTCCTTCGTGATGATGAACGAGGGATAGGCTCCGTACTCGATCATGCGCAGCAGGTTCTCCGACGGATCGGCTTGAAGGTTTGCGTAGCCCTCGTAATAATCGACGATGCCGTGAAGCGTCATTTGGACAAAAGGAACCGAATCGGTCGTGTACATGAATTGCGACGTTTCCATCGGAACGCCCAGATAAGAAGCGGTATGCTTCAGCATGTAGTCGTTCGGCTGGACGATCGCAAGGTCCAGAGACTGCCCGGCCGCTTCCTCCGCCAGCTTGCCGTACGTTTCCGCCGCTTCCGTACGCGTAACCGGATGCTTGCCGCCGTAATCGGAAAACAGCATGTAGCCGGTGCCGTCGAGCGCCAGATGCGCAAGTCCGTCCTCGTGAAACGCCCGGAAATCGTCCTTCGCGAGTTCAAGCGCGCTTCCCGGACGGAGGAAATAGCCGTTCAGATCCTGATACAGGTCGCTGACGTACCGGCTTACGAACGGGTACTCGACCAGCCGGTTGGTTACCGCCCTTACGGCGTCCGCCCGTATGCTCGTGCGCGGGCTGCCTTTCAGCAGATCCGTATAATTGGTATAGAGATGAAGCGCGATGCCTTGCTTGCGGGCATAATCCCGCAGCGCCTCGAAGCCGGACCGGCCGCCCAGTTCGCCGGCAAAGGCCGGTTTGGCCGGTCGCGCACCGTTCAGACCGCCTGCGTTCCAGCCCTTCAGCACCGCCGTGATGCGGCGGACGCCTTGCTTCTGCAAATCGTCCAAAATGCCCTGCGCTTCCTCGAACGAAGTCAGCTTCACGACATGCTTGCTCAGGAGGCCCGGCTCGATATCGCCGCCCAGGAAGTCGATCTCCACCGGCACGTCCTGATCTGCGGACGGATTCGCGGAAACCTGCGGCAGCATACCCTGCGCTTGCAGATACGTCCGGTACGCCTCCGCCATGCCGATGTAGTCGGCTTTGCCGCCGCTCAGAAAGACGTAGCGCACCTGCTTGTCGCCTTCGGTTTTCTCCTTCGTGAACCTATTGATGCCGCCCATCGACTGGCTGGTCGGCTGGAAATAGGCGTAGCGGATTTGAAACCGCGGCGAAACCCAATAGAAGTTCGTGTTCACGCCGCTCGGATAAGCGACGATCTCCGCATTGGTCTTGCCCTGCTCGACCACGCCCATCAAGGCGTTGCGCTTCACGCCGTGCACGATGCCGAAAACGGGATAGGAAACCCAGTTGGTCGGGCTGAACCCCGTCGTGGAGAAGTCGTGGCCGTAGATTTGCCCGACATAGGGCTCGTCGTACCGCGTTTGCCGGTCGGTAAAGCGGATCAGCGCGCCGCTGCCGTCCGGGATGAACAGATAACCCGGCACATCCGCTTTGCGGACGCTTCCGAGAAACGGATACAGCTGGATCGACGCCAGCCTGCCGTCGCCATTCTCCCGGATCGAGCCGCTTGGCAGGGTGACGACAAGACCGCTATCGTCAAGCGCCGTACGTACGGTTAGCTGAATCCCCAGATCCGGAAGCGCGTACGTCACCTCCATGCCGCCGGGAACGGGCTTTGCGTTCATCGCTTTGCCCTGAAGCGAGCGGAAATTGCTGGTGGATAACGCCTCGTCGTCCGCCTTGAAGTATTCCAGGATAAACGGAGACAGCATGGCGTTCTTCCAGTCTTCGTTCAGTTCTTCCCGCTGCATCGCCTTCCCGTCCGGAACGGAAGACCACACGTAGCCGGTCGCCTTGTTTTTGACCTGAATCGCATAGGTCTCCATGTTCATGTACAGCTCGAGACTGGCGTTTTCGCCGATCCGCTTGTAGCCGGGGGCTACGGATGTGCTCGGAACCGCCTTCGTTTCCGGCTCCGGCATCGTAAACCGGTTGGACTTGAAAAACGCCAGCTCCGCTTGCCGGTCCGGCGCGTCCGCCTGCGGCGGATTCTCCGCCGACTCCCCGAACGCATGCGCGATCGAGCCGGCGAGCAGAACGACGGCCAGCACAAGGCCGAATCGGACGGCTTGTTTTCGTTTAGCCAAGGTACTTCACCTCTTCCGCGATGCTCCGCACGAAATCCCACACCTGGCTGGTCAAACCGAAGAAAATAAAGGCGATAAGCGCCATGACGGCCATGCCGGAAAGGGTGATCGCGATGTTTTTGAACGTTTCCTTAAGCTCGTAACCGTGAATTTCCTTGACCATGATCACAAACAGCACGATGCACCACAGAATCATGAACATTCGGGAATAGTCGTAGACGACCGATTCCATGAGCGTCAGCCCTTTGGACATCAGGGCCAGCGGCACGCCCAGCACGAGGTACGGACTCAGCGCGTAGATCGAGCCTTTGTACACGTCCTTGAACTTTCCTTCGCCGTCATTAATGATGCTGACCATGTAGTTGCAGACGATCCATGCGAAGAGCGGCACGAACAGCTTCAGCAGCTCGGAAACCATGCTCACCCTGAGCGGATCGACCCCGCTGAAGATAAAGCTCGTCTGGTACACTTCGTACAGCCGGACGACTGCGAGCGCAATCAGGAGAATCGTAGCCGACAGAACGGACGCTTTCCCGGTTGCCAGCTCCTCATAGCCGTCGATCGGATGCCGCAGCATCCGGAATACGTGGAGCAGCTCGCTGACGAGCCGGATCCGGCGGAATCGCCGAAGCGCCTCCACGACAGGCGCGCCGAACCCGTTTTTCCGATGCAGCCATTTCAGAACGGTCCACAGGACAAACAGGCCGGCCAGGACAAGAATCACCGTCGAAACGTGCTTCATCAGCCATTCCCGCCGAAGCTCCCAGTACGTGTTCGAGTATTCCCCCGTATTCTTCGCCAGCTTGAGCTCCTCGAACGCCAAATCGAATTTGCCCTGCTTGTAATAGGCGAGACCGATGCCCAAATGGGCCAAATCGAACATGCTGTCGAGCCGCAGCACTTGACGCCACGGTTCCAGGCTCTCGACGTATTTGCCGTCCAGATACAAGGACATGGCTTTGTATACGAGCAGCGCGAACGGCGTGGGCTTGAAAATCTGGATGTTGCCCCGATCCTTGTCGAGCACGTACAGCAAGCCGTCCCCGTTCACCGCGACGCCCGAAGGGGACGTGAAGTACCCGAGGCTCTGATAGCCGGAATCCATGCCGCCAAAGGCGAACAGCATGCTGCCGTCCTTGTTGTATACGGCAATGTAGCCTTCCACCGAGTCCGCGGCATAGATGTTGCCCATAGGGTCGACGGTAATGTCCGCAATGTTCGGGCTCATGAAGGAAGACGAGTGCAGCAAGTTGTCGCCTGCCACGTTCAGCTTCTTGATGCTGCCGCTTTCGAGACCGACGGTCGCGGTGAAGATGAGTCCGTCGTCGCCTACCGCCACGTTGGTCGGCGAAGGCGGAAGCTTTCGGGAAAGCTGGCTTAGCTGCTTCTTCGTAAAGAAGAGCTTCTGGATCGTGCGTTCCAGGTCAAATCCGGCCCGGTTGCCGCCGAAGTAGCCGAGAAAGCTGCCGTCCGGGCTCAGCTCGACGAGCCCCTGGATCAGCCCTTCGCCGACGATGAACAGATTGCCCCGCTTGTCGACGGCGATTTTTTTCGGCTTGAACGCGTTGCTCTTGCCGAACAGCAGCGATTCCGGCTTGCCGATCGAAGCGACCTTGTTCCCTTCGCGGTCATAGATGGCCACTTGCTCCGCTCCGTAATCGGCCACGTACAGCTTGCCGGACTCGTCGACGTAAATGCCGGTCGGCTCCTCCAGTTCGCCTTCGCCGATGACGCGAATCAGGCTGCCGCGCCCGTCGAGTTCCAGGACGCGCCCGTTGCCCGAGTCCGCAACGTAAATATGGTTGCGCTTGTCGATGAACAGATCCTGAGGCTGATCCAGCGCAACGGTCAAATCTCCGCTTTCTTCCTTGGCGGCCGATCCGGGACCGAACATGCCGTAGCCGTCCAGGACGCCCACCGGAACGTAAGCGGTCTGCGTCAGCCGCAGCTGTCCGTCTTGCTTGTAGGTAAAGGAGACATACCGCGCGCTGGCGGGGGCCGGGACGGCAAGTGTCAGCAAGGAGAGGATCACGGCGGCCAAAAGAACGGATTTCCTCTTGAACATGATCGTATCCCCTCCTCTACTTCAGCCCCGAATGCGCCATCGTATCCATTACTTTGCTCTGCATGAAGATGAAGATGATCAGATTGGGGATGAACATGATGAGCGCCGCGGCGGCCGCCACCCCTTGGCCGGCTACGTTGTTCCCGACCGTCGTGCTGAGCGTGGTCATATAGAAAGCGAACGTTTTGAGCGTCTCTTTGCTCATGTACAAGCTGGACGTTTCCGCGTTGTTCCACACGGTTTGAAAGGCGAGAATCGCTACGGTGGCCAGCGCCGGCCTGATCAGGGGCAGCACGACCCGCGTGAACACGACGGCGTCTTTCGCCCCGTCGATGGCGGCCGCTTCGATCAGCTCGTTCGGAATTTGATCCACGAACTGCTTGATCAGAAACACGCCGACCGGAAGGGCCAGGAGCGGCAGAATATGCCCCCAATACGTGTTGATCAGGCCGAGTTTTTCCACCACCAGATAACGCGGGATGGTCACCGCGGCCGGCACGAACATGAGCGCGATCGTGTTGATCTCGAACAGCACGTTCCGCAGCCGGAATTTCTTCTTCGACAGCGCATATCCGGTCATCGCGCTGGTCATGAGAGACAGCGCCACGACGACCGCCGAGACGACGACGCTGTTGAACAAATATTTGGTCACCGGGATGACGGTCATGTCCTTCAAGCTGAGCAGCCGGACCAGGTTCTCGAAGGTCGGATTGCGCACGATGAAGGTCGGCGGAAACAGGAACAATTCGTCGAGCGGCTTGAACGCTTGCGAGAACATGAAGACGATCGGAAGAATCATGACGATGCCGAGCGGGATCAGAAAAACGAAAAACTTGACTTGGCCGAGGCTGTATCGGCTCGGATTGATTTTATTGCCGTGAAAGGAAGCCACCGAATCACCTTCTTCCTCGTTTTTGCAGGGCAGCCCCAGCCGGGTTAGTCTTTATCGCCGAACAGCCTCCAGGCCAATTTCGAAAATCCGTAGATGACGAGCAACAGGACAACCGAGATGGCGGAAGCGTACCCCATATCGTAGCGGATAAAGCCGTAGTCCTTGATATGGTTGATCAGGAGCTGGCCGGCATACTGAGGCGTGGGGTTCGTACCCGACAGCTGCTCGCCGATATCGCCGGCCTGAAACGTGCCGACGACCGCCATGACCGCGCCGAACAGCATTTGCGGTTTCATGGAAGGAATGGTGATGTACCAAACCTCCTGCAGCCGGTTTTTGATCCCGTCCATGTAGCCGGCTTCGTACATCTCCCTGTTGATGTTCAGGATGCCGGCCAGCATGGCCAGAAAGCCGACGCCCATGCTGTTCCAGAGCGTGACGACGATCATGATCGGCATCAAATAATGCGGCGACTGCGTCCACTGAATCGGTTCGTCGATCAGGTTCAGCTTCATCAGCAACGCGTTCAAATACCCGGCGCTGTCCCCGCTGAACAAGGTCAGCCAGATGACGGCCATGGCCACGGCGGCGGTCATGGACGGCGAGTAGAGGGCGAGCGCCAGCACCGTCCGCGATCTTCGCGGGATCTGCGCCAGCAGCCAAGCCAGCCAGAAAGACAGGATATACCCGCCGGGGCCGACAATCAGCGCGAACTTGATCGTGTTGGGCAGGACGTACATCATGAATTCGCTGTCCTGGGTGAGCAGGTTCACGTAGTTCTGCAAACCGATGAACACCGGCGGCTGCACCGTATTGAAGTAAGTGAAAGACAGGCCGATGGCCGCCCCGACGGGAATGACGATAAACAGCGTGAACAAAATGAGATACGGAGCGAGAAACGCGTACGCGGACATCTCTTCCCGCAGAGCGCGCTTATTCGCCTTTCTGACGGCGGGCCGCTCTTTGACGGCCGCGGTTTGCGCCGCTTCGTTCATGGCGTTTCACCCTGCCTTTCCGTGCGCGGAAGAGACGGCATCTGCAAGGGCTTGATCCATTTGCCGTCTTTCATGAACCCGAACTCCTGGAGTTTTTTCGAAAGTTCCCGGTTCGTCAGAATCGTCGCGTCCTCGATAGCCCTTCGCGGATTGACGCCGTCGAACACGATCTTGTTCCAAGCGTCGCTGAGCTGCCGCTCCAGCATGTAATCGCCGGGAACGTGCGGCGTATCCTTGAGCCACTTCCACTGCTCCAGGATGACCTTGATATGCTCCGACGGCCATGCCATTTGTTCGAACGCCTCCAGGTTGGCCGTGTTCCACATGAAGGTCGGGCCGTAAATCGTCTGCATCCGGTTGCCGAATTTGACCTGCGTTTCGGCGGACGTCCACCATTTGAGCAGTTCCCAGGCCTGCTGCTGGCGTTTGCTGCTTTTGAAAATGACCGCCGTCTGCGCGGTTCCGGCCGCCCAGCGCTCTACGACGCCATCCTTGTTCTTGACGCCCGGCATCGGGGCGATCTTCCACAGCCCGCTGATTTCCGGCGCCGCGGACATGAGCTGGATGTAGGTCGTAAAATTCGAAATGCCGATCGGCAGACTGCCGTCGCGGAAATGGTTGTAGAAGACGGGCACGTTCAGCGGCAAATTATAGACGGTAAACAGATCCGTCATCTCCTTGATGCCGGCAATGGCGTTCTCGCTGTCGATGGCGGTTTTGGAACCGTCCTCCGTGAACAGCTCGCCGCCATGTTGGTAAATGAACGGCATCGTAAGCCAAATCTGCTTGTTCCCGCCCGTCTGGGCCAGCGGATCGTAGAAGTTCAGCCCGTACCGCTGCAAGTCCGGCAGAATCCGCTTCACGTCCTCCATCGTGTCGGGGACCGGAATGTTCAAAGCGTCCAAAATGTCCTTGCGATAGAACAGCACCCAGAAATCCTGCGTTTCCGGAAGCGCGTAAGTGCCTCCGTTGAATTGGTAAGGCAGCATCGTGCCGGGTGCGAAGCGCTTTACGATTTGCTCATAATCCGGAAATTGGCGCAAATCGGTCAGCGTATCCCGAACCGCTAGATTAAACGGCGTAGACGTGTTGACCGACAGCGCGGCGTCCGGGGAATGGCCCGCGGCGTTGGCCAGGATCAGCTTCGTTTCGTCGGGCATGAGCGAGAACGATACTTTGATCCCCGTTTTTTTCGTGAAGTCCTCGTTCGCAAGCTGCTGCATCGTCATGACGTATTGACGGGGGCGGTTCACCCAGACTTGCAGCGCGTCGCTGCCGTTGTCGTTGATTTTGGCGTAATCCTTCGTGAACGAACCGAAGAATACCGCCAGGTTCGCTTTCATCCGGCTGAGGAAGCTAGCTTTGGAGGACGGCAGCTTCTTGTCCGAATACACGTAGAACCGGTCGATCGTCAGCGGCTGATTCGGCAGCTTGGCCAGCGTCTTCCCGAGCAGCTGCATGACCGCGCCGGAGCCTCCCGACAATCGGGAAGACTTGTAGGGGATCTCGTTCGGATCTTTGGCCAGATCCCGCAGAATCCGGGCCGAAATTTCCATGGATTTGGAAGCGTCGGTCATATGGCCGATCCGCGATGCCAATTTTTCGTTTTGCTCCTCCAGCTTCTCGGCATACCCGGTAAGCCGCGCGGCCGCGTCGGGCATTTGATCCGTCAAGTCCCAATCCCGGTTCGCGTCCTGGGTGTTGCCGGTCGCCATTTTGAGCTGGATGATGAACTCGTTGACGCCTTTCATCACGTCTTTGATCGCGAGGATCGTTTCCCGGTACGGCGCATCGTCGGCCGTAAGCGTCAAGGTATGTTCTCCGGCGGTCAAATGGAACAGATAAGGATCGTCCTTCTCGTCCGCAAGCGTAAGATTGGTCCAGTCGGACTCGTAAGGAAACGCCACCTGCCGCATTTCCTCAAACGGCAAAGCGCCATCTATCCGTATCGAGCGGTACACCGGCATGTCGGTGCCCGATTCGCTTGTCATCTCGTTTTGTTTGTACTTGATCGCGATCCGGTAATTGCCGTCCTTCGGCACCCGGAACTTCCAGATCACGCTTTGCCCGCTGACCTGCCAGGAGTCGCCGCCCAACGCGTTCAGAAGCAGGTTCTCGCTGCTGAACGGAACCGCGGACGGATTGCCGTCGGCCTGGGCGCGGATGAACGGCTCGTTTTTCATCCAGATGTTCTCGGCTTCCACCGTTTCCAGATGCGCTGGCGCAGGTTCCGAACCGTATTGCGTGCGGTATTCGGCATAAGAAGGAACCGTCTCCGGGCTTGCGATCACGACGCGGCCCAGCAAAATCGGTTCGCTGACGTACCGGAGCGTGACGACGTTGTCTCCCGCTTTGAGATAAAACAGCAGCGGACGGTCGTCGGCGGACGCCGGATTCTCTACTTCCTGGGTGCGCCACCCCGGAATCATCTCCTGGTCGGGCAGCACGTCGTTGCCCAATAAATCTTTGTCGAAAGGATAACGGCTGTTTTTCCAGTATTTCGGAAGCTCGAACTGCCGCGCCTGGAAATAGGGATATTTGCCGTCGATTTGAATGCCCCGCTCGATGGCAATCACTTTGTCCGTAAGCGGATAGTAATCGATCCTCACCTGGTACAGCCCGTCTTGCGGAACTTGGACATGAAAAGAAACCTCGGCCGTCCGTTCATCCCATAGAAATACCGGCGTGTCGTACCCTTGACTGTCTGCCGCGGCCGTAAGCTGCGCTTTGCTCCCTTGAACCGTGAAATCCGTCGGCAGAACTTCCCGCTCGATACCCGAGGCCGCCCGGATGCCCGCCTCTTCCCATTGCCGCAAGACGTCGAAGTAATCGGCCTCCACCACCTGCTTGACGACTTCCTCCTGCTTTTGCGTTCCGCCGGTCTGCGGTCCGTTATCCCGGCTCTCATCCTGACCGTCGTTCTTTCCGCCGAACAGCGCGTCCAGCACGTCTTCGTTGCTGGTTACCGTATCCGCTTCGGCGTCTTCCTTCCCGACGGCGTGCACCGCGGAAGGGGATGCGGGCATTCCGGACATGCCGACGGCGCCGAGCAGCAGCGAGCTGATCAAGATGATGGCTGCAATCCTTCTCTTCATGCCCTCGCTCCCTTTGCTGCCGAATGATCCCTCCCCTCCCTTCGAGAGGAGGGATCATGCCGCGGTTTATTTCGTGGCCGCGTCGATTTGCGCTTTGTTTCGGTTGAAAATGTCCATGGCTTTCTGCTGAATGTCTTTGGCGACGTCCTCGGGCTTTACTTTGAGCGAAACCAGCTCTTTCTTCGTATCGTACGGATTGAGCACTTTGTCGATGATTTCCGCATCGCCCGGCAGCCATTTGTACCCGTCGACGAAGCCGCTTGGGATCATGGAGATGACGTCCTTAAGTCCCGGCGCCGTGAAGGTCGTATTCATGTAGGCGTCCCAAACTTCGCGGTCGTTAAGCAGCGGCATCGTGGTGATCGGTTTTTCGATTTCGTTGATGCGCTGCATCCAGCCTTCCTTGGAGTAGGTCAGCCATTTGATAAATTCGAACGCTTCTTTCGGATGCTTCGTGTTGGCCGCCATGCCGATGTAGTCGGTAATAAGCGGAACGCGCTGCCCCTTGTTGCCCGGAAGCGGAAGGAAATCCCATTTGAACTTGCCGTTCTTGGTCACGTCGGCGAACGCCCAGTTGGCGTCGATTTTCATGCCGACCTTGCCCGCCACGAAAGCGCTTTTATCTTTGCCGTACCATTTGTCTTGTTCCTTGCGATCGTAAAGATCGACGGACGTTTTGTTGTTGTAGACGATGTCGTTGATCCAGTGGATCGTGTCGGAGAACGCCGGATTGTCGAAATTGAATTTCGTTCCGTCGTACGTAAGCCAGCCGAGCGAGGGATCGAACTGCGGCACGAACAGTTCGCGCGCGCCCAGAATGTTTTCCACGCCGAATTGGTGGTCGCTCACTTTGGTCAGTTTTTTCGCGATTTGCTCGAAATCTTTGATCGTCCAGTCTTTCTTCGGCAACGGAATGTTCTCTTTGTTGAACAGATCGACGTTGATCAGGACGCCCTGCATGAACAATTGGTGCGGCAGCATGTACTGCTTTCCGTTGTATTGGCCGGTCTCGCTGAGATTACCGAAGATGTTTTCGGGCTTGTAGTCCGGATCGGCGTCCAGATACGGCTTCAGGTCCGCCAGCCAGCCGTTCGCGACGTTGGACGGCCCGTTGAACACGAAAAACACGTCCGGCAGCTTGCCCGCGGCCGCCGCGGCGCCAAGCTTCTCGTCCCACGGCCAGGTGATCGATTTGTCGATTTCGATTTTGATGTTTGGATGCGTTTTCATAAAGGCGTCGATTTTTTTCTGTTCGACCGCCGGATCGTTCCAGGTCGCGAATTTCAGCGTCACGACTTCACCTGTAGAAGGTTCCGACGCCGATGCCGACGGAGAGGCTGACGGAGACGCCGACGCCGAAGAGCTTGCGCTCGGACTCGCGCTCGGGCTTGCGTTGCCGCCGTTATCCGATTTTCCGCCGCAGCCGGCGATCAGCACGATCAACATTACGGAAGCAAGAATCAAACCAATCGTTTTTTTCATTCGATTTTCCCCCGGCGTTAAAATGTAAATCATCCTTGTTCATACCGCTTGCTGTGACAGTTCACCTTTGGTCCGGTCGTCCCTCGTCCCTAAAGCGCGATCACCTCCAGCGAAGTCTACTCTCGGGGCGCGAAGGCCGCGGTCAGGAAGCCGGACCGCGAACCCGCTGCGCGCCGCACGACTCCCGAACGATGAGCTCGGTGTCCAGCAGGATCGAGCGGGGTTCGTCCCAAGCTTCCTGCAGCGCCTGAAAGATGACGTGCGTGACCAACGCTCCCCACTCGCGCTTGGGATGGTTGATCGTCGTCAGAGCCGGACGAACGAAGGCGGATAACCGGATGTCGTCGAATCCGACGATCGCCACGTCTTCCGGAATGCGGTAACCGGCTTCCGTAAGCGCCTGAATGCATCCGATCGCCATTTCGTCGTTGGCGGAGAAGATCGCTTCCGGCACGTTTCCGCTCATGATCAACGATTTCATGGCTTGATAGCCGCCGTGCTCGGTGAAATGGCCTTGGGCCGTATAGATCGACTGGTAAGGAATGCCCGCCTCCGCCAGCGCCTTTTTGTAGCCTTCGAACCTTTTTTGGTTGTTGTAAGACTCGACGCCGCCGCTCAGATAGCCGATTTTCCGGTAACCGAGACCGATCAGATGCGTGGTGGCGGTGAAGGCGCCCTGGACGTTGTTCACCAGCACATGGTGCACATGATCCGCTTTCAGCTCCCTGTCCATCACCACGATCGGAAAATCCTTTCTCGCCACCTGCACGATCAGCTCGTCGGGGATGGTCGGGCCGAAGATAATGGCGGCGTCGAACTGCTTCTCCCGCAGGAACCGGCTGGCCGAATTCCGGTGATTGCCGGAAGTGCTGCAAGCGACCAGATCGTATCCGTTGGAGGTGACGACTTCTTCCAATCCCTGCGTGATCGAGCTGAAAAACGGACCGCCGAACCCGGTGAGAAACAATCCGATGGTTTCGGTCTTCCGGCGTTTCAAATTCCGGGCGATGGCGTTGGGGCGGTAATTCAATTCTTCAACGGCCGCCCATACTTTCCGCCTGGTCTCTTCGCTGACTCTCGGATCGTTATTGAGCACGTACGAAGCGGTGGATACCGCAACGCCCGCATGTTTGGCAACATCTTTAATGGTGGCCAATTCCACCCCTCCCGACGATCTATGTTAACGCTTTATCGAAACGTTTCAATTTATATTCCCACTATATCCGATTAGGATAGCGCTTGCAAGAGGATTTTTTCTGTCGAAAAGCGAAGTTTTTTGTCGCTCCGCGAGGCTCTCTGCTTTTCTATTGAAACGATTCAAAGATACGGACCAGCCGAGGGTTCGCCAAAATCCCAGGATCGAAAATAAAAGATACCCCCATTATGGAGGTATCCGAATGTCGCCATTACCGCTTGGAGACGCCGCAGGATTTGCCGCTAGGAGGATTTTCGAAGAGATTTGCGGTATTCGTGCGGCGTGACGCCGTACACCTTGCGGAACAGACGGGCGAAATACGAGAAATTTCCGTAGCCCAAGCTTTCGGCGATCTCGCTGATGCTGCGGTCGCTTGCAAGCAGCAGTTCCGACGCGCGGCGCATTTTCTCCTGAAGGATGTATTCGGTCAGCACCATGCCCGTTTCCTTGCGGAACAGGCGGGACAGGTACGCCGGATTCAAATAGACGTAAGACGCCAGCTCTTCCCGGCTAAGCTCCTGATCGAGATGCTCCAGGACATAGGTTTTGATTTTCTGAATGACCGGACTCGCCGTTCCGGCCGGCGCGAACGACAACCGGACGGCCGAGCGGACCGCCTCCTCCGCCCAACGCTTGAACCTGGAAAGGGATTTGGTCACGGCAGCCGCGTCCGGCCAGTTCCCTTCTTCGGCAAGCTGCGAGGCCGTCCGTCCCCGGCGGTACAGCACGTAGTAGATGCATTGCATGAGCGCGTGGTAGAAGGCTTTGAGCGTATCCGCCGTCAATTCCGCCGGAGGAACGCGGTCCAGCGCGGCGTCCAGGCCCGCCAGAACGGCCTCCGCGTTCCCCCGCTCCAGCCATTCCGCCCACTCCGGCACGCAGCCGAAGGCTTCCGGAGGGAGAGCGGGCGCGGACGGCCGCAGTTCCCGGCACAGGATCACTTCTCCCGTCCGGCTTACGTTGCGGTACTCCGCGTCCAGCAAAGCCAAATAGAGACTCCAAATCTCGGCAATCGGCACCGTTTCTCCGACGTAACAAGATACGCTGCAGTAGAAATACCGCCGGCACGCTTCGATAAATCGGCTGCACAGCGCCCGAACCCGCTCTTCGTCCGCCGGACGTTCCCCGGCATAAAGCATCACCAGCGAATTGCCCCGGTGGTCCTGGATGACGTCGCCCGGCAGCTCGGACAAAATCATTTCCTCCGCCGCTTTGCGCAGCGCAAATTCCATAATGTCCTCGTCGCGTTCGTTAAGCGTTTTCTCCCAGCTCTCGATGCTGATCAGGATCGGGCATACCCGCTCCATCGGCCCGATCGGAAGCTCATAAGCGGAGAGCGAAGCTTCGATGGAACTGCGGCTTGCCGATATGCGCCGGTCGAGCAAATCCTGCCAGAAACGCTCGATGAGCAGGGGACGCTGACGGTTCCACAAGCGCACATATTCCCGATAGCGCTCGTCCGTCAGGCTGGCCTTTCTTTTCTCCTCGACCTTCAGGATCGCCCGGCGGACCACTTCTTCCATGTCGGCATAAATCACCGGCTTGAGCAAGTAATCGCACCCGCCCAACTGAAGCGCCTTCTGGGCGTAAGCAAATTCGGAATGGCACGTCACGACGATCGTTTCGAGGTTCAGCCCGTTGTCCCGCGCCCAGGACATCAATTCCAGGCCGCTTTCGTCCGGCATTTCGATATCGCAGATCATAATGTCGACGTTCCGCTCGCTTAAGATGCGCTGCGCCGCCGATGCGTGGTAGGCCTCGTACACCTCATCGACGCCGATCCGATCCCAGCGAACGCCGGAAATCAGCCCCTTTACCGCATAATATTCGTCATCGACGATCAACACGTTGATCATGCCGTCACCGCCTTTTTCGCCGTCTTTTGCCGGGGCAGCCGAATCCGGACCCGCGCTCCCCGGGGCTGCGCCGCTTCGAATTGCATCCGCACGCCGGTTTTGAAAAACAGCCTGCATCGGTTCACCACGTTCCACAGGCCGATGTGCCCGCCGTCATCCGGTTGGGACGCATGGACCCGCTCGGAAAGCTCCGGAATTTTCCCTTCGGCAAACCCTTTGCCGTTGTCTTCCACTTCGATCCACAGATCCGCATCGGGACCGTCTTCGGCCGGATAGACCCGAACCCGGATCCGAAACGGCTCGCCGCTTGACATCGTAAACCCGTGAACCATGGCGTTCTCCACCAGAGGCTGCACAATCAGCGGGGGAATTTCGCAGTCTTCCAGCGACGGGTCCGTATCGAGATGAAACTCGAGCGCTTCCGGGAACCGGTACTTCTGGATGGACAAATAGTGATAGATGTGCTCCATCTCTTCCTTGACCGTCAAGACCGACACCTGGGTTCTCGTCGCATAACGGAAATAGCGGACCAGGTGGTGCGCCAGGCTTTGGATAATGTCGTATTTGCCGATCTGGGCCAGGTGGTAAACGATGTTCAGCGAATTCATGAAAAAATGCGGATGGATTTGCGCCTGCAAATGCTTCAGCTCCGCCTTCTGCGTGCGGATTTGTTCTTCGTAGATGTCGATTTTCAGATGCTCGATCTGCTCCGCCATCGCATTAAACGTTTCCTTGATCGTGCTGAATTCGAACAGCCGGCTGTCGTCCAGCCGCACGCTCAGGTCGCCGGTCCGGATTTTCCTCATCCCTTTGATCAGGTTGTGAATCGGGCGGACGATGGAGCGCTGCAGGAAGATCAGGTACAGGATCAGCAAAACGAAGGCAACCACCGGAACCCAGTAGACCAACGTTTGAAAATAGGGCAGCCGTTCCAGCAGCGATCGTTCGGGCAGGAGCAGGATAAGGTCCATCGGGGCCAGCCGGGAACGTTTGGCGACCAGCAGGTAAGGCTTCTCCAGCTTGACGATGTTGTAGGAAGCGATCCCTTCGGCCAGATGCGGCTTCAAATTTTCTTTGTTCAGCTCTTGTTCCGTCGCCGCGTCCAGCGGAGTGATCGGTTTGCCGGCTTCGGATACCAGAAACGCCTTGCTTCCGTTATGCCCGTTGACTGCCTGCAAAGGCTGGATCAACCGCGCGAGATCGACCCATGCGCCGATGAAGGATCGGTAGTTGGTATTGACGATCCGGACGAGCGCATACTCCCCGTTCAACTCCACGATGTTCCATTTCATGTAAAACGGCGAGTCCTCTCCCTCTTGATGGAGCACGTTCTTCAACCGGTCCTGGATCGCCTGCTTCTTCGCGTAGGAAACCGATTGCTGCGGCGCCGTAAATAAATCGTCGTAGCGGGAGCTATAGGCGAACAGCATGTCCGCGGCCCCGTAATAGTTGGTGTTTAAGTACAGGTCGTCGACCGTCTTCGTTTTGGACAAATAATACTCCCAGCTGTCCTTGTCGTACTGGCTGAGCGAAATCAGATTTTGATTCTGCTCGGACGTTTTGTACAGGTAGTTCTCGATTTCTTCCAGCACCTGGTCCATATCGTTCATGTACATGGTCAGCAGATTCTGGTTCGATTGCGCGACCTGCGAATGAACGACTCTAGTAGCGTACACGTTGTTCCACAAGACCAGCACGACAAGCGGGATGGTGACGATGGCAAACCCGAGCACCAGCCGGGATCTCAGCCTCGCCTGCTTCATGGCGCGCCACCCCCCGCGTTTCGGCTTGCCAGCCATGCGTTCAGCTGCCTTTGCTTTTCCCGGATGACTTTCTCCGCGCCGGCCGCCTTGAGCTTCTCCAGGTACATCGGAATCGTCTGATCGGGATCGAGGGCTCCCGTGTTGATCGCGGGCAAAAATTCCTTGTCGACGAGCAGGCAGGCCGCAATTTCCGTCTTCACGCTGTCCGGATTAAAGACGAAGCCGAGCGCCCGGGACTTCTCCGCCTCCTCGTTAAACTTCCGGTATCGGTCCCACAAATCCGGGTCTTCGTTGGCCCATAAATACGAGTTGAGCTGATTGCCGAACATCCAGGGCTGGTTCAGGTTGTACCCCACGTTCTTCGCGTCAATGCCGGGCGGGTAATCGATCACGTTGTCCGATTTCTTGACGTAATGCTTGCCTTCGATCCCCCAATTGAGCAGATTCAGCAAATATTTGTCCTTGAACAGCAAGTTGAGGAACATCATCGCTTTCTCGGGATGGCGGGCGTTCCGGGTAATGGCGAACATGGCGCTGGTCGTGTCCGCCGTCGTCGTAAACGGCCGGGTCAGGCTGATCGCCGTCATCGGCATTCCGGTATCGCGGGAAGCCTGCCGGTCGAATCCGGGCTTTAAGGACTCGGCATAAGCGAATGCGCGGCCGGCTTTCACCGCTTCGAACTCGGGGTCCTTGTTCGTGACGGCGTCCTCGTTCAAGTACCCCGCCTGGTTCCATTCGTACATGATCCGGGCGTATCGGGCGAACGCTTCCGTTTCCGGAAGGTTGACGACGGTCATGGAAGGATCGTTCCGGTCCAGGACGCCGGGACCGTCGCCCAGCATGTCGAACAGGCCGTATTGCATCAGGAACGTAAACGGACTTCGGTCCGCCCGAACCTGAAGCGGCACGACGCCCGGTTCGTTTTCCTTGATCGTGCGGAAGACCGGCCCGAGCTCTTCCAGCCGGCGGATGGAAGACAGATCGATGCCGTACTTGTCGGCCAAATCCCTGCGCAGAACGAGGCCTTTGCTGGAAGCGAACTCTTTGTTCGTGCCGATTCCGTAGATTTTTCCGTTAATTCTGCCCGCATCGATGACGGAGGGGTTAAGCGTTTTCAAAATATCCTGGCCGTAATTCGCGAGCAGATCGTCCAGCGGCAGAAACCGTCCTTTCGCCACTTCGTCCGCATACCGCATCCAGCCGGCGGTGAACATGAGATCGACCTGCTGGCCCGAAGCGAAGAGCAGGCCCGTTTTCTCCCACCAGACGCCGCGCTCGACTAGCCGGATATCCACGCGGGCGTTGATTTTCGACGACACGTAGCGGTTGATCTCCGCTTGCACGAGCGGGAAATCCCGCGGATAGGAACCGGAAGGAAACATCATGACGATCGTGTCTTCGGCCAGGCTGGCCGCCGGCGCAGGACCGCCGGAAGCGCCCGGAGAGGGAAACGTCCAACGGTTGAGGGAAAGCAGCAGCCAGCCGGCTGCCGCCAGCAGCATGACGCCCCCGCCGATGAGAAAAAAACGTCTTCCTGCCGTCGTCTTCACCCATGCCCATTCCTTTCGTGAATCGCCTGTCTGAATCTTTATTGTAAACCCAAATCAAGGAGGAGCACCATCAAAATCGTGACCCATGATGCCATAAATGTGACCTCTATAAGCGAGTAGGCCTATGCGGTGTACCGGAAACTTTCGCTCCTTAACCGGTTGCCCGCCCAGCGCACAAAAGGCTGCGAAGCCCTTCTTGGAAAGGACTTCACAGCCTTCTTGCGCGTCAAGCTCCATACACGGCGGCTTCCGCTATCCTTTCGTTGCGCCGTCCGCCAATCCGGAAATAAGAAACTTCTGCAAGAAGATGAAGATGACGGCGATTGGCAATGCGATCAGAATCGCACCGGCCGCGAAAATCGTATAATTGTTCGAAAACGCGTCGTTGACGAAATTGTAGAGGCCGAGCGCCAGCGTGTATTTCTCCTGCGACCTCAGAATGATCCTCGGCGTCAAGAAATCCATAAAGGGAGCCATGAACGTAAACAGCGCGACCACAGCCAGAATGGGGCGGGACAGCGGGAGCAGTATGCGGAAAAACACGCGCAAATGACCGGCCCCGTCCATCGTGGCGGATTCGTCGAGTTCCCTCGGGATCGTATCCATGTATCCTTTTACCAGAAACACGTTCATGGGAAGTCCGCCGATGACGTACAGGATGATGAGACCGGCGAACGTATCCAGCAGATGGACCAGGTTGAACAGCAGGTAAATCGCCACCATGCCCATGATGACCGGGAACATCTGCAGCAGCAGGAACGTGTAGATGCCGTACTTCCGGCCTGCGAACCGGAAACGGGAAATGACGTAGCCGACAAGCGCCACCAGCGAAACGGCGCAGACAGACGTGATCAAAGCGACAATGACCGTATTCCGGTACCAGATTTTGTAGTCGCTCCTCGGATTCGTGAACAGCCAGCGGTAATTGTCCAGCGAAGCGTTGTCCGGGATCATCTTGGCGCTGAACAGGCTCGTTCCCGTATTGAGCGATATGCCCGCCGCCCACAGCAGGGGATACAGGATGACGGCGAACATCACCAGGACAACGAGATAAATACCCGCCACTTCAAGCCTCGATTTGAACTTGCGTCCCATTTCAGTACATGCCCTCCTCTCGGAAAGAGCGGGTTCTGCGGAACTGATAAAGCGCGAAGCCGGCGACGACGATGCCCATGATGATGGAGATGACGGCGGCCATTTTGTAGTTGCTGTTTTCCGAGAACGTCAGGCTGTACACCCAGGAAATCAGGATGTCGGTCGCTCCGGAATTTTGGCCCGGCACCGGCGGACCGCCCTTGTTGAACAGATAGATGATGTTAAAATTGTTGAAGTTGTACGCGTATTGCATGATCAAAAGCGGCGCCGTCGCGTACATCAGATGAGGGAACGTAATGTGGCGGAATTTGTTCCAGCGCGTCCCCCCGTCCACGTCCGCCGCCTCGTACCATTCGCGCGAGATGCTCTGCAGAACGCCGGTAAACAGCGTGAACACGTACGGAAAACCAAGCCAAATCTGGACGAGAATAATGGCGACCCTTGCCCATGTCGGGTCGGTGAGCCAAGGGATCGACACGCCGAAATGCGAAAGAATGTCCACGTTGAGCGCGCCGAACGTATCGTTGAACATCGCGGACAGCACCAGAATCGTCATGAAGGACGGAACCGCCCACGGCAGGATGAAAACGGTCCGGATCAGCTTTTTGAAACGCACGCGGCTGTCGTTGACCATGACGGCGAGAAACAGGCCCAACGCGATCTGAAGCGTCGTCGCCAGCAGCGTCCACACGACGGTCCAGGACAGCACGGCAAGCAGGCTTTTGGCCCACAGCGGTTCGGTAAACAGTTCCTTGAAATTTTCAAACCCGACCCAGTGGAGCAAGTGCGCCGGCGGCGAGTTGTACAGGCTGTAATCCGTAAAAGCCAGCGAGATCATGAAGATCAACGGGAAAATGACGATCATGACCAGCATAATGAACGTAGGAATGATGATGAAATAGGGAAATCCATGCTGCCAACTGTCCTGAAAGGCCTGACGCACGGATGCGATGCGTACGCCCCGGCTGATGTTCATCGCGTCGCGCCGCGCATCCCGAAGATTGAAGACATAGAATCCGGCCAAAAGGACGATCACGATCAGGGACAGCAGGCCTTCGACCATTAACGTGCGCGAGTCGTCGATTTCCGGATCGCTGCCCAAGGTGATCAGCCCGGCGATGCCGTTTGCAAGCGGTACGGGCAACGCGATGGCCAGGCAAATCGAGAAAAACAGCATGAGCAGTCCCTTGATGTACCTGCGGTTATAGAGTTGACCCAGCCCCGGAATGAGGGACAGCAGCATCGCGGCGCGCGGGGAATGCGCCGCCGGACGCTTGTCGTCGGCGTACTCGGGTTGCATGCGAACTCACCTTCTCATGTTGAAATAAGGAAACGGGACCTGAGGCCCCATTTCCTCCTTCGTTCTCTTATTTGGCTCCCGCCATTTTCATCTTGTCTTGAATCATCTTCACTGCATCGTCCAGGGAAGCCTGCACATCTTTGCCGTCCATGATGAATTTGAGGGCGTTCGCCATCGGGTCCCAAACGTGATCCAGCTCCGGCACCGTCGGGAACGGCTGGCCGTATTGAATTTGTTCGGAGAAGCCGGCAACAAGCGGATTGCCCGTCAGTTCGGGATTGCTGAGCACGTTTTTGACCGGCGGCACTTCGCCCGTTTGCTTGAACCAATCGAGCGCATTTTCTTCGTTGGTCAGAAAGGCCGCCAGATCGGACGCCCATTCCGGATGCTTCGAGAATTTGCTCAGCATGTAGCCTTTGACGCCGATGAACGAGGTCGGATGAGCGCCGCCTTCCAGCGTCGGCAACGGAGCGACCGCGAGATCATCGCCCAGCTTTTTCTTCAGGTCGTTAATCGCCCACGGACCGTTGATGATCGCGGCTGCTTTGCCTTCGCCGAACAGGCCGCCGACGATATCGCTGTTGACGCCCTTGGGCAGGTAGCCCTTGTTAAACCAGCTTTGGATCAGGGTCGCGCCTTTCACCGCGCCCTCTTTATTGAGTCCGATATCGTTAATGTCGTACTTGCCGTCGTCGCCTTGCTTGAAAATGTAGCCGCCGCTGCCGCCCAGCAGGGACCAGGCAAAATAGAAGTTGGTCGCTTCGAACAGGAAACCGTATTGCTGCTTCTTGGCGTCCGTTCGTTCGGCGGCGATTTTCTCCAGGTCGGCAAACGTCTTCGGCGCTTCCGGGAGCAATTTCTTATTGTAGAAAAGCGCGTACGTTTCCGTGACAAGCGGCAATCCGTAGAGAACGCCGTCCTGGCTAAGCGCGTCAAGGGATTCCGGCGTATAGGCGTCCAGAACCGCTTGGTCGACTTTGATCGGCTGCACGAGCCCTTTCACGACAAGGCTGCCGATCCCCGGCTGGTAGAAAAGGTCCGGGCCTTTGCCGGCCGGTCCGTCCAGGCTGAGCGTTTCCGGCTGGTCGTTCATGGCGATGGGCTTGAGGTTGACCTTGATGCCGGTTTTTTCGGTATATTTGGCGGCCGCTTTCTCGAGCACGGCCAGCTTGTCGGTGTCGACGTCAGGCCATACCGTAAGCTCTGCCGGTTTCTCCGGCATGCCGGACGGATCGGCCGAAGGCGATTCGGAAGCCGAAGCGCTGGAAGAACTGCCGGCGCTAGCCGACGGACTCGAGGATGCAGGAGCCGTTTCCTTGTTGCCGCCGCACGCCGTCAAGGCCAGCGCTGCGATCAGCATGCACAGTATCAGGATGAGCGATTTTCTCTTGAACATGGTAAATCTCCCTTCTCGTTTTGGCGGTACGTTCTTGCCTGTATTGTAGAAAATCGCGCCGGCGCCCAACTACCAAACGCGTGACCGAAGACGCCACGATTGTGACCTGATGTTCGGCATCAAAAAACCCGCGGCGTATGAAACGCCGCGGGCCGCAGGCCATCTTGTTTACCAACCGCTGTTGCCGGGGCCTCTGTTGATCGTGTACGTGCTGTTCGACAACCCGCCCGAAGCCGCGCCGCTTACCGTCACGTTGGAGAAGGTGCCCGTTCCGGTAACGCCGTCAAAGAACAGGCCGTAACCGCCGGCGCCGTTGATTCGAACGTTGTTGAAGCTGGTGCTGCTGATGGTTTGATTGTAGCTGAGCTTGATGCCGTCGTACGTACTGTCGTTGATGTCCAACGTGTCGATGACGATCGGCGCCGAAATGCCCGCGCCTTCCGCATAGATCCACAAGCCGCCGAAGCTCGTATTCCAGTTGGGTTCCCATCCGCCCGTACGGTTCAACGTATTTCGCTTCACCTGCGTCGTCCCCGCGAAAGCCGTCGCGTTAAAGCGGTTGGAAATGACGATCCCCGCGGATGCCGTGACCGTGTCGGAGCCGATGTTATCGTACAGTTTATTGTCCTGGCCGCCGTAAATCGCGAACGTGTTGGCCAAACACGGCAACTGCGCGGTGTTGTAGCGGAACGTATTGTTCACGTTGGCGCTGCCGTTCGACCACATCGCGAATGCGTCATCGCCCGTATTCCGGATATTGAAGTGGCTCATCGCCGAATTCGTCACGCCGCCGGCGAAGTTGACGCCGTCCGCCCACGTGTCGCGGACCCTTCCGTTCACGATATACAGCCCGTTGGTGCCGGAGGAAATCCAAAATCCGACCTTCATGTGCTCGATCCAGACATTCTGAATGAGCGAGCCCGAGCCGAAATTCCCCTCGAATCCCGGATGGTCCGCCGCATCGTTGCGGTACAAAGAGTCGCTCTCGATCGCCATATCCGCCACGGTGACGTTGCCGCCCTGTCCCCAGAATCCGCCTTTGCCGTTGGCGCCGAGCAGCTTGGTATACCACATACCTGCGCCGCGAACCTGCACGTTGTCTACGTTCAGCCTTCCCGTGATTTTGAACGTTCCGGCCGGAATCCAGACGCCTTTGCCTTGCTCTTTGGCATCGTTGATGGCATTCTGGATAGCCGTCGTATTGTCCGTGGTTCCGTTGCCAACGGCATTGTAGGGCGCTGCGGTTACGTCCAGGAAGTTTGCGGGTTTGGCGTAAGGCGCATCCACCTTCTCCAGATCGATCAGGTCGATAATGTAATAGGGAGCCGTATCGCCCGTGTCTTTTTGCAGCTTCACCGTCGCCCCGGCCGGAATATCGGAAACGAGGAACCGGCTTTCGTCGTAAAAATGATGGCCGTTCCCGCTCGCCGGGTTGTCATTGTACGGATAGGCTCCGTAGGTCCAGGCGTATTTGGAGCTCAGATTAAGGGTAGCCGTTTTCGTCCCATTGACGTATAAGCTCAACGTGCCGGTGGTGCCGCCACCCGACGGTGAATCCGGCATGCTGTAGCGAACCACGATCGCGTTGGCCGCCTGAGCGGCCGTCCACTGGACATAATGCCCGGTAGACGTTAACCGCACGGCGCGCCTGCCCGAGGATTCGGACTCGACCGTCATGAACGTTCTGTTCGCGGTGAGCACGGTGGCATTCGTCGTTCCGTTCTCCGCTTCATATTCCTGGTAAGGCAGCGTGGCTCCGCGTGCCGCAAGCGCAATCCCCCCGTCCAACGAGAGATAATCGATGTTCACGCCGCCCGTATTGCCGCTGTCGTACTGGTATGAAATGGTGTTGAGCCCTTTTCTTAAATTCAACGTCTCCGTTTTCGTCGCCCACGTCGTGGAACCTCCGGTGGAGGGGAGCGTGGCGGTCAGCGCGTACAGTCCGTTTACGTAGACGTTTAACGTTCTGCTGCCGCCGGTCCCGTTGGCGTACCGCAAATTGGCGGTATAGCTGCCGGCCGAAGCCGTATGGACGGTGAAAATGACCCGGGACCCGACAGATGTAAAGTTTTGCAAATAGCTGCCGTTAACCGTCACGCCGCCGCTGAAAAATTGATCTTCCGCCTGGTAACGAAATCCCGTGTCCGTTCCGCCTCCGGGGTCCGATACCGGCTCGCCGACGATAATGTGGTCGAGGTTGACGTTTCCGCTGTCGGTCGTGTCGAATTTGTAGCCGATCGTGTTGCTTCCGCTGTTCAGCGGCAATGTCTCCGTCCGGGTTCCCCACGAATCCCAGTTGGCGGTAGGCGCGAGCGTCGTTTGCCCGATCTTTGTTCCATTGACGTAGATGCTTAACGTTTTAGGCGAACCCGTCCCGTTGGCATACCGCAAGGTCACGTCCGCATTCCCGGAGCTTGTCACATTTACGGTAAATTGCGCCAACGCGCTTCCCTTGTTGCTGTCGATAAAGCCGGCGGCAAACCCGGAGCCCGTATAGCCCGCATGGTCGTTCGCGGCCGCGGCTCCGCCGGACAAGGCCGCGCTTTCCGCCTCGTATTGGCCGGCCGGCGGCGCCGGCGTTGCGGCCACGTCGATTTTGTCCAAATTCACGTTCCCGCTGTCGGTCGTATCGAATTTATAGCGGATCGTGTTGCTGCCGGAGACCAGATTGACGGTATCGACGCGCGTGCTCCAGCTATCCCAGTTGGCCGTGGCCGGAAGGGAAATTTGCTTCAGCTTGGCGCCGTTCAGATACAGGCTTAACGTCATCGCGCTTCCGGTCCCGTTCGCGTAGCGCAACGCCACGTCATAGCTGCCGGCAGACGAAGCGTTTACCGTAAACTGCACGGCGGCGTTTCCTTTGTTGCTATCGATGAAGCCCGCCGCAAATCCGCTGCCGGAATAGCCGGCATGGTCGTTGGCAAACACGGCTCCGCCGGACAAGGCGGCGGATTCGGCTTCATAGGTCGTTGCGGCCGAGACGGTCGGCGTCCATGGCGGCAGGGAAAGCCCGGCGATTACCAAACTCAAAACCAGGAGCATTGCCGTCATGCGGTTTCTTTTGGAGCTTGCGGAGTTGGCCATAGATTCTCTTCCTCCTGACAAAATGGGGTCGTTTCGCATGAAGCGCTTACAATATTAGTGTGCCTCCTCTTGATTTCCGGTTTATCGCCCCCCGTCCCGGTTGAGTTGAAACCGCCCAAAGCATAGCTCATTTTGCCAGCGGATTCCTGCCAAAATTGTGACCTGAACTAGCAAAATCGTTGGCCTTTTCGCCCGCGGGCCGCTATCGGGGATTGACAACCGGAGATTGATCCTGTAATTTATTAATCAATAAATTACTTGTTTGAAGAGAGAAGGCAACTATGAGCCCCAAAGAAGAAGAAGCCAGAAACCGGAAAGACCAGATTCTCGAAGCCGCCGCCGCCCTGTTCGCGGAATACGGCTACTATAAAACTACCACCGCGGATGTGGCGAAAGCCGTTGGGGTGACACAGCCTTATGTGTTTCACTTCTTCAAGTCCAAAGAGGCTTTGTACCTTGCCGTACTGGAACAGGCGTCGCAGCGGATCCTCCACGCTTTCTCGACGGTCGAAGCGCCTCCCGAAAGGCTCCCCGAAGCGATGGGAATGGCTTTCGCGGAGCTTCTCAAGCACCACCGGAACGAAATTCTGCTGGTGATGCTGGCTTTTGCCACGCCGGAAAAGGCGGTCCGGGAGTACGCCCGAAAGGGGTTCGACCACGTGTACGAGCGGGTAAAAGAGCGTCTCGAACAAGCCGGCGTTCCGAATCCCGGCGTCCGGGCGAGCGAGTTTATCGGGCAAGGCCTCACCATCGCGCTGGCGGAAACGTTGAATTTGCCGAAATTGTTGCCGTGGCACGGTCTTTGCGATTAAAACCGCAAGGCAAAGCGATGCTTGCTGCAAATGCCGCTTTGCCTTTTTTGGGGACGTGTATTTATTTATTTATAAATAAATTTAAGGAGTGAACAATGGATGTTTACCGCTGCAAGAGTTCGATTGTTGGCCGTTACCTGTACGGCGCTGTTTATGGCGATGCTGGATAATTTGGTTCTCGGCGTAGCGCTCCCCTCGATCCAGAAGTCTTTCAACGCCAGCATGTCCGATTTGCAATGGTTCATGAACGCCTATACGCTCGCTTTTTCCGTGCTGCTTATTCCTTTTAGCGTGCTGGGGGAAAGGTTCGGACGCAAAAAAATGTTCCTGGCCGGCGTCGCTCTCTTCACGCTCGGATCCGCGCTTTCCGGATTAAGCGAAAGCTCGATCCAGCTGATTCTGTCGCGCGCCCTGCAAGGCATCGGAGGCGCTGCGATCGTTCCGCTCAGTTTGACGCTGGTGAACGCGGCTTTTCCCGAAAAAATGCGGGCGGCCGCGCTCGGCATCTGGTCGGGGATCTCGGGACTCGGCCTGTCGGTGGGACCGCTGGTCGGAGGATTGATCGTCGAGGGCGCTCCCTGGCAGCTTATCTTCTGGGTTAACGTGCCGGTAGGCATACTCGCTTTGGCGTTGGGGCCCATTTGGTTAAACGAATCGACGGGGGAAAAGAAACCGGTGGACCCGCTGGGTATTCTGCTGCTCGGCGCGGGGCTGTTCGGCATCGTATTCGGCCTCGAACGGGGGAATTCGGACGGTTGGGGCTCGCAGACCGTCGTCGGATCGCTGCTTGGCGGAGCTTTGCTGCTGCTGGTCTTCTATTTATGGGAACGCACCCGAAGACAGCCGTTCGTCCGCTTCGCTTTTTTTCGAAACGCCAAATATTCCGCTTATATTTTCGCCGGGTTTTGGATGAATGCGGGGATTTTCGGCTCCATCTTCCTGCTCACCCTGTTCTTGCAGCAAGCGCAAGGGTATTCCGCCCTCGGCGCCGGCGTCCGGGAGATGGCGTGGACCGGCTGCACCATGATCGCGGCGCCGCTGGCCGGTCTGGCGGTATCCAAAATCGGCAATCGGGCCGTCTTGTCCCTCGGATTGCTGCTACAGACCTTGGCCTTGCTCGGATTCGCCGTCCTGATCCTGTCGCTGGGCGTGGATTTCCCGTTCGGTTATCAGGCGCCGTTGATGATGCTGGCCGGAACGGGCATGGGGCTAAGCTTCACGCCTCTCGCCCACGGCATCCTTTCCTCGGTGCCGGAGGAATCCTCGGGAGAAGCGAGCGGCATCAGCAACGCCACGCGGGAACTGGGCGGCGTATTCGGGATCGCGATCAGCGGACTCATCTTCGAGAGCGGATCGGCCGTGCGGACGCCCGCCGACTTTGGCGATCATATCGTGCCGGCTTTGCTGGCCAGCGCAGTCATGATCGCCTTGGGTCTGCTCAGCGTCCTGCTGTTCACCGGATCGCGCGCGCCACGAAAGGTCCCGGCAAACGAACCGATCGAAACGGCCGAAGCGAAGATATGACGCAGAAGTTACTTTCACCCTAAAGACGACACCCATGCCGGGCATACTAAAAAAGGCCTCCATGTAGAACATGGAGAGCCTTTTGCCTTTCAGAACGGATCGTTTTAGCATGATATCCACATGTATTCATAGGGCTCAAGTGTCAACGAAGAGTCGACTTGACGATTCCGAATGACCTCTACGCCTTGAGCCGGGAGACTGACCTCTACTGCATCCGAAGAAACATTCACCAGGACAAGCAAGCGGTCTCCGGTTGCTTCGTTCAATCGTTCAATGGCGAAAACGCGGTCATCCAATCGGACCACCCGCTGCAACGCTCCGGGATCAAAGGCTTTCAGCGTACGGCGAATTTGGATCAATCGGCATAAACGCAAGAATACTTCCTTACGCACCGGGTTTTCCTTCAGTTCATTTTCCAGCTTATCCCGTTGCAGTTTCTCGCGATTAATTCTCCGATTGATACCGGACGCTTCCAATCCGGCATAATCATTACGGGAACCGAACAGGCTGTGAATGTAAATGCCGGGAACGCCGACAACGGAAAGCAAAATCGTATGTGCAGCCAGAAAACGCCGGATCCGAATATCGTCGCTTTCCTCCGGACCTGTCAAAGCATCCATATAATTAATGTTCAGTTCATAAGCGGTTTTCGTCCCGTCACCGTTATCGCGATAGGACACCTTGCCGCCATGCGCAATCGTTTGATCGATCAGCAGTTTCTTCTCCTGCTCCGTTAAAATCCCTTCGGCCGGCCGCATGCCGATGCCGTCGTGGGAGGCAAGAAAATTGAAAAAGGTCGTGCCGGAGGACGTTCTTTCGAGCCGATCCGCCCAATCCATCAGCTTGCCCGCATTGCCTGTCAGGAAGGAAAAGAGGGTGAGGACCGGCAGCGGAAATTGATAAACCATTTGGGCTTCGTCGTATCCATTTCCGAAGTAACTGATGTTGTCTTCGTGCGGTACGTTTGTTTCCGTAATCAGAATCGTTCCCGGAGCCGCCATATCCAGCACTTCGCGCATTACTTTGACCACCGTGTGCGTTTCCGGCAAATGCATGCAGGTCGTTCCGATTTTTTTCCACAAAAAGCCGATGGCATCGAGCCGGATAAAGCGGGCTCCAAAAGCCGTATATTGGAGAAGAATGTCCAAAATCTCCAGCAGCACATTCGGATTCGCAAAATTTATATCGATTTGATCATCGCTGAATGTGGTCCAAACGTACTTTTCCCCTGCCGCCGTCTCGACTTTCGTTAACAAGGGCAGCGCCCGGGGGCGGGTAACCCGGCTATAATCCAGGGAAGGATCCGCTTCAATGAAATATTGGTTGTATGGTTCCCGATCCTGCAAAAAACCTTGAAACCATTTGCTGCTTCGCGAAATATGATTCACGACGGCGTCAAACATCAAATCGTAATCTTTGGACAGCTCCCGGATATGTTGCCAATTTCCAAGCGCCGGGGATACGGTTCGGTAGTCCACGACGGAAAATCCGTCATCGGAAGTGTAAGGATAAAACGGGAGAATATGCACCGCCGACACCGTATCCCCTACATATTGCTTCAAAAACTCGTGAAGCACCGCTAGCGGCGGCTGTCCATCCGCCACAATCGAATTGCCGTAAGTGATCAGCATGACGTCCCGCTCCGTCACCCAAGGCTTGGCTGGTCGCTCCCTCCCTTCCGTGTGCTTCTTGACCATCTCCATGATCCGGTCGGCCAATTCCAGCCCCCGGCTCCCGTAAAGAAATTCAAGTTTTTCGACAAGAGCTTGCTTTTTCATATCGTGAACCTGTTGCGGCATAACAACCTCCTGCAAATTTACTTCCTATATAAGCTTCCGGATGAACTGAAGCGAACGACGGTATACGTCCATTTCCGGTTCGCCCGTAACCCGGCATTCAAAGGCCATCCAGCCCTCGTACCCCACTTGGCGAAGCGCTTCGAATCCGCTGCGAAAATCCAAATGCCCGTCACCGGGTTGGAAGCGGTGGCTGTCGGCCAGGTGAACATGACCAATATACGGACCCGCTTCCACGATACTTTGATCGATTTTCGGTTCTTCGATGTTCATGTGATAAAAATCCGCCGTCACTCGAACGCGTGAGAACGAACCCGCTTGAATCAGTTGAACGGCATCGGACAGCCTGTTTAACATATGATCTTCATAGCGATTCAGCGGCTCCAGATAAATGTACGTGCCGGTAGCTGCTGCCGCCCGATCGAGCCGGGCCAGCGATTCCAGCAGCACTTCCCGATCCTCGGATTCCGTGCGCGGAGGCGTCATGGGAGGCAACCGTTTGGAAAACATCCCCCATGCCGCCGGCACCACGATGCCTGTTCCGCCGAGCTCGGAGACGCGCTTCAAAATTTCGCCGATATCTTCGACCGCCTGCTTTCTGCGTTCCTGTTCAAAATCGCCGATCCAGCCCCGATATCCGCCGCAGGCAGTCACGACAGGCAACTGCGCGGACGCCGAAGCCGACTTTACTTCATGGAATTGCTCCACAAGCACGCTCCCGTCGATTTCAAAGCCGTCAAACCCGAGCGACCGAACCGTGCGAAACTTCTCCGGCAGCGACGCGGGGAAAAACGGTTTGTCTTGCGTGGCCAGTTTCAAGCGATCACCCCTGTTTCTCAAACGTAATCCCCATCTTGATGCTCAGTTCCGGCTTGCGGTCGACAAACTCGCAATAGGCTTCCGCACATTCCGCAAATGGGACGACCGGGAACACGATATCCTCTGCATGAATGAATCCGCTGGCCAGCATCTCCCAGCAAACATCCTCGATCCGCCGACGATTCCACCGCGGATAATCCGGATTCGGCTCGCTGGCCGCACGCGAAAAGATGATCTTCGCATTGTTGAAATGCGCTTCACGGCCAAAGTTAAGGCCCGCAGGAAACGGTTTAGCCCAACCGACATACGCAATCGTTCCGCCATAGGCTAATCCGCGAAGCGCATCTTGCAGCGCATGAACGCTCGCGCTTGTTTCGATGATGACATCGACCCCGCGTTTTCCGGTCGCTTTCTTCAATTCGAGTCCGACATCCTCGTGCACCGGGTCAAATGCGGCATCCGCCCCGTTCTTCAAGGCGACGTTGCGGCGAATTTCAATCGGGTCCACAACGGCTACAAACGAAGCGCCGGCCTTCTTGGCGATTTGCGCCGCAATCTGGCCGATGGCGCCAAGACCGATGACCGCAACGGCATCCCCCGGCCGAACGTGCGCATCCCTCACACCGCCCAGTGCGAATTGAGCCGGATCGTAACAAACAGCATTTTTCCAGGACATGCCCTTTGGCATTTTGCGGAGTCTGTAATTGTCCACGGCAGGGACAATATGGGTTTCACGAATGCCGCCATACGAGCAAACCCAGTCCCCGATGTCGTAATCCGTCACCTGCGATCCGCGTTCGACGATGACGCCAACCCACTGGTTGCCCATGTTCCATTCGCCGAATTTAACCCCTTCATCCTCTTCCCGCGGAAGAAACAATTGCCACTCCGGATCGAATTGTTCGCGAAGAAACGGCGTTTCCCCGCGAAAATCGGCCAATTCCGAACCGTGCTTCGGAGATGCGTACATGACGTTGACTTTGACTTCATGAGGCAACAGCTCGCGATCCTCGTAATCCAGCAGCTTTGCCACTCTGGGCGCTACCGCCACCAATTGTTTTCCCATTTTTTCTGCCTCCTACTTTCGAATTCCGTTATCCTTTTTCTCCGCCGTCTGTCAAGCCGCCCCGGAAATACCGTTCGACCAAAGCGAACATCAGCACAACCGGAATTGCGGTGAGCAGCGAAGCCGCCATCATCCGTCCCCAGACGTAGTGCTTGGTGTAGAACAAGCGGCTGAGACCGATCGGAAGCGTCATGTTCTCTTCCGAAGTGATTAAGACAGAGGCAAACAAATACTCATTCCACGCAATCATGAACACATAGATAAACACGGTGGCGATCGCAGGCATCGAGAGCGGAAGCACGATTTTGTAAATCACCTGAAACCGGTTCAGCCCATCGATCATCGATGCCTCTTCCAATGATTCGGGAATGGTTCGGAAATAGTTGCCCAGCATGTACAGGGAAACAGGCATCGTAATCACGAGATAGGTGATGATTAACGCCAGTTTCGTATCGTACAAACCTGCGGCCGTGACCATTTGATACAAGGGAACCAGCAAAAGAACGCCCGAAAACATGTAAATCAACATAACGCCTTTCTGAAAGGCTCCCCGTCCCGGGTATTCCAGGCGCGCGAAGCTGTAGGCTCCCATCGTGCCGATGACCACGGCAAGCAGCGCGGTCACATACGAGGTAATGAAGCTGTTTTTGAAATACGTCCAGTACGGAAATTTTTCCGGATCCAGGACATCCCGGAAATGTTCAAGCGTGATCTGCTTCGGCCACAGGCCGGCCGACACGGAGAGCGCTTCCTCATTCGTTTTGAGCGCCGTGCCCAGCATCACGAGAAAAGGAAAGATCGTGGTCACGACCGTAAGGGTGACCAAGGTGTAAAGGATGGCTCTGTTGAGTACCCGATTGTTGGTTACCATTTCAACACCTTCCTTACCGCCGTCAAGACGAAGACCATGACCAGAACGAACAAGGTAGCGGTAATGGCCGCTGCCAATCCGTGATCGAATGTCGTAAATGCCGTTTCGTAAGCATAGACGCTGACCACCGGAACCTGCTTGGTCAACAAATAGATTTCATCGAATTTGTAGAAATTCCAGATGAACCGCAAAATGACAAGCGAACCGATGACAAATTGCAGCTCCGGCAGCGTGATGTGCCAAAATTTGCGCCATCCGCCGGCGCCATCCATTTCGGCCGCTTCGTACAACGACGTATCGATCGACTGAATTTTCGCCAAAATCATCATGAACGAAAAAGGAAACAGTCTCCAGATGTCGAAGATAATGACCAAAATGAGCGCTGGCGTGGCGGAATCCAGCCAATCGACGCGTTCGCCCAGCCATCCGAGCTTATCCACCAGCGTGACGTTGACGATGCCGTACACCGGATTAAACATGTATTGCCATACAAACACCAGTGAAATGACTGGCGCCACATAGGGCAGCAGAATGACCGTACGCGCCAGAGCCCGCCCTTTGAAGGCTTTGTTTAACAAAAGAGCGGCCCCCAAACCGACCAGCGTAGCTCCGGCAACGGTAATGACGGTATAAATCAATGTAACTTGAAGGGAATCCCAAAATTTCGGATCGCTGAGCAACGCGGTATAATTTTCGAACGCGATAAAGATATCGGGACGTTTGGGATTCAGCGAGACTTTATGAAAACTGAGCCAAATGTTGTAGACAACCGGATACAAAATGACAACAGCAATAAGCAAGAATGCAGGGGCGATCAGCAGATAACCAAGCCTTTCTTCCTGTGCTTTAAATCTGCTCTTCTTCTGCTTGGTCATGGAGTTTTCTCCGATCATTTGACCACCCTCCTATCTTACCGTTTTCTCCATCTCTTTCTGTGCGTCTTCCGCTACTTTAGCCGGTTCCTGATGATCCAGCGTCAGTTTGGCAATGGCATTGCCAATAATGAATTTTGCGGAGATATCCCCCATCTTGGGATTCATTTGATGGTTTTGGAACCCGAAGCGCTGGAGATTTTCCAGACCTGCAGGAATTTGAGCCGCAACTTCGCCAAACGCTTGAAGAACCGGATGGTCCAGATAGTTCGGATCGGCTGCGATCGATTTGCGGGTCGGGTTGGAACCGCCTGCGGAAAGGTGCAAATATTCAATGTTATTTTCCGGCTTCATCATGAACAAGGTAAATTTTTTCGCAGCTTCTTGCTCTTCCGGCGTTACCGAATTGGTCACCGCAAATGACGTGATTTGGCCATAAGAGGCTTTGACCTTTTTCTCCGGTAGAGCAAAGCCCGTTTGCGCGGCCAGCTCTTTATTTTTCGACAGGTCCCCCATGATGTACGTGGAGTACATGACCATTGCCGCACGACCGTTCAGATACAGTTCGCGAGCTTCACGCCACGTTTCTGCCCCGGGAGGAGTATACTTGTCCAGCTCTTGATAAATCTTGAGCGCTTCGATCATTTCCGGCGAATTAAAGTTGACATTCCCGTCTTGGTCAAAAATATATGCCTGATTGGACAGCGCGAATTGACTGAACGTCTGCTCCGCAAAATCGTCCGCTTGCGTTCCGAAGACAATGCCATATTTCTGATTTTGCGGATCGGTCAGCTTTTCCGCCGCTTTCAAAATGTTCTCCCAAGTCGTGGGAGGCTCCAGACCGTTTTCTTCAAACAGCTTTTTGTTATACCAAATGCCTTGGACCCAGCCCGAAATCGGAACCCCGTAATATCCATCCCCATCGATACTGACCATGGAGTCCAGTGCGCCTTTGTAGAAATCGTCTTCGCCGATTTCGGTCACGATTTCTTTGTGAATTTGGTTGGCTGTAACCCCTTCCATACCCAGGAACAGCATTTGGTCGATCCCGCCTTCGATCACAGCAGGCAACTGATTGGCTCCAAGAGCCGCGGAAATCCGGTTCGGGAACTGTTCTTCCGGAACAGGGATTTGCTCGACCGTGATGCCCGGATTCTCCGACTGGAACTTTTCAATCAATTCCTTCAGCTTCGCGATCCGCTCTTCTTCTACTTGCGTATGCCAGTATTGAATCGTCACCGGTTTGGACTCCCTGGTGGATGCGCTTTCATTCGCCCCCTGCGAAGAATTGCCGGAATTGCCGCTGCCGCATGCCGAAATGATGACCGTTAAAGCCAGGAAAACCAACAAAAGTTTCATGTTTTTCATGGGATACTCCTCCTTTAAGTTATTTATTCATTTTACAAAAACGTTTTTGGTAGCGGTTAAAAAAAATTAGGTTCGCGGCGGTGCTGTCGATTCGCGTACAATGAGCTCGCAAGGCAACACGACGGGGGCAGGAACCCAAGACTCGTTCTCGATAATTTGCAAGAGCAGCTTCGCCGCCTCGTACCCGAGACCAAACTTGTCCTGCCGGACCGTGGTCAGCGGCGGATCGGCATATTGTGCCGCTTTGCTGTCGTCAAAACCAACCACCGATACATCCTCCGGTATGCGAAGGCCCATTTGCCGCGCCGCATCCATAATACCGAACGCCATATCGTCGCTGACCGCAAAAAACGCCGTAATGCCGGAGTCCTTGCGCAGCATATCGCCAGCCGCTTCTTGCGCTTTTTCCCTGGAGAAGTAGCCTAGCTGAATATAGGAAGGATCGACGCCGATTTTATGATGCATGAGCGCGTCTTGATAGCCCCTCATCCGGTCGTAGCTCGTTTTGCTGATTGTGTCACCTCCGATGAAAGCAATCTTTTTATGGCCCAACTGCAGCAGGTACTGAGTGGCACGGTAAGCCCCGGAATAGTTATCCGACTCTACATACGTGCACCTCTTGCCTTGCAGCGGAATATCGATGGCAATGCAAGGAATCTCGCTGTCTTGCAGTTCTACCAAAGCTTCCGTCCGCTTTTTCCCTTCCCCGGTGAGCAAGAGCACAACCCCATCGACACTGCGTTCTTTGCACATGGTCATATACGTGGCACGCTCTTTGTTCTTGTTCGTGAAGATGAGCAAATCATACCCTGCATTGCCCACCAACTCCCGAACCGCCGAAATGACATCCAGGAAAAACGGGTGATCGAAGCCGGAATTAACCATGTTTCCAAAAAAGATACCGATCGTATACGTCTTTTTCTGGACCAGGCTGCGCGCAACCGCATTCGGATAATAGTTCAACTCTTTGCAGATCTCTATAATTTTCTCTCTTGTTTTCGGACTGACGTCCGCATAATTGTTCAGCGCGCGGGAGACCGTTGACACGGAAACGCCCGCCCTTTGAGCAATATCCTTAATGGAGGACATGGATTCACCGCCTTCATTCCGAAAACGTTTTTGGAACATTCTCAGCATAGCAGAGGAAAATGACAAAGTCAATCGCCATATGAAGCGGTTTCATTCCTGAACGGGGTCTCCGCGTTGGACGAACAAGGCAATCTTTCACCTATTCGATGGGCTTCAACCACAAAGCCATCTGCAGCGCCACCGCATCCTGAAAATCAAGAGGGTTATAGCCCGACAGAACGCGAATCCGCTCCAGCCTGTAGATCATCGTATTGCGGTGAATGCCCAGCCGTTTGGCGGCCGCGGCGATGTTCAGGTTGCATGCGAAAAGAGCGTCCAGCGTTTCCCGAAGCTTCGGCGCGAGGACGGAGGCGAAACGTTCTTCCATCCGCCGCTTCGAGGCGGGGGAGATTTCGCGCAGCATCGCTTTCCAGGACAAATCCTCATAATAAAAAATCGAGCGGCCTCCGGCTTCGTCCCACCGGAGAGCGGTCATGCTCTCGCGGAAGCTGTCCGGCAATCCCTCGAGCGCCTGGACGGAAGTTCCGACTCCGATGGTGATCGGCTCCTCCGGTTTTAGGGCGGAGAAAAACGCATCGAGCAATTGCCTTACCCGGCTTGGCGATTGGCCGGAGAAAATCAGCACGTACACGCCGGAAGGATGCAGGCTGACTAGAGCGCAATGGGAGAAACGGCGGGACAAGTTCGGCAAAAACGCGTAATCCGGTTCCGTCTCGACCTCGGCAGACCGTTTGGCGACGACCGCAACCTGATAAGGCGGACGAAGGGTAAACGGAATCGGCCGGAGACGCCGATTGAAATCCTGGACATCGCCGCACGGGCTCTCCAGCAATTCCTCAGATACCCGATTGGCGATCGACTGTTTCCAGTTTCGGTCCAGACTGGCCTGTTCCTGCCGCAGCATCAGCTCGACAGCCATTTTCACCAGCTCCGCGTACGGCTTCACTTCGTCCGGGTCTCCGGAGATGCCGACGGCGCCGACGACGGTGTCCCCGTATTCGATGGGAAGATTAATGCCGGGTTGCGCTCCCTTCCATTGCCGGATGCTGCGCTTTTCCACGACAAGAGGCTCTTTCCGTTTCATGGCTTCCATCGCAGCTTCGTGAAATTGGCCGATGCGCGAAGGGTCTCCGCTTGCCAGCACGTTCCCGGAAACGTCGAAAAGATTAATATTGCGGTTCACGCGTTGCATCGTTTCGCCCACGATCGTTTGGGCAAGTTCGCGTGTCAGCATGGGTTCGCGCCTCCCGTCGTTTTTTATATGTACATCATAACCAAGTTTTTCTCGCCAACAAAATCGATCATTCGTGCATGATGAACGATGAACGAATGGCCGAATCGGTCTATGCTGATAGTATCCCATCTCAAGAGGGTGACGGTATGAAAATCGTGTTGGCCCCCGACTCGTACAAAGGAACGTTAACCGCGGCGCAGGTTTGCGAGACGATGGAACGCGGCATTCGGGAAGAGCTTCCGGACGCGGAGTTCGATTGGATCCCCATGGCGGACGGAGGGGAAGGAACGCTGGACGTCATCGTGAACGCCGCAGACGGACAGTTTGTAGAGATTTCCGCAGCCGGTCCGTACGGCAAGCCCATTCGCGCCCAGATCGGACGCATTCGGCAGGGGGAAGAAAGCTGGGCGGTCATCGAATCGGCCCGCTTGTTCGGGCTCCCGATGCTGGCTCCGGCGGAACGCAACCCGTTGCATACCACTTCAAGAGGGCTCGGCGACGCGATTCGGTCGGCGCTTGATTTAGGATTTCGAAAAATGGTCATCGGACTGGGCGGCAGCTCGACCAACGACGGCGGAATGGGCATGCTCGCCGCGCTTGGCGCGCGTTTTGCCGACGGCAATGGCGAGAAGCTGTTCGGGTTCGGAAGAGATCTGGCTGCCGTGGAGCAGGCCGATCTGTCCAAGCTGGATGCCCGGCTCGCGGAATGCACCCTGATCGCCGCCAGCGACGTGACCAATCCCCTGCTCGGCGCGCAAGGCGCTACCCGGATCTACGGCCCGCAAAAGGGAGCGGATCCGGAAATGGTGGAGCAGTTGGAGCGAGCGATGGCGCGGTATGCAAACATGGTGGAAAACGCGAGCGGCGTCCGCTGCGCGGATGCTCCCGGCGCCGGAGCGGCGGGCGGACTGGGCTTTGCGCTGCTGACGCTGGGCGCGCGGATTCAGCCCGGAACCGAAGCGATCGCCCGATTGTGCGGGCTGGCGGACCGGATCAAACGCGCGGACTGCGTGGTAACGGGAGAAGGAAGCAGCGATGCCCAGACGATGTACGGCAAGCTCCCGATCCAGGTGGCCAAATTCGCGGCGGAAGCCGGCAAGCCGGTCTTTCTTCTCTCCGGAAGCCTGGGGGACAATTGGCCGGCGCTGCTTCCCTATTTTTCCGCATGCCTGTCGACCGTTACGCGGCCGGCCAAGCTGGAGGAATGCCTGAGTCAGGCCGAGCAGAACCTGTACGCAGCCGCGCGCAACCTCGGGCGCCTGCTCGCCGTCAAGCGCCCCGGCCCATTCGCCTGAAGCGCGTCCCGTGAGACCGGCGTCGCGCCGCTGAACGCCGCCGGCTTTATCGAATGCGGCCCAGCAATTCGATGATTTCCTCGCGGGACATGCGCGGCGCATACGCCATTTTCAGCACGCCGTCGAGCAGCATTTGCGCGCGCCGCGGCTCCAGCTCTTGGTCGTAATAGCCGAAATAGCCGGTCGGATCGGACTGGATGAATTGTACATATTTCAGCACGGCAGGCCGGATTCCGCTCTCGGCGATAGGCAGGTCGCGCATCGTGGGCGGGGAACCGCTGGCGGCGACGAAGCCGGCCCATTCCTGCGGACTGAGCAGGAAATCCAGAACTTGAAACGCGGCATCCTCATGGCCGTTGCTGGCGATTGCCCAACCCGCGCCGTAACCGCCGTAATAATTCGTCGTCTTGCCTTTGCCGCCCAGATCGGGAAAGCGAAAATAGCCGATCTCCTCATTTCTCAGCAGCTTGTCGGATGACCAGTCTCCCTGAAGATACATGGCCGCTTTTCCGGCGAGAAACGCCTCTTCGACGGCCGAGACATTCATGCCGGAAAATCCCGGTATGAATGCGTTGTTATCGACCAGTTCGCGCAGCTTCATGCCCGCTTCGACGAAAGAGGGGTCCGTAAAATCCCCCTGTCCGTTCAGCACTCTCTCGAAAGGCTCATTGCCGCCGATCCGGTTCGACAAATACGCAAACCAGTTCAGCAGCGGCCAGCGCTCTTTGCCCGCGACGGCAATGGGCGTAATGCCGCTTGCGTTCAGCTTGCGGACGATCTCCATCATCTCCTCCCAAGTGGCGGGAGGCTTCAGGCCGTTTTCTTCAAAAATGCGGCGGTTGTACCAGACGATCACATGATAGGTGGAATGCGGGACGCCGTAAATGCGGTTGTCGTAGGTCGCTTTCTGAAGCGCGTCGGGATAAAAGCGGTTGCGGAAATCGGGGTGCCTATCGATCCGATCGGTTAAGTCTGCCACGCGGCCGGAGTCAACCATATATTTGAACGACCGGCCGAACCAATAGTAGAACAGATCGGGCATCTTGCCCGATACCATCGCCACCTTCAGCTTCGCTTTGTACTGTTCCTCTTTATAAAAATAAGGCACGATATGGATAGCCGACTGCGAACGGTTGAACCGCTCGATGCTCGCCGACAGGCTGGCTTGCCGCTGGTCGCCGCTTGCCTGCGCCCACACGGTGACGGTGACCGGCGAAGAGGAGGCCGGCTGCGCCGACGAGGAGCCGGAGGATGGTCCGTTGTACAGCAGCAAGTAAGCGAGCAGGATGCCGAGCAGCAGGATCATGACCGCAAATACCGGCATGCCGGTCCGAATGAGCTTTCTCATCGCTGCGCCTCCTCCCCGGTTTCGAGCGCGATTTTTTTGCGGATAGCGCGATATTCCCGCGGCGTGATGCCTTCGGTTTCGCGGAACACCTTGATAAAATATTTCGAAGCGCTAAAGCCGGTTTCATCGGCGATTTCATAAATTTTTTTATCGGTTCCAAGCAGCAGCCGCTTGGCCATGATCAGGCGCTGCTGATTCAGGTAATCGCTGAACGTCTTCCCGGTTTCTTCCTTGAAAAGGACGGATACGTAGCTCGGATTCAGATGAACGTGATCGGCCAGCTTCTTCAGCGACAATTTCGGATCGGCAAGATGATCCGCGATATAGGTCAGCGCTTTGCGGATCGTTTCGTTGCGCATGGCGGGATGAACGTCCTCCCGAGATCGCCGCGACCCGATTTTGCCGGATTCCAACGCTTGCTCCACCGCTTGAATCAATTGCAGTTGATCGACCGGTTTCAGCAAATAGTTCACCGCGCCAAGGGTGATCGCCTTGCGCGCATATTCGAATTCCGCATATCCGGTGAGCAGAATAGCCGGCGATTCGCGGTTTTCCTCCCGCAGCTTTTCCATCATTTCGATTCCGCTCAGCCCCGGCATCCGGATATCGCTGATCAACAGATCCACCGGTTTGGACCTGGCGATTTCCAGGCCTTCCACCCCGTTGGAGGCGGCGCCGAAATGCCAGAGGTCCGGCTGGTCCGCCGCCCACACTTTCAGCGTGCCCAGCACGCCGTTGCGGATCGCCGGCTCGTCTTCCACGATCAACATAAAGTACGTTCGGTTCGTCATGACGCATGGCTCCTGTCGGGAAGCTTAATCGTGACGGTCGTCCCTTTGCCGGGAATGCTGTCAATCGTCAAGCCGTAAGGCTCGCCAAAGAACAAGCGAATCCGTTGCTGGACGTTCAGCAGGCCAAGTCCGGGCGAGACCGTTTCCGCCGGGGAGACGGTCTGTTCCAGCCGCTGCCGCAGCAGCATAAGCGCATTGGATTCGATCCCCGGGCCGTTGTCGGCCACCTGAATCTGCAGCGCTTGTCCGTTCTCCTCGGCCGTTTTGCGGACGGATACCGACAGATGGCCTTCGCCCAGCTTGGGCTCAATGCCGTGATAAACGGCATTCTCGATCAGCGGTTGAATCAGGAGCTTCGGGATCCGGGCGTTCAGGCAATCCGGGTCCGTTTCGCAGCTCCAGGTCAGCCGGTCGCCCAGCCGGTACTTCATAATGTCCAAATACCGCTTGGCGTGTTCGATCTCGTCGGCAAGCGCGGCCCAATCGTCGCCGCCGGAGGATTTGATGGAATAGCGGAACAATTTGGACAGCGCGCTCACCATGGCCGCCCCCTCCCGCTCGCCTTTGCCGATCAAATTCCAGTAGAGGGAGTCCAGCGTATTGAACAGAAAATGCGGGTGAATCTGCGCCTGCAGCATCCGGATTTCCGCCTTGTTCTTCAGCCTTTCCTTCTCGTACACGGTCGCCACCAGGTGGTGAAGCTCGCGAACCAGCTTGTTGTAGGACTGGTTCAATTCATTCATCTCAAAGTTAAAATAGTTCTCGTTGTTCGGCTGCGGGAGCGTGTGGGCGAAGCGGTGCATCGTTCGGCGGAGCCTGCGGATCGGCCGGGTGATCAAGCCCGACATGGCGGACATGAGCAGCAAGCAGGTGGCCGTACCGACGGCCAGCGACCAAAGTAGCGCCTGCTTGAACAGTTGGAGCCCTCCTGTAATCGCTTGCTTCGGAACCAGCAGAACGATGGACCAACTGGTTTCCGCCGACTTTCGCTCGATCCGCAAATAATCGCCGCCGGGCGCGGCCGGGTCCGTTTCGGACGCCTCCATTTTCGCCGGTTTCGCCCGCCCGTTCGCTTCCGGCCGGTCCGCGTCCGCTTCCGGTTCCGCCGGGAAGCGGCTTGTGGCAACCGAAATCCCGTTCTCGTCGTAGAGATGCACAATTCTTCCTCTAATCGAGGAAAACTCCGCATTTAAAAAGTCAAGGATGGAAGGATCGACCCAAACGACGAAATACCCTCCGCTTTTCAGGTTGTTTTGCTCAAGCGGAATTTGCCGGACGGCCACCAGTTGGTTTCGGCCTTCCTGCGCCAGACTCCGCCAGACAAGCCGCCCTCGCCGCTCGTCGGCCGCTCGGATGATATCGGAACCTACCCGCTGGTCCAGGCCGGGCAAGTCCAGCGGATACAGCGGCCGGCTGCCGGCGTACAGCTCGATGCTTTGAATCGCCCAGGAGAAAGCGATCATGTTGTCGATCATCGGGCGCAGCGAAAGGCGGTCGTCAACCGGGAGCATCCCGTTCCGCTGGGCGGCCAGCAGCGCCTCCTGGATGCGGGAGTCCATCGCCAGTTGAAGGGTGAGCGTATCGATCTGCGCCAGCAGGGCATCCAGCCGGGCGCTTGCCTGATTGGCGGTTTCGCCGATCTGGTCTTTGGCGTTGGCAATCATCAGCGCCGAAACATTTTTGTACAAGTAACCGCCCGAAACGGACAGCACGATCGCCATCACGATGAGAAACCCGAGAAACACTTGCATATGCGTGCGGTTCAGCAGCAGAGCGGATGCGATACGCCGCATAGGACCACACCCTTATGTCTCGTTCGTCGTTTGTATAAACAGTAATACACTTATCTGAAAACGCTGTCAATGGTGGCATCCGGCAATCCAATCAAAATGGTATATTAGCAAATCAAGGCGACTTATTTTGCAAAATCGCCCGGTGTTACGATGTAAGCGCAACCAATTCTTGCGTTAAGAAAGGAGTAGCAGCATGAAAAAATGGATGATCCTTGTCTGCGCGTTCCTGCTTGCGGCGCTGACCGCCTGCGGCGGCGGGGCAAACGGCGGGAAAGCGGACAACGCAAGTTCGCCGCAACCGGGGGAATCGGCTTCGGCGAAAGCCGAAGGCGGAAAGAAAAAGCTGTCGATCTGGCATATCGAGACCGGCGTTCGCCAGGAATTGCTCGAAGCCTCCATCAAGGAATTTATGAAAGCGCATCCGGACATCGAAGTGGAAGCGGTCCAAATTCCAAACGATGCCTACAAAACGAAGCTGTCCGTCTCGATGGGGGGCAACAATCCGCCCGATCTGTTCCACAGTTGGGGCGGCGGCTGGCTGAAACAATTCATCAATGCCGGACAGGTCATGGAATTGACGGGCAAAATCGATACCGGACTCTACCTGCCCGCCGCCATCGGCAACGCCACGTACGACGGCAAAGTGTACGGCGCGCCGCTACTCATGTCGCTGACGCAGTTTTTCTACAACAAAGAAATCTTCGAGAAATACGGCATTGAGCCGCCGAAGACGTTCGACGAACTGCTTGCGGTTGTCGACAAGCTGAAGACGGAAGGCATCACGCCGATCGCGCTGGCCAACAAAACCAAATGGCCGGGCGCCCTGTACCTGATCTATTTCGCAAGCCGAATCGGCGGACCGGACGTGTTCACGGAAGCCTACGAGCGCAACGGCCGCGGCTTCAACGACGAAACGTTCGTCAAAGCCGGCGAACTGATTCAGCAACTGGTCGATCGCGGCGCCTTCAACAAAGGTTTCAACGGCCTGCAATACGACACCGGCCAATCACGCCAGCTGCTGTATACGGGCAAAGCCGCGATGGAACTGCAAGTCTCGTCGTACATCTCCAACGTCCAGGCGGAAATGCCGGGATTCGAGAAGAAACTGGGTATCTTCCCGTTCCCGACGGTCGAAGGCGGCAAGGGCAGCGCCACGGACCTGGTCGGCGGCGTCTCTCCGGTCTTCTCCGTCTCGTCCGGAACGAAATATCCCGATGAAGCGGTGGAGTTGCTGAAATGGCTGACCTCCAAGAAACTGGCGCAGCAAATGGTCGACAAAGCGGGCGTCGTCGCCGCCGTCAAAGGCGTGGAATACCGCGACGAATACACGCAGCAGCTGAACGAAATGCTCAATCAGGCGCAGCATCTGCAAACGTTCTACGACCAGACGCTGCCGCCGGCATTGGCCGAACTTCACAAAGACACGACACAAGCGCTGTTCGGCAAAACGATGACGCCTGCCGATGCCGCCCAACATATGGAGGATGCGGCGAAAAAAGCGCTCGGCAAGTAATGGTTCCCGGGGGTGGGGGAGCGCTGCCTCTCTCCCCTTTCATTTTTCATAAAGGAGGGAGACACGTCCATGACCAGCGACGCGCCGAACATTCGCGGTCGGAATAAATGGAATAAAGGACTGTTCCTGCTCTGTTTTCTCGGACCTGCCCTGCTCATCTATGGCGTTTACACCGTTTACCCGATTTTCGCGACGTTCTATTACAGCTTGTTCGATTGGACGGGCATCGAGTCCGCCAAAACGTTCATCGGCTTCGACAACTACGCGCGGCTATTGGGCGACAGCGTCTTTCACCGCACGCTGAGCAACAACCTGATTCTCGTCGTCGCGTCCGTTCTGACCCAGATTCCGCTCGGCCTTGCGCTGGCGCTGCTGCTCTATGCCCCGATCAAAGGCGTCAGGCTGTACCGGACGGTGTATTTTCTGCCGCTGCTCATGTCGACGGTCGCCATTGCGATTTTGTGGACGTTCATCTACGATCCGACCATCGGCATCCTGAACAACCTGCTCGCCGATATCGGACTCGATTCCTGGCAGCGAAGCTGGCTGGGCGAGCCGGACACGGCTTTGGGCGCCGTCGTCGCCACCATCTGCTGGCAGTATACGCCGTTCTATATGATTCTGCTGCGCGCGGCCATTGCCGGCATTCCGGACGAGATCACGGAAGCGGCCCGCATCGACGGCTGCACGTCCTGGAAAAGCTTCACGCGCATTACGCTGCCGCTGATCATGCCGACGATCGTCACCTCGTGCGTGCTTTCGGTCATCGGTTCGTTGAAATACTTCGACCTGATCTACGTCATGACGGAGGGCGGACCCGACAGCTCGACCGAATTGATGGCAACCTACATGTATAAACAGGCGTTCAGCAAGTTCAGCATGGGCTACGCAAGCGCCGTCTCGTTCAGCATGTTCGTGATTGCCTTCCTCGTGGCGCTCGCGATTCTGTCGTTCGACCGTTCCCGCTCGAGAGGAGGCGCGTAATGGATGAAAACGTTGAAAACGATAGGGCTTTACCCGGTCGCCTTCCTGTTTCTGATCGTCGCGGGCTACCCGTACCTGTACATGTTCGCCGCTTCGCTGAAGTCGCAGACCGATTTTTTTCAGCATCCGACTTCGCTCTTCAGTTCCTTCACATTCGAAAATTACAAGCTCGTATTTGAACTCGGTATCGGCCGTTATTTCCTGAACAGCTTGCTGATTTCCGCCGTCAGCGTCGCGTTTGTCATCCTGCTGGCCGCCATGATCAGCTTCTGTCTGGCCCGGGTGCCGTTCCGTCTCAGCCGCCCGGTCTACTACCTGTTTCTGGCCGGCATGATGATTCCGGTGCATACGACGCTGATTCCCGTCTACATGCTGACCAAGGATCTGGGACTGTACGATTCGATCTGGGCGCTGGCGGGACCGTACATCGCGTTCAGCCTGCCGATCTCCGTCATCGTCATGTCGCAGTTCATCCGGGAAATTCCGCGCGAGCTGGACGAAGCGGCCGTGGTGGACGGCGCAGGCCGCACGCGCCTGTTCTTCTCCGTCATTCTCCCGCTGCTGACGCCGGCGACCGCTACCGTGGGCATTTACAACTTCATTCATATATGGAACGAATTCGTGTTTGGTCTTGTGCTGATCACCACGCCGGAAAAAATGACGCTGCCGCTCGGCCTGCGCGTGTTCTACGGCGAGTTTTCCGTGAACGTGCCGGGAATTATGGCCGCCTTGACGCTCGGAACGATCCCGCTGCTGCTGGCTTACTTCTTCGCGCAGGAAAAAGTCGTCAAAGGGCTGGCCGCCGGAGCGGTGAAGGGTTAACCCGGTTAATCGTTTGCCTAGTTGCCATTTAGGTCCGTTAAATCAAGATGCGAGAGAGGTTGTGAACCATGGGAGATTTGGAACGGCTTCAGACCAGCGGGACGAAAATCGTAGGCGCTCAAAGCGGCAGCGAAATCCGGCTGCGGGGAACGTGCATCGGCGGCTGGATGAATATGGAGAACTTTATCAACGGATTCGCCGGTACGGATCAGGGCGTCCGCTATGCGATGAAAGAAGCGCTGGGCGAAGCGAAAGCGCATTTCTTCTTCGAGCGGATGCTCGACCACTTCTTCGGCGAGGCGGACGTCCGCTTTCTGAAGGAGAGCGGGTTCAATTGCGTGCGCTTGCCGCTCAATTACCGGCATTTCGAGGACGACGAGCAGCCGTACGTGTATAAAGAAGAGGGCTTCCGCCGGTTGGACGAGGCGCTGGCGCTTTGCGAGAAGTACGGCATCTACGCGATCTTGGATTTGCATGCGGTGCAAGGGTTCCAGAATGCGCACTGGCATTCGGACAACAGCACGCGGCACAGCTTTTTCTGGCATGACGCGACGTATCAGCAGCGGTTTTACGCCTTATGGCGGGCGTTTGCGGAGCGGTACAAGGACCGCAGCGTCGTCGCCGGCTACAACATCATGAACGAGCCTTGCGTCAACACGCCGTTCGGCGACTATCCGCATACATTCTATGCCAACTACAAGCCGGACTGGGAACGGATCAACCGCATTTACCGCAAAGCCGTCGAAGAAATCCGGGCCGTCGATCCGCATCATATTATTTTTCTGGAAGGCGACATGTACTCCAAGCTGTTTACCGGATTGGAAGCGCCGTTTGCCGACAATCTCGTCTACAGCAGCCACAATTATCACGCGGCGGGTTTCGGTCCCGGACCTTATCCCGGCGTGATCCGCTCCAACAATCCCAACGAGCCGAGCAGCGTGTATTGGGATCTGGAGAAACAGCGCGAAGCGTTCCGCAAGCACGAAGGCACGGTATTTACGCAGAAGCATCAAGTGCCGCTGTGGGTGAGCGAATTCGGATCGGCGTACAACGGACCGGCCGAGGAAGTGGCCGACCGGCTGCGCTCCATAGACGATCAAATCCGCGTGTTCGAGGAGAACGGCGCCCACTGGACGACGTGGACGTACAAGGATGTCGGCATCATGGGGCTGGTGACGCTCCATCCGGAATCGGAGTACATGCAGCGGCTGTCTTCGTTCCTGGAGAAAAAGTACCGGCTGGGCACCGACGACTGGATGCACTGGCTGCCCGCGGCAACGGCCAGACAGCAGGTTGCGGCGATGTCGGCCTATCTGCAGGAGACAATCGGCCCGTCGATCAACCCGGCCTTCAACAAGACGGCGCTGTCGCAGACCGTGCTTTGCATCTACGCCGCCACGCTGCTCGAACCGGAATACGCCAAGCAATTCCAGGGCTTGCCGGAAGAAAAGCTGGACGATATTCTCCAATCGTTCGCTCTGGAGCAATGCGTCGTCCACCGCGAACTGCACGACATCATGCGCAAGCATGCGGGCGCAAGGTGAGCGATGGCGCTTCGGACAGCGAGTCGTGCCGTTGCCGAACGAAACGAAATTCGGCGACGGCCCTTAAAAAGCGGCCGCCCCTGCAGGCTGGCAGGGAGAGCCGCTTTTTTCCCAAAGCCTTGTTATTCTCGTTTGAGCTCGGGCGTTGTTTGAGGAGCCACCCGTGCATGAGTGGCTTGCTCGAATGCGTACGCAAGGTTAAGCAGTTTCTGTTCGCTGTATGCCAGACCGAAGAACGAAATGCCGACAGGCACTTGAGCGGCCGTCGTTCCCGCAGGGACCGTCACCTCGGGGAACCCGGTAGCCGAAGCTACATAACCCGCCGCGTACGTATCGTAAGCGTTGCAGACATACATTTCGTCTTCTTGGTCGAAACGGGGCGATGCAGGACACGACATGGTCGGAAACACGATGGCATCCAGTTTATTTTCCGCCATCATCTTTTCAATTTCCTTACGCACAGACGGTATTTCCTTGGTCAACTTCTCCTTGTATTCCGCCGACGACTTGTATGAAGCTTGGGACAAAGCCGTCTTGTAACCGTCTATACGAGCCGGATTTACAGGCGTCTTGGAATTCAAGACCTCCGGAGACTCGCTGATTTCAATAATTTCCTCTAGCGTTTTTCACAATGTGGTTTTTCGCGGCCAAGGTTGCATAATCGTTCGGGTCCACTCCCGCCATGACACTTAACGCAATAGCGGCATCCGTCACGCTTCTTGCGATTGGACCGGTCGTATCGAACGATAATGAAGAAGGCACGACCCCGACTCGGCTTGTCAGTCCGAGCGTAGGTCTAATCCCGACCAACCCGGTAACACTTGCAGGACCTCTTATTGATCCTGAAGTGTCAGTCCCCAGTCCAAAAACGGCGAAATTCGCGGCAACAGCGGCTGCCGTTCCGCTGCTGGACCCGGAGGCATTCCGCTTCAAATTATAAGGATTCAAGGTGAGTCCGCCTAACGAGCTATAGCCCAATCGACCAAAAGATGCGGCAAACTCGGACATATTCGTCTTCGCGATAATAATGGCGCCGGCATCCTTAAGCTTCTGAATCGTAAAGGCGTCCTTGCCCGGATAAGCCCCTTTCAATGCTACCGACCCTGCTGTTGTCGGCATTCCGACAACATCGTAGTTGTCCTTAACCACAATCGGGATACCGTGAAGTTTGCTTCTCGGACCTTGGCTTTCTCGTTCGGCATCCAATTTTTTTGCTGTTTCTATCGCTTCGTCATTAATCGAAATAATCGAATGGATGGCAGGTCCTTGCTTATCATAGGCTTCAATACGTTCCAGATAGTAGCGCACCAATTGTTCCGACGTTATTTTTTTGGCGTTTAGTGCCGCATACAATTCATCAATGCTTTTCTCAAAGGGACTGAATTCAGCCTCCTCAGCAAAAACGTCCTGAAAAGGAAACGCGCAAGCGATGAGCAGAAGTGAAATGAGAATCTTAGATGCAATCGATTTTTTGAACACGGCTTTCTTCTCTCCTTATTTTTTCTCTAAGCTTGTAATAAAACTAAACGTTTCTCCCCACACGCCCCCTATTCGAATTATTTAATGTAATAAATAATAACATAATTTTATTTATTTTTTGGATACAGTCAATTTTTCACGAAAAATTATACTCATAATGATAGAATATATTACATTAAATATTGGGGTATGCGCTCTCCTTTACGGCCTCTGCGTCATTATGAAGCCACCGGCCGGGAGGAAGGAATAGAACAATGGCCGCTCTTATTTGTAAAATCGTCCGTTTCCGTTCCGGAAGTCAAAATAGTTTCGATATCGGTCAAATCTGTTCCTATCGGAAGGCTCTTTGACATGATTTAATCGTTGTCAAACCATGCAAAGAGGTGTATCCGATGAACCATGCTGCGAATTTTGTCGATTCAATCCATAACGAATCTTTTGAAGACCGGTATCTGGCTAAAAAAATTACCCATCACAGCATGATCTATGACCACGGCAGAGAAAAAGAATCGTTGAACGGATACTGGCACTTCGGCATCGATCAATACGACACCTGCCTTCGGGCCAATTGGTACGAGGAAGTCTACGAGGATGCGGAAGGCAGATCGAACCCGATGGATTTCAGCTTTGACGAGTGGGAAACGATGAAAGTTCCCTCGTGCTGGAATATGCAGAAGGAGAAATATTTCTACTACGAAGGCAGCGTCGTCTACACGCGAACGTTTCAATACCGGAACCGGGGCGAGGAACGCGTCTTTATCAAATTCGGGGCAGTCAATTACGACGCCAAAATTTTTCTGAACCGCGAGTATCTCGGCTGTCATAAGGGCGGCTCCACTCCCTTTTTCGTCGAAGCGACGGGCCTTCTGCAAAAGCAGAACCGGATCATCGTCGTCGCGAACAACACGCGCAAGCGCAACCATGTTCCCACCGACAATACGGACTGGTTCAACTACGGCGGCATTTACCGGGATGTGGAATTGATCCGCCTTCCCGAGACCTTCATGAAAGATTTCACCATCTCGTTGGTGCCGGACAGCGGGTTCTCGAAAATCCGGGTCGAACTCGAAGTCGAAGGTTCCAAACGAAACGGGTGGGCCGAGGTCCGCATTGACGAGCTGGGGATTGTATTTCCGGTCGAGGTGGCGGACGGCAAAGGCGCAGCCGTAATCGACGCCAAGCCGGAATTATGGAGCCCTGAACATCCGAAGCTCTACGAGGTCAAGGTTGCGTATGAGAACGACTCGATCCGCGAGAAAATCGGATTCCGGGAAATTCGCGTGTCGGGAACGGACATTCTGCTGAACGGTAACAAGATCTTTCTGAAAGGCATCAGCGCTCACGAGGAAAGCGTGCTAAACGGCAAAGCCGTCACGGAAGAAGAAATCATCGAAAACTTTACCCTGGCCAAAGAAATGAACTGCAACTACATGCGGCTCGCCCATTATCCCCATACCGAAAAAGCGGCCAAAATCGCCGACGAAATGGGCATTATGCTGTGGGAAGAAATTCCCGTCTATTGGGCCATCCAATTTCATAACGAAGAAACCTATCAAGATGCCGAAAATCAACTGACCGAGCTGATCAAGCGGGACCGCAACCGCGCCAGCGTCATCATCTGGTCGGTCGGCAACGAGAATGCGGATACGGACGCCCGGCTGAAATTTATGAGCTCCCTGGCGATGAAAGCGAAGGAACTGGACCCGACCCGGCTGGTGTCGGCCGCATGCCTCCTGGACCATGTCCATCATATTATCGACGACCGGCTGGCCGAATACCTGGATGTCATCGGAGCCAATCAATATTACGGCTGGTACCAGACGGACTTCAACAACCTGATCAAGCTGTTCGAAAACAGCAAGCCCGACAAACCCGTCATCATTACGGAATTCGGCGCCGACGCCAAAGCGGGGCACCGCGGTACCGCCGACGATAAAGGGACCGAAGACTGCCAATCGGATATTTACCGCAAACAGGTTCAAGTGCTGGAGCAAATCCCTTATGTAAAGGGCATAAGCCCGTGGATTCTGTACGATTTCCGCTGTCCGCGAAGACTGCACCCGATCACGCAAAATTATTACAACACGAAAGGGCTGCTCAATGCGGACAAAACCTACAAAAAGCCGGCGTTCTACGTCATGCAAGACTTTTATAAGAAGATCCGTCCCTAAAGCGCCGTCCGCATTCGATCGAGGAGGTTCCCTTTGTGAATGCAGTGTCACCTAATTCAATATTCTTTTTCAAGCAAGACGTGTATAACATGATATACTGGTGACATTGCATTCTGTACAATCGAGGGAATCGTCATGGACATTACGTTTTGGCAACTGGTCTTTACCGCCGTCTGCGCGGTGCTGGTCGGCTTTTCGAAGACGGGCATCCCAACGCTGGGGATTTTTGTGGCGGCCGTCATGGCGACGATCTTTCCCGCTCGCGAATCGGTAGGCCTGTTGACGCCGATGCTGATCACCGGAGACATTATCGCGATCCTCTATTACCGCAAAGCCGTCGTATGGAAGCACCTGATCGTGCTGCTGCCGTGGGTGCTGGCCGGTATTGTCGCCGGGTTCTTCGTGCTGGATATCATCAGCAACGAATCGCTGTCCATTCTGATCGGCGCACTGGTGCTGGTGCTCATCCTTCTGCATGTGGGCAAAGAACGGGTGGAACAATCGTTGAAGTTTTCCTTCGCGAAATCCCGAATGTTCAATGGCACGCTCGGCGTGCTCGCGGGCTTTACGACCATGGTCGGCAATGCGGCCGGCAGCATCATGTCGATCTACCTGCTGTCCAAGAACATGAACAAGACCCTTTTCGTCGGCACGAACGCCTTTTTCTTTTTTACGGTAAACGTGATCAAAGTGCCGTTTACCGCTTCTCTCGGCCTCATTACGACGCAGTCGCTGACGCTGAACGCATGGATGATTCCGGCCGTAGGCGCAGGCGCGTTCATCGGATTGAAGGTGCTGCCCAAAATACCGCAGAAGCATTTTCAAACGATCATTCTCGTCATGGCGGCGCTCGGCGGCCTCAAGTTGATTCTCTTGCCTTAACCTGCGGCAAGGGGCATTCCGCCCGACCGGACCGGCAGACCGGATACAAAAGTAAACCTCCAGCCCCGCTTTTTACAGCGGGTGTTGGAGGTTTTAACATGAGCGGGATTGAACTATTCGATATTGATAGCCGACACTTTTAATCCGTTCAACGAAACCGGGTTGCCTCGCGGATCGGTGATCCGAATCGTCCGCCGCTCGCCGGGGAGCAGGTCGAAGAAATTGTCGTCGAAACGGATGTTGCCCCGCGGCAAGTCAAGCTTGACCATCCGGGCCAGAGAAGCGCCTGCGGTAATCGTTACGGTTTGCGCTTCGGGATCGATCTCGACATGAAGCCGGGTCTTGGGAAGTCGCAGATCTTTGTGATCGCGCAAATAGTAAAGATTGTCCGGCACGTCGAAGCCTTCGGCGGTCAGCTTGATCACGACTTCCTCCGGAGCGCTGCCGTTCAAGGCTTCCGCTTCCGGGATGCTGCCGAGCGGAACGGCGCTATTGCTTGGAACGTCGGCGTCGAATTCGTGTGCATACACTTCCGTTCCCGAAAAATCGTAAACGCGCAGCTTGACTTTGCCCCGATAGGCAACCGTCCGGTCGTTCACGACCCACACCTCAAGCGGTTCGCCCGGCTCGTGGTTAAGCGAGAGCAGGAGCGGATGAAAAAACTTCTTCGCATAATAATACGAAGCCTTCGGCAGCAGCTCGTAGTCGATCATCGACCAGCTGGTGCCGGGCCAGCTGTCGTTGTGCTGCCAGACGAGCGAACCGCTCGTTCTCTTCTTGTTGCGGCGGTAATGCTCGATGCCGTACTTCAGCCCTTCCGCCTGCGTCAGCATGGAGAAGTTCATATATTCCTCGATATTTTGCGGAATGCCGGTAAAGCCCTCCATCAGCAAAATCCCTTTGAGGTGGTTCGTGTCTTTGTTCCGGTAGGCCATTTCGACGCTGCCCCAATAGAACTCGCCTTCCGGAATATATTTCTCCAAGGTGTACCGGTTGGCCGAAGCATGCATCCCGAATTCGCTGCTGAACAACGTGAAGTCTTTTTTGTAGTTTTTGAAGGAAACGCCTTCGATGCTGTAATCGATCACCGGAACTTCCCCGGATTTGCGCGGATACACGGAGCCGTGCCATACCTGCCAGTTGTGGCGGTCGCCGACGTCCGGGTCGTTCGCGTCATCGCCGCCGTACGGGGACGATGGCCAGTAGGGCCGGCTGCCGTCCAGCTCCCCCAGCACTTCCGGGATCAGCTCGTGATAGATGCTTTCCCCGTAAAACGGCGTCGTGATGCTGCCCTCCGAGGATTTCATGTCGTACAGCCAGTCGATTTCGTTGTTGCCGCACCAAATGGCGAGCGAAGCGTGATTCCGCAGCCTTTTGACGTTGTAGACCACTTCGCGGCGAACGTTTTCCATGAAATTGTGGTTGAAATCCGGAAAGAGCGCATTGGCGAAGGCAAAATCCTGCCAGACCAGAATGCCTTTGCGGTCGCATTCTTCGTAGAAGACATCCTTCTCGTAAATGCCGCCGGCCCATACGCGGAACATGTTCATGTTGCCTTCAACGGCCAGATCGATCAGGTCGCGGTAGCGGTCGTCGGGAGCCGAACCGATCAAGTTGTCCACGGGAATCCAGTTCGTTCCTTTGGCAAACAGCTTGACGCCGTTCAACAGAAAAGCAAAGGCATTTTCGCCGGTTTCCGTCTTCAGTTGAAGCTCGATGGTGCGGATGCCGAACGGCTTTTTGTAGGCGTCCACTTGCTCCCCGTTCGAAAAGAGCAAAACCTCCAACTCGTACAAATAAGGCTCGCCCAGGTCATGCGTCCACCACAATCGAGGCGCGTCGATGTTCAGATCCACGGATGCCGTGTTTCCTTCAACAGCCACCCTTTGCGCAGCGGCGACCCGGCCGTCGCGGGCCAGCAGCCTGATCTCCGATTCGACCGCCTGACGCTTGCGGTAAGCCTTGACTTCCACATCCACCCGGACCGAAGCTTCTTTCTCATTCGCGGCCACGGTTCTCGCAAACACGCTTTCCAGCTTGGCCCGGCGCCTGCTTTCGATCCGAACCTTGCCCCATATGCCGACCGTCACCATCCGCGGGCCCCAGTCCCAGCCGAAATTCATCGCCGCTTTGCGAATCCACGGCCGCTCCTTGGTGTAAGAAGACCATTGAAATTGTTCCTTATCCCGATTGTGCAGCGCCAACGGATCGAATTTGACGGCGATCGTGTTTTTCCCGTTCCGCAGCACTTTCGTGACATCGAACGTAAAGCCCATCAGCATATTATCCGTCGTTCCGATTTCGAGCCCGTTGACAAAAATCGTCGCGAACGTGTCCAGGCCTTCGAAAATCAATTCGTGCCTGACTTCCGGATCCTCGTCCTTTTCAAAATCGAATTGGATCCGGTACCACCACTCTTTATCTTCAATCCACCGGCTGGCAACATCATTGTGGCCGTAATACGGATGGGCAATCACTTTCCGTTCGATGAGCGCCGAATGAACATCCCCGGGTACCTTGGCCGTTATCCAAAACCGGTCATCCAGACCGGGAGATGCGATCTCAAGCGGCCTCTTCTGTCCCACCTCAAAAAATTGAAGTCTCCAACCATGCTCTAACTCCATCGTTCTCGTCTCCTCATGCTTAGCTTGTCGTTCGGTTTTCTTTTACTTGGCCGCCGGAGATGCTCCCTCGCGGAATTCGCTTGGCGTTTTGCCGGAATATTTTTTGAAGATCTGGCTGAAATATTTGACGTCCGCATAGCCTACGGCAGCCGCCACCTCGTTGATTTTGGCAGGGGTCGTCGTTAGAATTTCAGCCGCTCGGCGCATTTTTTGCTGGGTAACATAATCGCCGAAGGTCATGCCCGTTTCCTTCTTAAACACTTCGCTCAAGTGATTCGGATGGACGTGCACATGCTTCGCGACCTGCTGCAGCCCTACGTCTTTGCCCAAATTCGTCTCAATAAACGCCTTTGCCCGTTGGACATGGCCCGCTTGACCTCCGGCGATCTGGCGATGATATTGCTTCATGACGGCATACAAATATTGAAACAGCGCTTCCTTGGGCGGCATGCCCCGCTCATAGCGGAACGGCTCCGGACCTTCCTCCGCATGGCGCCCGGTTGCGGCCTGCACTCTTTCCAGCCACCGGCTTGCCGCGACAGCCGCCGAACGAATCGAAGCTTCCAGCGTTTCCAAGGTAAACTGCGGGTCTTCCAGCTGCTCCTGCACGAACTTTTGAACCCAGCCCTTCAGCGCCAACGGATCGTCCTCCAAGAAGATCGAGAACAGCGCCAGTTCTTCCTCGAGCGTACAGAAGGTTTTGCCTCCCTTGCGGTGCCGGATGTCTTCATAATCGACGATTTGTTGGCCGAGAAGGCCCTTATAGTCGAAAATATGATCCGCGCTGACATAGGACTCGTGAAGCTTCTCCGGCGTCGGGACGGGCACGCCCACAGCCGCGAAGATCGTGCACTTCAGCAAACGCTCGATTTTCAGCAAAACGGAGTTTCGATGCCGCACTTCAAGCTGCTTGTTGCTTGCGTCCACGGGAATTGCGACCAGCACCCGGTTTCGATGGATGAGCGTCTCGCATGCGAGCATTTCTCTTAACATGTTCTCAATGGCGAACAGGAGCAAAGACTCCGCCGAAGGCGAATCCATCCAGCCTTCTCCCGATACAAGCCATATTTGAAACTGTTTAGGGTCCCGCTCCGCCGGAGCAAAGATGCCGGACAAAAAAACGTCCTGCAATTGCGGCCCGATCGCCGCCACATCCCCATCGATGATCCAGCGTTCGATCAAACGGTTGCGGGCCTCCGTATGTTTCAAACGATCCTGGCTGTGCGCGTGCCATTTCTCTTCCAGACGCTTCTTGGCCCGCAGAACGGTTTGGATAATCTCCTCCGGTCTGCTCGTCTTCAGCAAATAATCGTTAACCCCCAGCCGGATGGCCTGCTGGGTGTATTTAAAATCGTCATAGCCGGTCAACACGATGACATCCAGATCCGGAAGGAGTTTCTTCGCTTCTTCGGCAAGCTCCAGCCCCGTCTTCCCCGTCATCCGGATATCCGTCAGCAGAATGTTCGGCTTTTCAATCGGAATCCGTTCGATCGCCTCTTCGGCCGAGGCAGCCGGCTCCAGCAACTCCAGGCCCAATTCTTCCCATTTAATGACTCTTGCCAAGCCCGTTCGAATGATGACCTCGTCATCCACGATCATGATTCTCATGCTGCGCCTCCGTCAAGATGGGAATGGAAAAGGAGATTCGCGTGCCGGCATGAAGCCGGCTTTCGATGTGCAGCTGGGAATCCGGGCCGTAATGCAGCAGCAGCCTTTCGTTAACGTTCCGCAGTCCGTACACTTCCGTCGGCGATTCTCCGCTTTCGCCGGGCTGCAGACTTTGGCGGACGAACTCCAGCCGTTCTTCCGTCATGCCGATCCCGTCGTCCAGCACCATCAAGTTCATCCGATTGCCTTTCCGCTCGATGCATACCGTGATATTGCCCGTTCCTTCTTTTTTCAGAATCCCGTGGATCATGGCGTTCTCCACCAGAGGCTGAAGCAGAAGCTTCAACATGTACTTGTCCTGCAATTCCGGTTGGATCACGTATTCCACGTTGAATTTGTCGGGAAAGCGGATCGACTGCACCGTCACATAATTTTTAATGTGCGAAATCTCCTGATGAACCTCGCAAAACTCGTTGCCCTTATTCAGGCTGAAACGCAAAAAGTCGCTCAAGCCGCCGACCATATCCGCGATCTTCTTCTCATCCGCCATGAGGGCCATCCAATGCACCGACGACAGCGTGTTGTACAAAAAATGGGGATTGATCTGCGCCTGAAGCGCGCGCAAATCGGCTTCTTTTTTCCGGGCTTCGTGACGGATCAGCTTCTTCTTCAACTGTTCGATATGCGTCCCCAGCATGCTGTAGCTTTGCGCCAGCTGTCCGATCTCGTCCTTCGACCGGGTCTGGTAAACCGGCATCGGTTCGTCCGGATTCACCTTCGACAGCAGCCGGGTCAACAAGCGAAGCGGATTGGTGATCCGCCGAACGATAAAGAGAATGAGCAGCGCATTGATCAGGACGGACAGGCCGACCGCCAACTCCGTAAGCTGCAAAATATAACGGCTTTGCGTCCGGTACAGCTCATAGGGAAACACGCCCGCCAACGTCCAACCGGCAAGCGAATCGCGGGTATAAAGAATCGTTTTCTTGCCTTCTCCTTCACCGTAGGTTCGCATGCCCTTCTGCGGCGCGGATTGGTCCAACTCTTGCTTCAGCCCGGGATACAGGGAATCCAGCGGCTTGGACAACCATTCCCTGTTGGTCGAGGACAGAACCAGACCCTGCCCGTCGACCAGCACCACCTCGCCCTGTCCGCCGCCCAACTGAACCTCCTTCCAATGGCGGGAGATAACCTGCTCGTCCAGGCTGATCAGAATCCAGCCGAGCGGCTTATACGTATTGATGCTCCTCAGCGGGCGGATAAACGAAACGACATGGTGCTCGCCGGCATAATCCTCGACTGAGTAAAGGCTGGTCCACATTTTTTCCGTAACCCGATCGATGTCCACCAGCCGATGCAAATCCGACTTGTAAAGCGTCGCCGTGGATAGCGGAGAATCGAAACGGTTTGAGTAAATCGTAATATCCGAGATGTAGGTTTTCGAACTGACCAGATTGGTCAGCATGCCCAAAACGCGTGTCCGCAGCTCGTTGTTCTCTCCCGAGCCGGCGGCGAACTGCTGAATATCCCGAAGCCCGATCAGAAAGAGAGAGATATTCTCGATATCTCTCATCTGAAACTGAAGATTCCCCTCCATCTGGCTGAGGGTATCCATGCCGGACTGGTTGATATTCTGCTCCATGACTTGCGACGAGGTGTTAAAGGAGAATAAACCCAAAAAAAGCAGGGGAATCAGGGTGGAAATCAGCATCAAAACCGTCAGCTTCCGCTGCAAAGAATTTCTGATCCACTGTCTCATTGCTGCATTCCCCCACTTGATTCAGGATCAGCCTTTTACAGCCCCCGCCGTCATCCCTTTCATCACCTGCTCCTGGAAGAGAAGAAAGACCAGAATCGTCGGCAGCACGGAAAGCGTCATGGCCGCCAACGTCAAACTGTAATCGGTTTGAAATCCGTCCGCGAACATCGAGATGCTGAGCGGCAACGTCTTCAAGGTCGATTTGCTGATGAACACCAAGGCGAACGAGAAATCGTTCCACGAATGGAGGAAGGTCAAAATCGTTACCGTGGACAGCGCGGGCAGGGACATCGGCAGCATGATGCGGAAAAATACGCCCCAAAGCCCCGTTCCGTCGATATAGGCCGCTTCCTCGATGTCTTTTGGAATGGTCGCTAAATACGCGGTCAGGACAAAGATGGCCGTCGGCATCGCGAATGCCGTGTAAGGCAGAATCAACGCCCAATACGTATTGAGGATGGACATCTGCTTCATCAAAATAAACAGCGGCACCAGCGTGCTGTGAATCGGGATCAGCATGCCGATGATAAAAAAGACCATCGTCCAGCCCTTCAGCCGAAATTTGAAGCGGGCCAGCACATAGGAAACCAACGCGGACAACAGCAACGTCAATACAAGCGAGACCACCGATACAATGACGGAATTGAAGAAAGAGGTGGCCATTTTCGAAGATTTCCAGGCCCGGACAAAATTATCGAAATGCCATACCTCGGGAAGACCAAAGGGACGGCTGAAAAATTCCGAATTGGTTTTGAACGCGCTAATGATTAGCCATATTAAAGGATACAAGGTCAGAAGGGCGTAGATCAACAGAATGGCCCAGAAAAATCCTTGTCCCCAACTTTTCAAACTTGCGATGCGGGATCCTGCGATGCGTTGAGACGATACTTGGGTATTGCTCAAACTCTTTCTCCTCCTTTCCGACTAATCCGCTTTTCTTCGGGTCAGCCACTGGCTGGTGCCGATGAACAGCAGGCTGATCAGGACGATGGCCGTTGAAATGGCGCTGCCGTATCCGTAGCGGTAAGTCGAGAACGTGGAATTGTACATATAAGTCGCCAGCAGTTCGGTCGCATGGGCGGGACCGCCTTTGGTCATGACGTAGACGAGGTCGAACGATTTCAAGCTGCCGGAAATGCAGAGGATGATCGCCACCTGAATGGTGCCCCAGATCATCGGCAGGGTGATCGTAAACAGCTTTCTGGCGCCGGATACGCCATCGATCTTGGCCGCGTCGTGGATTTCGCTCGGGATGTTCTGCAGCGCGGAAATGAAGATGATGAGGTACAGCCCGACGAAGTTCCAGATGAGCGGAGGCAGCAGCGCATAGATCGAGATGTCCGGATCGGACAGCCACTGCATCTTCCAAGAGCCAAGTCCCAAAGCGTCCAGCAGGAAATTCAAAATCCCGATTTGCGGGTGGTAAATATACTGCCAGATCATCCCGATGACCACGGAAGACAGGACCATCGGCATAAAGATCGAAGCGCGCATGAACCGCTGCAGCGCGTTGCTCTTGTGCAGCAGAATCGCCAGCACCAATGCGATCGGCACTTGGCCCAATATGGAAGCGAGGACGAAGATGACATTGTTTTTGAGCGAATGCCAAAAGACCGAATCGCGGATCAATTCGGCATAGTTTTGGAATCCGATATATTTGGCCTCGCCGATGCCCGACCAATTAAAAAAACTGTAGTAGGCCGACCAAATGACCGGCACGAACACGAACAAAGCGTAGAGGATTACCGAAGGCAGCAAAGCTGCCGCAATAAACCGGCGTACGCGGGATGCATTCAATTCGATCACTTCCTTGACGTAATCAGCCCTCCTGGAAGGAGGGCTGTTTCGGGAACCGCTTGCGCTTACTTGCCGACTGCGCCGGCTTGAGCGTCCTGAACTCTCTTGGCAATGTCTTCCGGTTTGCCGCCCATGAGCAGATCTTGAAGGCCGTTGTTGATCACTTCGACTGCCGCGGAGCTAAGCTTGGAGTCGTAAACCGGCACGATCTTCACGTTCTTCATCAGCTCGGTCAGCTCGACGAACAGCGGATGAGCTTTGGTTTTATCGACGTCGATTTTGTAGCTAACCAGCGTGCTGCTGTCCAGCGTCGCTCTTTGGCCGTCGGGTCCGGCCAGCGCATAGAACAGTTCCAATGCCGCTTCTTTCTTCGCACCCGTCAGTTTCTTGTTGACGCCCAGACCCGTACCGACAACGCCGGCGGTCGTTTGGGGCTCGCCTTTTCCGCCTTCGATCGGAGGCAGAATCGTAATATGCGTGTTCCTCAAAAGGTCCGCCGAAGCGGTGTTCACCAAGCTTGCCACGGCCCAGCCGCCATCGATGAACATCGCCGCTTTGCCTTGCGTATAGAGCTGGATCATTTGGTTTTCGTCGATGCTGTTGTAGCCGTCTTGATAAGCGCCGGCTTTGCCCAATTCTTGCATATAGGTAAGAGCCTTAATGAATTCCGGATCCGTAAATTTCGCCCCGTCTTGCGCAACGGCTTTCAGGAACCATTCCGTACCGGTTACGCGGTCGGCGATGGTGCTGAAGGTCGTGGATTGGACAACCCAGTTCGCTTTGTTTCCAAGCGCGATCGGAATGACATTGTTCCGTTTGAAGGTATCGATGGCTTGCAACAGCTCGTCCCAGGTCTTAGGAACCTTTACGCCGTATTGATCGAAGATCGCCTGGTTGTAATAAATCAAGGAGCTAGGCGCCAGGTTCATCGGAACCGAGTACGTTTTGCCGTCTACCGTAAAATCGTCCAAGGCGTTCGGAATAAAGTTGTTTTTCCATTCCGGCTTGCTGTTCAGGAAGTCGTCAATCGGCTGCAGAAGATCGCCGTTTACGAATTCCTTGGTCATGGCGCCCGGCCACATAACGAACAGGTCCGGCATTTCATTTGCGGCAGCCGCCGTGCGCAGGCGCGTTTTCAACCCATCGGTCGCAAGCGCTTCCACCTGAAGGTCGATTTCAGGGTGCTGCGCTTTAAAATCATCCAGGATTTTTCTCATCGCGACCGCTTTGGCATCTTGGCCGGACCAGTTGTTCCAAAGCGTCAGCGTTATTTTTTCCTGTTTGCCGCCGGACGCGTCGTTGTCTGCAGATTGTCCGCCGCCGCAACCAGCCAGCAGAGACACGCAGACCGCTATCGCTAAGGCGAGTATGAAGCGTTTTTTCATGGATGTAACCCTCCCCTGTTTATGTCCACGTTCATTCTATATGGGATGTTTCATTCCCGTAAGGGGAAGATGATAAGGACCAGGGGGGAAAAAGATCGGATCGCGTGGTGCGCGGAGGCTTTCGTTTGAAGAGGAAGTTTATTCTTGTCCCGGCGGTCGGCGTTGCAAAAATATCAGGATGTTGTTAAAAGCTCAAATATGTCGACGCCTTAAAAAACGTAAAAAGGACATCGGTCACGATGTCCCTACTGATGGAATTGGTGGAGTCGAACGGACACTTTTAAAAACCAGAGCCCCGGCACACAGCCAGGGCCCGATCTATGCAACTTAACGTTATCATACAATTAGCAAGCCCGTCCCCTCTGTTCTAACGGAGGAATAACTGCCTAACCCAGACTCGAGGTTGCCTTTTTCGTCTGGCGGGACGGCTTCGCGTATCTCATCAGGCATCTCGTTCTTCTTGCCGCTTTTCTCCCTTACGGCAACACGTTGCCTGCCGCACGGTAAATTTCGTACCATTCTTCGCGGGTCAGATAAATGTCGGAGGCCTTGCAGCAATCTTTCAACCGTTCAATATTCATCGTGCCGATCACCGGCTGCATACGGGCCGGATGGCGCAGCAACCACGTGATCGCGATCGTCGTGTTGGTCACGTTGTATTTGTCGGCGATCTCGTCGATTTTCTGATTCAGTTCGGGGAACTTGTCGTTGCCGAGAAATACCCCTTCAAAAAATCCGTATTGGAACGGCGACCAAGGCTGAATCGTGATGTCGTGCAGACGGCAATAGTCGAGGATGCTTCCGTCGCGGTCGATCGCGGAATCGTTCTCCATATTGACGTTAATGCCGTTGGAAATCATCGTGGCGTTGGTAATGCTGAGTTGCAGCTGGTTGGCAACGATCGGCTGCTTGACGTACTTTTTCAACAGTTCGATCTGCATCGGTTTTTGGTTGGATACGCCAAAATGGCGCACTTTCCCCGAGCTTTGCAGAGTGTCGAACGCTTCGGCCACCTCTTCGGGCTCAACCAGCGCATCGGGACGGTGCAGGAGCAGCACATCGAGATAGTCGGTCTTCAGCCGCTTCAGGATGCCGTCCACGGATGCCAGAATATGCTCCTTGGAAAAATCGAAGCTGCCCTTACGAATGCCGCACTTGGATTGAAGGATGATCTTCTCGCGAACGTCATCGTTCATCTGAATCGCGTCGGCAAAGATTTCCTCGCAAGCCCCGCCGCCGTAAATATCGGCATGATCGAAGAAATTCGCCCCTTCGTCCAGCGCCGTTCGCACAAAGCGCTCCGCCTCGGATTTACTCAGCGAATTAATCCGCATGCAGCCGACCGCTATAACAGGAACTTCAAGCGCGCTGGTTCCCAGTTTGATCGTTCTCATGATAAACGTCACTTCCTTCGTTAAATTAGATGCGACCGGTTTCGCAGGAAAAAAGATGTGCAATATGTAAGCGGTAACACCAAATCGCTGCGCAAAACGGTGAATCCCTTTATTATTGTGACATAGAAGTATGGAAGCTTTCAAGGCTGATGGTGTTTTTCAGTAGACACCTATGCTCCTATGCCGCTTGTACGGCACTATCAGAGAGGGAACGTGCGACTATCCTGGGTTTTTTCAATTTACAGCGCCATCCTAAGAAAAACTGGATGTTTTCCAATATTCCATGCATACAGCATGTGCATAAACAAAAAAATCCACCCTTGGATCAGGCAGATTTCCCATTTCTAATGTCGGCTAACCGTCTCCATCCCGGGGCAATTTAAAAGAAAAAACCCGCTCCTCCCCGGCGAGAACCGGTCAAAGGACTTTGACGTACGTTGTCCAAGCAATCGACTAAAGAAAGTAGAAGCCTACGATAACGGCGATGACGCCTCCGCTTCTGATGATGATAAGTGCAACTTGGCTTGGCTCGGTACCTTTATACTGCCATCCATACTGTAAGTACCAGAAGAATCTCGGGAAAAGGATATTGATGATACCTAAGATGATAAAAAGGAAGGCCACAGTTTTAAAAAGGTTCATATGTTTTCACCCATTTTCAAATTCATCTAGATCACCCTATACAACCCAAAAGTGTCGTGAAGAAGGAATTTTGTACCTACGGACCCTGAAGATTTTATCAAAAAGAACGGTCTCAGGAAACCTTCGAAAGATGCAGTTCTTGTAAAAGTTGTTGACGTAGATTATGTTTATGAGAATGATCCATCTGCAGGTGAAACTGTTCATCCCTTGGAAATAGGAGGGAACGAATACTATATTGTAGGTCCGGAATATGTAACGTATGGCTCATATGTTGTTGCGTCTGTAGAGGAGTCGGGTGCCACAAATGGAACGTTGACTCATTCGCAAGCAGTAGCAGTTGCCAATTCATACAACGTGAGTGTTTCGGTCAATGCGCAAATCATTACTGCAGCGGTTGGATATAATGTAACACAAATATGGACTACAACAGCAACATATTCGCAAAATGTTACCAAAGATAATAAAATTACTGTAATTGATGCCTATGATAAATATTACCAAATTAGTTTCGAAGTTTGGGAAGATGATGTTTTTTACAATGATTTTGTAACAACAGGAACATCTAAACGTCACGTCGGATTTAGATACCATACAGATTGTGCAGATGATCTTGAATTTCACGGGTGCTGACGCCCTTGGCGTAGAGCGCGATGATCTGGTCCTCGATGCCCGTTACGTTTGATTGATGCTTCCGGACAACGACCGGTTCGAACTCGCCCAATCGGTCTCTGGGGACCGCAATCTCCTGCTCGCCGTACTCGCTCGTGATTTTCTTCTTGCTTTTCCCATTGCGGCTATTGCTCGTCTGCTTGTTCTGCACATCATGCTTCTCGTAGCCCAGATGGGTGTCCATCTCGGCCTCAAGCATCTCCTGCAACGTTTCGGCAAACAAGTCTTTCAAAGCATTCTGTGCGTCCTGAGCGGTGACCAGGTTATTCTCCTTGATAAACGCTCGAAGTTGCTCCTTCGACCACAATCCCATGTGTGCTCCCAACCTTTCTATTATTCCTATTGTAGCAGGTCTGGGAGTTTACACATTTTATTTTACAGACTCTCGTTATGGGTAATAATGGAGTCAAATGAGCGGGCTACTCGCCATTGTCGTTTTTTTCTTACTTCGATCCGACCGAATAATCTCAGCGAAGCGTCAGCCGTATAGGATCTAATCGGATATTGATTCGATTCGTGACGCTATCGTTTGTTTCTTTGGCTTCCGAACACCATCTTTACGCTCCGATGTGTTCGAGGGCCAATGCATTCAGCTGCCAATCAGAGATGCATGGAGCATCGCAGGTACCCTTCACATATTAGTTTCAGGCATCGGCAACTGCGATACTGTTTCCCACCGGTTACAGAGGCGAGAGCTTGGTAAGCGAAGACGGAAAAACTGGATGGTCGCTCTTTGAGATGGGAGGCATTTAGCAAGTCAGCCTGATTGTCTTCTTCAGCCGCCCTAGCCGGAGACTGGACAGCGTATCCCACTAGAGTTGAGCCCTTATCCCGCCACATGGGCGATGCCGGGCAGTACAAACATCGCATCATCGACGATCCTATGGTCAAGCAGGGAGATTTGTCTTGATTCAATTGCCGCAGCCCTTGGAATTGTTTTCATTCAGCACCTTTACATTTATCTACCGTAAAAAGAAAAAAGCCCGTAGTCGGCTCCTTGACGGAACTTTAACTACAGGCTTAAGGTGCTTCCCAAAATGATGAATCAGCTGCCATACCACTCCGCAATCCGGTTGAAAACGTGCTCCTTCGTAAACCCGTATTTCTCTAACAGTACGTTCCCGGGTGCGGACGCCCCGAAATGATTCAACGTAATCAAGAGACCTTCGGGGCCTGCGTAACGTTCCCACCCCAGTGAACTTGCCATTTCGATGCAGACCCTTTTCCGAATGTGAGGAGGGATAACGAAGTTCCGGTAAGCTTGATCCTGTTCTTCGAACAATTCCCAAGAGAGCATGCTCACCACGTTCACTTTGCGTCCGTGCTCTTCCAACATGCTTGCAACCTCAATCGCCAGCGGAACCTCCGACCCGGACGCGATCAATAACAAATCAGGATTGCCGTCCGGCGTCTGGACGCGAATATACGCGCCCCGGTGCGCCAGCTCAAGCCCTTTCTCCGAACCCGCTGTTACGGGGAGCGTCTGTCTGGTTAATACCAGCGCACTCGGGCGGCGGCTTTGGCTTAAGGCGATTTTATAAGCGGCCGATGTTTCGTTCGCGTCGGAAGGCCGGAGCACCAGCAGATTCGGGATGCTTCTTAATCCCGCAAGCTGCTCAATCGGTTGATGGGTTGGACCGTCTTCGCCAACGGCGATGCTGTCATGCGTTAATACATAAATGACCGGCTGGCCCATTAAAGCGGAGAGACGTATCGCAGGCTTCATATAATCCGAAAAAACAAAAAATGTTCCTCCGTAAACCCGCAGACCGCCGTGCAAAGACATCCCCTTCAGGGCTGCCGCCATGGCATGCTCGCGTACTCCGAACCAGATGTTGCGGCCTTGGTAGTTCTCTGGTTGGTACGCTCCTTCTTCACGGATTGTCGTTTTATTGGATGACGCCAGGTCTGCGGAACCTCCTAGAAAATAAGGGATGACCGAAGCAAGCGCGTTGATGGCTTTACCGGAAGCATCGCGCGTTGCCACCTTCTCTCCGATATTGTAGACGGGAAGTACGTGATCCCAACCCTCCGGCAACTTCCCGGAAAACGCACTTTCAAGCTCTGTGGCCAAATCCGGGTACGCTTCTCGGTACGCGTCCCACACTTGTCTCCATGATTTCTCCGCTTCGATGCCCCTTTGCACCGCTTTCCTAAACGGTTCCAGAATATCCTGCGGGATTTCGAAAGGCGGATGCGGCCAACGGTATGCTTCCCGTACAAGGGAAATTTCCGCTTCGCCGAGCGGCGAACCGTGGCTTTCGGACGTTCCGGCTTTGTTCGGACTGCCGTAACCGATGATCGTCTTCACTTCAATGAGTGTAGGCTTCTCCGATTGCCGCGCCTGCTCGATCGCTGCGTGAATGCCGGGCAAGTCGTTTCCGTCCTCCACCCGCAGAACTTGCCAGCCGTAAGCCTCAAACCGCTCCGCCACACGTTCGGTGAAAGCGAGCTTGGTTTCACCGTCCAGCGATATGTCATTCGAATCGTATAAAACGATAAGCTTGCTTAATTGGAGATGACCGGCGAGCGAAGCCGCTTCGGCAGCGACCCCTTCCATCAAGTCGCCGTCTCCGCACAGGCAATAGGTATAGTGATCCATAATGGCATAGCCGTCTCGGTTATAGCGCGCGGCCAAAAAACGCTCCGCCATTGCCATTCCTACAGCCATGGCAAAGCCCTGTCCCAAAGGTCCGGTCGTACACTCTACGCCGGGGGTGTGCCCGTATTCCGGGTGACCCGGGGTATTGCTGCCCCATTGGCGGAATTGCTTGAGATCTTCTATGCTCACATCATACTGAAATAAATGAAGCAAGCTGTACAAAAGCATGGAACCGTGGCCGGCGGAAAGCACGAACCGGTCCCGATTCCACCAATGCGGGTTCGCGGGGTGAAATGTCAGAAAACGGCTCCACAGAACATAGGCCATCGGAGCCGCACCCATAGGCAAGCCCGGATGTCCCGAACCGGCTTTCTCAATCGCATCGACAGACAGCATGCGTATGGCCTGCAGGGCGCGCAAATCTTGATCGCTGTACATCAATTATTTCCCCCGTCCAACGACAATCCGCCCGGAACTTGAGTCCAATCCTTCAGAAATTTTTCAATTCCAATGTCCGTGAGGGGATGCTTCCACAACGAAGGGAATAAAGACCCCGGAATCGTAGCGATGTGCGCCCCGGCAATGGCGGCATCTTGCAAATGCAAGATGCTTCGAACGCTGGCCGTAATGATTTCCGCCGGGAGTTTATAATGATCGAGAACGGTTCGAAGGTCGCGAATTAACTGTAATCCTTCGATCCCGGTGTCATCCAATCTTCCGACAAACGGGCTGATATAGGTTGCGCCAGCCTTTGCGGCCATTAATCCCTGAGCAACCGTAAAAATCAACGTGACATTCGTCTGTATGCCTTCTTGCGACAGCTTATATGTCGCTTCAAGCCCATCCTCTGTCATGGGGAGCTTGATCACGACATTGTCGGCCCAGCTCGCCAATTCGTGTGCCTCCCTGACCATATCCGTTGCATTAACGCTAACAACCTCAGCGCTTACGGGTCCGCTGACTTCCTTGCAAATTTCTTGTATGATTTCTTTAAAAGGTCTTTTTTCTTTAGCGATCAGTGTAGGATTGGTGGTAACGCCATCCACCAGACCCAATCGTTTCACCCGTTTGATCTCTTCTACATTTCCCGTATCCAGAAAGAATTTCAATACGGTTAGCCTCCTATCCATCTATGTTCTAACCGGCAGTCAGCGCTTTGCAAAATATCGAAGAGCATTGCTCACTGTTCATTCACATCACTTGATGAACATATTGAACAAACGTATGGAAGATGTGATACGCCGAAACCGCCCCGGGATCCATATGTCCAACGGATCGGTCCCCCAATCGGCTGGACCGTCCCAATTGCGAGACTAAGGACGCTGTAGAAATCATGCCGTTTTTTGCTTCGGCAAGCGCCTTGTCATAGATGTCTTTACCGATCTCTTCTTTTTTGCTTTGCATTTTTAAAACGCCGAGTACCGGCAGCCACGTGTCCATCATCGTTTTATCTCCGATTTTGGCTTTTCCGCGTTCCTGAATGCCTTGAATGGCCGCTCCCCAGAACGAAACGAGGTCCCGATGCGTCAGCTCTGTCTTCCCTTGCAGCGCCGTGGAGCCTCTTAAGAATGCCGTGGCGTACAACGGCCCTACGGAAGAACCGACCGCATTCAAGAAAGCCATGGCGATCTCCTTGAGCAATGTCCCACAATCGCTCGCTTCCGACTGCCGTATTTGATCGGCAATCGCCTGCCAACCGATCGACATGGTCACACCGTGGTCGCCATCGCCTAATTGGCGGTCTAGTTCCGACAGTTCGTCTTTGACATGTTCGATTCGATTCGCGATCTCGACAAACAACTGTTTAAACTGCTCGAATGTCATGACCATGAAACCTGGCCTCCTTATTTCTGCACGTACATCGGGGTGTCAACGGGATAATCGATCATTTGGATCAGTTCATCATCCAATTTCATGATCGAGATTGAGCAGCCGCCCATTTCGAGAGAAGTCACAAACTCGCCAACGAACGAACGATAGATCTTCACTCCGAGCTGCTTTAATCTTTGTTCCGCCCGGCGAAACACCACGAACAATTCCATGTAAGTCGTAGAGCCAAGCCCGTTCACCATGACGGCCACACGTTCACCGGGCTTCAACGGCATATCTTCCAGGATTTTGTCGATCAGATCGTCGGTCGTTTCATCGGCCGACTTTAATTTCCCACGCAGGACGCCCGGTTCGCCATGGATCCCAAGACCGATCTCCATTTCATCCTCTCCCAGATCGAAGCTGGGCTTCCCTGTCTGCGGAACGGCGCATGGGGACAAGGCGACCCCCATCGTACGTATGCTTTCGTTCGCTTTCTTCGCAACCCGGACCACTTCGTCCAGTTTCATTCCCATGTCCGCCGCGGCTCCCGCGCATTTGAAGACGAGGAATCCGCCTGCGATACCGCGGCGCCGCTCTACTACCGGTGAAGAGGCGACATCGTCCGTAATGAGTACGGTTTCTACTCGAATACCTTCCATGGCGGCCAACTCGGCAGCCATATCGAAGTTCATGCAGTCCCCGGCGTAATTGCCGTACATGTAGAGGACGCCTTCGCCGCCGCTAACCGCCCTCGTACAAGCCAGAATCGGGTCGGGGGGAGGAGAAGCAAATACGTTGCCCACAGGCACAGCGTCGACAAATCCTTTGCCGATAACGCCCATGAAGGCCGGTTCGTGACCGGAGCCCCCTCCAATAATAACGCCCACTTTCCCTTGACGGACCGTATTCACGCTTACCACCGAACGCTTGTTTTCCGGCAGTACCCGGACATATTGGGGATAGGCCGCGGCATAGCCCTCAATCATCTCGTCAACAACCAGATTCGGAACATTGATGAGTTTCTTCACTCCATTGGCTCCTTCCCATCTTCTCTTCGATGTCCATGATTTTTTCTACTTTCCGAGCCGAATTGCCGCCCTGAAACTCCGAGTTCAGCCAGGCTTCTACCACCTTAAGCGCGGCTTCCGGACCAATCACCTTCGCTCCGAGCGTAATAATTTGCGCGTTGTTGCTCTTCCGGGCGCGCTCCGCCGAATACGTATCGTGGCATTGGGCCGCCCGAATGCCGGGTACCTTGTTGGCGGCAATCGCTACACCGATGCCCGTACCGCAAATCAGTATCCCGCGTTCCAGACGGCCTTTCTTGATTTCCAGGGCGACCGCGGATGCCACATCGGGATAATCGGTTTCTTCGCAAGAATGGCAGCCCATATCTACATAGTCTATTTTCTCTCTTTCCAAATATTGTTTGATCCGTTCTTTCAATTCATAGCCGTGATGGTCGCTGCCGATCCCGATTCTCATACAGAATCTCTCCGTTTCCTCTCTATTCTTTTTTCTTTTTTCTGCGGTCTGCTTCTTCCTCTTTACTCCATAAACTCGTTAACGTTTTCGGCTGTTACAAGCTGGAACGGAATCCAATATTCCTTCTCGATCGGTTCGCCCTTCAGATATTTCACGGCAACCTCTACCGATTGCGCGCCTTGACCTTTCGCGTCCTGGAATACCGTTGCGTTCAAGCGCCCGTCTTTTACCGCTTGCAAGGCGTCGGAAATGGCATCGACACCCACAACCGGAATGTCGTCGCGGTCGGTTAAGCCCTTTCCTTCCAGAGCCTGCAGAGCACCAAGTGCCATTTCGTCGTTTTGTCCTACGACAGCGTCGATCTGTCCTTCGAACGTTTGCAGCCAGTTCTCCATCAATGCAAGACCTTCGGCGCGGGACCAATTTGCCGTTTTTTCCGCCAGCACCTTGATGTCAGGGTATTTCGCCAGCACATTATGAATGCCTTCACGGCGTTGAACCTGAGCCGAGCTGCCGATCGGGCCTTCCATGATCACGATATTGCCCTTGCCTCCGATCTTCTCGGCAATGAAATTCATTTCGAATTCGCCCGCCGTTACGTCGTTCGAACCGATATAGGACGTAAGCTTGTCGCTGTTGACGCGGGTATTGACACCGAAGACCGGAACACCGGCCTGGACCGCTTGCTCTACGGCGACGGCCATAGCGTCCACATCGACAGGAGAAAATATAATGGCGTCGAAACCTTGTGCGACCATGTTCTCGAATTGGCTGATTTGGGTATTCACATCGTAGTTGCCGTCAAAAATCTCGATATCCACGCCCAGCTCTTTTGCTTTCTCCTTCTGCGCGTCGCTGATGAGAACCGTAAACTCGTTTTTCAAACCGTAATGCGTTACGCCGATTTTAAACCGTTTTCCTCCGGTTGCGGTGTCGCCCCCGGCTCCTGACGGCTCGCTGCCGGAAGACGGCTCGCTCGCCGAACCACCTTGGGAAGCGCAGCCCGTTATCGCGAGCATCAAGGCCAGCGCCAGTATCAGCCATGCTTTCAAACTGCCCGTCCGTCTCATTTTCCCATCCCTCTCTCTTTCATTAGTGGATTGTGTAACCACCGTCTACCAAATAAGTGGCCCCCGTCGTGAAGCTTGAAGCGTCCGATGCGAGCAAAACGACGACCCCGCCAAGCTCCTCGGGATTACCAAGCCGCTTCATCGGAACGAAATTCAAAACATGCGCCAGTTCACCACCTTCCTCGAAAATCGGTTTCGTCATCGCCGTCTTCATGTATCCAGGCGCAATCGCGTTGACGCGGATGTTGTATTCCACCCATTCAGAGGCCAGACATTTGGTTATCATCATGACAGCGGCTTTGGAGGCATTGTACGCGCATTGCGCTTCCGTATTGGCGATAAAGCTGGACATGGAAGCAATGTTCACGATCGATCCGCCGCCATTTTTCATCATGTGAAGCGCCGCATATTTGGCGCAGAGAAATACGCCGTTGACGTTTACGTCCATCGTGCGCTGCCAATCCGCGAGCGATTGGTCAAGCGCTTTGATCTTTTGACAGATGCCGGCGTTGTTTACAAGGACGTTGAGTTTCCCGAACTTTTCGATAATTGAGTCGAACATGGATCGAACCTGGCTCTCGTCGCTTACATTCACCGAGATCGCATACGTCTGTACGTTATGCTCGTTCGCAATCTCCTCGGCGGTTCGTTGCGCTTGCTCATAATTCATATCGCCAATGACAACCGATGAGCCGAATGAAGCAAGCGCTTCGGCCATCGACTTGCCTAGACCCGTCGCGGCGCCTGTAATCAGAGAAACCCTGCCCGTCAAATCAAACAGTTTTTTGTAATCCATTTCTTATTCCTCGCTTTCCGGAGTTTAAGATTTATGATTTGTTTGGGAATCGATCAATACCGCAATCACAATAACCAAACCTTTTACAATGAGCTGATAATAGGAAGAGACATTTAACAAGTCCAAACCGTTATTGATCACGCCGATAAGCAATACGCCGATCATCGTCCCCCACAGCCGGCCTTTGCCCCCGGCCAGACTCGTGCCTCCGATTACAACCGCGGCTATGGCATCCAGCTCATATGAACTGCCGGCTTGCGGCAAACCGCTGGTGACGCGGGAGGTTAAGATAATCCCGGCCAGACCGGCCAACAGTCCGCTTATCGAATAGACGATGATCTTGACCCTTTTCACATTCACTCCCGAGATCAAAGCCGACTCCTCGTTGCCGCCCACAGCATATACGTAACGGCCGATTCGGGTCCGATATAACAAGAATGAACTTAAGGCGAATACAATTAACAATATCCAAACCGGAACCGGGACGCCGATCCACGTGCCTCCGCCAATCCATTTGAACGATTTCGATAATCCAGGGATCGGACGGCCGTCGCTGTATACGAAGGTCAATCCGCGCGCAGCGCTCATCATTCCGAGCGTCACGATAAATGGAGCCACATACCACTTCGCCACAACAAAACCGTTAACCCACCCGAGAATCAACCCCGCCAACAACCCCGCCGCAATGGCGATCCATTCGGGGTAAGTGCCGCCTTGCACGAGACTCGCGGTCACGACGCCTGAGAAAGCGAGAATGGAGCCTACAGACAAGTCAATCCCTCGCGTCAGGATAACGAAGGTTGCCCCGATCGCCAGTAACCCGTTGATCGAAACCTGCCGCAGGACATTCATCATATTGTTAAAAGTGAGGAAGGCAGGGCTAATTACGGATAACAAACAGATAATCAGAATCAGTGCAATAACGATGCCGTATTCTTTAATAAAGATTTTCGCATCCCATTTTTTGAGGTTCATATTCGCCGATTCCGTCAACATTTTAGGTGGCACTGTCGACATATTCTTCACTCCTTAAAATGCGTTGGCCCGTCGCCAATTCCATAATTTTCTCCTGTGTCGCCTCTTCCTGGTTCAACTCCCCCGCCACAGTGCGATTATGGAACACAATAATGCGATGGCTCATGCCGATCACTTCCGGCAGCTCGGATGAAATCATGATGATTGAGCATCCTTCGTGAACGAGATCGTTCATTAATTTATAAATTTCCGTTTTCGCCCCGATATCGATCCCCCGGGTTGGTTCGTCCATAATCAATATCCGAGGGTTTGTCATTAGCCATTTGGATATGACCACTTTCTGCTGATTTCCGCCGCTTAAATATTGAACCCATTGATCCCGGCTCGTGGTTTTGATCCGAAGGGATTCAATATAGTAATCCGCAATTTTGTTTTCCTGCTTCGGTCGAAGAATTCCCGCACGATTGGACACCTTTCCAAGCGAAGAAATGGTTATATTGTGCTTAACCGATGACGGAAGGTTTAACCCTTCGACCTTTCGGTCCTCGGTGATAAACGCGATTCCGTTCTTTATGGCTTCGGACGGCGTTTTGAAATGAACCCGTTTCCCTTCAAGCGAAATTTCGCCGAAATCATAAGGAGTCACACCAAAAAGCGCTTCCATTACTTCTGTGCGGCCCGAACCCATTAAACCCGCAAAACCTAATATTTCGCCTTTTCTTAGTTGAAAGCTGACGTTATGGAACAGCTTCGATTTGGTAAGCCCCTTAACTTCCAGTACAACTTCTCTCGGGTTCGATTTTTTTACGGGGAAAATGTCCTTCAATTCTCGTCCGACCATCATTGAAATTAATTCTTTATTGTTGGTCTCACCGGCCGACTTCGTACCGATATATTGACCGTCCCTTAGCACCGTAATGTCATCGGATATTTGGAAGATTTCGTTCATCTTATGGGAGATATAGATAATTCCTTTGCCTCTCGATTTCAAATCCTGAATTACCCGAAACAGTTGGCCCACTTCCCGATCCGTGATCGCCGAAGTCGGTTCGTCCATGATAATGATGTCGGCATCGTATGAAACCGCTTTAGAAATTTCCACTAATTGAATGTCCGATACTTTTAGATCTTTCATTTTGGTTTGCGGATCAATTTGAATGCCGATTTGATCAAACAGTTTTTTTGTCCAGCGATTCAATTCCGCATACCACAACACTCCCATCCGAGTAGGCTCGCGTCCCAGGAAGATGTTTTCGGCCACCGTCATTTCGTTAATCGGCGTAAGCTCCTGGTGAATCATGGAGATCCCAAGCTTCAATGCATCCTGCGGACTGTTGATTGTGACACGGTTACCCTTGATAAAAATCTCGCCTTCATCCGGACGATGGATACCGGATAAAATTTTCATCAATGTCGACTTCCCTGCACCGTTCTCCCCCATTAGCGCAAGGACGGAACCCGGCCGAAGACGAAGGGACACGTTGTGTAACGCTTTCAATCCTGAGAAGCTTTTGGATATGGATTTCATCTCCAACAAATATTCCACCACAACTCCTCCATTCGAAAACAAAAACAAGAAAATGAAAATATAAGGCCCGTTTATTTATCTTCGTATTCTTACGTTTAATTTAAATAATTTATTTCTTATTGTCAACAACCTCTTTTGTTTTAATGCATTTAACTTTCTTATACTTTCGTTTTTTTGTTTACGCTTCTTCTTTTTTGTGATAATTTCAATTGTATGAGGCGGCACAGTATACTTAGATATAAATGAGTGAGTATGAAAAATAGCAGGAAAAAGTAAAAATTAAATTTTTGGGAGGTTACTATGAAAATGTTCAGCGAAGAAAGGCGAAAGCGGATTCTTGATTATTTGATACGCCATAATCGAGCTACTGTAAAAGAACTCGCCGAGCTCTTGAATGTGTCCAAAGTGACATTACGTGCCGATTTAAACTTCATGGAGTCGGAAGGACTACTTCAAAGAACGCACGGCGGAGCCACCTTAATCGAATCGAGACCAGAGCTTCAGCCTACGACAAGCTTCTCGGTACGGGAAAAGACCAATCAAACGGAAAAACGCGCGATCGGCAAAATTGCCGCCGATATGGTAAGCACAGGGCAATGCATCATTTTAGATGCAAGTTCTACTTGCCTGGAGATGGCCCGAATCTTAGTCAAACAGCAAAAACGATTGACCATTCTCACGAACGGAATTATGACCGCCTTAGAATTAAGGGAGAATCCGCAATTTACGGTGATATTAATCGGCGGAATCCTGCGGCTGGGAAGTGCGGGGCTGGAGGGCAATCTGGGCAGCCATATCTTAAAAGAAATTCACGTGGACACGATGTACACATCCGCCAACGGATTCGTTTACGATGACGGTTTAACCGATTTCAACGTGTATGAAGTGGAATTAAAAAAATCTATGGCTTCAAGCGCCCAAAGAATCGTCGCTCTTCTAGACCATACCAAAATCGGACATTCCTCCATTGCTTCGTTCGTCGCCCCCCAAGACATCGACCTCATCATTACAGACTCCGGCGTAGCCGAGGAGGACCTCGTTAAACTCCGGCAAATGGGACTTGAGGTGGTTGTCGCCTAGCGGGATCAAACTTTTCGGCTCTTTCCCTTCCCAGCGGGAGGAGGAAAGGGCGTTGTTTATGTTCTGGGGAAACACCAAAAAGCCGACCTTTTGCGGTCGGCTTTCCTGATGGTGGAGGCGAACCGTGGTATGGCAAATCCACAATTCGCCGATGTATGATGTCAGAATGCATAAAGTACATTTCAATTGCTCGCCTTACCCATATTTCGCTTGAAGAAAAACCGACAAAACAAGAGAAGGAGAGCGGCGGCACAACAGAAGTGACTCACGTTTATTATGCCGAACTTGACCACGAACTGGTCCACGTATGAACAGTCGGAGACACCCGTTCTCGAATTTGTTGTCTGCGCATCCATTGCGTAGCCACCCATTTTTCACCGCGGATAACAGGTTCGCTGCAATGTAAGGTCAGTTCATTTAACTTGGGATTGCTATAAAAGTATTCAAAGTATACAGCAGATCCTTTAGCCGGCTTAACCGAAATTCCTAAGTATGGAAATGTGGTTTCTCCTCCATCTTCTACATCATTCAAGTACATGACCAATGTGCTGATTCGATTGTTCTTGCTGGAAGGATGGTTGGGACCGAAAAAATCAACATGTTCCTTAAATTCTTGCCCGGGCTGATAGTGTAAGACTTGTAATCCTTCAGCATGTGAAACAGGTACATGCATTAAGCTTGAAATGCGTTTCTCCATTTCATCAATGAAAGGACTTTCATTTTCATCAAAAAACATCCCGCTGCTCGTCCGAATTGGACTAACTTCTTTATTCGCTAATCTGGATCTCTTCAAACGAGGGGCAGCAGATGTGATTAGTGCTTTGCATTCTTCATCGCTTAGTACATTCTCCAATTTCATAATCAAAGGTTCTTCATTTAAAACTGCAGCCGTAATGATGCGACCGTCAATAGAATAAACAGATTGGACAGGTAAGATTGAAGTTTCCGTTTTCATTCTTTCCATCTCCACCTTATTCTCTTGACTGCGACAAAGAATAACCCTCAACTATAATATATAAAATGTGACCGAAAAAATAGTAAAGTCCACTCCCCACTACCCGCTGACTCTAACCTTATGAATCAAGTGAAATAATATGATCTACTATAGCATCATCATTGATAAGATATCTTAAAATGGATTTCCTCCTGTGGAATGCCGCATCTACCAATTCAGCTTTACTAATTATCATAAGAGATAGTATTGATTTTAATAACAAAACTAATTGATTTAGCTTTGTCTCAAGCCCCTCGATATTTTTAGGTTCTCGAAATGTATTTATGTAATACTCCGCCAACTCCATATTTGCATTAGAATTTCCATGCACATATAGACAGGCCTTGCTATACTCATCATGAATGATATCTGTATTTACTGCACAAACATGACTAACATTCTCTTTCACAACCTTTACTTTTTCCATTAATTCAATATTTGTAATAGTGCTGGTATCTTCTATATCTGCAACTATTCTCATAGATTGTTCAATTATCGAACGAACATTCAAATAATAATATCTAAGTTCTCCACGCTCTATACTATTTAATAGATAACATAAATCAGATAACATTGCTCTGTATCTATAATCTGAAGGATGTTGTCTCACCAAATACTTTAATAAAACGACTTTTTTACAGATATTAATAAAGTAATTTTTCACATGCTCAGATGCAGGATTAAAGACTTCAACAACAAAACTTTGTATTTCTTCCTTAACCCTTCTTAACTCCTCAAATGTCGGATCTGCTATTCTATTCATTTAATCCATCCATCCATTTGTGAAAACTATCTTGTTTCTTTTTAGAATTTGGTTTAACTTCATTATCTGATTTTACATAATCTAGAAGTTTCTTGCGGTATTGTTCAAATTTTTTATCTTCAGTTGTATGTATATCTCGGATACATCTAGCCAATATAGTAGTTCTTGACTTTAAGACATATTCTTTATAGCTAATACCAAATACATCTCTCAAAAAAGCTGGTATATCTTCATTTCTCGGAAACACTTCTTTAGAAAGTAGGATTTCAGTAACAATACCTACTACCTTATATTTCGGAATATTCTTTGACCGAAGTTCACTCTGATATATATGAAACTTATTTTCCATCTCTACTCTCCTTTCAGTCTCGATAGTAACTCACACGATACTACTTGAATATCTTCTAATGATCGCTTATATTTAGTAGGTATAGGTCCTTGCAACCCAACTTGTAAATCTTTTACTATAGATGAATATCCAGTAAAGACGTATATTCCCTCAACGTCTTCCTTTTCTTCAAAACTGGCTTTCATCCTCTCCTGCTTTTGAGACAGTGTATCCTCTCTCATCGTGTACACAAGACCGATACATTTCAAGTCTTTATCTTCTTCTCTTGTTAAGTTACGTATAGCTTTTTGCAGAGATGAAATACCAATTATCGAATACCTATCAATTCTATTTGGAATCAGATAATAATCGGAAGCAAGGAGAGCACTATCCGTATATATTGTTAGGGTGGGAGGACAATCAATAATAATAAGATCATATATTGTTCTTAGTTGGTTATCATTAATGAACCTCCTCAATCTTTTTACATGAGTGTAATCGCTCGATTTATTTGCTAAAACTAAGTTTAAATCCCCACAAATAATATCCAAATTGTCTGTTAAAGAGAGTATTAAACTTTCCTTAGAAGGTGAAGTATATCCCTCTCTAAAATCAACCTGTGGCTTAAACAATTTATTTATTGTCTTCTCATAAGGGAGAATATCCGTGAAGTAATCACCTTTGTAATAGGCATCTAGCAAAGCTTGGGTTGCATTAAACTGTGGATCAACATCAATTACAAGTATTTTTTTCTTTTCTTCATGATAATTTGCCAAGTAGTCGGCAACTCCAATGCTAAGAGTCGTTTTGCCAACTCCTCCTTTCATATTAATAAATGATATTATCTCACCATTCTTTACATCGCACATTTACTTGTCCTCACTTTCACTTCGGTTATAAGTTTTATGAAAGGTTTGGTCAAGCCACACCAATCTTGATTCTTTCCCATAATTACAAGATATATTAAGTTCGATTTTACAGATCATTATCAATGACCATAAATAAAACATGTTCCTAGTAAACTAGTTTTCTAGCATATGAATTCTTTTATTAATCCTAAAGCTAGGCTAAGCTTACAACTTAATCAGTACTTTTCGACAAACATTTCCATACATACACATGTTCTCACATCGACTAAGGTCTGTAAATAGAGTTGGCAGATGATTTCGATGCTAATGATCTACATTTCTGCTACTACCGTCTTATCTAACACTACCTCATTATCCATCCGCAACTACAAAATCATATACATCATACATCAGCTTCGTTTTCGTCTCCCCCTAAATAAACACCTTCGAGACAAATTTTCTCACCAGATGATGGCCTGATGAAGACTGGTTATTGGTCAATAAAATATCCCTTTTCCACTGCATTATGTAGTTTGTGGCTGAAGGAATAAAAAGTTATTGAGGCTCCCGCACCTAGGAAAAGAGCGTTGGGAGAGTTTCTATTTATTGTTATAGAACGTACAAACGCGTCCAATTAATCTTATTTTTAGTCATAAACTCACCTGCTCTACTTATAAAGTTTTTCCTAATTCTTATAATGTCGTTTATAAACGTCAATTTGTACAATGAGATGAGTCCCTGGACCCATCCCACTACCGATATCCTTAATTTCCACATTATTAGACAAATTCCTGCTTTTTAATAAGCTATTACCATTCATCAACGATCGTTTTCTCATAGACTTCAACATCATTGAAGTTAAATCGAATCATCAAGTACATCTTCTTCGTCTCCCGCTGAATAAACAACTTCGATATGAACTTCCCAGCGAGTTGATGCAACATCTGCGGATTGGCTACCTCATTGTCCAACAGACTAATAAAAGTCTGAATGTCGTACTTCACAGATGCAATATACTCTTCCGGTACATCTACCGCTTTCACATACTGAGCAATTGCTTCGTACTCCGCCATCTTCATCTGCAACTCCCGATTCATCTCGTCAAGCATCTCTTGATGGTATGGCTTTCCTTTGCCCGATTGTATGTCCGCTTCGATGACTTTAACCTTTTTCTTCAGAAAGCTGATCTCAGCCTCTAGATTCGATTGTTGGACAATTAGATGTTTATTTTTGTCGTTATGGTACAAACGGATTTCATCTGCCAAATTATTGTCCATCGACAACCTCAACAAAGTGGTACGCAGTTTATTTGCCACCAATTTCTCAACCCGCTCTTTCCGCCATCCGACATAAGGACAAAAATCTTTTCCCTCCCTTAAATAGCCACCGCAAGTGTAGTAGCGTTGTCCGTCGCTCTTTGTTCGCGTTGAAGCTGAATTGCCAACCATTTTAGTGCCGCACTTGTCACAGACCATTACTCCTCGAAGCCAGAACGGAGACGCCGGTTTTGAACCAAACGGCTTATGAGTTTCTCCGCCGCCATTGTGCCGCTTCTTGGCGATCTCTTGGCACAGGTCAAACAATTCCTTGGAGATCAAGGCTGGATGAGCATTCTCAGTGATAATCCATTCTGAACGGTCTCTCCATTTCTTGCCCTTGGTCTGATAATCCTGTTTGTTCCACACCTTGCGGCCAATATAAGATTCATTGTAGATGATTGTACGGATCGTGCTTGCCGACCACGTACCGCCTTTTTGCGATGGAATCTTTCGCTCATTCAGTTCGGACGCAATTTTATGATATCCCTTATTCTCGTAGGCGTACTGATTGAATATCCACCTCACAACATCCACTTCTTCACGCGGCCCCGGAACCCATACAGCTTTGGTTTTCTGATTCCCGAGAGCAATATGTTCAGTCCGGTATCCATAAGGCGGTGTGCCGCCATTGTTGTAACCTTGCTTGGCATTCTGTTCCATACCCTTCCGTACTTCAGTAGCCAGGTTTGCATTGAAAAATTCGGAGATAACTTCAATCATGCCTTCAAGCAATAAATCCTGCGGTGTTTCCGCCTCTGTCTGCTCGGTAACAGAGATTACCTTTACTCCGAATTGGTTCAACAACGCTTTGTAGATCACATGATCGTCACGTTTCCGCGAAAACCGGTCGAATTTATGCACGACAACCACATCAAAGGGGCGATTCGGACGCTTTGCCAGAGCGATCATCTTTTGAAATTCAGGGCGATCATCGGTCTTGGCTGATTTGCCTTTCTCGATAAATTCGTTAACGATGACCCAACCCTTGAGCTGGCAATACTTTAATCTGTGCCGGGATTGACAATTCCTTGTCAGCTTGACGTTCCGACGATACACGGGCGTAAATAGCAACTTTCATGAGTGAATATCTCCTTTGTATAGTGATTTTTGGGCATAAAAAAAGCAGGTACACCGATGTGAAACCAGCATACCTACGAATCTGCTTACAGTTTATTTTTGCTTCCGCATCATCAAGGATGCTTTGGCGTCATTCCATAGTTTTTCATCAATAATTGCTGGATGTGCATTGTAGAAAACGGTGTTAAAATCCCCAATAGAATCGGTTGAAAATTCCCCACCTTTGCCACAAACTCTCTCCTTGGAGGAGAGAGGCAACATGATCAAGAATGGGGAGTTTATCCACGAGATGAAAAAACGCGGAATGAACATCACACAGATTGCCGACGAATTGGGAAGAGACCGTAAAACAATCCGAAAATGGCTGCAGAAATCGGAGCCGGTTCCCTGCCAGCGTCAAATTACCCGGCCCGGCAAGCTGGAGCCTTTCAAGGACTACATTCGTCAGCGGATGCGGGAAGGATGCCTGAACGCCAACGTCATCTTCGATGAGGATCCGGGCCAAAGGTTACACCGGCCGCAAAACCATTTTACGATCGTTCATGCAGCCACTCCGCCCGACTGTCATTCAAAAAGCCACGGTGCGTTTTGAAACACCGCCCGGTTATCAAGCCCAGGTG
>Ga0310823_100169_pt1 | contig 84811 bp, 79 predicted proteins | sample P4_ome_3_FD_201316 | JGI IMG/M metagenome (GOLD analysis project Ga0310823, IMG submission 201316) | Sorghum-adapted microbial communities from Joint BioEnergy Institute, Emeryville, California, United States - P4_Day56_Rep3 | ecosystem: Engineered > Bioreactor > SSF (Solid state fermentation) >...
GCCCTTCTGCTTGACGCACTGGTCCCTAAACGGTGCGCCTCCAACGATGTCGGTCATGGATGTCCTTCCCGGCCCCCACGGGCCGATCGGTCACCCCGGACCACACACAGAAGATCGGACAGACCCTTGACCCTCGGCGCCCGCACCGCGACGGTCCCCGACCCGACCGTCAGCTTGCGCTCTCTCGCGCGGCCGTTGCGGACCACCAGCCGTCGGCCGTCCTCGTCGCGCTCGTCGGCGAAGCGCTCGATGTAGTCGGCGACTTCGGCCTCCAGCGCGGTCGCGATCATCCGGCCGCGCGCCCTCATGCGCGAGATCGTCCAGCGTGATCTGGACCTCGTTGTCGTCCCCTGCGACGGGGAGCCTGCGAACATCTGCCATTGGCGTGCCTTCCTGCCGGTGATCACCGGCGTCGGTCTCAGCAACCGGGAAGGTACGCCGCCTTCTTCTTCAACACCGTCCACAACTTCTGGGTATAGCTCGTCCACCAGGCCAAGGGCCTCGTCGTGGGCTATGTCCAAAGCGGCAAGACCGCCAACTTCACGGGCGTGGTGGCCAAGGCGGTGGATGCCGGCTATCGGCTGATCATCGTCCTCACCGGCACCACCGACCTCCTTCGAGGTCAGACGCAGCGACGACTGGACAAAGAGCTCGCCGGCTACGAGAACCTCATGCGGGGCATCGACAAAGACGACCACGAGGCTCTGCTGACCGTCGACTACGCCGCCGATCCGGATTGGGACCAGTTCGTCCGCCACGGCGCGCTGCCGTCCACGCTCGGCGTTTCCGACGTCTACCGCCTGACCACCCACGCGGGCGACTACAAGAGCCTCAAGCAAGGCATCTCATCGCTTGATTTCGAGCGCTTCGATCCGGCTCAGCCGCTCTACGCCCCGATCAATCTCCACCGCGTTCCGACCCGGATCGCGATCGTCAAAAAGAACAAGACCGTCCTCACCAAGCTCGTCGCGGATCTCAAGCGCATCACCGCCAAGCTTGCCGACATCCCGGCCCTGATCATCGACGACGAATCCGACCAGGCGTCAATCAACACCTCGGATCCGAAGAAGGTGGAGCAGGGCCGCGCCAAGCGCACGGCGATCAACGCGCTGATCTCACAGTTGCTCGAGTTGCTCCCCCGTGGCCAGTACGTCGGCTACACGGCAACGCCGTTCGCGAACGTGTTCGTCGACCCCAGCGATGCGATCGACGTCTTCCCGCGCGACTTCATCCTCGCGTTGGACCGCGCACCGGGCTACATGGGCGCGCGCGACTTCCATGACCTCGAGCCCCTGCCCGAGGACGAAATCCCGACCGCCGCCAATTCCAATGAGAAGGCGTTCGTGCGGCCCGTGAGGGACGAAACCGCCGAGGACGCCCTGCAAGAAGCGCTCGACATGTTCGTGCTCACCGGCGCAATCAAGCTCTACCGCGAGAAGGCGACCTCCAAGGCCGGACGGTTCAAGCACCACACCATGCTCGTCCACGAGTCGGTCAAGCAGGCCGATCACCGCGAGCTTGCCGACGCGATCCGCGATTTGTGGCGCACCGCCGGCTACTACGGAGCAGGCGGGCTGAGGCGGCTCGAAGCGCTGTTCGAGGCCGACGTGCGCCCAGTGATGGAGGCGCGGGCCGACGACGAGCCGATCCCAGCTTCATTTGCAGACGTAAAGCCGTTCGTCGGCGAGGTCGTCACACGCATCGAGGGGTCGGCTAATGATCCTGTCCTGATCGTGAACGGAGATGCGGACGCCGCCAAGGAAGACGTCGACTTCGATCGGCGGTCGCTCTGGCGCATCCTCCTCGGCGGCGCCAAACTTTCGCGCGGGTTCACCGTCGAGGGCCTCACCGTCTCGTACTACCGGCGGGTCACGAAGCAGGCCGACACCCTGATGCAGATGGGCCGATGGTTCGGCTTTCGCGCTGGCTATAAGGACCTCGTCCGGCTCTACATCCAGCGTGGTACCGCGTTTGATTTGTATGACGCGTTCGAAGCCGCGTGCCGATCCGAAGAACGCTTCCGGGCCGAGCTGGAACGCTACGCCAAGGTCGAGGACGGCATCCCGGCCATCACCCCGGCCCAAGTGCCCCCGCTGGTGGCCCAGCACCTCGGATGGCTCAAGCCGGCCGCCTCGAACAAGATGTACAACGCCCGGCTCGTCGAACGACGGTCACCCGGCGAACGACTGGAGCCGGTCGGGTACCCGAAGGCGCGAGACGCCGTCAAGGCCAACACCGAAACGCTGCTGCCGCTCATCCAGCTCGCGTCCAACGACGGCAGCTTCACGTTTCCGACCACGAGGGGAACCGGCGGGTTCCCCGGCCCGTGGGGCACGATCGACCACCCGAGCTTCGTGGCGATGCTCAAGAAGCTCCGCTGGTTGCCGGAGGACCACTTCACCGCCGATTTTGACGTGGCTCGACGGCTTGACGCCCGAGCAGATCGAGGACTGGGTCGTGATCCTCCCCCAGCACGCCGGAAAGGGACCGCGCGCGATCATCGCTGGCCACGGGCCGCTCAGCGTGTTTCGTCGCAAGCGTCGTCGCGACCCGCTGTTCGGCGCGATCAGCGACCCCAAGCACCGGTGGGCCTCCGACCGCATCGCCGGCGTCGGCACCCACCCCGACGCGCTGGCCGACCAGCTGCATCAGGAGCGCCGAGGGGCCCTGCTCATCTATCCGATGGTCGAACACGACAGCGATAACGACGTGCCCGCCGACCTCGACGCCTCGGACGTCGTCGTGGCTCTCATCTTCGTCGCGCCCGAGTCAACCGGCGCGCCGGATGGAAGACTGGTCCAGTTCGTCGTCAAGGACGCCACCAGGGAAGACGAGCCAATCGTCGACGCGTGACCACATGATCCCCACCGTCGACGTCCTAGCCCAGATTCCTGATCCACTGCCGGCGACGGGAATGCCCAGCTCGGATCAGATCGGCGAGGAGGGCTTCGGCGGGTTTCGCAACACATGGTTGCTGGGCCGCGTGCCGATCGACGAGGCCAGGCCCCAAGCGGCCGCCTCCACGCCCACCAGATCATTCGCCACGGCCTCGCGCCCGCGGAGCGGGCCCGCCTGCGACGGCTGCTGCAGCGCAACGGTGCCGTGGCGGTCACCGTACGCGCCCACGGCCGGCCCGGCGGGGTGCTGCGTGACCCGGTCCTCGACTCGATCGTCGCCTAGCCAGAACGCGCCGCGGCCGCCGTCGGCCCGCTACGGCGTCTGGCGGATCGGCGCGGAGATCGCGGCCTCGCGCGCCGAGGCCACCAGATCGCGCGCCTCATCATCGGACGGGCGATGGAAATGCAGCGTCGCGCAGATGATCTTGGTCCGAGCCATCTACGGCCCGCCGATCACGTTCCTCGGGCCGACCTGCCGGCGCGCCGGCCACGAGCTGCCGGTGGGACCGTCGGGCTGCACCCGCCCAACCGCAAGCAGCCCTGGGTGCCGGCCGGGGCCTGACGCCATGGCAGGTCACCGTCCCCCGCGCCGAGTTCGCGGCCGGCGGCACCTTCCGGTTCCGCGGCCGCTACAGCCACGCGCACCGCATCGAGCAGTGCAGGTCGCTCGACCTGGCCGGCACCGGGATGACCCACGGCCGCGTGACCGTCGGCCTGCGCGTCCGCCGCAACGGGCGATAGGGGGCGAGGCGGGGATGCGCCGTATGACGAGTCGCGACCCGCCGAGTTGGAGGAGCGGGACGCCTGAGCAGACCGTGGCGGATGGCCTGGCGCCCGCGCGGCTGCGGGTCTGAGATCTCCAGCGTCTTCGGTCAGGCAGCGAGTCGCACGGGCGCCAGGCGTCCGCTAACCGGGTCCACGTCGTAGCCGCGAAGTCGCAGATGGGTGCCAATCTCTGCGATGTGCAGATCTGAAGCGTCCCAATGGTGGCGCAAGTAGCTGCGCACGACCTGCAGGTACACATGAGTCGGGGTGGGCGCGCCGGCTGCGAGCGCTTCTTCGACGGCGGCAGCGGTGGCAGCAGGTGGTGCGCTAACGAGCAACGTCGAGTCGCCGGCCACCGCCTTGCGCATCGAGAGGATGAGGTCGGCAGTCACGACGTTCTCGAACCCGGAAGCCAGTCCCTTGACCGACCGTTGCCCCTTGTCGAGAACGCTGATGCCGTCAGGATCCAGGACGAACCCGGCGTTGAGGATCGCTCGCTGCACGAGAGCCCAGAGCGATCCGCTGGTGTTGGAGAAGTTGAGCGAGAGCCAGCCGTCGGGCTTCAGGACGCGATGAGCCTCTCGGAGCGCCGCGGTGAGGAGCGCCTCGTACCGAGCCGCGTCGCGTCGCCCGGCGGTACGACCGCGATCCACGACCGCCTCCTCTGACGCGTCGGTGAGCCGGCCCAGCCACGCTTCCTGGAACAGGTTCATGTCGCTGTAGAAGATGTTGCTGCCGAACGGCGGATCGGTGAAGACGTAGTCGATGCTTCCATCGCGCAGGCCGAGCTTCGCCGCAGAGGCGACCCGGTAGCGCGATGGCGGAGGCGTCTCGATGCCGCGCGCGTACATCCCGCTGCGAACCATCTCGTCGGAACGGGATACCGCCTTCACCTTCCGTGTGAAGAGGTCGAGCACGTTCCACTCGTAGAACACGGGCGCGATGTAGTAGTTGGCGTTGGACGCGTTGAGCGGCCGCTGGTGGGACCACTGGTAGCGCTTCGAGGCGCGCGGCAGGATCGCGGTGAACGCGAACATCAGCTTGCTCCGCAGTCGCTCATCCGGATTCGCGTGGATGGCGTCGCGCAGCGCGGCCAGCATCGCGAGGTTCCGAGGCGAGAAGAAGTCGGCGGTCGAGCTGAGGCCATGCTTCCCGAGTGCCGACGCCTGGAACATCTGGCGCTCGGTGTCGATGGGCACGGACGGGGCGTCCACAGAGCGCGGATCGGCATCGCCGAGGGGTGGCGACGGCGGCTGATCGAGAAGCGTCGAGGCGCACGCGCAGGCAACGGTGTCTACCACCGGAACCTCTCCGAGCCGCTGGGCGCGGCGCGTTTCGAGTGGGGTGGAGCAATGTCTGCACAGCACTCTGCTCTTCCGCCAGCCTGCCGACTCCAGTGCCTTGTAGTAGTTGACAGGTCGCTGGCACGTCGGGCAGGCGTAGACGACCGTCCAGACCGTGCGGGACAGCGTCGCCGGAGCGGCGCAGCGCTGGCAGGTGTGCGCGTACGCTCCGGGAAAGCGATCCTCCGCAGCGGTCGCAGCGCGGCGGGCGGCCTCCTGGAGGGCGTGCGGGTCGACGAGGTTGAGGTAGCCGGAACCGATGTGACGCCCGAGTTCGGATATGTCGCTGAGCTCCGCGCGTCGGCCAGACATCACCGCGGCCACCCCGGTCATGCCGGACCCGGCAAACGGGTCGCAAACGACGTCCCCGGGCTCGGTGAACGCCTCGATGAACGGGATGATCGCGGTCACCGGGATCTTCGTGAGATACCCGTGGGCGTTGTAGATCGGATCCGAGCGCTTGACCGCAACGAGGTCCGGTATGTCGCGGGACTGGGGGCGGCTCATGATGCTGAGGTGGCGGTTCGGCAACGAATGAAGCGACGACCCAAGCTACTCGGAGGTTCGGACTCATCGCGATTGCTCACAGAGTCTCGGCACTGATCCGAGTGTGTTCCGCAACAGGATCCCCGAGCGGCCGACTAACGGCAGGAAGCATGAGCATGCAGGAATCCCCTGATCATTCGGCGAATGCTCGGATCTATGGAGCTTGACTTCTCTGATCCCACCCGCCGTGCAGCGCTTACAGAGGCTGCCCAGTTGATCTCCTCGGCGTATCAGATCCTCTGCGAGGAGGTCGGCGCGCCCAATCCCAGCGACAACGCCTTCCTCCGCGAGGCGATGGTCTGCGCGGAGACCGGTCTGATTTGGCAGGGCGACCGCGGCGGAATCGACGCGATCGACCCATCAACCGGCGACGAGGTCGAGATCAAGAGCACCAAGCTCGTCGACGGGGGAGCGATCAAGTTCCCGACTAGCCGCGGCATCTCCCCGACCGTGATCACTCGCTTTCGCGACGCCGGCTACTGGCTCTTCGCCGTGTTCGACAACTTCTCGAATCTCGCCATCGTCTATCGCGTGGACGCCCCGGACATGGCGGCGCACATCGACGTTCTGGAGGGGAAGATGCGAGCCCGGACCGCAGCGGGTGAGCCGCTCGAGAACAACCCGAAGATCTCGCTCGACGCGATTCGCGCGGTGAGCACAATCGTGTTCCAGAGCCCCGACTTCGAGGAGTACGAGGTAGCGCCCGGACGGTGGCGAGTCCGGCGACGGTAGGCGATCGCCAGCCTGTAACCAAGAGGCAAGAGGCGGATGGCGAGACCCGGATTCGAACCGGGGACACCACGATTTTCAGTCGTGTGCTCTACCAACTGAGCTATCTCGCCGCGTCTGCGAGATCAGAGGGTAGCGACGATCAGGCGTCCGCCGCAGCCAGCGCGTCGCGCACGAACGCGAGGTCGGCGCGGACGTCGTCGAGGCCACCCGGGGTCTCGACGACGACGGGGCAGCGGGCGGCGGCGATCATCGCTCTCAGCTCGTCGACGGGGATCTCGCCGTGGCCGAGGTTGGCGTGGCGGTCGGCGCCGGTGCCGGCCGGGTCGCGCGAGTCGTTGGCGTGCAGGAGGTCGATGCGGCCGGTGATCGCGCGGGCGCGGTCGACCGCGCCGTCGAGCGGCTCGCCCGCCGCGTGGGCGTGGCAGGTGTCGAAGCAGAAGCCGACCTCGAGGTCGTCGCGGGCGTCGCCGATCGCCTCCCACAGCAGCGCGAGCGCGTCGAAGCGGCGGGCGACCGCGTTCGACCCGCCGGCGGTGTTCTCGAGGTAGATCGGCACGCCGGTCGGCTTCAGCTGCGTGAGCGTGCGCGCCCACCGCGCCACGCCCGCCTCGACGCCGTCCTCGGCGTGGCCGCCGTGCACGATGACCGCGGTCGCGCCGATGTCGGCCGCCGCCTCGAGCGTCTGCTGCAGGATCTTGCGCGACCCGTAGCGCACGTTGTTGCGCGGCGAGCACACGTTGATGAGGTACGGCGCGTGCACGAACACCGGGATCGGCGCGGCGCGCAGCGCGTCGGCGTCGTCGCGCGGGTCGGGCTTGCGCCAGCTCTGCGGGTCGCCGAGGAAGATCTGCACGGCCTCGGCGCCGATCGCCGCGGCGTCGTCGAGCGGCTGCTGCTGTCCCACGTGCGCGCCGACCGTCGCGGCCATGGCCCGCGAGCATAGTCGGCGTGCGGCGCCGACCTAGACTCACCTCGTGGCTGTCGCTCTGACGCTGCTCCCGGACGTGCGCTGGCGGGGCACGCCCGTCACCGGCGAGCGGCCCCGCGCGCTCCTGGCCGCGCTGGCCGAGGCCGGCGGGCGCCCGGTGCCCGACGGCCGCCTCGTGGAGCTGATCTGGGGCGAGGACCCGCCCGCCAACGCCCACAAGAGCCTGCAGGTGCTCGTCTCGCGCACGCGGACCGCGCTCGGCCCGGACGCGATCGTCCGCGACGCCGCCGGCTACCGGCTGGGCATCGGACCCGACGAGGTCGACAGCGCGCGCCTGGCCGCGCTCGTCGCCGAGGCGAACGCCGCGCTCGACCGCGACCCCGCCGCCGCCCAGGAGCGTGCGCGCGAGGCGCTCGCGCTCGCCGAGGGCATCGGGACGTCCAACGGCGACGGCGAGCTGCTGGCCGCGGTCCGCGAGGCCGCCGTCGCGAACGCCGGCGCGGCGCGCGTCGTCCTCGCGCGCGCCGAGAGCCGGCTCGGCGCCCACGCCGCCCCGCTCCCCGTGCTCGAGGCCGCTCACGCCGAGCACCCCGACGACGAGTCGCTGCTCGCCGACCTGCTGCGCAGCGAGGCCGCCGTGCGCGGGCCCGGCGCCGCGATCGAGCGCTACGAGCGCTACCGGCGCGACCTGCGCGACCGGCTCGGCACCCAGCCGGGCGAGCGGCTGCAGCGCGCCCAGCGCGAGCTGCTCGCGCTCGACCGCCCGCAGCGCACCGGCGTGCGCTTCGACGCGACCCCGCTCGTCGGCCGCGACGCCGACATCGAGGCGCTGCGCGGCCTGCTCGCCGGCGCGCGGGTCGTCTCGATCGTCGGCCCGGGCGGCATCGGCAAGACGCGGCTGGCGCACGTGCTCGCGCGCGAGGCGCCGCAGCCCTCCGTCCACGTCGTCGAGCTCGTCGGCGTGACCTCGCCCGACGACGTCGTCGCCGAGGTCGGCTCCGTCCTCGGCGTGCGCGACTCCGTGAGCGCGCGCCGCACGCTGACGCCCGCCCAGCGCGCGGACGTCCGCGGCCGCATCGCGCAGCAGCTCGGGCAGGCGCCGACCCTGCTCGTCCTCGACAACTGCGAGCACGTGGTCGACGCGGCCGCCGAGCTGGTCGCGTTCCTGGTCTCGACCACGGCCGACCTCACGGTGCTGACCACCAGCCGGGCGCCGCTGGCCATCGCCGCCGAGCGCGTCTACCAGCTCGGTCAGCTCGACGCCGCCGACGCGGCCCGCCTGTTCGGCGACCGCGCCCGCGCGGCGCGGCCCGGCGTCGCGCTGGATGACGAGACCGTCCGGCGCATCGTCGCCCGGCTCGACGGCCTGCCGCTGGCGATCGAGCTCGCCGCGGCGCGGGTGCGCGCCATGTCGGTCGAGGAGATCGACCGGCGCCTGGAGGACCGCTTCGCGCTGCTGCGCGGCGGCGACCGCGCCGCGCCCGACCGCCATCAGACGCTGCTGGCCGTGATCGACTGGTCGTGGAACCTGCTCGGGGACGGCGAGCGGCGCGCGCTGCGGCGGCTCGCGCTGTTCAACGACGGCTTCACGCTCGACGCGGCCGCGTCCGTCCTCGGCGACGAGGCCCTCGACGCCGTCCAGGGCCTCGTGGACCAGTCGCTGCTGAGCGTGCGCGAGACGCCGGCCGGCGTCCGCTATCGCATGCTGGAGACCGTCCGCGAGTTCGGGCTGATGCAGCTCGTCGACGCCGGCGACGAGGCCGCCGCGCGCGCCGCCCGCCGCCGCTGGGCCGTCGCGATCGCCCGCCGGTGGGCGCCCGCCCTCTCCGGTCGCGACCAGGTCGCCGCGATCGACGCGCTGGACCTGGAGGAGACGAACCTCGCCGACGAGCTGCGCGACGCGCTCGGCGACGACGACCCGAGCGCGGCGGTGGACCTGCTCGCGGCGCTGGGGACGCTGTGGACGATCCGCGGCGAGCACGGCCGGGTCTTCACGCTCGCCGACGAGCTCGCCCGGGCCATCGACGGCTGGACCCCTCCGCCCGAGCTCGAGCACACCGCCCGGGCCGCGATGCTCGTGACCCTCACCAACGCGATGATCACCGACGACGGGCGCTGGGGCCCGGCCCGCGCGCTCCTCCAGCGGCTGGGGCCCGGCGACGACGACCCGCGGCTGGCCGCGGCGGTGCGGCTGCAGCTCGGCTTCGAGCCCGGCCACCGCTTCGCCGCGATCGACGTGCTCGAGCGCGCGGCGCGCGATCCCGACCCGCACCTCGCGCGCGCCGCGTACCAGTGGCTCGGCCACGCGCGCGAGAACGCGGGCGACCCGCAGGGCGCGCTCGCCGCCACCGAGCGCGCCCTGGCGCTCACCGAGCGCGACGAGGGCCCGTGGCTGGACGCGATCCTCAACTCGCAGGCCGCCCAGCTCGCGGCCCAGCTCGGCGATCCCGAGCGGGCGCGCGTCCACGCCGAGCGGGCGCTGCCGGTGATGGCGCGCCTGGGCGCCCGCGACGACGAGCTGCAGCTCCGCTCGCTGCTCGTCGCCTGCGCGATCACGGCCGGCCGCCTCGACGAGGCCGAGGCGGAGCTCGAGGCGACGCGGCGGATCGCCGACGCCGAGGTCGTCGGCGGCCTCGCGGTGCGCCACGTCGGGGGCGCCGAGCTGGCGCTCGCCCGCGGCGACCACGCGCGCGGGCTGCGCGAGCATCGCGAGTCCGCCGCGCGCCTGCGCGACCTGCGCTTCCCGGGGCTGCCCTCCACGGGTCGCGAGCCGTGGGCGGTCTTCGGCGAGGCGTCGGCGCTCGTCGCCCACGCCTACTACGCCGGCCCCGCCGACGAGCGGTACGGGCGCGAGCTCTACGCGGCGCTGCGCCGGCGCGCGCCGGCGGTCCTCGACCCGTCCGACCCGGCGCTCGACGTGCCGGTGGCGGGCGTCGCCGTCTTCGCCCTCGGCGTGTGGGCGCTCCTGCGCGACGCGGCGCCCGTCGACGACGCCGTCGCACTGCTCGCGCTCGCGCAGCGGTGCGCCTACAACCGCGCGCTCCCCACGATGGCGTGGGAGCGGATCGCGCCGCACGCCGAGGCGCGCGCCCCGGGCCGGCTGGCCGCCCTGGACGCCGGCTACGCGGCGCGACCGCTGCGTGACGTGCTCGAGGAGGCGCGCGATCGCGTCGCGCGCCTCCCCGCGTGAGCTACAGCAGCCGCCGGTAGCTGCGGACCGACAGCGGCGCGAAGATCGCGATCACGACCAGCCCCGCCACCAGGGTCCAGCCGACCTGGCCGCTGATCGCGGCGTGGTTGGCCAGGTCGCGCGTCGCCGACACCAGATGCGAGACCGGGTTGATCTCGACGAACGACTGCAGCCAGCCGGGGAGCGTGTCGACCGGCACGAACGCGTTCGACAGGAACGTCAGCGGGAACAGGATCATCATCGAGATCCCCTGCACGCTGCGGGCGCTGCGGGCGAGCGTGCCGATCCAGGTGAAGATCCACGCCAGCGCCCAGCCGGTGAAGATCGCCAGCAGGATCGCGCCCGCCACGCCGAGCACGCCGCCGCCCGGGCGGTAGCCCATCGCGATGCCGGTCGCGAACGTGAGCGTCGCCGCGATGAAGTAGCGGACGAGGTCGGCCACCATCGGTCCCGCCAGCGGGCCGACGCGCGCCATCGGCAGCGACTTGAAGCGGTCGAACACGCCCTTGTCCATGTCCTCGCGCAGCTGGACGCCCGTCGCCATGCAGGTGGTCAGCACGGTCTGGGCGACGATGCCCGGGACCATCAGCGGCAGGTAGCTGGCGACGTCGCCGGAGATCGCGCCGCCGAAGATGTAGGCGAACATCGCCGTGAACAGCAGCGGCTGGATCGTGACGTCGAAGAACTGCTCCGGGTTGCGGCGCATCTTCTTCAGCGCGCGCCACGCCATCGACAGGGTCTGGTCGACCGTCTCGCGCAGCGTCGCGCGCGGGCGGGTGCGCGCGACCGCCGCGGCGGGGTCGATCGTGGGGGTCGGGGCGAACGTGCTCATCGGGCCACCTCCAGGGCGGGCTCGGCGTCGGCGGCCTGGCCGTCGCCGTGGTCGTGGGTGTCGTGGCCGGTCAGCGCCAGGAAGACCTCGTCGAGCGTCGGCTTGGCCACGCTGACCGAGGCGATGTCGATGCCCGCGTCGCGCAGGCCGACGAGGACGTCGGCGGCTCGCGAGGGGACGTCGAGGGGGACGTTCAGGCGCCCGGACTCGGGCGTCAGCACGGGCTCGGCCCCGGCGACCCGGCGGACCACGTCGAAGGCGAGCGCCTGGTCGGCGTCCGCTGCGAGCTCGAGCTGCAGCGTCGAGTCGCCGACCGACGTCTTCAGCTCGTCGGGCGTGCCCTCGGCGACCTTGCGGCCGTGGTCGATGACCGCGATGCGGTCGGCGAGCTGGTCGGCCTCGTCGAGGTACTGGGTCGTGAGGAGGACGGTGCAGCCCTCGGCGACCAGGCCGCGGATCGTGTCCCACATCTGGCCGCGCGTGCGCGGGTCCAGGCCGGTGGTCGGCTCGTCGAGGAAGATCAGCGGGGGGCGCATGATCAGGCTGGCGGCCAGGTCGAGGCGCCGGCGCATGCCGCCCGAGAACTGCGACAGCGGGCGGTCGGCGGCGTCCTCGAGGCCGAACTGGGCCAGCAGGCGGCGGGCGGTGGCGCGCGCGTCGGCGGAGCGCAGGCCCTGCAGGCGCCCGAACAGCCACAGGTTCTCGCGCGCGGTCAGCTCCTCGTCGACCGAGGCGTACTGGCCGGTCACGCCGAGGAGCTGGCGGATCCGGTGCGGCTCGCGGGCGACGTCGACGCCGAAGATGCGGGCGTCGCCGGCGTCGATCGGCAGCAGCGTCGCCAGCATCCGCAGCATCGTCGTCTTGCCGGCGCCGTTGGGGCCCAGCACGCCGAAGACCTCGCCCTGCTCGACGCGCAGGTCGATCCCGTCGACGGCGCGGACGTCGCCGAAGGCCTTCACGAGGCCCGTCGCGGCGACCGCCGGCATCGGGGATGGGGTGGTGCTCTGGTTCATGGGGCGGACCGTAGGTCCGCCCGGTTTCACGCCGCCTACACGGCGGTTTCGACGTGCGCCGCCGGCGACGAGCCGGTCGGCGCCACGACCACCGGGTTGCGCAGCCGGCCGATCCCCTCGACCTCGGTCTCGACCACGTCTCCCGGCGCGAGGCTCCGCGGTGGGTCCATGAACTCCCCGCATCCCCACGGCGTCCCGGTCAACAGGACGTCACCCGGCTCGAGGGTGAACGAGCGCGAGCAGAACGCGATCAGCTCCGCGACCCCGAACACCATCTCGCTGGTCGAGCTGTCCTGCACGACGTCCCCGTTCACCCGGGTGCGCAGCGCCAGCCGCTGCGGGTCACCGACCTCGTCGGCGGTGACGACGACCGGGCCGAGCGGGCAGAACGTGTCGAAGCTCTTGCCGCGCACCCACTGCCCGTCAGCGAATTGGACGTCGCGCGCGGACACGTCGTTCGCCACGGCATAGCCGAAGACGTGGTCGAGAGCGGCGCTGGGGTCGACGCGCCGCGCGCGACGGCCGATGACCACGGCGAGCTCGACCTCCCAGTCGACCCGCTCGGTCAGCTCGGGGTCGATCTCGATCGCGTCACCGGTGCCGATGACGCTCGACGGGAACTTCGTGAAGACCAGGGGCCGCTCGGGGGCCTCCATTCCGGTCTCGCGGACATGGTCGAGGTAGTTGAGGCCGATCGCGACGATCTTGCCGGGGCGCAGCGGCGCCTGCAGGCGCGGCAGCGCGTCGGCCGGCCCGCCCCGCTCGACCGCGGCGGCAAGCTCCGCGGGGGAGAGTCCCGCGAGCCGGCCAACGTCCGATCCCGCGTGCTCGTGCAGCAGGCGCGGCTCGTCGCCCACCCACGTGACGGGCACCTTCTCGGCGTCGATGTGCACCAGTCCGAAGCGCATAGGTCTGACCAATTGGCCGGTACCTTTGCACATCGTGTCGACGAAGGCCTCGGCGGCAGCGCTTCTGCGCGACGCGCTCGAACGTCTCGGGATGCAACCAGGTGACCGGCTGCCGCCCGAGCGCGAGCTCGCGACGGAGCTCGGGATCTCACGGCCCGCGCTGCGCGAGGCCACGCGGCGGCTCGTCGACCTCGGCGTCCTGCGCGCGCGTCAAGGCTCGGGGACCTACGTCGCCGAGGTCGACCCGGGCGAGCTCCTGGTCGTCCGCCTGCGACTGGAGCCGCTGGCGGCCGAGCTCGCCGCGCGGCACCGCAGTGGCGATGCGCTCGCCGAGCTCGAGCGGCTGGCCGCCGCCCTCGATGCGGCGGTATCCGAGCCAGAGGCCTTCGCGTCGCTGGACATCCGCCTCCACGAGGCCGTTGCCGAGGCCAGCGGCAACGGCGTTCTGATCGGGGTGCTCGCGAACCTCGCGGACGTGCTGCGCTACTCGCGCCGACGCACGGCCGGAAGCGACCCCCTGCGGCGGCTCGCGGTGCGCGATCTCAACGATCTCGTTCGCGCGATCGGTGTCCGCGACGCCGCCGCGGCCGGCGATGCGATGCGCCGCCATCTCCGAGCGGTCGAGGCCGATCTCCAGCGCGGCCCGGCGCCGGCCTGACGCCCAGGCCACCGTCAGCCCCGCTCCACAGCGCGTTGCCGGAGCTGCCGGGACAGCTCGTCGCAGGTCGCCAGCAGGCCCGCGAGGGCTCGGCGGCCGACCCCCTCGTCGTAGCGCGGGGTCGGGATCGAGACGCACATCGCCGCGATTGCGTCGCCGGACGGCCCGTGGATCGGCGCCGCCAGGCAGCGGCACCCGAGCAGGTACTCCTCATCGTCGGTCCCGAAGCCGCGCTCGCGGGTCTCGCGCAGGTGGGCGAGGAGCTCGTCGACGTCGACGATCGTCCTGGGCGTCAGCCGCGGAAGTGTCGCGGCGCGCAGGCGCCGCTCCATCTCCGCCCCGTCCAGCTGCGCGAGCAGGACCTTCCCCACGCCGGTGGCGTGAGCGTAGAGGCGGCGCCCGACCTCGGAGACGAGCTTCATCGGCTGGGGCGAGTCGCTGATCGCCAGATAGACGCTCTCGACCCCGTCCAGTCGGGCGAGCTGGACCGTCTCGCCCGTCTCCTCGACCAGGCGGTCCATGAGCGGCTGCGCGAGTGCGACGAGGTCGTCGGCGCGCTCATCGCTGCGCGCGAGCTCCCGCAGCCGGGGGCCGAGGCGGTATCGCTGGTCCCCAGGCGCACGCTCGACGAACCCACGCCGCGCCATCGTGCGCAGCAGGTTCGATGCGGACGAGCGCGGGATCCGGAGCGCCGCCGCCACGTCCGCGAGGCGCATCGGATCGCGGCCGGCGAGCAGCTCCAGGACCGCCAGCGCCCGGTCGGCGGACTTCACGGCGGCGCCCTCGTCCGGCGCGATCGTCGGCCTCTGTTCACGAATGTGAATCATCCGATCCGGATGATGAACGACGAGGAGGCGCTGTGGTTCAATCCCGGCCACTTGCGGGTCGCGTTGTTCATCACCTGTCTGAACGACACGTTGGCGCCGGAGGCGGGGCGTGCGACGGTCGAGGTGCTCGAGCGTCTGGGGCACGAGGTGGTGTTCCCGGTGGAGCAGACGTGCTGCGGGCAGATGCATGCCAACAGCGGGTATCGGCGGGAGGCGGCGCCGCTGGCCAAGCGGTTCGCGCGGATCTTCGACGACGCGTCGTTCGACGCGGTGGTGTCGCCGTCGGCGTCGTGCGTGGGGATGGTGCGCGAGCAGTACCCGCGGCTGATCGGCCGGACGGTGCCGCGGGTGTACGAGCTCACCGAGTTCCTGGTCGACGTGCTGGGCGTCGAGGACGTGGGGGCCACGTTCCCGCATCGGGTGACCTATCACCCGACCTGTCACGGCCTGCGCGGGCTGCACCTGGGCGACCGGCCGTTGCGGCTGCTGCGCAACGTGCGCGACCTGGACCTGGTGGAGTTGGCGGAGGCGCAGACGTGCTGCGGCTTCGGCGGCACGTTCGCGGTCAAGAACGCCGACACGTCGGCGGCGATGCTGGCCGACAAGGTGCGCTGCGTGCTGGACACGGGGGCGGATGTGTGCGCGGCCGGTGACAGCTCGTGCCTGTTGCACATCGGCGGTGGGCTGCGGCGTCAGCGGGCGGGGGTGCGGACCGTGCATCTGGCCGAGATCCTGGCGAGCACGGGATGACCGCCCCCAAGTTCCAGCGACGCGCGCGGGTGGAGCTGGGCAAGGCGCAGCAGCGGCGCAATCTGCGCACGGCCACGCACACGATCCGGGCCAAGCGCGCCGCGGTGGTGGGCGAGGTGGAGGATTGGGAGGCGTTGCGCGAGCAGGGGGCGCGGATCAAGGACGAGGCGCTCGCGAACCTCGACGTCCATCTCGAGCGGCTGGAGGCGTCGGTCACCGCCGCCGGCGGCACCGTCCATTGGGCGCGCGACGCGGCGGAGGCCAACGCGATCGTCGCGCGGCTGGTGCGGGAGGCGGGCGGCCGTGAGGTGATCAAGGTCAAGTCGATGGCCACCGACGAGATCGGCCTCAATCGGGCGCTGGCGGCGGAGGGGATCGCCGCGTATGAGACCGATCTGGCCGAGCTGATCGTGCAGCTGTCGGAGGATCGGCCGTCGCACATCCTGGTGCCGGCGATCCATCGCAACCGCGTCGAGATCCGCGACCTGTTGCGCGACAGGCTCGGCGAGCCCGACCTCACGTCGGACCCCAAGGAGCTGACGGCGGCCGCGCGGCGCCATCTGCGCGAGCGGTTCCTGTCGGTCGGGGTGGGGGTGTCGGGCGCGAACTTCGCCTGCGCGGACACCGGGACCGTGGCGGTGGTCGAGTCGGAGGGCAACGGGCGCATGTGCACGACGCTGCCGCACACGCTCATCACCGTGATGGGGATCGAGAAGGTCCTGCCCCGCTTCGCGGACCTCGGCGTGATGCTGCGCCTGCTGCCGCGCTCGTCGACCGGGGAGCGGATGAACCCGTACACGAGCCTGTGGACCGGGGTCACGCCCGGCGACGGGCCGCAGGCCTTCCACCTGATCCTGCTCGACAACGGCCGCACCGCCACGCTCTCGGACCCGGTCGGCCGCGACGCGCTGCGCTGCATCCGCTGCTCGGCGTGCCTGAACGTGTGCCCCGTCTACGAGCGCGCCGGCGGGCACGCCTACACCAGCACGTATCCGGGCCCGATCGGCGCGATCCTCGCCCCCCAACTCGCCCACCTCGAGGACCACACCAGCCTGCCCTGGGCGTCCAGCCTGTGCGGCGCCTGCTACGAGGTCTGCCCGGTCAAGATCGACATCCCCACCATCCTCATCCACCTCCGCGGCCGCGTCGTGGACGAGACCCACGACGCGCCGCGCACCGAGCGCCTGGCGATGCGCGCCGCCGCCGCCGTCTTCGCAAGCCGCCGCCGCTACGAAGCCGCCCAGCACACCCGCCGCCTGGCCAAGCTCGCCCCGCTGCGCCCCTGGACCCGCTTCCGCGACCTCCCCGACCCCCCGCCACAGACCTTCCGCCAATGGTGGGCCAACCGATGAGCCACGACGCGCGCGCCCACATCCTCGCCCGCATCCGCCTCGCCACCAAGGACCGCCCGCGCGACCCGTCGACCAGCCCGCCGCTCGCCGCCCCCGACACCACCCCCGGCGACCCAGACCTGCTCGCCCAGCGCATCGCCGACTACCACGCCACCGTCACCCGCGTCGACGACCGCGCCGCCATTCCCGACGTCATCGCCGCGATCCTCCACCGCCACCACGCCACCCGCATCGCCATCCCCCACGACCTCGACCATGCGCTCCGGCCACCCGGCGTCGAGCTGATCGAAGACGACCCGCCGCTCGACCACGACGCGATCGCCGGCGCCGACGGCGTGCTCACCGCCTGCGCGCTCGCGATCGCCCGGACCGGCACGATCGTCCTCGACCACACCGCCGGCCAGGGCCGCCGCGCGCTCACCCTCCTGCCCGACCTCCACGTCTGCCTGATCCGCCACCACCAGGTCGTCGACGACGTCCCCGACGCCATCACCCAGCTCATCGGCGCCACCACCCCCATCACCCTCATCAGCGGCCCCTCGGCCACCAGCGACATCGAACTCGACCGCGTCGAAGGCGTCCACGGCCCACGCCGCCTCGAAGCCGTCCTCGCGCCCTAGCGCGATGCCGCCGCCTGCCGTTGCTCCGGCTCGGTCGCCAGCGACCGATTCCCGAGACGCGCCGAACATGGGCGCGCATCACCGTGCTCGGCAGCAGCCTGCGTGCGGCGGCCATCAGGCGCGCGTCGCGCCCGACCCGATAGCGCAGGCGTGGGCGGCGGACGCTGAGCGCTCGCAGGACCGTGTCGGCGACGGGATCCGCAGGCGCGGCGCGTTCACCGGCAGCACGCCAGCCGGCGGCGAGGATCGGTGTCAGCGACGCGTAGGCTCCTTCGCCGCCGCGGATGGGCGCCGCCGACCAGATGCCGGTCGCGAACGGCCCGGGCTGGATGATCGAGACCGCCACCCCGAGTGGCTCGAGCTCGTAGGCGAGCGCCTCGCCCCACCCCTCGACGGCGAACTTCGACGCGACATAGGCGGAGAGTCCCGGCGCGCCCGCGATGCCGCAGTCGCTCGAGATCAGAACGACGCGCCCGTGAGCGCGGCGCAGCTGGGGCAGGACGGCCCGCACGGTCTCCATCACTCCGAGGACGTTCGTCTCCAGAACCCGACGCACGTCCTCGGGCGGCGTCTCCTCGAACGCGCCCACCACGGCGACGCCTGCGTTCGGGACCACGGCGTCCAGCCATCCGCCCGTGGCTCGCTCGACCGCGGCTGCGGCTGCGGCGATCTCGGCCGGCGACGTGACGTCAACGGGCACGACGTCGACGGACCCTGCTGTGTAGGGGACGGTCGCCGCGGGGTCGCGCACGCCCGCGACGACATGCCAGCCGGCGGCCGCGAGGCGCTCAACGATGAGGCGGCCGAAGCCCCGCGACGCGCCGGTGACGAACGCCGATGGCATGGCGCCGGCTACGAGGGATCGACGAGCAGCAGGCGTCCGGCGTCGACGGGCCAGGCGACTCGGGCAACCGAGCCCTCGGTCAGCCTTCGCGCTGCCGGCGTGGTCGGCGGCTCCTCCACCCAGACGGTCGATGTGCCGCAGGCGAGCCGCGCCCGCACGCGGTTGCCGAGGAAGACGAGCTCGAGCACCTCGCCGGTGACGACGTTCGCCCCGCCGTCCGGCGCCGCGTCGCCGAGCGTCGTGATGCGCTCCGGGCGCACGGACAGCGCCACCTCGGTCCCCGGGGCGAGCGCGCGGTCGTCGGCGACGCGCAACGAGAGCTCGCCGACCGCGACCACGACCTCGCCCTCGCCCGCGGAGCGGACCGTGCCGCGGAGGAGGTTGCTGTCGCCGATGAACGTCGAGGCGAACATGCTCGCCGGGTGTTCGTAGATCTCGCGCGGCGTGCCGATCTGCTCGACGCGGCCGGCGCGCATGATCACGATCCGGCTCGACATCGTGAGCGCCTCCTCCTGGTCGTGCGTGACGAACACGAAGGTGGTGCCGAGCTCCTCCTGCAGCCGCCGGAGCTCGAGCTGCATCTCCTTGCGCAGGCTGAGGTCGAGCGCCGACAGCGGCTCGTCGAGGAGCAGCACCGCCGGGCGGGCGGCGAGCGCGCGGGCGAGCGCCACCCGCTGCGCCTGACCGCCGGAGATCTCGCTCGGGCGCCGCTGCTCGAAGCCGGTCAGGCGCACCATCTCCAGCATCTGGCCGACGATCTCGCGGATGCGGTGGCGCGGCTCCCCGCGTCGCTGCAGCGGGTAGGCGACGTTCTCGAAGACCGTCCGGTGCGGGAAGAGGGCGCCGCGCTGGAAGACCAGGTTCGTCGGCCGGCGGTGCGGCGGATCGAACGTCACGTCGCGCCCGTCGATGAGCACGCGCCCCGTATCCGGGTGCTCGAAGCCGGCGAGGATCCGCAGCAGGGTCGTCTTGCCGCAGCCGCTCGGGCCGAGGACCGACAGGAACTCCCCGGCCGGGATCTCGAGCGAGACGTCGTCGACGGCGGCGATGTCTCCGAAGCGGCGCGAGACGTGCTCGACGGTGACCGAATGACCGCCGCTCGCGACGAGCTCGACGGCGCCGGCGGCGGGCGACAGAGGACGAGCCATGCGTCCATCGTATAGAACGTTGGTGTCTCAGGCGAACGCTTTCGCCTTGTCGACGGTCGCTGCACCGACTATGGTGCCGGTAAGACGAACGAATGACCGCCGCAGCGAACAGTTCTTCTGTCAGCGACCCGCCCGCCCTGCTCGGGCGCGACGCGTTCACCGGCCTCGACCACCGGGCCTACCTCTACACCGGCGCGCACGCCCCCGCGCTGCGGCGCGTCACCGAGGCGATCGCCCGCGCCCACGAGGCCCAGAGCCTCGGCCCCGGCGGCCGCGACGTCCTCTTCGGCGCCGAGGTCGAGGCGCGCGCCAAGCTCGCGGCGATGGTCGGGCGCGCCACCGCCGACGTCGGCCTCCTCGGCGACGCCTCCACCGCCTGGAACGCGATCGCCCGCGGCCTGGCCTGGGAGCCCGGCGACAACGTCGTCCTCAACGAGTACGAGCACCCGAGCGTCGTCCTCCCCTTCCTGCGCCTCAAGGAGGACGGCCTGGAGGTCCGCGTCGTGCGCCGCGGCCCCGACTGGGACATCCCCGCCGACGCGATCGCCGCCGCCTGCGACGTGCGCACACGCGCGATCGCCGTCAGCCACGTCGGCTACGTCACCGGCCTGCGCCACGACCTCGCCGAGCTCGCCGCGATCGCCGACCGTCACGGCATCCCGCTGCTCGTCGACGCCTCGCACGCGCTCGGCGTCGTGCCCGTCGAGGCCGAGCACGCCGCGATCGTCGTCAGCGCCTCCTACAAGTGGCTGCTCGGCCCCTACGGCGTCGGCATCGTCATCTGGAACCGCGACCGCCTGCCCGGCTTTCGCCCGGGCCTCGTCGGCTGGCGCTCGACGACCGAGATCTTCACCGACGACCGCTTCGAGCGCGTGAACGTCAGCGACGACGCTCGGCGCTTCCAGCTCGGCGCCCCCTCGCTGTCCGGCATCGCCGGCCTGTCGGCGGCGCTCTCGGAGCTGGAGGCGCTCGACCCGGCCGCCGTCGAGCGCCACGCGCTGGCCCTCTCCGCCCGCGCGATCGCCGCGCTCGAGGACGCCGGCCTGGAGGTGACCACCCCGCGCGACCCGGCGCGCCGGGCCGGCAACGTCGCCTTCCTGCACTCCGACGGCGAGCGCGTCGCCGCCCGCATGGCCGAGCTCGGCGTTCCCGTCTGGGGCGGCGACGGGCGCATCCGCGCCTCCTTCCACGTCCTCAACGACGGCGACGCCCCAGCGGCGCTCGTCGACGCGCTGCGCGAGGTGACCGGCGCATGAGCGCGGCGGTCGTCGACGCCATCGACGCGTACCTCGACCGGCGCCGAGACGAGCTCGTCGAGCTCTGCGCGGAGCTCGTCGCCATCGACTCGCAGATCCCGCCGCACGCCGACGAGCGCGCGATCGTCGCCTTCCTCGCCGACCGCATGGAGGCGCTCGGCCTCGGGAGAGGCCAGGTCGTCGCCGCGGTCCCCGAGCGCCCGAACCTCGTCACGCGCGTGCGCGGCAGCGGCGGCGGCCCGACGCTCGCGCTCAACGGGCACCTCGACACGAAGCCGATCGGCGAGGCCCGACGCCTGTGGGACTCCGACCCGCTCGGCCCCGAGCTGCGCGACGGTCACCTGTACGGGCTGGGCACGACCGACATGAAGGGCGCCGTCGCGGCGATGGTCTACGCGGCCGCCGCGCTCGTAGAGGCCGGCGGCCTGGCCGGCGACCTCGTGCTCGCGTTCGTCGCCGACGAGGAGGCGGGCGCCAACTACGGCGCGCGCTTCCTCGCGCCGCGGCTCGAGGGAATCGACGCCTGCCTGGTCGGCGAGCCGAGCGGCTGGGAGCGCGACTGGCAGGGGCTGCACCTCGTCTCGCGCGGGCTGTGCTGCTTCCGCATCCGCGTGCGCGGCACGCAGATGCACTCGAGCCTCTCGGATCGGATGCCGTCGGTGAACGCGTCGCTGCGGATGGCCGACCTCATGGTCCGCATCCGCGACGAGCTGCGTCTCGACCATCCGCCGCATCCGCTCGGCGACGTGGCGCCGACCGTCAACGTCGGCGTGCTCGTCGAGGGAGGCGTGTACTTCGGTGTCGTCCCCGGGTCGGCCGAGTTCGCCTGCGACCTGCGGACGCTGCCGGGCATGACCGCCGAGCAGGTGCGCGCCGCGATCGACGCCTGGCTCGACGAGCGTCGCGCCGCCGATCCCGACCTCGACGTCGAGGTCGCCTACGAGGACGGCCTCGAGTGGATCCCGGCGGCCGAGATCCCCGCCGACCATCCGCTTGTGGATGCCGCCGCCTCCGCCGCGGCTGACGTGCTCGGGACGTCGCCGCCGTTGTCGGTCTTCCCGGGGACGTGCGACGCGCCGTGGTTCGCCGGTGCCGGCATCCCCACCATTCCGTCCTTCGGCCCGGGCGTCCTGACCTGCGCGCACGGCCCGAACGAGCGCGTCTCGGTCGAGAGCCTCCACCAGGCCGCCCGGATCTACGCCCACACCGCCGCCCGCTACTGCGGCCTCCCCGGGAAGGAGCCCTGACATGCACCACCAGGTGATCGCGACCTCCGACGCGCCCGCGCCGGGCGGCGCCTACGTCCAGGCGATCCGCCACGGCGAGCTCGTCGTCCTCTCCGGGCAGGTCGGCGTCGACCCCGCCACCGGCGAGACCGCCGAGGGCGTCGCCGGCCAGACCCGCCAGGCGCTGCGCAACCTGCTCGCCGTGCTGGCCGCCGCCGGCGGCGCACCCGAGCACCTCGTCAAGACGACGTGCTTCCTCACCGACGTGACCGCGTTCGCCGAGTTCAACGCGGCATACGCCGAGGTCCTCGGAGACCTGCGGCCCACTCGCAGCACGGTCGGCGTGCAGCTCGCCGGCGGCTTCCTCGTCGAGATCGAGGGCCTGGCCATCGTCCCCGCCGACGCCGGGACCGGCGCGTGAGCGACGAGCGCGTCCTCGTCACCGGGGCCTACGGCTGCATCGGCGCCTGGGTGGCGCGCGAGCTGCTGCGCGACGGCTCCGAGGTGGTCGCCTTCGACCGCGGCGGTGACCCGTACCGGCTGCGCTACCTGCTCTCGGACGCCGAGCTGGCGCGCATCACCCACGTCGCCGGCGACGTCGCCGACATCGCCGCGGTGCGCGCCGCCGTCGCCGAGCACGGCGTCACCCACGTGATTCACCTCGCCGCGCTCCAGGTGCCGTTCTGCGCCGCCGACCCGCCGCTCGGCGCGCTTGTGAACGTCGTCGGGACGGTCAACGTCTTCGAGGCCGTCAAGGGTACGCCGGCGGCCGAGCACCCGATCGCCTACTCCTCATCCGTGGCCGCCTACGACGCGCTCGACGACCCGCTGGCCCGCCCGGGCGAGCCGAGCGGCCGCCCCTCCTCCCACTACGGCGTCTACAAGTTCGCCAACGAGGGGAGCGCCCGCGTCTTCGCGCGCGACGACGGGCTGGCCTCGATCGGCATCCGGCCGTCGGTCGCCTACGGCGTCGGGCGCGACCAGGGCAAGACGTCGTCGCCCACGCAGGCGATGCTGGCCGCGGCGCGCGGCGAGCCGTTCGAGATCGACTTCGGCGGCGCGTGCCAGCTCCAGCACGCGCGCGACATCGCGCGCGCGTTCATCGCCGCGGCGCGCAGCGAGCGCGTCGGGGCGCACGTGGTCGACCTCGGCGGGCCGGTCACGCCGCTGGAGGAGGTCGTGGCAGCGATCCGCCGCGTCGACCCGGCCGCCGGCGAGCGGATCAGCGTCGCGGGCCCGCCGCTGCCGTTCCCCGAGGACCTCAGCGACGCGGCGGCGCGCGAGGTGCTCGGCCCGCTCCCGCAGACACCGCTCGACGACGGGGTCGCAGAGACGATCGAGCGCTTCCGAGCGCTCATCGCCTCCGGCATCATCCCCGCGTCCCAGTAGCGCGGACAACGTTCGCCCGACCAGCCGAGGAACGTCATGACAGCCCTGCGATCAGTCGCCGCCAACCTCCAGAACTGGCGCCACCGGCGCGGCATGTCGGTCTCCGCGCTCGCCCGCGCCGCGGGGGTCTCGAAGTCGACCGTGTCCGAGCTCGAGCGCCACCACGGCAACCCGTCGCTCGACACGCTGTGGGCGCTGGCGCGCGCGCTCGACATCCCGCTCGGCTTCCTGTTCTCCGACCACGACGTCGAGAACGTCCTGCGCATCGTCCGCCACGACGACGCATCAGTGGTCACCCTCGAGCAGCCGGGCTACCTCGCGCGGCTGATGGCCGCCGTCGACGCCAACGGCGAGATCGAGGTCTACGTCATCAGCATGGAGGTCGGCGTGCGCCGCGAGTCCGACAGCCACGGCTTCGGCGTCATGGAGCACGCGATCGTCGTCGAGGGCGAGGTCGAGATCGGCGTCGGCGGCGACACCGCGCGGCTCGGCTCCGGCGACCTCATCACCTTCGCCGCCGACCAGCCGCACTCCTACCGCGCCCACGGCGGGCCCGCGCGCATCGTCTCGATCCACCAGTACCCCCGCAGCCGCCCGCCCGCCGGGGCCGCGGACGACGACGAGCCGGAGGCCGACGAGCAAGGGTGAGCGAGCCGATCCCGATCGCGGTCGCCGGCGTCGGCGCGTTCGGCGAGCGTCACGTGGCCGCCTGGGCGCGCACGCCCGGGGTGCGCCTCGTGGCCGTCGCGGACGCCGACGCCGCCCGGGCCCGAGCCGTGGCCGAGCGCTGGGGCGTCGAGCGCTGGTTCGACGACCCGGTGCGCATGGTCGACGCGTGCCGCCCGGCGGGCCTGTCGGTGGTCACCCCCGGCCCGCACCACCTCGAGCCGGCGCTTGCCGCGCTCGAGCGAGGCTGCGCGGTGCTCGTCGAGAAGCCGGTGACGATGTCCTCGGGCGAGGCCGCCGAGCTGCTGGCGGCCGAGGCGCGGTCGAGCGCGTTCGTCATGCCCGCCCACATCCTCCGCTTCGCCGACCCGTACCGCGCGCTGCGCGAGCGCGTCCGCGGCGGGGCGATCGGGGAGCCGCTGGCGATCTCGGCGGCGCGCGAGCGGTCGCGCAGCCACGCGACGCTCTTCCCCGGCGTCCACCCGGCGCTCATGACCATGGTCCACGACCTCGACCTGGCGCTGTGGATCGGCGGCGGCCGCGCGGTGACGGTCAGCGCCCGGGCCCGCGGCGGCAGCGAGGCCGCGCCGGCGGTCGTGTGGGCGCAGGCCGAGACCGACGCGGGGCTGCTGTGGTCGATCCGCACGAGCTGGGTGCTGCCCGACGAGGCGGCGATCGCCGACCGGCTCGAGGTCTACGGCACCGCGGGCGTCGCCACGGCCGTGCTCGAGCCGACGGTGCGCGTGCTGTCCAGCCCGCCCGAGGCGGTCGACCACGAGCTGACGCCGGACGCGGTGCTCGGCGCGCTGGACGCCGAGGTGCGCCACTTCCGCGACCGGATCGCCGGGCGGGCGGCGGAGCCGGCGGTGACGCTGGAGGAGGCGGCCCACGGGATCGCGATCGCCGAGGCGATCGCCCGCTCGGCCCGCGCGGGCGGCGCGCAGGAGCCGGTCGAGGCCTGATGCCGCGGGCCGACGCGCACCTGCACCTGTTCGCCCGCGGCTTCGCGGGCCCGACGGGCGCCTCGGACGCCGGCCCCGACGAGCTCGGCGCCTACGAGCGGCTGCGCGCGCTCCACGGCATCGAGCGCGGGCTCGTCGTCGGCTACGAGGGCGAGCCGCGCTACGCCGGCAACACCGAGGAGCTGCTCGAGCTCGCGCGCACGAGGCCGTGGATCGCGCCGCTCGCGTACCTCCCCGCCGAGCGCCCGCCCGACCCCGGCCGCCTGCGCGAGCTGCGCGACCGCGGCGCGGCCGGCGTCGCCGTCTACCTGCCCGACGCGGCGGCGGGGCGCGCGTTCGCCGCCTGGCCGGCGTCCGCGCGCGCGGCGCTGCGCGACCTGGGCGCGATCCTGTCGCTGAACGCCACCCCGGAGGCGACGGCCGAGATCGGCGCGGCGATCGCCGACCTCGCCGGGACGTGGACGCTATTCAGCCACCTCGGCCTGCCCGGGCGCCACGCGCGGCCGCCGGCGGCGTCCGCCGCGCGTGCCCGGCTGGCTCCGCTGCTCGCGCTCGCGGCCCACGACCACGTCGCCGTCAAGCTCTCGGGCCTGTACGCGATCAGCGACCCGCCGCACGACTTCCCGCACGCGGCGGCGGCTCCGTTCGTGGCGGCGGTGCTGGAGGCGTTCGGGCCGTCGCGCCTGGTCTGGGGATCGGACTTCTCTCCCGCCCTGGGCTACGTGTCGTTCGCCCAGACGGCCGATCCGCGCCATCTCGCCGGCTGCACGCCCGAGGAGGTCGACGCGGTCATGGGCGGGACCCTGCTGGACGAGCTCGCGAGGAGGAGCTGCTGATGGAACGCGTCTGCTACACGTTCGAGCTGGCCGAGGGCCAGGAGGAGGAGTACCTGCGCCGGCACGCCGAGGTCTGGCCGGAGATGATCGAGGCCCTCAAGGCCAGCGGCTTCTCGAACTACACGCTGTTCAAGCGCGGCCGCGAGGTCATCGCCTACTGCGAGGCCGACCCGACGTTCGACGAGGCGATCGCCAAGCTCGAGGCGACCGAGGTCGCGCCGCGGTGGAACGCCTACATCCGCTCGGTCATGAGCCGCTCGGTCGACGAGCAGGGCCGGCTGTTCACCGTCGACGAGATCTGGCACCTCGACTGACGGTCGGAACCGGGCGTCCGGTATGGCGAACGATCGACTATTGACACGATCGATCGGTACGTCTAGCTTCCGTTCGGTATGAACGCCAAGTCGCCGATCGACCTCGCCGTCGTCCACGGCTACGTCGTGACGATGGACGACGATCGTCGCGTCTTCCGCGACGGCGCCGTCGCGGTGGCGGACCGGGAGATCGTCGCGGTCGGCACCACCGCCGAGGTGCTCGCCGCCTACGAGCCCGCGCGCACGATCGACGCGCGCGGCGGCGTCGTCCACCCCGGCTTCGTCGAGACCCACACGCACGTCACCTACCACCTCGGGCGGGCCGCGGTCCCGGACACGCTGCAGTTCCACGAGATCGAGCCGCGCTTCTTCCAGCCGTACCTGAACGCCCTCGACGACGACGACGAGCACGCGGCGGCGCTGCTGGCCTGCTTCGAGATGGTGCGCAACGGCACGACGTGCTTCCTCGAGGCGGGCACGGCGTTCTCTCCCGCCGCCGTCGCCGCCGCCGCCGAGGCGATCGGCATGCGCGGCCTCGTCGCCGACCCGTTCCTGTGGGACGTCACCGAGAACGAGGACGGCTACAGCGCGCTGGGGCTCGACCGGGCCCCGGCGGACACACGCCGCGCGCTCGACCTGCTCGGCAACGAGCTGTGGCGCAACCGCGACCCCGACGCGCTCGTGCGCGGCCACGTCGCCGTCCAGGGCATGGGGTCGGCCACCGACGAGCTCGAGCGCGCCGCCAAGGCCGCCGCCGACGAGGCCGGCGTCGTCCTCAACCAGCACCAGTCGTACTACCAGGTCGACGTCGCCGGCGACGACGCCCGTCACGGCCGCCATCCGCTCGTCCACCTGCACGACATCGGCGTGCTCGGGGACAACTGCGTCTTCGCGCACATGAACATCGTCCGCGACGACGAGGTCGCCCCGATCGTCGACAGCGACATGTCGATCGCCTGGTGCCCCGGGGCGTCGATGACCTGGGCGGTCGGCGGCACGCTCCACGGCCGCCACGCCGAGCTCTACCACCGGGGCGTGAACGTCGCGCTGGGATCGGACTCCTCGAACTGGGGCTACCGCTTCGACGTCGGCCTGCAGGGCTACCTGGCCGTGCTGACCGCGCGCGAGCGCAGCGGCGACCGCGCGGCGCTCGTGGCCGAGGACGCGCTGACGATGGCGACGGTCAACGGCGCGCGAGCGGTCGGGCTCGCCGACCGCATCGGGTCGCTCGAGCCGGGCAAGCGCGCCGACCTCGTCATCCGCGCGCCCGACGTCCCGGAGGCCCATCCCGTGCACGACCCGATCATCGGGCTCGTCTACAGCGCGCGATCCAAGAGCGTGCACACGGTCGTGATCGACGGGCGCGTGGTCCTCGAGGGAGGCCGCCCGACGCTCATCGACGCCGACGCGATCTTCACGGCGGTGGCCCGGTCCACCCGGACGGTCTTCGACCGCATGGGCTACCGCATCGAGCCGAGGTGGAAGCCCGTCGACCCGGAGGAGGGACGCTGACCATGGACGAGTCGTATCTGCGCGAACTCGCGCGCCTGGAAATGAGCCGCACGAGCCGCCGCATCTTCCTGAAGCGCATGGGGCTCGGCGGGGCGATGGCGATCGGCGGGTCCACCCTGCTCGCCGCCTGCGGCGAGAGCGGCAGCCGCTCGACCGCGACCACCGGGGCGGACGGCGAGATCGGCGGGACGCTCCAGTTCGTGGGCGTGGACGGCGAGGACGGCAAGGCGATCGCGGAGCCGTGGCTCAAGGAGCACGACGTCACGCTGAAGGCGGCCTACATCGCCGACAACGACACGATGCTCACCCGCCTGCGGACCGGCGGCACACGGAACTTCGACGTCCTCACGCTCACGAAGGACGGCGCTCCGAAGGAGATCCAGCTCGGGTACGTCCGCGAGCTCGACCTCGATCGGCTTCCCGACTTCGAGGGCATCTTCCCGGCGTTCGACACCGCGCCGTGGGTGACCGTCGACGGCAAGACCTACGGATTCCCGCTCGTGTGGGGCTCGGAGCCCTGCGTCTTCGACCCGAAGGTCTGGAAGGAGATGCCGCCGAGCTACACGGACTTCGCCGACAAGCGGTTCCGTGGCGCGCTGACGACGATCGACGAGCCCTACGGCAACCAGTGGCTCGTCGCCAAGTCGCTGGGCTTCGGCGAGAACGGCGAGTCGAACCGGATCACGCAGGCCGAGCTCGACCAGGTGCGCGACGCCTGGATCGAGATCAAGAAGAACGTGAAGTCGTTCTCGGCCGCCTTCGGCGACCAGACGGACCTCCTCGTCCGCGGCGAGGCGACGATCGCGCTGAACTCGTGGCAGGCGGTCGTGGCCTTCGCGGCCGAGAAGGGCAAGGACCTCGCCTACGGGGTCCCGGCCAACGACGGCACCTACTACTGGGGCGACAGCTACTACATCACGAGCGAGGCCCCGAACGCGGCGACCGCGTATGCCTACGTCGCGTACATGACGAAGCCGGAGAACAACGCCAAGCTCGCCACGGAGCTGCAGTCCGCGCCGGCCAGCCCCGCCGCTCGCGACCTCCTCGACAAGGACTCGGTGTCGGCCGGCTACGACTTCTCCGTCGTGGACACCAGCGACAACTCCGAGTTCGTGAAGTCGATCCTGCCGCCCGACGCCGACGAGGGCGACATCGTCGGCAAGGAGGCGTGGATCAAGTCGTGGCAGGAAGTGAAGTCCAGCTGACGGGCGGCGACGGGCCCTCGATGGCCACGGGGACGCACCCGGTCGCAAGCCGGAGCGGACGGCGCCGGGCCGCGTGGCTCGGCGCCGTCGCCCAGCTGGCGCCGCCGGCGCTGTTCTACCTGCTGCTGTTCGTCGCGCCGCTGGGCATCCTGGCCGCCTACAGCGTCTACACGGTCGACCAGATCAACCTGCAGATCGAGCCCGGCTTCACGCTCGACAACTACCGGGCGGCCGTGGATGCGGGCCTGTACCGCGAGCTCATCGTCCACACGATCCTGACCGGGCTCGCCGTGGCGGTCGTCACCGTCGCATTCGCCTACGTGTTCGCCTACATCGCGACGTTCGTCTTTCCGCTGCGTCGCGAGCTGCTGCTCTTCCTGGTTCTGGCGTCGATCTTCGGCGGCTACCTCGTCCGCATCTACGCGTGGCGGACGATCCTCGGGGAGGAGGGGCTGGTCAACTCGGCGCTGGCGTCGATGGGGCTCATCTCCGATCCCCTGGACTTCCTCATCTTCTCGCGCTTCGCCGTCGTGGTGACGCTCGTGAACTTCCTCCTGCCGTTCGCGATCCTGCCGCTGTACTCGGCGATGCAGAACGTGCCGCGCGACGCGCTCGAGGCCGGACGAGACCTCGGCGGGGGCCCGCTCGCGGTGTTCCGCACGATCTTGCTGCCGGTGACGACGACCGGGATCCGCGTCGCATTCGCGTTCGCGTTCGTCCTCGCCGCGGGCGACTATGTCACGCCGGCGCTGGTGGGCGGCACGAGCGGTCAGATGGTCGGGAACATCATCGCGGACCAGTTCGGGCCGGCGTTCAACTGGCCGCTCGGGTCGGCCCTCGCGTTCACGACGCTGGCGCTCGCCCTCGTCGTGTACTGGATCGTCGGAGCCCTGCTGAGGTTCGCCGCGCGATGAGCCCCGCCGTCCGCGCCCGCCTGCGACGCCGCCTCGGGAGGGTCACCGCCGGCGCCTTCATCGGCGCGGTGCTCGTGTTCCTGTTCCTCCCGCTGGTGCTGATCGTCGCCTTCTCGTTCAACGCGTCGCCGCGGCTGTCGTTCCCGATCACCGGCCTGACGACGCACTGGTACGACGTCGCGCTTGGCGACGACCTGTTCGTCAACGCGCTCGAGAACAGCGTCCGGCTCGCGGTGAGCACCGCGATCGTCGCCGGGCTGCTCGGCGCGGCCGCGGCGTTCGGCATCCAGCGCTTCGCGCCGCGGACCCGCGAGGCGCTCACGTACGCCGCGCTCCTGCCGGCGATCACGCCGGTGCTCGTCGTCGCGGTGGCGCTCGCGGTCTTCTTCGACGCCATCGGGATGCGGATGTCCCTGCGCACGGCGCTGGTCGGCCACTGCCTCATCGCGTTGCCGTTCGTTGTCCTGACGATGCGGGCGCGGCTCGACGCGTTCGACTTCAGCGTCCTCGACGCGGCCCGCGACCTCGGCGCCTCGCCGCTGCGGGCGTTCCGCGACGTCACGCTTCCGCTGATCCGCCCGGCGATCCTCGGCGCGGCGCTCATCTCGGTGGCGCTGTCGCTCGACGAGTTCGTGATCACGTCGTTCACGATCGGCGGCGACCAGACCCTGCCCACGCTGATCTGGGCGAAGATGCGGCGCGGCGTGGATCCGAGCGTCAATGCGCTCGCCACGCTGATCCTGTGCGGCACGTTGCTGGCCGGGATGCTGTCCTACCGGCTTTCGCGGATCCGCCTGTAGCACTGGGCCGGGCGGGCGGTTGCCGCCCGCCCGGCCCGCTCTCTCCTCCGATCTAGCGGCGCACCGTGCAGGAGCCGGTCACCACGTCGTGGCGGTCGGCCAGCACGCGCGCGTGGCGCGACGTGCACACGATGCGGTCGCGCTGGCCGTCGGCCGCGTTGACGATCGTGTGCCGGGCGCCCGCGACGAACGTGTCGTGCCCGGGGCCGCCGACGAGCAGCACCCGGCCCGAGCCGCGCGCCACGAGCCGGTCGTCGCCGGGCCCGCCCTTGGAAACGCCGTCGGTGCCGGCGACGTGGATGACGTCGTCGCCGAGGCCGCCGTACGCGACGCCGGCGCGATGGCGCACGGCCAGGTGGTCGGCGCCCGGCCCGCCGAACAGCGTCCCGCCGCTCATCTGTGTCGTGAGGCGGTCGGCCCGCTCGGTGCCGTACCCCAGGCCCTTGGCGACGAGCCGCGGAACGCCGGCGCGCCGGCACGTCACCTGCAGCGCGACCTCCTTGCCGCGCGCGCCCGGCGTCGGGACGACCCGCGCGCCGTGCAGGCCCTCGGCGACCTTCACGCGCGCCGCGGCGCTTTCGGCCAGCGTCTCGGCGTGCATCAGCACGCTCCCCTGCGGGCAGCGCAGCCGCAGCGCGGCCGGCATCCGGCGGGTGCGTGTCTGCGTGGTCAGCCCGAACGTGCTGTCGCGCACCTCGGCGATCCCGGCGGCGGCCGCGGTTGCGCGCGCGGCGTCGGCGGCCGTGTCGCCGCTCGTGCTCGACACGCTGGTGCCCGACGTGTCCGTGGCGGGCTCGTCCGGGGACGGGCCGGCGTCGGTCACGGTGACGGCGTCCGGGGAGACGGCGTCGGTCTCCGTCGCGGTGGCCGTCGCGCCGCTCAGGACGACCTGGATCACCTTCGAGCTCGCGGGCGTCCACCCGCAGCTCTCCGAGCGCGACGGGCAGGCGGACGTGTCGCCCTGGTAGACGGCGTCGACCTGGTAGCTCCCGGGCGCCGGCGGGCGGAAGGTCAGCGTGGCCTTGCCGCTGGAGAACGGCGCCTGCGCGACCGGCTGGCCGTTCGCGCGCAGGACGGCGGCGCCCTTGGCGTCCGACGGCGAGATCGAGGCCGTGAACGTGAAGGTGTCGCCCGACGGGGTGCCGGCCTTCAGCGAGAGCGAGGTGATGCGCTGGATGCTCGTCGAGATCCCGCCGTGGCTGTCGCAGCCGTTGGAGTAGCTGCTGCCGTCGACGTCGCCGGTCGTGAACAGGACGCCGGCGGCCCAGTGGCGCGTCCCGCCCGTATCCCAGTTCGTCGCGGTCGCCGTGTAGCTCGCGGATGCCCACGCCTCGGTGACGGAGACGTCCTTGTCGCTGCGGTAGTAGCAGTGGGACTTGACGCTGTAGCCGAGGGCGGTGTTCTGGGTCCAGCTCTTCGTGTCCCAGGAGCCGATCGACTTCTTGCCCGAGTGGCGCGACGAGGCGCACTGGTAGGGCGGGTTGCGCTTGCTGTAGGGCAGCACGCTCTGCTCGGACGGGCAGGCGTCCGCCATCGCGGCGCCCGGGGCCGCGAGGGCGGCCACGCCGACCGCGCCGGCGAGCAGGAGCATCGTGCTCGACCGTCTCATCCGTGAACTCCCCTTTGTGTCGGATGGTCCTGACGACGCGTCATTAGATCGGATTCGCGCGCCGCGCACTGTGGCGTCGGTCACGCCGCGGACATCAGCGCGGGCGCGGGCGGCCGTGCCCGCGCTCGTCCCGCGCCTCGCGGCAGTCGCGATGCGCGGGCCGCTCGAGCGGCGACGCGCAGCGCGTCGCACACGACGGGCACGGCCGCGGAGTCGGGCGGCGCCAGGCGCCGGGGCGGGGATGGCGGCGCTTCACGAGCGGCCCGCCCAGGCCCGCAGCTGCGGCAGCGGGTCGATCGGGCGCCCGCGCTGCCAGCCGCCCTCCCAGATCTCGAAGTGCAGGTGCGGGCCACTCGAGGCGCCGGTGGAGCCGACCGCCCCGAGCACCGTGCCCGCGGCGACCGGCTGGTTGACGGCGACGGCGGTCGAGCCCCGCCGCAGGTGGGCGAAGAAGTAGTCGCGGCCGTCGGCGCCGTGGACCACGACGTAATGGCCCGCGCCGCGCCGCTGGAAGTCGACCGCGATGACCGTGCCGGCGACCGGCGCCACCACCGGCGTGCCGGCCGCGGCGCTGACGTCGTGGCCCTGGTGCAGGTGGTCGCGGCGGTCGGCGCCGAACCCCGAGCCCCGGCCGCCGAAGTCGTAGGGCCCGGCGACAGGGAACACGCCGTCGGTCACCGGTGCGGGCGGATCGGGCGCCGGCGCGGGGGCGGGCTCGGGCTTGGGGGCCGGGAGCACGGTCACGACGGCCTGGCCGGGCCGCTGGCCGGTGCGTGCGAGCGTCCGCCCGGTGGGGTCGGTCGCGTGGAGGCTCACGACGTACCGGCCCGCGCCGAGCGCGGCCGAGCGCGGCCAGCGCACTCGGACGGTGTGCCCGATCGCGACGCGGCCCGCGTCGACCTGCAGGGTCAGCCGGCGCGCGCGGCTGCGCGTCGCCGCGCGGTAGATGCGCACCTGCGCGTGGACCGTCTGCACGCCGCGCTGGCGGATGCGGAAGCGGATCTGCGGAAGCTGACCGGCCCGCAACCGCCGCGGCGACACCGTGAGCCCGGCCGTGATCGGCCGCGCGTCCAGCTCGCCCAGCGCGGTCCCGAACGACGCGCCGCCCGCCTCGCTGCCCGGCACGTATGTCGCGCCGCCCGCGTGGGCGTTCACCGCTGCGGGGGCGACGGAGGCCGCGAGCGCGAACAGCAGCGCGAGCACGGCGGCGGCGATCAGCAGGCGAACGACGGACATCGCCCACACCCTCGGCGCTCGCGCGCGCGAGACCGGGCGAGCGTGCAGCTTTGCGCAGGTTTGCGCAGCGGAGCGTCAGGTTCGCTGCAGCCTCAGCGCGCGAGCATGCGCGCCATCAGCTCCAGCGCGCCGGCCTTCGAGAGCGGCTCGTTGAGGTTGCCGCACTTCGGCGACTGCACGCACGAGGGGCAGCCGTCCTGGCACGGGCAGTCGGCGATGAGGCGGTGCGCGTCGGCCACGAGCGTCTCGAACGCGTCGAAGCCGCGGCGCGAGATGCCGACGCCGCCCGGGTGGCCGTCGTAGACGAAGATCGACGGGCGCCCGGTCTGCGGATGCAGGTTCGTGGACAGGCCGCCGATGTCCCAGCGGTCGCACATCGCCAGCAGCGGCAGCACCGCGATCTGCGAGTGCTCGGCGGCGTGCAGGGCGCCGAGCAGGATCTCGGTCGGGAACTCGACCGCGACGATCTCGTCGGGCAGCTCGTACCAGAGCGCGCGCGTCACGAACTCGGTCTGCGGCAGGTCGAGAGTCTGCAGGTCGATGATCTCGTGGTCGGGCAGGCGCTTGCGTTGGTAGGCGATGACCGTGTCGGTCACGCGCACCTCGCCGTAGGACAGCGTCACGCCCAGCGTCTCCCGGCGGTCGAGCAGGCGCAGGATCTCGGTCTGTGTCTCGCGCTTGGGCTGCGTGTACCAGTCGCCGTCGAACGGCTCGACGAGCGCGCGGCGGGACTGCAGGTCGAGCTCGAGCACCTCGTAGGAGCGCGCCTGGTGCAGGTAGATGGCGCCCTGGTGGGTGGTCGAGTGGGCGCGCGCCGCCTCGACCGTCCCCAGCAGCTCCCCCGACGTCACGTCGACGACCGCGAAGGAGTCCGGCGAGGCCGAGCGCAGCGACACGCGCGCGGCCGGGAAGTCCTCGCGGGCGCGCAGCGCGAACGTGCCGCGGCGCTCGACGAGGATGCCCTGGGTCACGAGCGCCTGCGCGTGCTCGCGCCAGCGCGGCCCGAGCACGTCGGCGTCGAGCGGGCTCAGCGGCCCCTCGTGCGCGGCGCAGACGAGGTGGGCGCGGTGGATCTCGTCGTTCTCGTGGTCGAGGATCGCCGCCTCGACCGGCCGGCCCAGGAACTCGTCCGGGTGGCGGCAGAAGAACTGGTCCAGCGCGTCCTCGCCGGCCACGTAGACGGCGAGCCCGGCCCGCCGGCGGCCCGCCCGGCCCCACATCTGCCGCAGCGACGCGACCGTGCCCGGGAACGTGACGACCACGCACGCGTCGAGCGCGCCGATGTCGATGCCCAGCTCGAGCGCGTCGGTGGTCACCACGCAGCGCAGCTCGCCGCGCATGAGCCGCGCCTCGACGTCGCGGCGCTGCTGCGGCGTGTAGCCCGCGCGGTAGGGCTCGACGGCGTCGGCCAGCGACGGGTCCTCGTCGGCCACCATGCCGGTCACGATCCGGCTGACGAGCTCGACCGCCTTGCGCGACTTGATGAAGCAGATCGTCCGGGCGCCGGCGACGACGAGGTCGCGCAGCAGCGCGGCCGCCTCGCCGATCGGGCTGGCCCGCTGCGCTGTGGCCTCGTCGACGATCGGCGGGTTCCACATCGCGATGCGCCGCGGCGCCGACGGCGACCCGTCGTCGTCGACCAGCTCGACGTCGTCGAGGCCGGTCAGCCGCTGCGCCAGCTCCACCGGGTTGGCGATCGTCGCCGACGCGAGCATGAACCGCGGCTCGCTCCCGTACGCGGCCGCGACCCGGCGCAGGCGCCGCAGCACGTTGGCGACGTGCGAGCCGAACACCCCGCGGTACACGTGCGCCTCGTCGACGACGACCACGTCCAGCCGCGTGAGGAAGTCGGCCCACGCGCCGTGGTTGGGCAGGATCCCGACGTGCAGCATGTCGGGGTTCGTCAGGACGATGTTCGCGTTCCGGCGGATCGCCCGGCGCGCCTCGCGCGGCGTGTCGCCGTCGTAGATCGCCGGGCGCACCCGGTTGCCCAGGCCGAACGCGTTCAGCGCGCGCGCCTGGTCCTGGGCCAGCGCCTTCGTCGGGTAGAGGTACAGCGCGCGGCTCGTCGGGACCGACAGGAGCTGGTTGAGCGTCGGCAGGTTGAAGCACATCGACTTCCCCGACGCGGTGCCGGTCGTGACGATGAACGGCCGCTCCATCGCGGTCTGCACCGCGTGCGCCTGGTGCGCGTACAGCCCGTGGGGCGGCAGCTTCTCCATCAGCGCCGGATGGAGGGGCGGCGGGTCGACGAGCACCGCGCGCCGCGCGCCCTCGTACTCCTCGCGCACGAGGCGCCCATCGGCGCGGCCGCTGTCGAGCAGGCCCGCCCAGGGCTCGGCGGCGACCCGGCTCATGCGCCGGGCGGCTCCCGCCGCAGGTCCTCGGCCAGCACCGTCTCGGGCGCGAGCTCGACCTCGCCGCGCAGCACCGCGAGCACGTCGAGCAGGTCGCGCACGGCGGCGACGTCGTGGACGCGCAGGATCCGCCCCGGCGGCCCGTACAGGGCGGCGATCGCGGCGAGCGTCCCGGCCAGCCGCTCGCGCGGGCGCCGGCCGGTGATCGCGCCGATGAAGTCCTTGCGCGACAGCGCCAGCAGCACGGGGCGCCCGAGCGCGTCGACGCGGTCGAGGTCGCGCAGCACCGCCACGGTCTGGGCCGGCGTCTTGGCGAAGTCGGGGCCCGGGTCGACGATCACGTGCTCGGCGCCGAGGCCCTGCTCGCCGGCCACCGCGATGCGCTCGCGCAGGAAGGCGACGACGTCGGCGGTCACGTCGTCGTAGAGCGCGGGGTCGTCGCGGCGCACCTTCGGCGGCGTGCGCGTGTGCATCACGACCAGCGCCGCGCCCGCGTCCGCGCACAGCTCCGCGACCTGCGGGTGCAGCAGCCCGCTGACGTCGTTGATCACGCTCGCGCCGGCGGCGAGCGCGGGGCCCGCCACCTCCGGCCGGTAGGTGTCGACCGAGACGGCGATGCCCTCGGCGGCCAGCGCCTCGACGAGCGGCACCACCCGCTCGGCCTCAAGCGCGGCCGGGATCTCGGGCTCGTTCGTGACGCCCGACTGGCCGCCGACGTCGATGAGGTCCGCGCCGTCGGCCACGAGCTGCCGCGCGCGGGCGACGCGGTCCTCGAGCGTGCGCAGCTCCCCGCCGTCGGAGAACGAGTTCGGCGTCGCGTTCACGATCCCCATCAGCAGCGGGCGGGTCCCGATCTCGACGGGGCCGCCGGGCGTGAGGAAGGAGCGGCTGGGCACCCTCCGAAGCTACCGTGCGGGCTCGTGAGCCGCCTGCGCTGCGCCTACCTCGACCTCGACGGCACCCTGCTGGGCCGCGGCGCGTCGCTGTTCCACGACGGCGAGGGCAACCCGTCGATGGCCGGGCCGCGCGCGGTCGAGGCGTGCCTGCGCGCCGGGGTGGAGATCGTGCTCGTCTCCGGGCGCCGCGCCGCCCAGGTGTTCGAGGACGCGCGCCTGCTCGGCCAGCCCGCCTACATCTTCGAGGCCGGCGCGGGCCTGTGCGTCGACGGCGACCGCTACTGGAACACCGGCGGCCTCGTGCCCGGCGAGGCCGGCACGATCCACGAGCAGATCCGCGCGTCGGGCGCCCCCGACCTGCTGCTCGAGCGCTACGCCGGGCGCCTGGAGTACCACGACCCGTGGCACCGCGACCGCGAGGTCTCCCACCTGTTCCGCGGCCTCGTCGATCCGCGCGAGGCCGAGGCGCTGCTGCGCGAGCACGGCCACGAGGACCTGCGCCTCGTCGACAACGGCGCCGCCCACCGCCGCTCGCCCGCGCTGGCCGGCCTGCCGAGCCTGCGCGTCTACCACCTCGTCCCCGCGCAGGCGTCGAAGGCCGGCGCGGTCGCGCGGCACATGCGGATGCGCGGCTACGCGCCCGAGGAGACGATCGGCGTCGGCGACTCGCGGGAGGACCTCACGCTGCACGCGGCGGTCGGCACGTTCTGGCTGGTCGCGAATGCGCTCGAGAAGGACCCGACGCTGCGCGAGGCGGCCGCCCGCGCCAGCAACGTGCGCATCGCCGAGGAGGGCTACGGCGCCGGCGTGTACGAGGCGGTCGTGACGACGCTCGCCGGCGGCTGACCTCGTTGGCTAGGCAACGTCGGTCCGCGCGGCCAACCATCCCAGGATCTCTCACCTGTGGTGCAGGCGGCGTTGGCTCACTATCAGTTCGAGACGCTGCACCCCGTCTCGGACGGGAGGGGACGGATCGGTCGGCTCGTGATCGTCCTGCAGTTGATGCGCGCGAATGTTCTGCGTGAGCCGATCCTTGTTGTGTCGCCGTGGTTTGAGGCGCACAGGGATCCAGGACCAGGACGGGCTTCTCCGCCTCAGCTGCACTGGAGACTGGGACGCATGGGTCGAGTTCTTCGCGAGAGGTGTCGAAGCGTCCGCGAGCGGGACTCGTGACCGAGTCGACCGATTGCTCGACTGGCAGGAGGGAACGCTCCAGCGCGTCAGAGCGGGAAGGGTGTCTGGTGTTGCCGCGCGCGTCGCGGGCGAGCTGATCGGGACTCCGGTGCTGCGTGCTAGCCAGGTCGCCGCGCGTCACGACGTGAGTCCGCAAGGAGCTATGAAGGCGCTCCGCCGGCTCGCGGAGCTGGGTGTTGTCACCGAGCGTCCACGGCACGGTCGTGTGGCGTTCGTGGCCACCACCGTGATCGACTTGCTTTCGCGATAGAGGGTCTCTCCGACCCAGGACGCGTCGGTGACCGGCTAGCGCCCACCGCGCACGCGCGCCCACAGCCGCGCCCAGAACCCGGGCCTTGGGCGCACGCGCCGGCGCGCCGGCGCGGGCACGGTCGTGCGCACGAGCGCGACCCATCCGTCGAGCGGGAGGTCGCCGGCGATGAGCCGCGCCAGCCCGCCCGTGACCGGCGCGTCGACCCCGGCCCGCTCCAGCGCGCGGGCCAGCAGCGGCACGAGGTCCAGCGACTCGACCGCCTGCCCGATCCGGCCCGGGATCTCGCGGCTGGGCACGCCGTCGGCCAGCAGCTCGCCGGCGCGGCGGTTGCGGCTCTGCGGCGCGAGCGCGGTCGCGACGAGGTCGCCGGTGCCGGCCAGCCCGATGAACGACTCGGGCCGCGCGCCCTGCGCCTCCGCGTAGCGCCACACCTCGGCGAAGATGTGCCCGGCGGCGGCGCCCGCCGCGTTGAGGCCCTGGCCCTCGGTCGCGCCGGCCGCCAGCGCGGCGGCGTTCTTGGCCGCGCCGGCCAGCTCGACGCCCACCGGGTCGTCGGCCTGCTCGCACACGACGCGGGCGCGCGTGAAGACCCCGGCCAGCGTGCTCGCCAGCTCCTCGGACGTCGACGCGGCGACGAGCCCGGCGCCCTCGCTGACCATCTCGCGCGCGTGCGCGGGCCCGCCGACGCAGGCGACGCGGTCGGGGCCGAAGCGGGCGCGCAGCAGCACCGTCGGCGCGATCCCCTCGGGCGGCACCAGGCCCTTGGCCAGCGACACGACCGCCGCGCGCGGCGGCAGCCCGTGCGCCTCCAGGCCGGCGATGACCTCGTCGATCCCCCGCGACGGCACGGCCAGGAACACGAGCTCGGCGCGCTGCAGGCCCGCCTCGACCGTCTCGATGCGCAGCTCCCGCGGCAGCTCGACGCCCGGCAGGTACACGCGGTTCTCGCGCTCCAGGCGCAGCCGGTCGGCCTGCTCGGCGGTGCGCGCCTGCAGCGTCGTGCGCAGCCCGGCGCGCGCGAGCAGCACCGCGACGGCGGTGCCGAACGAGCCCGCGCCGACGACCACCGCGCGGCGGGCGCCGGGCAGCATCAGGCTGAACGGAGGGTGGGGACGCTCGGGCACCGGGAGGGCGCGAGCGTAGTACAGCCCTCAGCGCGCCGCCCGTGCGCCGATCGGCCAGCGCCGCCGCGCGGCCTTGTGCAGCTCCACGACGACGATCACGGTCAGCGACATCGCCACGATCTCCACCCACGAGGTCAGCGCGATCGGCTCCAGGTCCAGCAGGTACTGGGTGACCGGCGCGTAGAGCGCGGCGACGTGCAGCGCGAGGGCGCCGAGCGTCCCGAGCAGCAGGAAGCGGTTGCTGAACGGGCTCTTGGCGAACGCCGACAGCGTCTCCGAGCGCGAGTTGCCGAGGTGCAGCGCTTGGAAGACGACCATCGTGGTCAGCGCGATCGTGCGCGCCTCGTCGACTCCGACGCGGTCGACCGAGGTGTGGAACATCACCAGCGTCCCCGCCGCCATCACGATCGCGGCGATCAGCGTGCGCTCCCACAGGACCGCGGAGATGATGCCCTCCTCGCGCGGGCGCGGCGGCCGGTCGATGAGGTGCTTCTCGCCGGGCTCGAACGCGAGCGCGATGTCCTGCACGCCGTTGGTGGCGATGTTCAGCCACAGCAGCTGCACGGCCAGGAACGGCAGCGCCAGGTCGGCGCCGAGGCTGACGAGCACCGCCAGCACCGTCGCGGCGTTCCCGGAGATCAGGAAGAACGCGGTCTTGCGGACGTTGTCGAACGCGACGCGGCCCTCCTCGACGGCGGCGAACACGGTCGCGAAGTTGTCGTCGGTGATGATCATGTCGGCCGCCTCCTTGGCGGCGTCGGTGCCCGTGCGGCCCATCGCGGCGCCGATGTCGGCCTGCTTGAGCGCGGGCGCGTCGTTGACGCCGTCGCCGGTGACCGCGACGACCTCGCCCCGGCGGCGCAGGGCCTGCACGAGCCGCAGCTTGTGCTCGGGAGCCGCGCGGGCGAAGACGGACACCTCGGCGACGAGCCGCTCGAGCTCGGCGTCGTCCAGGGCGTCGAGCTCGGGCCCGGTGACCGCCCGGTCCCCGTCGGCGGCGATGCCGAGCTGGCGGGCGATCGCCAGCGCCGTCCCTGCGTAGTCACCGGTGATCATCAGCGGCCGGATGCCGGCCCGCCGGCAGCGCGCCACCGCCTCGCGGACGCCCTCGCGCGGCGGGTCCATCATCGCGGTCAGGCCCAGGAACGTGAGGCCGGCCGGGTGCTCGCGGACGACGTCGTCGGACGGCGCCGTCGGCCCGAGGTCGCGGTAGGCGACCGCCAGCACCCGCAGCCCGTCGGCGGCCATCGCGTGGGCGTCGGCGAGGATCGCCTCGCGGTCGAGCGCGGGCTGGCCGATCGCGTCGGCGCACAGGTCGAGCACCTGCTCCGGCGCGCCCTTCACGCACACGATCGTGCGGTCGCCGTCGCGGTTGAACGTCGCCGCGTAGCGGCGCTCGGAGTCGAACGGGATGTCGGCGATCCGGGGGTAGCGCTCCTCCAGGTCATCCTTGAACAGGCCCGCCTTGGCGGCGGCGACCAGCAGCGCGACCTCCGTGGGGTCGCCGGCCACCGCCGGCTCCTCGTCGTCGCTCGCCGGCGCCCCGAGCGCGCCGTCGTTGGCGAGCGCGGCGGCGCGCAGCGTCAGCTCCAGCACGCTCCCGGGCGCGACGTCGACCGGCTCGCCTCCGGCCAGGAACCGCCCGCGCACGCGGTGGCCGTCGCCGCTCACGTCGTAGCGGACGCCGCCCGCCACGACCCGCTCGACCGTCATCCGGTTCTCGGTGAGCGTGCCGGTCTTGTCGGAGCCGATGACCGTGCAGCTCCCGAGCGTCTCGACGGCCGGCAGGCGGCGGATGATCGCGCCGCGGCGCGCCATGCGCCCGACGCTGATCGCGAGCGCGACCGTGAGCACGACCGGCAGGCCCTCGGGCACCGCCGCCACCGCCAGCGCGACCATCGCCCGAAACAGCTCCGCCGGGTCCTGGCCGTGCGCGGCGCCGAGCGCGAACCCAAGCGCCGAGCTGCCCAGCGCCCACAGCCCCACCAGGCGGGTGAAGCGGCTCATGCGCCGCTGCAGCGGCGTCTCGGTCGGGCCGATGCGCTGCACGGCGCCGGCGATGCGGCCCAGCTCGGTCCTGGCGCCGGTGGCGGTGATCACCGCGCGGGCGCGGCCGCGGGTGACGAGCGTCCCCATGAAGGCCATCCCGTGGCGGTCGCCGACCGCGGCGTCGGGGGCGGCGGGCGCGGTGGACTTCGCGACCGTGGCCGACTCGCCGGTGAGCAGCGACTCGTCGACCTCGAGCATCGTCGCGTGCAGGATCCGGCAGTCGCCGGGGACCTTCGCGCCGGCCTCGAGGAGGACGACGTCGCCGGGGACCAGCTCGCCGGCGTCGACCTCGCGCTCGCGCCCGTCGCGCAGCACGCGGGCGCGGGCCTGGGCGAGGCTGCGCAGCGCCTCCAGCGAGCGCTCCGCGCGGTGCTCCTCGATGAAGCCGAGGACCGTGTTGAGCAGGACCGCGAACGCGATCACCGCGGCGTCGACGTACTCGCCGAGCGCGATGGTGACGGCGGCCGCGATCGCCAGGACGTAGACCAGCGGGTTGCGCAGCTGGCGCAGCACGATGACCGGCCACGGCGTGCCGCGCTGGCGCTCGAGCACGTTCGGGCCGCAGAGGTCCAGCCGGCGCCGCGCCTCGTCGTCGGTCAGGCCGTCCGGACGGGCGTCGAGCCTCGCCAGCACCGCGTCGGCCGGTGCCGCCCATGGCTCCTCGACCTCGAGGGCGGGCGTCGGCGGCACGGCCGTCAGGCGGCGTCGCTCTCCGCTTGGCCGGCCCGCGGCCGGACGACGAGGACCGGGCACGGCGCGTCGTGCACGAGGTGGCGGACCGTGCTCCCGAGCAGCATCCCCGCGAACCCGTGCGCCCCGTGATTCCCGGCGACCAGCATCCGCGCCCGCCGCTCCCGGCACAGCTCGGCGACGACGTCCGACGGGCGGCCCTCGCGCAGCGCCTCGTCGACGCGGTCGCCCGGGAGGGTCACGTGCGACAGCGCCTCGTCGAGGATCTGGCGGCCGCGACGTCGGGCCATCTCGTGCAGGGGATGGGTCGCGTCGACCCGGGCGACCGCCCCGATGCGCTCGTCGATGACGTGCGCCACGACCAGCGTGGCGCCGAACGCGTTCGCGGCCTCCTCGCCCGCGGCGATCACCGCGGGGGTGACCGGCGACCCGTCGACGGCGGCGACGACGATCGGCGGGTCGACGGGGGGCGTGTCGCGCACCAGCAGCACCGAGCACGGCGCGTGGTCGAGCAGCTGCTGGGAGACGCTGCCCAGCAGGCGGCGCACCGCGCCCGTGCCGTGCGTGCCGGCGACGACGAGGTCGGCGTCGCCGTGGCGCAGCTCGTCGAGCAGCGCCGGGACGACCCGATCGGCGGTGACGACCTCGGTCGACAGCGACGCCTCGTCCGGAGCGCGGCCGGCGAGCGCGGCCATGCGGGCCGTCCACTCCTCCTCGACGAGCGCGATCAGCCGCTCGATCGACGGGGCGGCCTCGGGGACGTCGGGAAAGCGGTCGGGCACCTCGAGGACGTGCGTCACCGTCACGTGCCCGCCGGAGGCGCCGGCGATCCGCAGCGCCAGGGCGACCGCGGTCTCCGACAGCGCCGACCCGTCGTATGCCGCGACGATCCGCTGGAACATCGGCGCCGGACTCTAGATGATGATCCGCGGTCGCCGCGTCATCACAACCAGCCCTTCTCCTCGGCGACGCGCACGGCCTCGGCGCGTGTGTGCGCGCCGACCTTGCCCATCGCCGACGACAGGTAGTTGCGCACCGTCCCCGGCGACAGGTGCAGGCGCGCGGCGAGCGCGGCGATCGTGTCCCCGCCGCGGGCGGCGGCCAGGACGTCCCGCTCGCGCTCGGTCAGCGGGCTCTCGCCCTCGGCGAGGGCGGCCGCCGCCAGGCCCGGGTCGACGACGCGCTCGCCGGCGGCGACGCGGCGGATCGCGACCGCGAGCTCCTCGACGGGCGCGGTCTTCAGCAGGAAGCCGGCGGCGCCCGCCTCCATCGCCCGCCGCAGGTAGCCGGGGCGCGCGAACGTGGTCAGGACGAGCACGCGCACGCCGGGGTGCGTGCGAGCGAGCGCGGCGGTCGCCTCGATCCCGTCGCCGCCGGGCATCTCGATGTCCATCAGCGCGACGTCGGCGCCGTGCTGCGCGACGGCGGGGACGACCTCGTCGCCGCGCGCGACCTGCGCGACGACGGTCAGGTCGTCCTCGAGCTCCAGCAGCGCGGCGAGCGCGCCGCGCACCATCGCCTGGTCCTCGGCGAGGAGGAGCCGGATCATGCGGCGGGCGCCAGCGGGACGCGCACCTCCAGCCCGAACCCGCCGCCCGGGCGCGGCCCGGCGACGACCTCCCCGCCCGCGCCGGCGGCGCGCTCGGTGAGACCGCGCAGGCCCGTGCCGTCCGGGTCGGCGGTCACGTCGGCACGGCCGTCGTCGGTGACCTCGAGCCGCGCCTCGCCGTCGTCGACGGCGATCCGGATGGCGCAGTGGCGCGCGCCGCTGTGGCGGATGACGTTCGTCGTCGCCTCGCGCACGCCCCACGCGAGCACCGCCTCGCGGCTGGGCGGCAGGGGCGCGTCGGCGCGCTCGACCGTGCAGGCGATCCCGGCTGCGTCGAGGGCGGTGCGAGCGCCGGCGAGCTCGCTGGCCAGCGCCGGCTGCCGGTAGCCGGAGACGGCGTCGCGCACCTCCTGGAGGGCGGTGCGGGTCACCTCCTCGACGTCGGCCAGCTCCCGCCGCGCCGCGTCGGGGTCTGCGGTCATCAGCCGCCGGGCGAGCTGGGTCTTCAGCGCCACCACGGACAGATCGTGCCCGAGGATGTCGTGCAGGTCACGCGCGAACCGCAGCCGCTCCTCGTCGACCCGCCGGCGGGCGAGCTCCTCGCGCGCCCGGCGCAGCGCGGCGTTCGCGCGCAGCAGGCGGCCGAGCGCGAAGAGCAGGAACCCCATCGCGAGCGTCGTGGCGGCCAGGGCCAGCGCCGCGCCGGCCGGATCCCCGGCGGCGAGCAGCAGTCCGCCGCACAGCGCCGTGCAGACGAGGACCCAGGCCGTGCCGAGACGGTCGTCGGCGAGCGTCAGCGCACCCGCGACCGCCGCGTAGACGAACAGCAGCGCCCACGACGGGCGGTCGGCGAGCGTCAGCGCCGCCGGGATCAGGGCGAGCGCGACCAGGAGGGCGAGCGTGCGGCCCGGCGGCGCGTCGCCGCAGCCGGCGACGAGCGCGGTGGCGGCGCACACGGCCAGCCAGGCGCCGAGCGCGGCCAGGACGACGGCGATGCGCCACGCCGGCGAACCGGACCCCAGCAGGTCGGCGATCGGCAGGGCCAGCCACCCCAGCGTCAGGCAGGCGGCGATCAGCGTGCGAATGGTGGACGACATGCGCACACCGTGGCAGCGGGACGCCGCGCGCGGTAGTGAAGGGCGTCCTCAGTCCGGCATGACATCCGTCATGAGCCGCCGCCCCAGCTCGGCTCCGGCCGCCTCGAGCTCGGCGGCGTCGCGCGCCACGAGCACGTGCTGGAGGTCGAGGATGCGCTTGGCGAACAGGTCCAGCCGGTCGGCCCCGACGATCGCGTGGCACGGCACGCCCGCCTGCCGCGCGCGGGTCGCCAGCTCGCCGGTGACGCGGCCCGTCAGGGTGCCGCGGTCGAGCAGCGGCTCGCCCACGACGAGCGCGAACGCGGCGCGCATGCGCGCGTCGAACGCGACGTCGAGCCCGTCGGCGGGGTCGTGCACGTCGGGATCGGCGAGTCCGGCGGCGACGAGGCCGCGGGCGACGGGGATCGGATCGAGCGTGTCGAGCGCGAGCAGCAGGCGCATGCGCGCCGCAGGCTACGGCGTCCCGTCGTCGCCGCGGCGGACCTCCGCGCGCTCGGGCGCCTCGCGGTCGAAGCGCTCCAGGCCCTCGGGGGCGGCGTCGAGCTGCGGGGTCGCGTCGTCCTCGGGCGGGGCCTCCCGGCGCTCCGCCATCTGCCCGACCACCTTCTGGAGCGGCTCGAGCAGGTCCATCGGCATCGGGAACACGACCGTCGTGCTCTCGTTGTTGCCGATGTCGCGCAGCGTCTGCAGGTAGCGCAGCTGCAGCGTCGTCGGGTTGCGGGCGATGATGTCGCCGGCGTCCGCGAGGCGCGAGGCGGCCTGCGCCTCACCCTCGGCGTCGATCACCTTCGCGCGGCGGATGCGCTCGGCCTCGGCCTGGCGGGCCATCGCCGACTGCATCGACGCCGGGATCTCGACGTCCTTGATCTCGACCGTCGTGACCTTCACGCCCCACGGCTCGGTCTGCTGGTCGATGATCGACTGGATCTCCTCGTTGAGCCGCTCGCGCTCGGCCAGCAGCGTGTCGAGGTCGGCCTTGCCGAGGACGGAGCGCAACGTGGTCTGCGCCATCTGCGACGTCGCCTGCAGGAAGTTCTCGACCTCGGTCACCGAGCGGTTGGCGTCGACGACGCGGAAGTAGGCGACGGCGTTGACGCGGGCGGTCACGTTGTCGCGCGTGATGACGTCCTGCGCCGGCACGTTCATCGTGATCGTGCGCAGGTCCACGCGCGCCATCCGGTCGATGATCGGGATCAGCAGGATCAGCCCCGGCCCCTTCTGGTCGATCAGCCGGCCGAGGCGGAAGACGACGCCGCGCTCGTACTCGCGGAGGATGCGGATCGAGGCGCCCGCGAGCAGGATCAGCAGCGCGAGGATGATCGCGAGGACGACGATGACGGCGGTCATGGGTTCAGCTCCCAGGGTTCGGCGCGGCGGACGATCAGGGTCAGGCCGTCGACGCCGACGACGACGACGGGGTCGCCGGGCTCGATCGGATGCTCGGGATCGCAGTTGCGCGCGTTCCACAGCGACCCCTCGACGAGCACGCGCCCGGGCCCCTCGGCGATGGCGGCGCGGGCGACCCCGCGCTCGCCGATCATCGCCTCGCGCCCGCTGCGCGGCCGTCTGGGCAGCGTGCGCCCGACGGTGCGGGCGACGCCGATGAGGAGGGCGGCGCCGATCACGGCGACGATCGCGGCGAGCACGACGCTCAGCGCGATCCCGCCGCCGGCGCCGTCGACGGCGAGCACGGTCCCGGCCACCGCCGCGGCCACGCCGACGGCGCCCAGGACGCCGCCGGCGGCGACGTGCGCCTCGGCGACGACGAGGATCACGCCGGCCAGCAGCAGCGCGATGCCGAGACCGGTCATGGGACAGGTGTACCCGGATGTGCGGGCCGGGGCAACCGGCAGTCCGTCTGCCGGGGCGCCGCGCGGGCGCCCCGGCGACGGCGGAGGGCTACGCTCCGGGCGCGTCGAGGAAGCCGGTGACGTCGCGCAGGCGGCCGTCGCCGGCGACCGTGGCGACGTCGAGGCCGACCGCGACGGGCGTCCCGTCCGGCCCGGCGAGCGTCCACGTGAAGCGGACGCGGTCGTGGTGCACGTCGGGCCCGGAGGCCAGCGTGAACCGGTGGCCGGGGTACTGCGCCTGGGCGGCGGCGATCATCGCGTCGATCCGCTCGGGACCCTCGCCGGTCATCAGCGGGTCGACGTACGTGGCGTCGTCGGCGAACGCGCGCGCCACGAGCGCCCGCCGCTGCTCGGCGTCGGTCGCGTTCCAGGCGGCGATGTAGTCGGCGACCGCCGTCTCGACGGCCGCGGGTGCGGTGGTGGTGCTCATGGCCGGCAGGCTCGCGGGGCGACGTCGGGCGCGCCATTCCCTCCCAGGTAATGGAGGCGCCGCCGGGCCGCCGCTACGGTCCGGCCATGACCGACACGAGCGTGCGCGTGGCCGTCGGCCCGCTGCTGCGCGACTGGCGCCGCCGGCGACGCCTGAGCCAGATGGACCTGGCGCTCGACGCCGGCGTCTCCGCGCGCCACCTCAGCTTCGTCGAGACCGGTCGCTCACGGCCCAGCGCCGGCCTCGTCCTCACGCTCGCCGAGCGCCTGGAGGTGCCGCTGCGCGAGCGCAACCAGCTGCTGATGGCGGCCGGCCACGCGCCGGTCTACGAGCAGCGGACCCTGGAGGACCCCGACATGGAGCCGGTGCGCGACGCGATCCAGCAGGTCCTGACCGGCCACGAGCCGTACCCGGCCGCGGTCGTCGACCGCCACTGGGAGATGCTCGCCTCCAACTCCGGCATCGCGCTGCTGGTCGAGGGCGTCGCGCCCGAGCTGCTGGCGCCGCCGGTCAACGTGCTGCGGGTGTCGCTGCACCCGACGGGATGGCGCCGCGGATCGCCAATCTGGCCGAGTGGCGCGCGCACCTGCTCGAGCGCCTCACGCGCCAGGTCGAGCTGACCGGCGACCCGCAGCTGCGCTCGCTGCACGAGGAGCTGTGCGGCTATCCCGGCCCCGCCCTGGAGGCCGGGCACGCCGGCGTGCCCCGCGGCGGCGGCATCGCCGTGCCGCTGCGCCTGCGCCACGGCGACCGCGAGCTCGCGTTCATCTCGACGATCACGACGTTCGGCACCGCGATCGACATCACCGCCGCGGAGCTGTCGATCGAGGCGTTCTTCCCGGCCGACGCGGCGACCGCCGACGCGGTGCGGACCCTACCCGGGAGGTAATCGACGCGCCGCCGGGACGGTGGGACCGTCGCGGCATGAGCACGCAACGCACCACCTCCCCCGTCGTGGCGCTGGCGGTCCTGCTCGTCGGCACGTTCATGGCCAGCCTCGACGTCGCGGTCGTCAACGTCGCGGCGCCGGCCATCGAGGCCGACCTCGGGACGTCGGGCGCCGCGCTGCAGCTGATCGTCGCCGGCTACTCGGTCGCTTACGCGTCCCTGCTCATCGTCGGGGCGCGCCTGGGCGGCGACCACGGCCAGCGGCGGCTGTTCCTGCTCGGTCTGGCCGGGTTCACCGAGGCCTCGCTCCTGTGCGGGCTGGCCTGGACGCCGGAGGTCCTGATCGGCGCCCGCGTCCTGCAGGGCATGGCCGCGGCGGCGATGACGCCGCAGGTGATCGCGGTCATCCAGCTCGCCTACGACGGCGCGGCCCGCGCGCGGGCGCTGGCCCTCAACGCGACGATCGTCGCGGCCGGCGTCGTCGCCGGCCTGGTCCTCGGCGGCGCGCTCGTGTCCGCCGACATCGCCGGCACGTCGTGGCGGCCGGTCTTCCTCGTCAACGTGCCGATCGGCGTCGTGCTGTTGGCCGTCGGCTGGCTGACCCTCCCCGACACGCGCAGCCCGGTCGTCCGCCGCCTGGACCTGCGCGGCGCCGCGCTGCTGTCCTTGACCGTCCTGCTCGTCATCGTCCCGCTCGTGTTCGGCCACGAGGCCGGCTGGGCGGCATGGACGTGGGCGTGCCTGGCGGCGGCGGTCCCGGCCGGCCTCGTCCTCGTCGCGCACCTGCGCCGCACGCGCGACCCGGTCGTCGACCTGGCGCTGCTGGGCCGCCCGGCCGTGTCGCGCAACCTGCTGGGGCTGGCGGCGACGATGGTCGCCTACGGCGGCTTCCTGCTGGCGCTGACGCTGTACCTGCAGCAGGGGCGCGGCTACAGCGCGCTGGAGTGCGGCCTGATCTTCGTCCCGTACGCGGTCGGATTCGCGGTCGCGTCGCTGGCGATGCCGGCCGTGCCCGCGGCGGTCGCGCGCTGGGCCGTTCCCGGCGGTCTCGTCGCCAGCGCGGCCGCGTACGCGGGGCTCGGCGCCGGCGGCTGGAGCGTCCCGGTCGAGCTGTCGCTGCTGGCGGTGGCCGGCGCCGGGTTCGGCGCGGGCTTCACCCCGATGATGACGCGCGTGATGGCCGCGGTCCCCGGCGCTGCCGCGCCCGACGCCAGCGGCCTGCTGAGCACGACCGTGCAGCTCGCCTACGCGGTCGGGGTCGCGACGCTCGGCAGCGTGTTCCTCGACGGCGGGCTCGACGCGCTGCCGACGGTCGTCGAGGCGGCGGGCCTCCTCGTGCTGGTCGCGGCCGGGCTGTGCGCGGTCGAGGACCGGCGCGCCGCGCGCGCCGCCACGGCGGCCGCTCAGGTCTCGAGCTGATCGATCGTGCAGGCGGACGGATCCTTGTCATCGCGCCAGCGCTGCACCTTGGCGCCGTGGCGGATCCGTCCGTCGCTGACGTGGTCGAACGTCACCTCGACGACGAGCTCGGGGCGCAGCGCGATCCACTCGAGGTCGCGCCCCGCGCTCCAGCGCGACGGCTCCCCGCTGCCGCGCTCGCCGGTCTCGTAGGGCTTCAGCTTCGCGGGGAGCTCGCGCTTCTCCTTGGCGCTGAAGCCCGACGAGTGGCCGACGACGCGCAGGTCGCCGTGGTCGTCGTAGAGGCCGAGGATCAGCGAGCCGACCGTGTCGGGCTCCTTGCCCGGGCGCCAGCCGAACACGACGGCGTCGATCGTGCGCACCCGCTTGATCTTCACCATGCCGGTGCGCTCGCCGGGCCGGTAGGGGGCGGCGCGCTCCTTGGCGATCACTCCCTCGGCGCCGTGCAGCCACGGGCGCGCCTCGTCGGCCGTGAGGACGCACGGCGTGAGGTCGAACGCGCCGTCCAGCTCGACCGCCAGCCGCTCGAGCGCGGCGCGGCGCTCGTCGAACGGCAGCTCCAGCAGCACGTCGTCGTCGCGGGCGAGCAGGTCGAAGGCGACGTACCGCGCGGGCGTCTTCTCGGCCAGCATCGCGATGCGCGACGCCGCCGGGTGGATGCGCTGGCCGAGCAGCTCGAACTCCTGCCCGCCGCGCTCGTTGAGGATCACGATCTCGCCGTCGAGCACGAAGCGCCCGGGGGCGAAGGTCAGCTCGGGGAAGTAGCGCGTCAGCGGCTTGCCGTTGCGCGACTGCAGGTGGACGTCGTCACCGTCGACGAAGACGATCGCGCGGAAGCCGTCCCACTTGGGCTCGTAGGCCCAGGCGTCACCCTCCGGCAGCGTGCTCCGTGAGCGTGCGAGCTGGGGCGCCAGCGGCGGGGACAGCGGCAGGGCCACGGCGCGAGTCTAGGGTGACCGGCGCCGGGCGCGGCGCGCGCCGGGTGTTGACGATCACGACCGCGGCGATGACGCCGAGGCCGCCGACGGCCTGCAGTGGCGTGAGGTGCTCGCCGAAGACGACCATCGCCAGTCCGACGGTGATGACCGGCTCGATCGTCGACACGATCGAGGCGGTGCCGGCGCCGACGCGGCGCAGCCCGAGCAGGAACGCGGTGGCGGGCAGGACGGTGGAGACGATCGCGACGCCGGCCAGCGCGGCCCAGCCCGACGCGCCGACGTGCAGGTCGGGGATCCCGGCGGCGACGTTCCAGCCGGCGGTGGTGACCCCCGCGCCGGTGACGATGATCGCGGTGAGCAGGAACGGGTCGACGCCGGCGACGGCGCGGTCGGCGACGAGGATGTAGGAGGCGTAGGCGATCGCCGCGGTGAGCGCGAACGCGACGCCCGTCGCGTCGAGGGCGCCGGCCCCGCCGCCGGCGAGGACGAGCACGATGCCGGCGCTGGCCAGGCCGAGCGCCATGGCGCGCACGGCGTTGGGCCGCTCGCGCCCGAGGGCGATCGCGCCGAGCAGCACGAGCGCCGGGTAGGCGTACAGGACGAGCGAGGCGAGGGAGGCGTCGATGCGCTCGAGGCTGGCGAAGAACGCGCCGGCCTGGACGGCGTAGCCGACCGCGCCGAGCGCGACGGCGACGAGGACGATCCGCAGCGGCGGGACCGCGGGGCGGCGCAGCGCGACGATCGGCCACAGCAGGGCCGCGGCGACGACGAAGCGCAGCAGCAGGAGGGTGCGGGCGTCGAAGCCGGCGTCGTAGGCGACCTTGGCGAAGATGGCCATGGCGCCGAAGCCGGCGGCGGCGAGCAGGCAGAGCAGGACGCCCTGCCGCTCGCGCTGCAGGTTCAGGAATGGGCTCAACGGGCTTCGGGACCGCCGTCGAACCCGGGGCGCTGCTCCACGCCGTACCGGGCCGCGAGGCCGCCGAAGACCGTGGCGCCGATGATGGAGATGATGGCGACCATGCCTGGATGATCGGCATTTCCGCGTCCCCGCGGTAGCCTTGATCATCTTGATCACCTCAAGGCTTCGCCTATGACGCTGCAGCAGCTCGACTACTTCCTCGCCGCGGTGGAGCACGGCTCGTTCTCGGCCGCCGCCGAGGCGCGCCACATGGCGCAGCCGTCGCTGTCGGAGCAGGTGCGCCGGCTGGAGGCCGAGCTCGGCGTGGCGCTGTTCCACCGCGTCGGCCGCGGCCTGGTCCTCACCGAGGCCGGGCAGGCGCTGCGCCCGTACGCCGAGCGGGTGCTCGACGAGGCCGAGGCCGCCCGCGACGCGGTCGCCGACGTGCGCGACGTGCGCGCCGGCACGGCGGCGTTCGGCACGTTCGGCACCTCGCGCTACTACCTCGGCGCGGCGGTCGTCCGCGCGTTCCATCGCCGTCATCCCGGGGTGCGCATCCGCGTCGTCGGCCAGAACTCCTCCGAGGTGGTGGAGGCGATCCGCCTCGGTCAGCTCGAGGCCGGGATCGTGGTGCTGCCGATCGACGACGCGGGCCTGGAGGTCCGGCCGGCGATGCGCGACGAGATCTTCGCCTGCTCGGCCGACCCGGCGCACCTGCGCGAGCCGATGACGCTGGAGCGCCTGGCCGCCGGCCCGCTGATCCTCTACGACGTGACCTACGGCGCTCAGGACCCGACCCGCCGCCAGCTCGCCGAGCTGGCCCAGCGCGCCGGCGTGGTGCTGGAGACCGCGATCGACGTCGAGGACCCGGAGGTCGCGCTCGAGCTGGCCGCGCACGGGCTGGGCGTGACGATCGGCAGCGCGGGGACGCTGAACGCGCAGGGCCGCAGCCTGTCCAGGCGGCTGGGCTGGGTGCCGTTCGCCGAGCCGATCTACGACCACCTCGCGTTCGTGTGGCGCCGCGGCGCGCGCCTGTCGCCGGCCACGCGCGCGTTCGTCGACGCGGCCGAGGCGCGCCTGGCGACCCTGGCCGAGCGCCTGGCCAAGGTCCCGCGCCACCGCAACCCGGAGGCGTGACTGGCTGTCCTGCCGCGCGCGCGTGACGTGTCGCGTGTCGCGCATTTCCTCCGAGGGGTGGAGGAAAAGCGCGACACCCCGCGTGAGCGCTGCCCGCTTGGACGCGCAGCGGGCAGAACATCTAGCCGCGGCGCGGGGCCGCGCTCTCGCCCCGCACGCGCCGCAGGATCGCGTCGCTCAGCCGCGGCGACAGGTTGTGCACGGCGCCCAGCACGCGCACGATCGGCGGGTAGTAGAGGTCGCGGCGGTCGTCGCGCACCGCCGCGACGATCTTCTCCGCGAGCGCGTCGGCGGTCGCCGCCTGCGCGCCCCGGTACCACTCGGGCATCGTGTCGCGCTCGTGGTCGTGCAGCGAGGTGGCGATCTCGCCCGGGAACACCGTCGTCACGGACACGCGGGTGCCGGCCAGCTCGTGGCGCAGCGCCTCGGAGAACGCGCGCTGCGCCGCCTTCGTCGCGTTGTAGACCGCCGACCACGGGAACGCGCGCAGCGCCCCGCCCGACGAGACGACGACGATGTGGCCGGCGTCGGCGCGCAGCAGGTGCGGGAGCGCGGCCTGCACGGTCCACACGGTCCCGTACCAGTTGGTCTCGGTCATCGCGATCACGTGCTCGGCCTGCTGCTCGACGAACGGGCCGTAGTGGGTCAGGCCCGCGTTGGCGGCCACGAGCTCCAGCCCGCCCTTGGCCTCCACGTAGCGCTCGACCGCGGCGAGCACGGCCTCGCGGTCGGCGACGTCGGCGGCCAGCACCGGATGGCGGCCGCGCCCGCCGGGCAGCCCGTCGGCGACCTCCTCGAGCCGGCCCTGGCGGCGGGCCAGGAGGCCGACGTGCGCGCCGCGGGCCGCGAGCGCCTCGGCCAGCGCGCGGCCGATCCCGCTCGAGGCGCCGGTGACGATGGCACGGGTGCCGGGTCCGATCTCCACGGCGAGAGCATGTCACGCTCGGCATACCTCGAGCTGGTTGTCCGACGCCGGGATGAAGCCCACTGCGCGGAAGGCCTCGCTCAGACGGCCAGGGCGGTCTGGGGTCGCGGTCGCTGGCTCTCCGTCATGGATAGGACGTCCCGAAGCGCCGCGGCGACATACTGCGCGAGGTTCGGTGGGACCGCGTTCCCAATCTGGCGGTACTGCGCTATCCGTGTGCCGTGGAACCTGTAGCCGGGCGGGAAGCTCTGCAGGACTGCGGCCTCCTCGACCGTGATGCGCCGCATCCTCGTTGGTGCCTGCTCGACCGGCATGCCTCCGGCCAGGAGATGCGCGTGGTACTCGACGACCCATGGGGAGGCGCCGTGAGCGAGCTCCTCCTGGTCGACGATCGGGGTTGCGTTTCCTCCCATCGCCGCGGGAAGGGTCTTGGCGGGAGCGTCGAGGTCGAGGGGCCGTCCGGATCCGTTGAACAGGAGGCTCCCCCGATAGGCGTTGGGGCGGAGGACCGGGGTGGACGCTGGAATGACCTTCGCCCGGCACGTCGTGTCATTCCCAGGCTGGCCAAACGGCGGGAGCGACTTCAGCGCGTCGCGAACCGTTGGAGGTCGGTCCGCTGTTGTCGGGAGAACCTCTGGCGGGTCTGTCTCGCGGATGCCAATGAGGAACATTCGCTCACGCGCTTGCGGAACGTCGAAGTCAGCGGCATTCAGCACGCTCAGGCGTGTGCGGTAGCCAAGCTCTCGGGACCGGCGGATGAGCTCGTCTCGAGTTAGGGCCCAGCGCCGGCTGACCGCCAGGGCCTTGACGTTCTCCAGCACGAAGGCTCGTGGCCGAAGCTGTTCAACGACGTCGAGAAAGCGAGATAGGTGACGGCTCCGCGGGTCACCTGGATCCATCCGGCCGATGACGCTGAAGCCCTGGCACGGGGGTCCACCGATGACGGTGTCGGGTGCGGCATCGGTCGGTAGCGACACAGACTCCAGATCACCGCATGTGATGTGCTCGCCGATGTTCTCGGCATAGGTGCGGCACGCGAGGTCGTCGACGTCATTCGCCCACAGCACCTTGAACCCAGCGCGAACGAAGCCGAGATCCATACCTCCTGCGCCCGAGTAGAGGGACACCGCGGTCAGGGCTCGCTCTCTCATCGCGGCGGCATGATCGCGCAAACCTCACGAGCTTGACGGTGGGCGACGGATTCTCAGGAGTCTCTCGGGTCTACGTGGGCCGACTGCTTCGGCGAGGATGCGGGACCCCAGCGGTCGCTCGTGGCTCAACGTGAGGGGCACTCGTCCCGGGAGGGTGCGCGGGGACTCGAAGCGAGCTGGCTCGGAGCCGACGGGCGACGGTGGTGGGCGGCTGTCATCTCAGTCTCGTCTCGCGGGCGCCGGTCATTGACAGGTGGTCTCGGAGGTGCCGGTCGGAGTGCGTATGCGGTCGATCACCCACTGCACGGGGCGGAGCCGGTCAGCGCTTCGATCACCCGTGCCGCCGCCCGCACTGGGTCTTCATGCTCCCAGATGCGGATGACGGTCCAGCCATAACGCTCGAGCGCGGCCGTCTGCTCATGGTCCCGCATCTGGTTCACCTCGATCTTCGCGCGCCAGTAGCGTGAGTTCGCTCGGGGCTGAGTTCCGTGCTCTGGGCACCCATGCCAGAAGCAGCCGTCGACGAAGACCGCGATGCGGGCTCGCGTGAAGACGACGTCCGGCCGGATCGGGCGCCGACCCGGGATACGGATCGGGAAGTCGACGCGGTAGCGGCACCCTGCCTTGTGCAGCTGGCGACGGATCGCCGTCTCGGCGCGAGAGTCTCGTCGACGGTTGCCGACCATGGCCTTTCGCGCGCCGGCCGACGAGGCGCTCGGCGGGCGGCGCAGCGTCGCCCGCAGCTCGGGATAGCTCCGGGGCGTGTGGGAGCCGCTCAACGGTCTCGCCAGCACGTGCGGGAGCGGGCTGCCGGGCTGGCCTGCGTGGCCGCCGCCTTGAGGGAGCGGAGGGCAGCCCGACGGCGTGTCGCGCAGAGCCACCTGGCTGTGTCTCGTCGTGGCCAGCACGGCGAGATGATCCTCAGCTGTTGAACCAGACCATGATGCGATCGGGCCATCGACGTGCGGTGTAGAGGTCGAACATGTCGAACACGGTCCCGTCGAGCTCCGCGGCAGCCTCTCGCTGCTCCGGCGTCCACCTGCTCTGCTGGCGCGGCCACGTCGGATGTCCGAGGACCGCGACCCTGCGCGATTGACGGTCGAGAAGCGCGACCAGCGAGCCGGCGCGCGTGACCTCGAGCCCGAAGGCGTCGGCAACTCCCTCCGCGATGGCCTCGCGCTCGCACCACCAGCGGTCGAGGTCGAGCGGCCTTCCGGCCGCGAGCTCGGCCAGGTCCAGTCCGAGACGCCAGTCCAGCAGCGGGTGAAGCATCCGGTTGTCGTAGCTCCGCAGGCAGTCGGGACAGGCGCTGTCGCAGCGACCTCGATGGGGGTCTCCAGCGAGGCGTGGGGCCAGCTCGTCGACGATGCGATCAAGGACGCTGCCGAGATGTTGGGGTTCCCCGAGCTGACGCGCATACCCAGCTCCGTTCTCCAGGCGGTCGGCGAGGAACACGCGACGCGTGATGGTCGTCCCGACGCGACACGGCTGGAGCCCGATGTCGAGCTCACGCGGATCGATGTCGAGCTCCAGCGCTCCGGACATGCGGAGCAGCTCGGCGAAGGACCACAGCGCGGGCATGGATGCCGGAGCATGCGATCCGACCGGCAGCGGTCCAGCGGCCCCGGCGATCAGAAGATCGGACGGCTCGAGGACGAGCACGTCGGTCGGGCGCACCGACCCGATGGCCCCGACCCGATCGGGCGGCCGGTCGAACGGCTCCGACGGCAGGGCGTTCCCGTCGAGGTACAGGTCCGCGCTGGGGACGACGACCGTCCTCTCGTAGTCGTACATCGCGAAGAGGTTGCCCCGGTTGTCGTTGATCGTGTACACGGGGCACTCGGGACGTCGGTACACCGTGAGCCCGCGGAACCGGTCGCCTGACTCCGCGTCGCGCATCCATGCGAGCTGCGGTGCTCCGCCCGCGGGTCCTCGCTCGGCCTGATCGTCGAAGTCCCGAGGCCGGAAGTCGGTCCGAAACCCCGCCGGCTGATAGAGCGAGAACAGCTCCGTCGGCCCCTCGCAGACGTGGCATCGAGCGTCCGGCGAGCCGTCGACCACGATCGCGCGGCAGTTGGCGTCGGCGCATCGCAGGAGCTGCGTGGGCTCACCGAGCGGATCGATCGGGAACGTGCCTCGGTGGTTGGTCTCGTACGCTGCGAAGCCGACGCACGTGTGGATCTGCTTGTCCTTGGTCACCTCGGCTCCGGGGGCGAAGCTCGAGACGGCCATGTCGAGCGGGCGCTCGCTCACGGTGGCTGCGTCGTCGTCACGCCCATGTGGGCGCCGGTGGTACAGGTGGCGAACCCTGCTCGGGAACCCGAACATGGGCAGGACCCCGGCATTGGCCAGCCGCTCGCTCAGCTCCGACTGCGAGAAGTGGCGGCTCTCCACCGCGTCGTCGACGGCGGCGACGAGGTCGTGCCGAAGCCAGTGCTTCAGCGCCGCTGCCCCATGCTTGTCGATGGGCGTGTGCGCGACGAACCCGTCGACGATCTCATCGATGTCGCCACGCTCCCGGAGCGACGTCGCGATCGCCGATCGGCGGTCCGGCCAGGTCTCAACCCGGCCGAAGCGGCCATGGGTGGACCTGGTCGGCTCGGGAGTGAGGTCCTCGGGCAGCTCAAGGAAGGCTCGGCGCAACACCTCAGCGGCACAGATACGGCGGGCGAGCTCGATTCGACCGAGGTCCAGCGTCGGCTGAGGCGGAGGGTCTCCGGTGATCCGCTCCGGCTCGTTGAAGAAGAAGTCGTCGTGCGTGCGGTCGCGGCAGATGGTGACGCTGAACGACCATGGCTGCCCTTGGCGGCCGGCTCGTCCGACGCGCTGCTGGTAGTTGAACCGTTGAGGCGGCATGTTGGCCATGACCACCGCTCGGAGCGATCCGATGTCGACCCCAACCTCCATCGTCGTGGTGACGCTCAGGACGTCGATCGAGCTCGTCAGCTCGTTCTCCAGCGGCTTCTCCAGCAGCGCGCCCTTGAACTGGCGCTGGCGACGGCGCTGCTCGGACAATGGACGCGTCTGCCCGGTCAGCTCCTCGACCCGCAGGCGACGAGCAGGCTCGGTCGCGAGCCAGGCGTAGTAGTCCTCGACGTCGTCCTGGGGGTCGATCGGCTCCAGCTGGACCCCTTCGCACCACTGCGACGTGCAGGCGCCTGCGGATGGGTGCAAGTGCACCCGGCCACACGACGTGCACCGCAGCGGCTGTCCGCCTGCGACGAGCGCGACCTGGAGTCCATCGAGGCGAAGCGTCCAGTCCTTGAGCGCACGTGAGTCCTCAAGCGCCTTGGCGATGCCGTTCAGCCATTCCTCGCGGTCGTTGCCGTGTCTCCGAGCGAGCTTCTCTGCGTAGGCCTTGAGCGCCCGACCAGGCCCTCCGCTGGCAGCTCCCCAACCGCCCGGATAGCGAGCCGCGAGGCCCAGGACCCGGATGGCCGATCGCAGCACTTCGAGGCGGGTCTCCGCGTCACCCGTCGGCAGCGCGTCAGCACGGGGCAGCCGGGGCTCCAGCCACCCAAGCCCGATGGACTCGAAGTCGCGGCCTCCGCGGTTGAAGAACGCCTCGGCGAGGTGCTGATCCAGCAACCTGCTGGCGTCATCCAGACCTGAGGCTCGGATCGATGCGTCAAGCCGCGCCCACTCGCCGTTTGGCGGCTCGAACAGCTCCCACCAGCTGTGCCGGCCGGCGATGCGCTTTCCGCTCGGCAGAGGGCCGGCCGGATTCACCCCCAGCTCCACGAGGCGCCGGCTGATCCTCGCAGCAAGGGCCTCCCAGGGAAGCCGGCGTGAATCACCGCCATGCGCGCGCTCGAAAGCCGCAATGCGCTCCCCGTCAAGCTTGCTGGCGGCTCCGAGCGCCTCGAGCCTGAAGGCGGCCCAGAGGTCTGGGTTGTCGGCCTTCAGGCCGGCGACGGTGCGCTGCTCCTCGTCGTTGAGAGCGTCGTCTGCGGCAGCGCGGCGAAGCAGGGCGACGGGCGAGTCCGTTCGCTTGAGCTCAGCCGTTGCGAGCTGCCGCACGAGGTCGCGGAAGTGGTTGAGCTCGACGCCTGCGGCTGTCCCGGCTGCGTCGTCACGGCTGTCGGTGAAGACGATCGTCCGACCCTCCTGAGGGGTCGCACCGATGAAGCGAACGACCCGGTCGAGGACGAGCTGAGTGACGCGCGCGGTACCCGTGGTGTGCGCGCGGATCGGCGACCGAACGACCCCGCGCGAGAACAGCGACCAGTCTTGGTTCCGGCCGGAGGCGCCGCAGCGGGGGCAGCGCTCAGGAATCGCCGGGACTCTCGCGTCCTCGATGGTTGGCGCAGCCAGCATCGTCCCAGTCGCATCGTCGCGCTCGCATTGCACGAGCACGCCGGTGCGCGGGTCGAAGAACGCCGGGGCGAATCGAAAGCGATGCCCCTTGCGCCGCCACTCGGCGTCCCGTGGGCACTCCCCGGGCCAGTACCACATGTACTGCGCGCCCCACTCCCGGGCGAAGACCGGGCGCTCAGCGGAACGCTGATCTGAGGGCAGCGAGGAGAGGTACCACTCATCCTCGGATGGATGCTCCTCCTCGGGGCGAAGGGCGAATCCACCGAGAGACGCCTCGCCGCACTGGTAGCAGTAGAGAAGCTCGAGGACGCGAGACCCGCATCCGCAGAGGGCGACCGGGTTGGCGTGGAGCTTGCCGACAGTCCGAGCAGGTCCTTCAGCCACGCGCGGAGGAAGCTCGCTGCAGTCACGGTTTGCGCACGCCCAGACGCCACGGATCATGCGGACGAAGTGGTGCGAGCGGAAGGGGATCGCGTCGGCGGACGACGTCTGCGCTGCGATGGCCTCTTGGATCCGGCTCTGAGTCTCCAGGCGCGACTCGCCGGTGAGACGCTCGGCGACGCGCGAGACGCGCGTGGCGCGAATCCGGCCGGTGTCGCCTCGGCATGCTGCGGCGATGAGGTCGGCTCTCGTGAAGGCGGAGGGATCGGCCTCAAGCTGCGCTCGCTCCTCAGCCGTGAGCGCTCGCCCCTGCGGCAGCTCGCGTGGCTTCCCCTCGGTGATGTGGAACGTCTCGCCAGGAACCCCGAAGAACTGCTCTAGGAACTCCCGCCCCGTGTCTGCGTCCAGCGAAGCGCTGGTCGCGATGCATCGCAGCTGAGAGGAGTCCGGAGCCAGCCCAAGCCTGCGCAGGAGGTTGCGAACGACGAGTGCGACCTCGCTGCCCTGGGTGCCCCGATACGTGTGCAGTTCGTCCACGACGAGAGTCAGCACGTGCCGGTCGTCCTCGGCCAGCCACGCGGCCGTCCGTTCGAGCATGGGCTGCTCTCGCTGGCGCATCAGCACCACGTTGAGCATGGAGTAGTTGGTGACCAGGATGTCGGGCGGCGTGACGATCATGTCCCACCGGGTCAGCAGCTCACCCTTGCGCGGGTCGGGGAACTGGACGACGACGTCCTCGTCGGCGCGCGGCATGCGGTCGCGGTCGGCTTCCATGGCGCGAAGCTCCCGCGCTACACGCTGAACTCGCTCGTCCGAGAGACGTTGAGGAAGCTCTCCGTCACCGAGGGTCTCGCCGGTATAGCGTCCGAACGTGATCGGTGGGCCGCCATCCGGTCGCTGGGCACGTGTGACCGCTCGGCGGAGCCGAGAGATCTGGTCCTCGACGAGGGCGTTCGTCGGGTAGAGGACGACGGCACGCAGGGCTGCGGGGCGACCGCCTTCCGGACGCGCCGGCATCCAGGCCCCGCGGGCGTCTTCAGCCCACCATCGGTTGACGGCAGGCGCTGGCCCATAGGCCGCAGCCTCGGCGAGCAGCCGCGCGAGGACCGGAAGCAGGAACGACTCTGTCTTGCCCGAGCCTGTGCCTGAGGTGACGACGACGTTCCGTTGCGCGGCGTCGGGCGAGACAGCCGCGATCAGCGCCTCCGCCTGGTGCTGGCGCAAGCGGAAGGAGGGATCAGGTCGGAAGAGCGCTTTCGCGAGGTCGGCAGCGGTTCCCTCTGGAAGGCCGGCCTCGGCGCAGGCCTCGGCGATCGTCGGTCCGTTCTCGTACGGCAGCACGGGCTCGATGAGCGGCTCAGTGAACACGATCCCGTCCTGCTCGAGGAGGGCTCGTCTGTCTTCTCTGAGGCGCCTGTCACGGAGCCAGTACGCGGTGTCGTAGTAGCGCAGGTACGCGTCGCGCACCGCGCGCTCGATCGTCAGGGGAGTCGGCTCAGGCATTGACGTAGCTGGTCCGGGTCAGGCGACTGGTCAGGGCGCCGATGACGGGTGCCGGAACGTCGGCATACTCGACGAGGTGGCCGTCGACGCGTGCTGGCAAGAGCCCGCTGCACAGGACAAGCGCTCGCTCGTAGAGGCCTGGAGGCTCAGTGCCCAGGTGGCAGATGGCGCGCTGGCGATCGGGGGCGTATGCGATGAGCGGCGTCCGGGTGACGGCGAGCCACTTCGCGAGGCGGCTCTCTGAGATCCGTGCGTCGGCCTCGCTGACGTGCATCGTCAGACGCGGTCGGGCCCCTGCCCGATACGCGCCCGGCGCTCGAAGCGAGTCCACGTGCTCCCAGGTCAGAGACACCTCGTTGAGACGCTGGAGCGGCACGGAGTCCGGGAGCACTGGTGCGAGCGGGAGCGCCTGGCGAACGGACTCGAGGGGAGGAAGCGCTCTCGCGATGCGCAAAGGCGCGTCTCGGGCGACATGGAGAGTCGTCCCGACGAGCTCGGAGACTCGGCTGGCGATTGCCTCGAGATCGTCAGCAGCGTCGAGCAGCCCGACCCGCGTCGGCCCACCTGGCTGCGAGGTCCACTCGACTCGGCTGCCTACGGTGTGTGTCACCTGTCCAAGAGCGAAGAGCAACTCAGGGGATCGCCATCCCGCGAGGAACGCGCCTGCCGCGGATGCCACAAGGATTGGCGGCGCGACGGACCAGGCTCGGGGACGGAGCCGCTCATCGAGCTCGAGGTCGATGTGGCCAAGCGACACCAGCGCCCGCGCGATCTCTCGGGCGGCCCATGGGCGGTCGTCCGCTTGCTCGACGATCCGCTGAAGGGATGCGTACGTCCCCGCGCCGACACAGCAGAGCGCGTCGAGGATCAGGTCGTAGTCGACTGGGTCCTCTGGCTCTACGAGGCGAACAGGCGGTACCAGTCTCGCTCGCGAGAGCCGGTCTGTGGCCCCGGGTCGACGCCGGCTGTGCTTTCGTGGCCGAGCCGGGAAGCGCTTCTCGAGCCCACAGAGCTTGCACTCTCCTTCGTACTCCTGTTCCCTCGGGCGACGGCCACGTGGGGCGCTCGGGAGCACGAAGTAGTGTCCACCGGTGAGAAGACACTCCGGGACGTTGCTTCGGCGGATGTCTCCTGCCGGCGGATCGTCAAGGATCTCGTCGTCGTCGTCCGGGGAGTTGCCGCTCAGGAGCCCGGTCAAGCGGGGGAGAGGCTCGGGGAGGGAGTCCCCAGGTACGTGGAGGTCCGGGACCATCGCCCCGCGAACCCCGACATGGTCGGGCTTCGCGCTGAGCGAACCGAGGGGCTCCTCGAGGACGTAGGCGAGCAATGGCTGTTGCGTCGAAGAGAGCGGGGCCGACGCCGACCGCAGGCGGAACGTCGTCGAGCTGAGCGTGCGACTTGCGTGCCTGGAGTCGAACAGCTCGACGCGGTAGTCGCCATCGGGTAGCTCGAGGTCGGACAGCTGGAGCACGAGACACTCCTCGAACTGCCTGACTGGTTCGGGGGGCAAGGGCTCTGGCGACGCCCTCTCGGGGGAGCGCTCCTCGGATGAGGACGCCATGTTGGAGGCTGTCTCGTCAGGCATGTCCGCCGCCGCGGTGTCCAGTGCCCGTTCCGGGGTGACTTCTGGAAGCTTTCTCTCGCTGACGATCGTGAGCGCGACGGCTCGTCCCGGCGGTGCAGACGCGCGCACCTCGGGTGGGGAAGCCGAGTGCCACGTCGCGTGTCCGGGCAGGCGAAGCCCGCCCTCGATCACCACCTCTGTCCATGCGAGCGGGACGAGTGGCATGAGATCCTGGTCGCTCGTATTGCTGATCGCCAAGATCTCCACGCCCTCGATCAGCACCCATCCATCCGGCAGTCCGGGAAGCGCTTCGTGAACGTGGAACCCGGGCCGTGCGACAAGCGCGAGTTCCGCCTCAACGCGCGCGCGAAGGGCCTCGGCGACCAAGAGCAGGTGGTCTGTGCCGAGCCGCACGTGCTCGGTCTCGCGATACTGGGTGCTGTCGGCCGGTTTCCCGAGAACGACGACGGTGCGTGGGTTGCGCGCGGCTTGGAAGCCCGCATTGCCGACTTGCAGGCGCCCAACGAGGAGATCTGGGATGGAGAGTCTGCTTCGCACACCACGCCAGCCCGCGTCATCCGGCTCGCCGAGAGCGATCGGGGCGGTGGCGCCGCCGAGCGCCACGTGCCCCGCTTCGTCGCACCCCGGCAGTGGCCGGAGCTCCCCAACATCGGCAGGTGGCCGGATTGCGAGACCCAGCCGCAAGATGCGGCGTGGTAGGTGCCGCAACGATGCGGTCAGGACCATGTTGCGGTTGCTGGCCGTCGCGTCTACCGCTCCGGACCATGTCTCCAGCTCAATGCATGCCACCTGGGCAACCCGCTCCAACGCGTGGTCGTCCCTGCACAGGGTCTTCAAGCCGCGACTGACTCGTGACTCGGGCAGTGCGACCCGCAGGAGGCGCACCATGTCATCGATCGCGATGGTCTGCCCGGGGCGCAGGCCCAGGTCGCTGAACAACTGGCGGATTGCGCTGCGATCGCTGGCTCGAACGAGCGCCTGCGACATCGGGAGGCCGACGTATACGCGTCGGTCGAACGATCGCGCTGTCGGGAGTCCTCGGATCGCAGGAGCCTCCCTTAGCCAGCCGTTGAGGGCCGACCACATGAGCGCCGCGTGCTCGGCGAACCCCCGGGTGACCTTGGTCCGCAGGTTCGCGTCGTTCGGGTCAGCGTCGAGCAGTTGCAGGAAGCGGCCGTAGTAGTTGGCCGACGACAGGTCCTCGTCGCTTCGCATGCGCTCGGCGACGAGTGACTGGAACGCCAGGACGCCCACGATGGGGGGCGGTGACTGGCGATCGCCACGCTGCCACCGGATCAGCCGCTTGACGTGGTACCCGAACAGCGACGTTCCGGTCGTGAGGCCCAGTGTGGGTCGAACCGCGCGAATGAGCTCCTCATCGGGCGCATGCGACGGATCGGCTCCCGCGCTCTCCGCGACTCGGGCCAGCACATCGTCCTCGAGATCGAGATAGACGGGACGTCCTCCGTGACGGCCATCGAAGAACTCTGCGGCGAGCGCCGAGTTCCAGCGTGCGTACGTCGCCCACTCAGCAAGACCAGGCATCCGGTGCCGGTGAAGCGTATTCGGCTAGTCAACCAATGTGTAGCTGTGACTCGGTGACTAAGCGCTTGCCCGAGCTTCCGCAGCGCTCGACCGCATTTCCACGGTGCACACGGACCCGCACTGTACGTCGGCGGCATATTCTACGGAGCCGCTCATTCGAAGGGTCATCGGGGCCGAGTTCGATGACACCTAGGGACGGAGTAGCGATCCTACGCCCCACGCCGCGCCCGCGGGCGCTCAGGCGACCGGCTCGGGCTTGCGCTCGTCGGCCGGGGGCGGCACCGACAGCGACGGGTCGCCCTCGACCGACACGTGCGGCAGCCACCGGTCCAGCCACGACGGCAGCCACCAGGCGGACTTGCCCATCAGCACCATCACCGCGGGCACGAGCAGACACCGCACGATCGTCGCGTCGACCGCGACCGCGACCGCCATGCCCAACCCGAACTGCTTGACGGTCGGGTCCTCGTTGAACATGAACGCCGCGAACACGCTGACCATGATCAGCGCCGCCGACGTGATGACCCGGCCGGTCGACGCGATGCCGTCGATCACCGCCCGCCGCGCGTCCTTGGTGCTCTGCCAGTGCTCGTGGCAGGCGCTCAGCAGGAACACCTCGTAGTCCATCGAGAGCCCGAACAGGATCGCGAACATCATCAGCGGCACGAAGCTCACGACGGGGATCGACTCCCCGCCCAGGCCGATGAGCGAGTTCGCGAAGCCCTCCTGGAAGACGAGCGTCACCACGCCGTAGGCGGCGCCGATCGAGAGCAGGTTCATCACCGCCGCCTTGATCGGCAGCAGGATCGAGCGGAACGCCAGCAGCAGCAGGACGAAGCTGAGCGCGATCACGGTCAGGATGACCTGGGGCAGGCGGTCGGAGATCTTGGCCGCCAGGTCCACGCCCGCGGCGGTCATGCCGCCCACCTGGGCGTCGACGCCGGTCGGCGGGATCACGTCGTCGCGCAGCCGCGTGACGAGCGCCTCGGTCTCGAGCGCGGCCGGCGCGGTCGTCGGGGTGGCGGTGATCACGGTCGCCTGGCCGTCCTGGGCGGGGATCGGCGGCGTGACGGCGGCGATGCCCTCGGCGGACTTCAGCGCCGCCTCGAGCTTGGCCAGCGCCGCCTCGTCGGGCGGGCCCTCGACGGTCACCAGCAGCGGGCCGTTGAAGCCGGGGCCGAACCCCTTGGAGAGCAGGTCGAACGCGACGCGCGGTTCGCTGCCCTTGGCGGCCGTGCCGTTGTCGGCCTGGCCGAGCTTCAGCGACAGCACCGGGATCGACATCGCCAGCAGCAGGGCGATCCCGAGCACCAGGAACGGCCACGGCCTGCCGCCGACCGTGTCGGCCCAGCGCGCCCAGCCGTGGTGGCCGGACTTCTGCGCGCGCCGGTGCAGGCCCGGCACCTTCAGGGCGTTGATGCGGTCGCCGACGAGCGCCAGCAGCGACGGCAGCAGCGTGATCGAGGCCAGGACCGCGATGACGACGACGATCGCGGCCGAGTAGCCCAGCGAGGCGACGATCGGGATGTCGGCCAGCGCGAGCGAGCACAGCGCGATCACGACGGTGCCGCCGGCGAACACGACCGCGTTGCCGGACGTCGCGACCGTCCGCGGGATCGACTCGGCGACGGTCATCCCGGACGCCAGGTGCTGGCGGTGGCGGGTGATGAGGAAGAGCGCGTAGTCGATGCCGACGCCCAGCCCGATCATCGTGCCCAGGGTGGGGCCGACGGTCGGGACCGCGATCACGTGGCCGAGGATGGTCACCAGCGACAGGCCGGCGCCGAGGCCGATGAGCGCGGTGAGGATCGGCAGGCCGGCGGCGACGAACGTCCCGAACGTGATCAGCAGCACGATCAGGGCGACGAGCAGGCCGATCGCCTCCTCGGGGTCGCCGATCTGCGCCTCGGCCTGCTGGCCGACGATCCCGCCGACCGCGATCCTGACGTGGTCGCGCGCGTGCTCGGTGGCGTCGACGACGTCGTCGGCGAGCTCCCGCGTCAGGTCCTGCGGGGGCATCGAGAACGTGACGGTCGAGTAGGCGATGCGCCCGTCCCGGCTGACGGTCGTCTCGCTGAACGGGTCCGAGACGCTCTCGACGTCGTCGACGCGCTCGAGCCGGTCGACCGTCTCCTCGACGGCGCGGCGGTTCTCGCCCTCGTCGATGCGGCCCTCGCGGGCCTCGAACACGACCGGGCTGGACAGCTCGGTCAGCGCGGGGAAGTGCTTCTCGAGCACGTCGGCGGCCCGCTGGCTGCCGGTTCCCGGCAGCGAGAAGTCGTCGCTGGTCTTGGTCCCCAGCGCGCCCGCGACCACGGACAGGCCGATCACGACCGTGAAGCAGGCCAGGAACATGGGCCACCGGCGGCGCACGCACAGATGGCCGAGTCGATTCAGGAGAGCGCTCACCGAACCATCCCATCGGCAGGAGAAGGCGAGAGCAACAGCCCGGGGCGCATCCTTGCTGGTACCTCCGTCGAGCTCGGGCGGGCTACGCGGCGGCCGGAGCGACGGCCCGGTAGGCCTCTGCGAGGCGGCGGACGCCTTCGTCGATCTGCTCCGGCGTCACGCCCGAGTAGGCCAGGCGCAGCGTGTTCTCGCCGCCTTGGAGCACGAAATCCGTGCCCTTGACGATCTGCACGCCGCGCTCGGCCGCCGCGCCGAACAGGGCCGCCACGTCGGTGCCCTCGGGCAGCTCCACCCACAGGAAGTAGCCGCCCTCCGGCGCCACGAACTTGGCGTCCGGAAGCTCGCGCTCCAGCGCCGCGCACAGGCGCGCCGAGCGCTCGGCCAGCGCCGCCTTCACGGTCTCGATCGACTGGCGGATGCGGCCGCTGCGGGCGAACTCGTACACGATGCCCTGCGACACCATCGACGGCGAGATGTAGGTGTTCGTCGCGAGCTTGACGATCTTCGCGATCAGGTCGGCGGGCCCGACGAGGTAGCCGACCCGCACGCCCGGGCAGACGGTCTTGGAGAACGACGACGCGTAGACGACCCGGTCGTGCTGGTCGAGCGACAGCATCGTCGGCGCGGCCTCGCCGCTGAAGCGCAGCGCGACGTACGGGTCGTCCTCGAACACCAGGAAGTCGTACTCGTGCGCCAGCGCCAGGAGCGTGGAGCGCTTGTCGGCCGACAGCGAGTAGCCGGCCGGGTTCTGGAAGTTGGGGATGATGTGCGCGAGCTTCGGGCGCAGCCCGTCGCGCAGCCGCTGTCGGAGCTGCTCGACGTCGATGCCGTCGGGCTCCAGGTCGATCATCTCGATCGACGCGCCGCGGTAGGTGTTGAGACTCAGCAGCGTGCGGTCGTAGGTCGGTTTCTCGACCACCACGGAGTCGCCCGGTCCGACGAGCGTCTCGAACAGGAACGCGTCGGCCTGCATCGACCCGTTCGTGACGATCACCTGCGAGGGGTCGACGCCGTGCTGCTCGGCGATCCATGCGCGCAGCGGCGGATACCCGATCGCCGTGCCGTACGCCGTCAGCCCGGCGGGGTCGTTCTCGAACGCGCGGACGGCCGCCTCGCGCAGGCCGTCGACGTCGACGATGTCGAGCGACGGGGCGCCGCGGGCGAAGGAGATGGTGTCGGAAGCGGGCATCGCGTCCCAGAGTACGTCAGACCGCGAGCGCGAGCGTCGTGGCCGTCGACTCGCGCAGCGCGATCGTCGGCGTCGGGCGCAGGATCTCCGGCGGGACGTCCTCGCCGCGCAGCACGTCGAGCATCACCCGGGCGGCGTCGCCGCCGATCTCGCGCGGCGGCGCCTCGATCGCGGTGATCGACGGCGTGACGAGCCGCAGCGGCTCCGAGTCGATCGAGCTGGCGGTGAGCAGGTCGACCCCGACGGTGCGCCCGGCGCCGCGCGCGGCGGCCTGGACGGCGAGCGCGATCCCGTCGCCGGCGGCGAGGATCGCGTCCGGGGGCGCGGGGTCGGCGAGCAGGGCGCGGATCTCGTCGTGGACGGCCTGCGGCGCCGACCCGAGCGGGACCTTGCGCACGCGCGGCTCGACGTGCTGCTCGTCGCACCAGCGTCGGTACAGCGCGTCGAGCCGGTGCGCCACCGAGATGTCCATGTCGAGCCCGATGAGCGCCGGCCGCCGCGCGCCGCGCTCGGCGAGGTGGTCGAGCAGCTCGCGCTGGGCGCGCTGGTAGTCGGTCTCGATCGTCACGCGCGGCGTCAGTCCGGGGTCGAGGCACCGTTCGGCCGCTACGACCGGCACGCCCGACTCGACGAGCTCGCGCACGTTGGGGTCGCCGACGACCGGGTCGACGACGATGACGCCGTCGACGTGCCCGGCGGTGAGCGGCGAGGCCCCCGACGACGACATCACGGTCAGCGCGAACGCCTCGCGACGCGCGGCGATGGCCGCGCCGAAGACGAACTCCATGTAGAAGCCGAAGCCGAACAGCGTCTCGGAGACGTACACGCCGATGGCGCCGGTGCGCCCGGCCTGCAGGTGGCGAGCCGACGGGTTGGCGACGTACTGGAGCTGCTCGGCCACGGCGCGCACCCGTTCGCGGGTCGCCTCCGAGACGCGTCCGCTTCCGCCGAGGGCGGCGGAGGCCGTCGTCCGCGAGACGCCGGCGGCGCGCGCGATGTCGACGATCGTCGGCGGCCTCCCTCGTGATCTCGATGTCGTCAACCGCCTGACCCCCTTGCGCGAAGCGTACTTGCGGGAACGTTCCCGCATCCCTACGATACCCGCTCGTCGGAGGTTGCGGGAACGATCCCGCAAGGGCGAGCGAGAGGATGCGAGGTCGATGGCCACGGGGTGGCACTGGGATGAGGCGTATGCGTGGCACCAGACGGGTGCCGGCGCGGCGTTCCTGCCGGCCGAGGGATGGATCCAGCCGGGCATCGACAACGCCGAGAGCGCGCTGACCAAGACCCGGCTGCGCGACCTCGTCGCCCGCAGCGGCCTCCTCGACGCCCTCGTCCCGCTCCCTGGTCGCGTTGCGACCGAGGAGGAGCTGCTGCGCTTCCACAGCGCGGCCTACCTGCGCCACATCGAGCAGGTGAGCGCGGCGGGCGGCGGGGAGGCCGGCGACGCGACGCCGATCGGGCCGGGCTCCTACGAGATCGCCCGGCGCGCGGCGGGCGGCGCGATCGCCACCGTAGAGGCCGTCGTGCGCGGGGACGTCGACAACGCCTACGCGCTCGTGCGGCCGCCCGGCCACCACGCCGAGGCCGAGCTTGCTCGCGGGTACTGCCTGTTCGCCAACACCGCGCTCGCCGCGCTGCACGCGCGCCATGCGCTCGACGTGGACCGGGTCGCGGTCGTCGACTGGGACGTCCATCACGGCAACGGCACCGAGGACGCCTTCTACGAGGACCCGACCGTCCTCACGATCTCGCTGCACGCCGACGAGCTGTTCCCGCCCGGTCGCGGGTTCGCCACCGACGACGGCCGCGGCGCCGGCAAGGGCGCGAACGTGAACATCCCGCTCCCCGACGGCTGCGGGCACGAGGCGTACCTGGCGGCGATGGACCGCATCGTCGTGCCGGCGCTGCGTCGCTTCGGCCCGGAGCTCATCGTCGTCGCGTCGGGCCTGGACGCGAGCGCGTTCGACCCGCTCGGCCGCCACATCCTGCACTCCGGCACGTACCGGGCCATGACCGAGCGCCTGCTGGCGGTGGCCGCCGAGACCTGCGACGGCCGGCTGGCGATGATCCACGAGGGCGGCTACTCGGAGGCCTACGTGCCGTTCTGCGGTGTCGCCGTCGTCGAGGCCCTGGCCGGCGTGCGCATCGTCGTCGACCCGTTCCTGCCCTTCCTCGAGCAGCGCCCGGGGCAACGCCTGGCCCCGCATCAGGAGGCCGCGATCGCGCGCGCGGCCGCGCTCGTGGACCGGATCCCGACCCCCGCCTGAGCCGTGTCGCCCGAGACGATCCGGACGATCTTCGACGTCGCCAGCCTCACGTCGATCCTCGTCCTGCTCGTCCTCGGCATGGCCGTGATCGTCGGGATGATGCGGGTGTTCAACCTGTGCCAGGGCGAGCTCGTCCTCCTCGGCGCGGTGGTCGCCTACCTGTCGCACCGGTGGTTCGGCAGCGTCGCGATCGGGATCGTGCTGGCGCCGCTCGTCGTCGGCCTCTTCGGCGCCGGGCTGGAGCGCACCGTGGTCCGGCGCTTCTACGCCAACGCGGCCGGCGCGCTGCTCGCGACGTTCGCTGTCGGCCTGCTCATCCGCGCGATCGTCCTCGCCCGCATGACGTCGCAGGGCGCGCCGGTCCCGGCGCCCATCGAGGGCACGATCGCGATCGGCGACGCCCGGGTGTCGGCGTGGCGGCTGGTGATCATCGTCGTGGTCGTGCTGGCGGTGGCCGGCACGTACCTGGCGCTGACGCGGACGCCGATCGGCCTGCGGGTGAGGGCCACGCTCGACGACCGCGAGTTGGCGTCGGCGGCCGGCATCTCGACGTCGATGATGTTCACCGGCACGTACGCGTTCGGCGCGGCGCTCGCCGGACTGGCGGGGGCGATGATCGTGCCCCTCCAGACGCTGTATCCGAACCTCGGGCTCGACAACCTGGTCCCGATGTTCATGGCCGTCATGGTCGGCGGCCTGGGGAGCCTGCACGGTCCCCTGCTGGGCGCGGTGGCGATCGGCGTGCCCACGGGCCTGCTGCCCACGTGGATCGACTCGGTCCTCGCGCAGGTGCTCGTGATCTTCGCGGCGATCGTCTTCATGCGGCTGCGGCCCGGCGGCCTTGTCAACAGGGACACCTAGGAGGTGGGACGACGGATGGCATCGACATTCACGCGTCGGACGGCGCTGCAGCGATTCGCGGCCGGCGGCGCCGGCATCGCGCTCGGCGGCAGCCTGCTCTCGGCCTGCGGCTCGAGCGACGACGGGGCGGGCACGGGCGGCGGCGACGGGCCGATCCGGATCGGGGCCATCACCGACCTCACCGGGGCCTTCGGCGTCGTCGGCAAGGCCAACCAGGCGATCGCCGAGTTCACCGTCGGAGAGATCAACGCGGCCGGCGGCGTGCTCGGGCGCCAGCTCGAGCTCATCGTCGTCGACGGGGCCAGCGACCCGGCCACGTGGGGCAAGGTCGCCCAGCAGCTCGTCTCCCGGGACAAGGTCGACATGGCGATCGGAGACGTGACGAGCGCCGAGCGCGAGGCGGTCAAGAGCATCATCGCCGGGCGCGGCAAGACGCTGTACATCGCGCCCGCGTCCTACGAGGGCGGCGAGTGCTACGAGAACACCTGGACCGTCGGCGCCGTGCCCAATCAGCAGGTCGACCCGACCGTCGACTACCTGCTCGAGCAGGGCGCGAGGACGTTCTACCTGTGCGGCAACGACTACTCGTACCCGCGCAACGTGCTGAAGGCGGCCCGCGCGCGGATCGAGCAGGGCGGCGGCGAGGTCGTCGGCGAGGACTACATCCCGATCGCCGCCACCGACGCGCCCGAGCTCGTCCGCAAGACGATCTCGTCGAAGGCCGACGCGGTGTTCGAGGTCGTCGTCCTGCCCGCCAGCGTCCCCTACATCAAGGGCGTGGTCGACGGCGGCTACACGGGCCTGATCGCCGGGACCCTCTTCGACGAGACGATCAACCCGCTGTTCGGGCGCCAGGCCCAGGGCCTCATCGGCGCGCAGGACTACTTCGCCTCGATCGACGACCCGTTCTCCAGGGAGCAGGTCGCGGCGTTCCACCAGGCCTACCCGGACGCGCCGTTCGGCTCGGCCCTGAACAGCCCCGCCTGGTACCGCGGCCTGTATCTGTGGAAGGCGGCCGTCGAGACGGCGGGGTCGCTCGAGCTCGACGCCGTCAACGAGGCGATGAACACGGCGTCGGCCGAGAAGCTGATCGGCGGGCCGTCGCACTTCGTGCCGGACACCAAGCACGTCGAGCTGACCATGTACCTCGGCGAGATGCAGGCCGACGGCAGCGTGAAGGTGCTGAAGGACCTCGGACCGCAGGAGCCGCTCGGGCAGTGCGCCTGACGCGGGGAACGTGGCGCCGCCCGGGCGTTCGCCCGGTGCTCGCGGTCGCGCTGGTGGCCGGGATCGTCCTCGCCGGCCCGGTGCTCGACGCCGCGGGCCAGTCCTACTGGGTGATCTCGCTGACGCGCGCGCTGCTGCTCGGCGTGCTCGCGGTCTCCACGAACCTCGCGTGGGGCGTGACGGGCATCTTCACGCTCGGCCAGGGCGTGTTCTTCGGGCTCGGCGCGTACGCGACCGGGCTGCTTGCCACGCGGGCCGACGTCCTCTCCCTCGTGGTGCTCGCGGCGGCTGCGCTCGGCGCCGGGCTCGTGGGCGGCCTCGTGATCGGCTCGTTCCTGTTCTTCGGGCGCCGTCGCGTCGGCATGCTCTACGTCGGGCTCGTGACGCTCGCGCTGAGCTACGCCTTCGAGCGCCTGGCGAACACGTGGGACGCCATCGGCGCCGGCAACGGCATCACCGCGATCCCGCTGCCGACGCTCCTCGGCGCCGACGTCGACCCGGGCATGGACTTCTTCTGGGTGGCGGCCGTCGCGCTCGTCGCGGTGCTGGGGCTCGGCCTCGTCGTGCTGCGCTCGCAGTTCGCGCTGGTGATGCGGGCGATCCGCGACGACGACGAGCGGGCGGAGTTCCTCGGCTACCGGCGGCCGATCGTGCAGCTCGTCGTCTTCACCCTGACCGGCGGCCTGGGCGCGCTGGCCGGCGGGCTGTACGCGCTCGAGGAGGGGTTCGTCTCGCCCTCCTTCCTCGGAGTCGCGCTGTCGACGCAGGTGCTCATCTTCGTCCTGCTCGGCGGCCGCGACTCGCTGGTCGGTCCCCTCATCGGCGTCCTCGTCCTCGAGGTCGGCGGCCAGCGGGTGCAGGAGGAGCTGCCGACCGAGTGGCCGATCATCGTCGGGGCGGTGCTTCTGCTCGTGATCCTGTTCCTGCCGCGAGGCCTGTCCGAGCTCGGCCGCCGGCGGGGTGGCCGGGCGGTGGCTCCGCGACCGGAGATCGCGCTGGAGGTGACGGGTGGCGATCCTCGAGGCGACTGACGTCGTCAAGCGCTTCGGACCTGTGACCGCGCTCTCGGGCGCCGGCCTCGAGGTCGAGCCGGCGACGATCCACGGGCTCATCGGCCCGAACGGCTCGGGCAAGAGCACCCTGCTGCACGTCGTCGCCGGGCGGACCCTGCCCGACCGTGGCCGGGTGCTGCTCGACGGCGCCGACATCACGAAGGCGCGCCCGGCCGCCCGCGCGCAGGCCGGGCTGTCGATCAAGTTCCAGCTCGCCCGCGTCTACCACGAGCAGACCGTGGCGGAGAACCTGCTGCTCGCGCTGCAGGTGCGCGAGAGCATCCCGTCGCTGGTCCTGTCCCGCTCGCGCCGTCGCCACGCGCCGCGTGTCCGAGCGCTCCTCGACGACTTCGGCCTCGCCGCGGTGCGTGACCGCCGCGCGGGCGAGCTGGCCCACGGCGAGCAGCAGTGGCTCGAGATCGCGATGGCGATGGCCACCGAGCCCAAGGTGCTGCTGCTCGACGAGCCGACCGGCGGCATGAACCGGCACGAGCGCCTGCGCACCGGCGAGCTGATCCGCCAGGCCGCGGCGACCTGCGCGGTCGTGATCGTCGAGCACGACCTCGACTTCATCCGCGACCTGTGCGACCGCATCACCGTCCTGCACCAGGGCACGCGCGTGGCGTCGGGCACGCCGGCCGAGATCGAGCGCGACGAGCGTGTCGCGGAGGTGTACCTCACCCGTGTCTGACCCCCTGCTCGAGGTCGACGGGCTGGCCGGCGGCTACGGGGCCAGCCAGGTGCTGTTCGGCGTGTCGTTCGCCGTGCCGGAGCGCGGCGTGGTCGCGGTGCTCGGGCGCAACGGCGCCGGCAAGACGACCCTGCTGCGCACCCTCCTCGGCTACCTGCCGGCGCTGGACGGCGCCGTGCGCCTGCGCGGGCGCGACGTCACCGGCGCCCCGCCGGCGCGCCTCGCGCGCGCCGGCGTCGGCTACATGCCCCAGGACCGGGTCGTCTTCCCGACGCTGACGGTCGAGGAGAACCTGCGGCTGGGCGCGCAGGCGCTCCCCAGGGCCAGGCGGGCGCCGGTGCAGGATGCCTACGCGCTGTTCCCCAAGCTCGGCGATCGGCGCGGGCAGCGCGCCGGGACCATGAGCGGCGGCGAGCGCAAGATGCTCGGCCTCGCCCGGGCGATGCTCGGCCGGCCCGAGCTCCTCGTGCTGGACGAGCCGACCGAGGGCGTCTGGCACGGCGTGGTCGACGAGATCCTCGGCGCCCTGCGCACGTACGCCCAGTCGGCGGCGATCCTCATCGTCGAGCAGCACCTTGACCTCGCCATGGAGCTCGCCGACTCGGCGCTCGTGCTCCAGCGCGGCGAGGTCGTCCTGTCCGGGTCGGTCGCGCAACTGCGCGACGACCGCAACCTTCTCGCGTTCCTGGCCCCATGACGACTCCGCCGCGCCCCTTCGACGACCCCACCCTCGACGCCGACGAGCAGGCGCTCGTCGCCCGCGTCGCCGAGCGACGTGACGACCTCGTCGCCCTGGCGTGCGACCTCATCGCGTTCGACACGACGAGCCGCTCGGCGCCCGACGAGGCCGCTCGCGACGAGGCGGCGCTCCAGCGGCTGCTCGCCGGCCGGCTCTCCGCGCACGGCGCCGAGATCGACCTGTGGGAGCCGGCGCCCGACGAGGTCGCCGGCCATCCGCTCTCGGTCCCCGGCATCGGGTTCGCCGGGCGGCCGCAGCTTGCCGCGCGGCTGCCGGGCAGCGGGGGCGGCCGCTCGCTGCTGCTCAACGGCCACATCGACGTCGTCCCCGCTCGCCGGGAGGACGGCTGGGCGCACGACCCCTTCGACCCGCACGTCGCCGACGGGCGGATCGTGGGGCGCGGCGCCTGCGACATGAAGGGCGGCATCGCCGCGATGGTGCTCGCAGCCGAGGTCCTCGCCGACGCCGGCGGCCTGCGCGGCGACCTCGTCGTCTGCACGAACACCGACGAGGAGTCCAGCGGCGTCGGCGGGCTGGCCTGCGCGCGCCACGGGGTCGCGGCCGACTTCGCGATCGTGCCCGAGCCGTCGTCGCTGGAGGTGTGGCCGGCCTGCCGCGGCACCGTCTACTGCACGATCACGCTCCCGGGGCGGGCCGGGCACGCCGAGCAGGAGCACCCGCACTGGGAGGACGGGGGCGCGGTGAACGCGATCGAGAAGGCGCGCTTCCTGCTCGACGGCGTCGACCGGCTGCGCCGCGAGTGGCGCGCACGCGCGCGGCTGCGCCACCCGCTGCTGGACCCGCCCGACATCGTCGCCACCCGCGTCGTCGCCGACGCGGGCTGGCACGTGACGATCCCCGACCGCGCCGAGATCGACCTGTCGGTGCTGATCCTGCCCGCCCAGGCCGACGCGCAGGGCTGGACGTCCGACGCCCGCCGCGAGGTCGAGGACGTCCTGCGCGCGTGGTGCGCCACCGACTCGTGGCTGGCCGCGCACCCGCCGGCGTTCCGCTGGCACACCGAGGTCAACCCGTCCGAGACGCCGGTCGACGCGCCGAGCGTGCGCGCGCTGCTGGGCGCGAACGCGGCGCTCGGCCTGCCGACCCGGCTCGGCGCGCTCGGGAGCTGGTACGACGGCGCGACGTTCGCGCTCGAGGCCGGCACGCCGGCGCTCATGTACGGGCCGCGGACGATCGACCGCGCCCACACGGTCGGCGAGGACGTGCCGATCGACGACCTCGTCCACGTCGCCCAGGGCATCGCGGTGGCGGCCTGGCGGCTGTGCCGCTGACGTCAGGCGCCGGTCAGCCCGTCGCGACGCCCGGGATCCCCTCGTCCTCGGCCGGGGTCGTCGGCGTCGTCGAGGTCGCCTCCGGCGCCTCCTCCTCGGCGGGCGGCGGCGCCTCGCCGCCGTTGCGGGCGATCGCGAGCCCGGCGTCGCGCTGGGCGTTGGTGATCGGGACGAGCCGCTGCTCGGCGGCCAGGCGCTGCGCGCGGTCCAGCGCGAACTCGACGCCGACGCGCTCCTACGCCTCGAGGATCATGCGCTCCGACGCCGCGTCGACGGGCCGCCCCGTGACGGTCGTGTTCCACGGGCTGTCGGACGCGAACGGGCGGAACATCGCGGTGGCCGAGCGGTCCCCCGTCGCGCCGTCGGCCGCGACGCCGGGCGTGGTCCGCGCGGGCGCGTCCTCGACGGTCGTCGTCGCCGTCTGCGTGACCGTCCGCGTCACCGTCTCGCCACCGTCGTCGCCGCACGCCGCCAGCAGTCCCGCGACGGCCAGCGCGGCGACCGCTGCGCCGCACCGCACCGCCTCATGACGCTCCGGGGTCGGTGTCCTCGCCCGGCTCGGCGACCCGCGGCAGGCGGATCGGGGGCCGGGCCGCCTCCCGCGCGGCCTGCTCGGCAGCCGCGCCCAGCGCGACGATGAGCTCGTCGACCTGCCGGCGCACCTGCGCGGCCTCCGCGAGCCGCTCGGGCAGCGTCTCGGCCGCGGCCGTCAGCGCGCCGGTCAGCTCCGCGATGCGGCGCACCCGCGCGTCGGCGAACGCCTGCACCCGGCGGGCGGCGTCCTCGAGATGGGCCCGCGCCGCCTGCTCGGCCTCGGCGCGGATGCGGCGCGCGTCCTCCTCGGCGGCCAGGCGGACCTCGGCGGCGCGGCGGGCCGCCTCGGCCTCGACCTCGCGTTGCAGCGCCTCGGCGGCGTCGCGGGCGGAGGCGAGGATCTCCTCGACGCGCGCGCCGATCGACGCGGAGGGGTCGGTGGACATCGCCGCGCTCACGCTACCAACGGCTGCGGCGGTCTCCCGGCTCATCCCGCGCCCTGCGGCCGGCGCTCGGCGACGCGCGCGAGCACGTAGCGATCGGTGCGCGGACCACGGTGATCCCGGGCTCGGTCCCGTCGACCAGGCCCGGGTAGCGCGCCAGCACCTGGTCGCCCGAGCGGGGGCCGGTGGCGGCCATCACGTAGGGATCTCGCGCCACGGGTCGCCGAGGATCTCCTTCCACGCGCCGTCGCCCTCGTCGATGCGATCGAAGAGCAGCGCCGGCCGGCCGGACAGCAGGATGACGCCGAACGTCTGCGCGTTGTCGGCGAGGATCGCGCGCCGGGCGGTGACGTTCTCCTTCACGTGCTCGGCCATCTGCGCCTCGGGGTCGATGCCGACCGCGAAGCCGCCGCGCGACGAGCGGCCCTCCTGGCGCTGAACACGGTGCGCGTGAACGCCTGGTCCAGCGACTGGAACGGGTCGTTGCGCATGCCGTCCCAGGCCGTGGACAGGTTCACGAGGAGCAGCGCGAACGTGGCCGGCCAGACGATCGTGCGCAGCCCGTTGGCGCTGCGGTAGACCCACGCCGCCCCGACGAGCGCGGTCAGCGCCATCGGCATCGCGTCGCGCAGCGTCAGCAGGCTCTCGTCGTCGGACAGCAGCGCGTGCGTCCCATCACGACGATGCCGAGCACGAGGAACGACGCCAGCCGCAGCGCCATGTCGTTGCGCTGGGTCACGAACGCGATGACCAGCCTGGGCGCCACGACGAACGCGAGCGGGAACACGGCGACGTTGAGCTCCAGCAGCCGCTCGGAGACCTGCTCGACGCCGAGCGTGCCGGCGACGTCGACGCCGGTGCTGTTGACCGCCGGCGTCGAGTTGTCCTGATCGAGCACCTAGCCGAGCGGGTCGCCGACGATGAGGCCGTTGAACAGGATCCAGATCGCCAGGGCGTAGACGATCGGGGATCAGGTCGAGCGCGTCCGGGTCCGGCTCGACCGTCGACAGGCCGACGAGCGGGAGCTGGAACTGCTCGGCCAGGACCGCGACGAGCTCGGCCTCGTGGACGATGCCCTCATGGACGAGGATGTCGCCGAGACGGCTGCCGGTGCGGGCCTGCTCGTCGGGCGCGGCGCGGACCTGCTCGTCGGTCGCCAGGCCGCGGGCCACCAGCAGGTCGCCGATGCGGCCGTGGTCCACGTCGGTGACGTGCCCGGGCGGCGCCTCCTCGTGCGGCATCGCCCGGAACGTCTCGTCGATCGCCGCGTCGATGTCCTCCTCCGGCGTGACCACGAAGCGCACCGAGCGGCCGGTCGGCGCGGTGGCGACCTCGCGGGCGACCTGGTCGAACGGGTCGGGCGTCGCGATCGTCCACGACCCCGTTGGCGTAGGAGACCGGCAGCATCCGGTGGTAGCGGCAGGTCTGCTCGGACAGCCGGCGCGCCGCCAGCGGGTTGATCTCGTGGAACTCCGGGTCGGCGGAGCGGCGGCGGTCCAGCGTGACGAACGCGAGCCCCGCGTGGGCCGCCAGGCGGCGGTAGAACGACCGGCTCGGCTCGGCGGCGGTCCTCGTCTCCATCAGCTCCGTCCCGCCGCGCGGTCGAGCGCGCGGTGGAGCTCGGTGACGGGTGCGAGGACGATATCCACGGTGACGTACGGAAAGCGCGAGCGAACCAGGCTGAGATCAGGATCGGGCCGCGCGCTGGCAACCTTGAGCGTGTCGCCGACGAGCACGACCGGCACGACCCGCTCGCGCGCCGCGAGCGTCACCGGGACGTAGTGGAAGAGCTTCGGGTCGGGGTCGAACCCGCGCAGGCCCGTGTACTCCATCCCGGTCTCGAGCGCGAGCGCGAGCGCGAGCGCAGCGCGGGCGTCGGCGTTCACGGCGCGCCCTCCTCCTCGGCGGGCGGCGCCTCGCCGAGGGCCTGGGCGCCCTTGGGGGCGCCGTTGCCGTTGCCGTTCCCGTTGCGGCGCGTGCGGTCGGCGACCGCGAAGCCGACGTAGAACAGGAGCAGGATCGCCAGCGGCGCGACGAGGAACGAGAGGAAGAAGACCGCGAAGCCGAGGAGCGCGATGAGGATGATCCCGATCAGCGCCAGGGGGTTGTAGCGCTCGGGCGGCGGCGAGCCGCTGGGATCGCCGGCGGTGGGCGGGACGGCGATGGCCCTCAGCTCCCGGCCGGGTCGGGCCGCACGTCGAGGGTCAGCCGGCCGGCGTCGGCGCCCGCGACCGTGAAGGCGGTGGGCAGGGTGGCGCGCAGCTCGCGCACGAGGGCCGTCGGCGCGGCGAGGCGCAGCTCGACGAGCGCGCGGTTGCCCTCGAAGCCGGACACGTAGACGTCCTCGACGCCCGGGACGCGGGCGAGGGCCTGCTCGAACGCGCCCAGCGTGGCGATGTCGGCGAACGGGCCGGCGTCGATGACGACGGTGCCCTCGAAGACGGTGTCCTCGTGCGCTCCGGCGGCCGGCGCCGGATGCGCGGGCGGCGCGGGCGGCGGCGCGGCGGCGGGCGGCGCCGGGGGCGGCGGCTGGTGCGCCTGCGCCGGGGGCGGCGGCGTCTGGAGCGGCGGCGGCGCCTGGACCGGCGGCGGCGCCTGGACCGGCGGCGGCGCGGCGGGCGCGGCCTGCTCGGCGATCACCTCGGGCGCGACGAGCGGCCGGTGGTGCGGCGCGGCGGGCGCGGGCGGCGGCGGGGCCGCGGGCTGCGGCGGAGGCGGCGCGTACGTCGCCGGCGGCGGGGGCGGCGGCGCGGTGGCCGTCGCGGTCGCGCCCGGCGCGCCGATGCGGGCCAGCACCCGGGCGTACTCCTCCTCCAGCTCCCGCGCGGTGCGGTGCAGCTGCTCACGGAAGCGCAGCAGCTCGTCGACCTGCTCGTTGAGCCCGCCCAGCCGGGCGCGCGCGTCGGCGATCAGCCGGTCGGCGTCGGGCCGCGGCGCGGGCGGCGCCGGCGGCGGCGGGGGAGGCGGCTCGTACGCGGGTGGCGGAGGCGGCGGGGACGCGGACGTCGCCGCGCCAGGGGCCGACGTTGCGAGGGCCTGCTCGAGGTCCCGCAGCTTGCGCTCGAGATCGGCGAGCGTCTGGGAGACGTCTCCGCCTCCAGGCTGATGTGGAGTCCGTGCCGTCACCTGACCAGCTGCAGGGCGTTCGTGCCCGACGGGGAATGCGCCACGGTACCAACCCCCTCGGCGGGCCCCGGCGGTTCCGGGCGGGGCGCGCGGCCCCGCCCGGAGCGCGGCGGCTCAGCCGCCGAGGATCTCGACCGCGATGTCGGCGACCTGGGTGGGCGTGCGCCCGACGCGGACGCCCTTGCTCTCCAGCGCCTCGGCCTTGGCCGCGGCCGTGCCCTGCGAGCCGGACACGATCGCGCCGGCGTGGCCCATCGTCTTGCCCGGGGGCGCGGTGAAGCCGGCGATGTAGCCGACGACCGGCTTGGAGACGTTCGCGGCGATGTACTCGGCCGCCTCCTCCTCCGCCGACCCGCCGATCTCGCCGCTCATGACGATCAGCTCGGTCTGCGGGTCCTGCTCGAACAGCTCGATGATGTCGATGAAGCTCGAGCCGGGGACCGGGTCGCCGCCGATGCCGACGATCGTCGAGTTGCCGAACCCGCGCTGGGCCAGCTCGTTGCCGATCTGGTAGGTCAGCGTGCCCGAGCGCGACACCACGCCGACGTTGCCCTCCTTGAAGAACGCCGCCGGGATGATCCCGACGTTCGCCTTCCCCGGGGACAGGATGCCCGGGCAGTTGGGGCCGACGAGGCGGACGTCGCCGAGCCGCTGCAGGTGCGTGTACACGCGCAGCTCGTCGTGGGCGGGGATGCCCTCGGTGATCGCGACGATGAGCTTGATGCCCGCGTCGGCCGCCTCGAGGATCGAGTCGGCCGCGAAGCGCGGCGGCACGAAGATCATCGCCGTGTTCGCGCCGGTCTCGCCGACCGCGCGCCGGAACGTGTTGAAGACCGGGATGCCCTCGACGTCCTGGCCCTCCTTGCCGGGCGTGACGCCGGCCACCACGTTCGTCCCGTAGGCGCGGTTGTTCAGCGTGTGGAACGTCCCCTCGCGGCCGGTGATGCCGGAGACGACGAGCTTCGTGGAGCCGTCGACGAGGATGCTCATGCGCGCGCGACCTCCACGACCTTGCGGGCGGCCTCGTCCATCGTGGCCGCCGTGTACACGTTGGGCAGGTTCGCCTCGGACAGGAGGCGGCGCCCCTCGACGTCGTTCGTGCCGTCGAGCCGGACGACGAACGGGACCGTCGGCTTGATCTGCTCGAACGCGGTGATCAGCCCGCGCGCGACCTCGTCGCAGCGGGTGATGCCGCCGAAGATGTTGAACAGGACGGCCTTGACCTTCGGGTCGCTGAGGATGACCTCGACCGCGCTGGTGATCGCCTCGGCCTTCGAGCCGCCGCCCGCGTCGAGGAAGTTCGCCGGCGTGCCGCCCGCCTGGGCGACGACGTCGAGCGTGCTCATCACCAGGCCGGCGCCGTTGCCGAGGATGCCGATGTCGCCGTCGAGCTTGACGTAGGTCAGCCCGCGCTCCTTCGCCATCTGCTCCTGCGGGTCCTCGGCCGACGGGTTGCGCAGCTCCGCGTTCTCCTGGTGGCGGAACAGCGCGTTGTCGTCGAGGGTCACCTTCGCGTCGAGCGCCGCCACCGTGCGGTCGTTCTTGACGATCAGCGGGTTGACCTCGACGAGCATCGCCTCCTCGGCGACGTAGGCCTCGTACAGCTTGGCCAGCAGCTCCGACACGGGGCGCACGACGTCGCCGTCGACGCCCGCCTCGAAGCACAGCCGGCGGGCGTGGAAGTCCTGGAAGCCGAGCAGCGGGTCGATGTGCAGGCGCGCGATCGCCGTCGGGTCCTCCTCGGCGACGGCCTCGATGTCCATGCCGCCCTTGGTCGAGAGCATGGCCAGCGTCGCCTTCGCCGAGCGGTCGAACACGAACGAGGCGTAGTACTCGGAGGCGATGTCGCTCGCCTCCTCGATCCACAGCTCGCGGACGGTCAGTCCGCGGATGTCCATGCCGAGGATCGCCTCGCAGTGCGTGGCGGCCTCGTCGCGGTCCTGGGCGACCTTGATGCCGCCGGCCTTGCCGCGGCCCCCGATCTGCACCTGGGCCTTGACCACGACCGGATAGCCGATGCCGTCGGCGACGTCGAGCGCATCGTCGATCGTCGCCGCGTAGCCGCCGCGAGGGACCGGGACCCCGTGACGGGCGAACAGTTGCTTGCCTTGGTATTCGAGAAGGTCCATGAGGACGGCTGACTTTATGACTTTGGGACAATGCGCCGCCTCATGGCCCTCCCAAGCAACGTCACCTTCGTCACGTTCGACGTCTACGGCACCCTGATCGACTGGGAGGCCGGCGTCGCGGACGCCTTCGAGAAGGAAGCCGCCAAGGACGGCTTCACGATCGATCGCGACGAGGTCGTCGAGCTGTTCCTCGAGATCTCGCGCGAGATCGAATCCGGCTCCTACGAGCTGTACGCGGAGGTGCTTCGTCGCACCGCCGTCGAGATCGCCAAGCGGATCGGCTGGGACCTGGAGCCCTCGCGCTCCGGCTTCCTGCCCGACTCGGTGCAGCGCTGGAAGCCGTTCAAGGAGACCAACCCGACGCTGCAGAAGTTCAAGAAGCTCTACAACGTCGGCCTGATCTCGAACATCGACGACAAGCTGCTCGGGCAGACCCGGCGGCACATCCCGCTGGACTTCGACCTCGTCGTCACCGCCCAGCAGGTGCGCTCCTACAAGCCCGACCCGGCGCACTTCAAGGAGTGCGCGCGCCGCATCGGCGGCAAGAAGGGCTGGGTCCACGTCGCCTCGTCGGTCTACCACGACGTCGAGCCGTGCGTGAAGGAGAAGATCCCGGTCGTGTGGGTCAACCGCCGCAAGGAGACGCTCGAGCCCGGAGCCAAGAAGCCGACGGCCGAGGTCAAGAACCTGGCCGAGGCCTACAAGCTCATCAGCGGCGGCGGCTGACCCGCGGTGCGGGTCCGCGCGCTGCATCCGGACGTCCTCGTCGCCACCAGCCGCATCTGGCAGACCACCTGCACGATCGTGCGCAACGGCGACGAGGCGTTCGTCGTCGACTCGCCGGTGCTTCCCGACGAGCTCGACCTGCTGCCCGCGGTGCTCGAGGAGACCCGGTTCCCGTTCAGCGGCCTGCTCGTCACCCACGGCGACTGGGACCACCTGCTGGGCCGCCTCGCGTTCCCGGGCGCGGCGCTCGGCTGCGCGGAGACCACCGCGGCCCGGCTCACCGGCGCGCCGGGCGAGGCGCAGCGCGAGATGCGCGCGTTCGACGACGAGCACTACGTCGAGCGCGCCCAGCCGCTGAAGCTCGGCCAGGTCGAGGCGCTGCCCGTGCCCGGCAGGCTCGAGATCGGCGGCGACGGGCGCGAGCTGGAGCTGCACCCCGCCGACGGCCACACGCCCGACGGGATGGCGATCTGGGTCCCGTGGGCGGGCGTCCTCATCGCCGGCGACTACCTGTCGCCGGTCGAGATCCCGATGCTGTCGGAGGGCGGCTCGCGCGACGCCTACCTGGCGACGCTCGCGCGCCTGGAGCCGCTCGTCGAGCAGGCCGCCTGGGTCGTGCCCGGCCACGGCGAGCCGCTCGACGGGACGCGCGCGATGGCCGTGTTGCGCGAGGATCGCGCCTACCTGCAGGCGTTGCCGGACGCGACGCTGCCGCTGGCCCGTCGCAGCCCCGCGCAGCGCGCCATCCACGAGACCAACCGGGAGCGAGCGGCATGAGACGCGGACTGCACCACGTGGCGCTGGAGACGCGCCGCGCCGACGCGCAGGCGTGCGTGGACTTCTTCGGCCTGCTGGGGTTCGAGCAGGTCGATCCGCCGCCGGGCCTGGTCGACATCGCCCTGTGGGCCGAGCACGACGGCCTGCAGCTGCACTTCCTGTTCCGCGACGAGCCGGTGATCCCGCCGACCGCGCACGTCGCGGTGATCTGCCCCGACTACGCCGAGACCCAGGAGCGGCTGCGCGCGGCCGGCTTCGAGGTGCGCGAGCACGAGGTCCACTGGGGCTCGCCGCGCTGCTACGTGACCGACCCGGCCGGCCATCTCGTCGAGGTCATGGAGTTCCCGCCGGGCGGCGCGCCCGCGCGCTGACGCGGGGTCCAACATCCGTCCAGAGCGCCTGGAAACGCGCCGACCCCGCGGATCCGGCGGATCCGGTCACTACGTTGGCGCGCATGCTTCGACCTGCCTCCGCCGTCGCCGCCACCGCCGCGACGGCCCTGCTGCTCGCCGTCGTGCCCTCGGCGCTCGCCGCCACGCCCCGCCAGTCCGAGCCCGTCGACGAGGGCACGACCGTCACGAAGACGCGCGTCTGCGTCGTCAAGCGAACGAAGGGCAAGCGCGCCCGCGTCGTCCGCGTGACCGAGCGCTGCCGGCGCAACGAGACGCGCATGACGTGGCGCCGCTACCAGGAGCTGGTGTCGCGCACCGCGGCCTCCAGCGAGGAGGGGATCCCGGGGCCGCAGGGCCTGACCGGCCCGCAGGGCCCGCAGGGGCCGCAGGGCGCCGCCGGCCCGCAGGGGCCGAAGGGCGACCGCGGCGAGCGCGGCGAGACCGGCGAGCGCGGGCCGATCGGTCCGGCGGGGCCGAGCGACATCTACACGACGACGGGTAGCTCCGGTGCGCCGCCGATCGGCAGCGAGGACACCCGCGCGACGCTGAACCTGCCGGCGGGCCAGTACCTGCTGCTCGGCCAGGCACGGATCGTGTCCGTCGCCGGCCAGGCGCTCGCGCGCTGCCGCATTCGCGATCGCGGCACGTCGGTAGCGGAGGCGGTAGCGAATGTCGATCCCGCTGACGCGTTCGACCACGACGACGATGGCGCCACGCCGGATGTTGCTCAGGCGAACACCTTCATGATGGCGCCGCTCGTCACGACTGGCGGCCTGGTGTCGCTGCACTGCCGCGGCTTCCTCGGCCTCCCGCTGGTCGACAACGTCCAGCTCACCGCGATCAAGACCGGCGCGCTCCACACCTGAGCGCGCCGTCCGCCGCTAGGGCTCCAGCCGGCGCCCGAGGAACAGGTCCCGACCCGGATCGCCCTTGGAGCGCTCGCTGAAGCCCATGCGGTGGTAGAGCGCGAGCGCCGGCGCATTGTCCTCGTTCGCGTCGAGCTCGATGCGCCGGCAGCCGCGGGCCCGCGCGCGCTCCATCGCCGCCTCCACCAGCGCGGCGCCGCACCCGCTGCGTCGCGCGTCGGCCTCCACGTACAGGTCCTCCAGCCAGCAGTCCGGCGACGCCGTCCACACGCTGAGGCGGTAGCGCAGCTGGCAGACGCCGCGCGCGGTCTCGTCGTCGTCGGGCGCGGCGAGGAGGTACTCGGTCTGCGGGTCCTCCATGAGCCGCTCGACGGTCGCGAGGATCGCGTTGTCCGACGGCCAGTCCTTGCCGTAGTGGTCGCGGAACTGGGCCAGGAGCCCGGCGACCGTCTCGGCCTCGTCGGGCGCGGCCAGCCAGGTGCGGGCCACGGCTACTCGCTCGCCGCCGGCTCGGGGTCCTTGATGACGGCGAGGGTGGCGCCGCTGGTGACGGCGTCGCCGACTTTGATGGGGAGCTCGGCGATCACGCCGGTCTTGTGGGCGGTGATCTCGTTTTCCATCTTCATCGCTTCGA